>OLSX01000631.1_pt1 | contig 35288 bp, 26 predicted proteins | sample 1673141 | NCBI WGS metagenome assembly OLSX01 (sample SAMEA3136759, study PRJEB25190) | human gut metagenome | biome: human gut; feature: human-associated habitat; material: faeces | place: Austria | collected 2013 | reverse complement strand
ACAGGGCGTATTATTTATAATATCCGTTTACCCAGGGCGTTGCCCTGGGCTAGGCGAAATTTGGGCTTTCAGCCCGCATTGTTTGAGTTTTGACACACCCTCTTAGTTTTTATTGTTATAGTTTTATTACTTCAGAAGCGAGAGCTCCAAGTCGTTCTCAGCATATTGCTTGAGCGAAGGATCCTTCTGGAGAGCTTCCTTGAGATAAGAAGAAGCAGCAAACTTGTTGCCACGACGAGCAGCTACAACAGCATGCAGGTAGTCGGTCATGGCGTTAGGGTTCTGAACCTTGTCAAGAGTCTTGGCGGCAGCTGCATAGTTCTTGTTAAGGAGCTGTGCCAAGGCAGCTGTATTGCTGTTGGTCTTGCCGAAGTACTGCTCTGCCTGAGCGTAGTTGCCCTTTGCTATGTTAAGAGCACCAAGAGCAGCCTTTACGTTCTCCGAGTTGGCCGACTTAGATATAGCGCGCTCTGCATCCTGAACGTTGCCGTTAACAAGAGCGAGCAAGCCCATATTGGCCTGAGCCTCTGGTGTATCGCTACCAAGCGAAGCTGCCTTCTCGGCATACTTCTGTGCAGTAGCCTTATCGCCCTTTGCAAGAGCCAAGGCAGCGAGGTTGTTGTATGCACGATAGTCCTTGTCGTAAATCTGTGTGGCCTTGGTGTAGATAGCCTCTTGCTCGGCAGGTGTCTTGTCGAATGTAGCAAGATAGAGCAACTCGTCGGCGCTCAACTTAGCTGCATCGTCCTTATACTGCTGCTCGATTTGCTCGTCTGAGCGGCCAATTGTCTCGTAATTGATGATAAGGCGTGAACGACGCAACTCAGGAAGGATGCCGTCGGCAAGCTCGCGGAAGCCTGCAGACATGTTGCGAATCTGCTGCTCGCGCTCCTGAGGATCCTCGTACATAGAGAGAACACGAAGGATAACGTCCTTGTCCTGGAGGTTAGATGCAGCAACGAGCTTCTGGAAACCATCCCAGTCCTGTGCTGTATAGTGAGCATCGATATCGGCATTTACCTTATTATGCTTCAAAGTACCCTTAACATACTTCTCCGACTCGTTCTTACGCTTGCCTGCAAGCTTGTCGTTAAGCTTAACACCACCCTCTGGCGAAGCGTAAGCCTGAATCTCAACATTCTGGATGTTGAAGCCCTCGCGGTCGGCATTAATCTTCTTAAGCATCTCGACAAACTCCTGTACAGAGTTGTTCTTGAGCTCGCTCTTGCGTATGTTGGCCTGGTTGATAAGGAACTTGATGTTAGCCTCCTGCTTCTTCTCGTTTACACGCTGGAAGGTGTCAGGAGCGATGATGCCACTCTCCGAGGCAAGAGTCTTCTTGTAAAGCTCAGATGTAGCGATAACGCCGTTGGCCACCTTAACGGCAGGAACCTTCTGCTGCTTTTTGCCTATGCGGGCGTCGAATGTAAGGTACATCTCGCTCTTCTGCATGTCAGGAACATAGTTGAACGCTGTCTTCATAGTGTAGCGTCCACCTACCTTGTAAGAGATAGTCTGGTCGTTACCCATAACCTTCTCGCCCTGGAATGTGGCGCTGTTGCCCTTAGCAACCTGGCCGTCTGCATAGCGCAGCTCAGGAGTTACGGTTACAACGGCCTTCTTCTTCATATACTTCTCAGGGAATGTACCGTTGATTGTAGCAGGCACCTGACCTGCTTGAGTCTCGAGAGGGTTAGGTGTCACGGTGAAGTTGTCGGCAGACAGAGCGCCGAGCTTCGAACATGACGACATCATCAGCACAGAGGCTGCTGATAGAATAAATAAGTTTTTCTTCTGCATGTTTTATTATGAATGTTATTAATTTGTTTATTGTTACGAATTGTTTTTAGTTCACTTTAAGTTGCAAAGTTACTGATACAAATTGTAAGGAGGTACAAACCTTGGCTAATTTTATGTTTAATTAAAGATTTTAGCCGTATTAAACAAAGGCTTTATCTACTTGCGGCAGATTATCAGCACGTGCTCGCCCTCCTTTGTTGTTGTGGCAAAGATGTATGTATCGCCACCATCGCGCAACTTAAGGCGCTTGCGAAGCTCGGCTACAGACATTGGAAAATTGCGCACAGCTATATTGGCTTGCTTCAAGGTGCCAAGTGTCTGCTTTAGCTGACGTTTGTTGAGCGTGCATACAGCTTCTATTGCAAACTTTCTGCCTGGAAACTGCTCTACCCTACCCGATGAAACAAACAGATGACTGTTAGGGCCTATAGCCTCAACACCATATACTTGCGACAGTTCGGCAAAGCATCCTGCCTTCATTATTGAGGCGTTGGGCTCGAAGAGGTATTGAGAGTTGAGAGTTGAGAGTTGAGAGTTGAGGGTTGAGGGTTGAGGGTTGAGGGTTGGGGGATTGTCGGCTGCACCTCCGATGGTATAACAAAACTCGCTGCGCTTATACTCGCCATCAGCCTCTGCCTTAGGCATAATGTCGACACAGTATACACGCACCCCATTCTCTAAGCTGCCACTATCGACCGAGGAAACAGAAACCTTGCCTGCAAGCACAAGCAACAGCTCCTTACACTCGCCACCTATCGACACTATATGCACCTCGTCCACCGTTCCTTTAAGGTCGGCTATAGCCTTGTGCCAATCGAGCATAGGCGAGAGCTTAAGCATTACAAAGCGTGCCTTCGACATAAGCTGTGGCAATAGACGGCACACATCTGGAGTACAGTCGGCTATGAGCACAGTCTTGGCGCCATGCTCGTCGCGTCGAGCTGGGTCAAGAAACAACATTGTCTGCTGTGGCATCGTGGCAAGATAGTCTTCGGCCTCGGCACAAACCACATTGGCGTTGCTAATGCCAAGCCGTGGCAGATTGCCGCTTACAACGTCGCATAGGGATGAATTGCGCTCTACATAGGTGGCCGAGGCAAAACATCGGGAGGTAAAGGAGAAGTCTACACCAAATCCACCCGTAAGATCGGCCATGCTTGTCGTTGCTCCACCATGCCCTACACCAAGCTTATTGAGCCAACGAAGCGCCACCTCTTGCTTGTAACGGGCAGTAGGCTCAGACGAGCATTGCTCCATATTGAGATGCGGAGGATAGACCACACCATCGCAAGATGCCCATGATGGCAACTTCTGACGTGCAGTCTGCCAACCCTGTATCTGATTTAGGGCATAAGGCATGTCTACATCTGGATAGCGACGAGCCTGAAGGGCAAGGTCGCGAGGATTGGACAAACGATGCTGAAGGATAAATTCGGATGTGGTCATATGTGGATGATGTGGTTTGAGTGGTTTTAAATGCAAAGTTAATGAAATCTTGATATTTATGTAAAAAAACCACACGAAATACTTTGCCAATCAACTAAGTTGCACTATCTTTGCCAAAGAATATTGCACATTCGGTAAATATTTGAGCAATCAACAACTGCCGACTAATTTAACTCAAACAATCTATATGAATCCTATTGTTGACTTTAAAGCCTTGCCCGAACGCATACGCTCTGCCGGAAAGCGTGTCATTGTTGCCGTGGCATCTCCTGCCGACTCGCATACAGAGGAGGTGATTGAGCGTAGCATCAGCGAAAACTTCGCACAATTTACACTTGTTGCCGTGGAAGGCAAGCAGACCATTGCCTGCCGCCTTGCCGCTGACTATCCCGAACATGTTAACATAATTATGGCTACCGACGACGACGATGCCGCAAGGCTTGCCGTTAAAGAGGTGCGCGAGGATAGAGCCCATGTGCTGATGAAGGGCTCGCTAAACACCGACAATTTGCTGCGTGCCGTGCTCAACAAAGAACATGGCATACTGGTTAAAGGTAGCGTGCTTACACATATTGCTGTTGCACAGATACCGGGCATGAACAGATTGCTGTTCTTCTCGGATGCTGCCGTCATTCCCTTCCCTACTACCGAGCAGCTGGACGCCGTTACCACATACATAACACAAACTTGGCGCAGCATTACTGGTGGTGATAAACCACGCGTGGCTCTTACTCATTGCACCGAGAAGATAAGCGAGAAATTCCCCATTACGCTGTCTTATCAGGATATTAAGCAATATGCCGTCCAGGGCCGATACGGCGATGTGTGCATAGATGGACCAATGGACGTTAAGACGGCTTGCGATGCCGAGAGCGGTGCAATTAAGGGTATTGCGTCGCCGGTTGTAGGCAATGCTGACATCTTGCTGTTTCCGGATATCGAGGCTGGCAACACTTTCTATAAAACTATTACTTATTTTGCTCATGCCACAGTTACTGGCATGCTTGCCGGAACTACGGTCCCGGTGGTGGTTACATCGCGTGCCGACTCTGCCGACTCTAAGTTCTACTCGCTGGCTGTGGCGTGCATGAAGGCAGTGAAGAGTGAAGAGTGAAAAGGGAAAAATCCAATAGCTATGAAAAGAATATTCGTCATAAATCCCGGATGCACATCTACCAAGGTGGCTGTATACGAGGACGATAAGGCGGTGTGGACATCAGACGGTCTGCACCCGCAAGAAGAGATAGACAAGTTTATGACCGTAGACGACCAGTACGAATACCGCAAGGACTTTGTGCTGAATCTCCTGCGCGAGGCTGGCATTCCCCTGAAGTTTGATGCCGTAATAGGTCGTGGCGGTTTGCTTAAGCCCTTGCACGGCGGCGTGTATGCTGTTAACGAGCAGATGAAGTACGACTTGCACCATGCTCATCATCAGCACGTGTGCAACCTTGGCTCGCTCATTGCCGACGATATTGCACGCGAGTGTGGATGCCCAGCCTTTATGGCCGATCCCGTTGTTGTGGACGAGATGATGACACGCGCACGCTACACCGGACTGCCTTTTATGAAGCGCGAGTCTATATTCCACGCTCTCAATGCCAAGGCTGCTGCTCGCCGTTATGCCAAGACATGCGGCAAGGTTTACGAGAATATGGACATAATTGTGGCACATCTTGGAGGCGGCATATGTGTGTCGGCTCATCATCTTGGCAAGGTTATCGACGTGAACAATGCACTTAACGGCGACGGTCCGATTGCTCCCGAACGCTCGGGCACATTGCCTGCCGACCAACTTGTGCGCCTATGCTTCTCGGGTAAATACAAGGAAAGCCAAGTGATGAAGATGCTTGCAGGCTACGGCGGTTGCCAGGCCTTGTTGGGCATAAAGGATATGAAGGAGATATCGAGCCGCGCCGAGGCTGGCGAGGAGCCTTACCACGAGGTGCTTGAAGCTATGCTCTACACCATATCCAAGCAGATAGGCGCCATGGCTGTGGCGCTTTGGGGCAAGGCAGAAGCCATTATTCTAACGGGTGGTATTGCCTACAGCAAATACTGTGTAGAAGAAATAAAGAAACAAGTTGACTTCCTTGCTCCCGTTGTGGTACTGCCTGGCGAGGGCGAAATGGAATCGCTTGCCTTCAACGCACTCGGAGCTCTAAACGGGGAGCTGCCTATACACGAATACAAATAACATCTAAGAAGAATAGATTAATAAGTAACAGTTCAAAATTATCTTTACATTTAGTAGGAGGGTATGGCATCCTTGCCATACCCACTAAATCGGCAGTACTATTATGTCAGAGTGGGTATGGCAGGGATGCCATACCCTCCTACAGATTGCCGTTAATATATACAGATAAATATGAACGCATACTTAAAATAAAGGTTCACCCGATATGAAGGGTGAACCTTTTTTTAAGTTCCGTTCCGTGTCACCGAATGGCCGTTCCGTGTCACCGAATGGCCGTTCCGCGTCACCGAACGGACATTCCAAGACACGGAACGGAGATTTTAATTATCCTGCCGATTATACACTAAGGTTTTATTCACCCCAGATCCATCCATTCTCGTCAGGCTCCGGTTGTTCTCCCGATCCTGTATTGCCAATTGGAATAGTTTCTTTCGACACAGACGATCCAGGCGACCCTGCCATGATTCCTACAGCATCGATAGCTACAACATTTATTAGGGGTTTCTGATACTTCTTCTTTTCCATATTCTTTTGTTTTTTTGTTATTGATTCTGTTTATTGAACATTCAAGAGTTCTGTTATTTGATAATTATCTTCTTAGTCTTTCCCGACTTCATGCGCACGATGTTTACGCCCTTTTGTGGCTCGTCGAGACGCTTGCCGCTGAGGTCGTAGTATTCTGCCTCGGCATCGTTGAGGGCATCGAGAACCTCCGCAGCGTTGATACCAGTAGTATTATCGTCGATGCGCATGCTGAGTTGGGCAGGAGCATTGGCAGAAGTGCCGTCGAGCCAAGCGCGGAACGGACGAACCTTGACACCTTTAACCGAAGACGAATTTTTCAGTTCCTCTACATTCCAGAAACTGTTCTTTGATATTACATATCCGCTGTTGACATCCTCTGTCCAGTAAGTGCCGCGGAATTTCATGCCGCCCACGGGTTTGCCATCTATTGCCATCTTCAACGCTGCCTGGTTAGTGCCAAATGTCAGCTCTGCTTCGGTGCCGTTGCGCTTTACCACGCATGGAGTTCCGGCTGCCACTGTTCCTTCTATGCGGCTCAGCACAAGCTCGTTGCCATCAATCTTGTCGATGGCATACAGGCGGTAAGACTCCTCGCCAGTCAGCGTCAATGAGTAAGGCAACACGAGTGTGCCCCAGTTGTTCGACATCTGGCGGGTGTAGGATATTTCATTAACTGTGCCGCTTGCCTTGTCGCTGATATATGATTCGTCGCTCAGACTGACTGCCTTCTTCTTCTGACCTAAGAATCCCGATATACCTTCTGGTAATGACTGGAAATTAACAGTCTTAATATTATTAGTATTACCAAAAACATAATAACCAATTTTTTGCAATGATTTAGGCAGCGTCACTTGTCCTGTTACTGCATTTAGATTTTGGCAATCAGTAAATGCATTATTTCCAATTTCCGTCACCGAGGCAGGAATTACAAGTTCTCCTGATAGACTTCTACAATGCATAAAAGCTTGAACAGGAATTACACTCAGAGTATTTGACAGCTCAAGATTTGTAAAACTCCCACAAGCTCTAAACGCCGCATTTCCGATAGTTGTTACTGAGTTGGGTAATGTCAAAGATCCCGTAAATCCAGAACATCCGTAGAAAGCTGATTCCCCTATTGTTTCCAGTTTATTTGACAGCGTTAGAGTGCCATTGAATCCAGTGCAATTGTAAAAAGCCTTTTCGCCAATCTCAGTTACCGAATTCGGGATGGTAAGTCCGCCGCTAAAACCACATGCATTAAAGGTTCTGTTTTCTATCCTTTTCAGATTAGACGGTAAAAACAGAGAGTTTAATTCCCTGCAATTCTCGAACGCCCCCTCTCCAATTTCTGTCACGCTGTTTGGAATGGCAAGAGAGCCGGAGATTGCAGTATTGTTAAAAGCATAAGAGCCTATAGATGTAACTGTATTCGGTATTGCAATGTTATTACTGTTTATCTTAGTATTTTGAAACGCCCTATCAGGTATACGCGTAAATTTGCCTTCAAACTCTATTATACAATTTCCATTGTTGTCAACAGTATGCGACAGTATCTTGGAGCCAAAGTCAATGTTGCTTGCAAGAGGTATAGTCTTGCCGTCGGTTGTGGTGTAAGAAAATATACCATGCTTGCAATATCTGCACTCTCCTTCAAATGGATCATGACTTCCTTTGGTATAGCCCTTAGTCAGACCAGTGATGATTGTTGTTTCATTTAAGGCATAGGGTTGGAATGTGAGATAATAGGTTGCCAAACATCTGAAATCTTTATCGGCGATTGTAAAATGTTTCGTAAATGGATTTGTGTCTTCCACCTGTTTTACACATTTGCCGTTCTCTATTCTGTATAGCACCCACTTGCCTGTTCTGTTCTCGTCAGTTTCCGAGCCAGAATATTCCCATGTGAATTTTACATCATAACCAATCTTAGAAATATCTAAATTGGTGGGGTAAATAAAGCCGTGGAGAGTATTCTGGAGGTCCCAGGTTTTATCGCCATACTTTTTATTGTCGCATCTGTCACGCCAATTACCTTTCACGCTCACAGTATGTTTACGATAAGAAAACGAATTGTTGAAAGAGAGTTTAAGCTCAATAGTGTTCCACTTCGTCTCCCCTGTATCCCTATTATAGGGACACTTTTGGTTTCTTTGGGCGTTGCAAAATTGCGCTGTGCCTACGTTTACGCCATCATATGTTATAGTGCCTTGTGAACCCACATTGCCTCTATTCTCGTAATTCTTGATTCTATCCTCGTCTTTGTGATAGACATTGGAAATCAGACTCCACATATTGTTAAGAGTGCATGCATCTTTGTCATCTATACGAAGCATGACATTATTTAAAAAGTAAGCGTTGTCGCCATCGTAGTTATACATCCATAGTTTAAGCGTAACCTCGGTTCCATTGTTTGAATAGGTCGGACCGGAGGTCATTTTCACAATCGGATTGCGAGGTGTCCTGCTACCAGCAAACACACTGCTTGCTCCTAACATGCACATCAGGAATGAAAGCAAAGTGTAGAGATATACTCTGCGTGGGTTTTTGAATTTGAATATTTCCATAATAGTTATTTTTATTTTACCTTAAATTTGCAGTTTAATTATTTGTTAAGTAACAGTTCAAATTTATCTTTATATATAAAAATAATTAAGAACACCTACTTATGCATTGTTGTTTTGTTATTTGATAATTATCTTCATTGTCTTTCCCGACTTCATGCGCACGATGTTTACTCCGCGCTGTGGTTCGTCGAGACGCTTGCCGCTGAGGTCGTAGTATTCCGCCTCGGCATCATTGAGGGCATCAATAGCATCGATGCCAGTAGTAGAGCCGTCGATGCGCATGCTGAGTTTGGCAGGTGCGTTGGCAGAAGTGCCGTCGAGCCAAGCGCGGAACGGACGAACCTTGACGCCATTAACCGAACCCACCCCTTTCAATTTCTCTACACTCCAGAAGCAGTCTTTGGCAATGATATAACCGTCGGCAACGTCCTTGGTCCAGTAAGTGCCGCGGAAATTCATGCCATCCATGGGTTGATCATTTATTGCCATATTCAACTTTGCATTGTTATTGCCAAATGTCAGCTCTGCTTCGCTGCCGTTGCGCTTTACTACGCATGGAGTTCCGGCAGCCACCACTCCTTCAAGTTGTTTCAATACAAGTTCCTCGCCAGTCATATTGTCGATGGAATACAGACGGTAAGGCTTGTTGCCAGTCAGCTTCAATGGGTACGGCAACACGAGTGTGCCCCAGTTGCTCGTCATTACGCGAGTGTAGGATATAGCATTAACTGTGCCACTTGCCTTATCGCTAATATATGAGTCGTCGCTCAAACTTACTGTCTTTTGTGCACCAATGCTTTTTGATATCCCTTCAGGCAACGACTGGAACTTGATAGTTTTAATCTTGTTACAATCAGAAAAAACATAATCATTTATTTTTTTCAATGATTCAGGTAGCGTTATTTGTGACGGGTTTTCCGAATCCCCATTTAGAGCTGTGCATAAATTAAATGCTAACCTTCCAATTTCCTTTACCGAGGCAGGAATAACAAGATTTCCTGAAAGACTTTTACATCCATAGAAAGCCTGGTTGGGGATTACACTCAGAGCATTTGGCAACGTAAGTTCTGTAAATCCCTCACATTCTTGGAAAGCCAATTCCCCGATAGTTGTTAATGAGTTGGGCAATATCAGAGATCCCGTAAATCCTGAACAACCATAGAAAGCGTAGCTCCCTATTGTTTCCAGTTTATTTGACAGCGTTAGAGTGCCATTGAATCCAGTGCAATAGCCAAAAGCACTGTTGCCAATCTCTTTTACCGAATTAGGTATGACAAGGTCTCCTGTAAGACTATTTTTTATATAGAATGCATATGCAGAAATTTTTGTAATCGGACCGTCAAACTCTATCACGCACTTGCCATCAACAACACTATGCGCCACGATGTTTGCACCAAATTGCTTTGGATTACTTATGTTATTCACAATCTTGCCATCGGAAGTTGTGTAACGGAAGAAACTATGATTACAGTATTGGCAGATATCATCGGAGTTTGGCTGATGTCCAGTGGCAGCAACTGAAGTAGTAAGGCCGCAAATAGTGTCGGATGGAGTGAATTGTCTGGGTTTGAATGTCACATCATAGGTAGCCGAGCAATTATACTTTTTCTTATATATATCAAAATTAAAGAAGTTATCATAATACTCCATGCTACCAATTCTCTCGCGTTTACCATTTTCGCACTTGTATATAATCCAGCTGCCTTTTTTAGATGCCAACCCATTATAGTCCTGAATCTTCCACGACAACCTCATTTTACTGCTGTCAAAAGACCTCACATTCAATTTAGTAGGACGAACGTATCCACCGATGGTGTTGTCGAGTGACACGTATTCGGTTATAGGATATCTTCCACTATTGTCTTGCCATAAGCCTCTCACGCTTATTTTATGGCCGTAGTAGGAGAAAGAATTGTCAAAGGAAAGCTTCAATTCGATAGTGCACCACCGTGACAGTTGGGTGCCTTTCCCGTCATTTTCGCTATATTGATAAATTTGCAGATTGGAGAATTGTGCTGTGCCAATATCTTTAAAGTTGAACGAAATATTTATTTTGTTGCCTACTGGACCAGAGGTAACATAATTTCTCATCTCGTATGCTTCAGCATTGCTTATCTTTTGCCACAAATTATTGAGTAAAAGTGATGATTGTGGTTGGTCGTCAATATATAAGTCAACAGTTCTATTCTTAATGAAGCGTGACGAGCCACCTGCAAAGTTGTACATCCATAATTTGAGCGTTACTTCTGTGCCACTGTTTGTGTAGTTTGTGCTGATAACTTTCACCTGAGGCTTGTAGGTGAATTCTACGGCTGCCGCCGCCTTTCCCACGCCAGCCACACACAAGAACAGCGAGAGCAGCGTGTATACTACTACTCTGCCGAAATATTTAAGATAAAGTTGTTTAATATTATGCATTGTCTTTTGTTATTTGATTGAACTTTCGCAAGTTCAGAAGTTAATGGAATTAAAGAAGTTAGCACTCCCTTCGGTCGTTTTGGAAGTTAACGGACAATAGCTTTATAGCTTAAACTATATGGGCATTGTCCATTAAATTCACGAGCGAAGCGAGTTATCTTCCAATAACTTCCAATAACTTCTTTCGCTTGCGAAACTTGAATTATTTGATAATTATCTTCTTTGTCTTTCCCGACTTCATGCGCACGATGTTTACGCCGCGCTGTGGTTCGTCGAGACGCTTGCCGCTGAGGTCGTAGTATTCTGCTTCGGCATCATTGATGGCATCAATAGCATCAATGCCAGTAGTAGAGCCGTCAATGCGCATACTGAGTTGAGCAGGAGCATTGGCAGAAGTGCCGTCGAGCCAAGCGCGGAACGGACCAACCTTGACGGCAGTAACCGAACCCACCCCTTTCAATTTCTCTACATTCCAGAAGCAATCTTTGGCTATGATATAACCGTTGGTAACGTCCTTGGTCCAGAAAGTTCCGCGGAAATACATGTTGCCTACGGGTTTATCAATTGTATATGCTATATTCAACATTGCATAGTTATTACCAAAGGTCAGCTCTGCTTCGCTGCCTTTACGCTTTACCACGTATGGAATTCCGGCTCTCCCTTCTCCATCAAGTTGTTTCAATACAAGCTCGTCATCAGTAACCGTCTCAATATTATACAGGCGGTAAGGTTCACTGCCAGTCAGCTTCAATGGGTATGGCAATATGAGTGTGCCCCAGTCGCTCGACATCTTGCGCGTGTAGGATATGGCGTTGACTGTGCCGGTTGCCTCGGGGCTGATATATGAGTCGTCGCTCAGACTGAATATTGCTTTATAATTTGTATAATTATCTAAGCTTCCATCTAAGACTTTGGGCAACGACTGGAACTTGATCGTTTTAATCTTTTTACAATTTGTAAAAGAAAGAGACCCAACGATTTCCAATGATTTAGGTAATGACAAATCTCCCGTAAATCCAGAACATCCACGGAAAGCCAAATTTCCAATGGTTGTTACTGAGTTGGGTATAATCAAATCTCCCGTGAATCCAGAACATCCACCAAAAGCCGAATATCCAATGGTTGTTACTGAGTTGGGTATTGTCAATTTTCCCGTGAATCCAGAACATCCACCAAAAGCCGAATTTCCAATGGTTGTTACTGAGTTGGGTATAGTCAATTTTCCCTTAAATCCAAAACAATTTTCAAAAGTCGAATTTTCAATGGTTGTTACTGAGTTGGGTATTGTCAAATCTCCCGTGAATCCATAACATTGATAGAAAGCTTGTTTTCCAATAGTTGTTACTGAGTTGGATATTGTCAAATTTCCCTTAAATCCAGAACAGCCAAAGAAAGCCGAAGGTCCAATAGTTGTTACTGAGTTGGGTATTGTCAAATTTCCCGTAAATCCAGAACAGCCTAAGAAAGCTCGTTCTTTAATAGTTGTTACAGAGTTGGGTATTGTCAAATTTCCCTTAAATTCAGAACAATAGGAAAAAGCCTCGATTCCGATAGTTGTTACTGAGTTGGGTATTATCAAATCTCCCGTAAATCCAGAACACCCGGAGAAAGTATAGTTTCCAATAATTGTTACAGAGTTGGGTATTGTCAAATTTCCCGTAAATCCAGAACAATCAGAAAAAGCCTCGTTTCCAATTTTTGTTACTGAGTTGGGTATTATCAAATCTCCCGTAAATCCAGAACAATTATTGAAAGCATAGCTTCCAATAGTTGTTACAGAGTTGGGTATTGTCAAATTTCCCGTAAATCCAGAACATCCCATAAAAGTCACACTTTCAATAGTTGTTAGTGAATTGGGTAATGTCAAAGCCCCCGTAAATCCAGAACATTGTTCAAAGGCATTTTCTCCTATCACTTTCAGGTTATTTGATAATGTAAGAGTACCATTGAATCCTTTGCAATTGTAAAAAGCATTATCGCCAATCTTTGTTACCGAATTAGGTATGACAAGATTTCCTGAAAGACCAGTACAGCAATAGAATGCATAATCCTGGATTGATGTCACAGTATTCGGTATACGAAGTTTGCCTACCAATTTCTTTTTTTGAAATGCAGCTCTTGGGATTTGCGTAATCGGAGCATCAAACTCTATCAGGCACTCACCATCAACAACCTCATGCGACACAACATTGGCACCAAAATCTTTGCCTGATATATCCACAATGTTGCCGTCGGATGTATGATAACGGAAGAAACTATGCCCACATATTTGGCAGATGTCATCTTTAAGTTGATGTCCAGTGGCTGCAATCGTAGTGGTAAGACCGCAAACAGTCTCTTCCCCCTCACATACATTGGGGAGGAATGTCATAATGTAACCATTCGAGCAGCTGTACTGTTTCTTCTCAATGCTGAGTGAGTGCTCATTGGCAACCACCTCGCCCAGCTTGACATTATTGTCGCCTTCGCGCTTGTATACAATCCACTTGCCGAGGGTAGATGCATTATTGTTATAGCCCTGCTGCTTCCACGAGAACACCATGTTGTCGCCATAAGGCTGTGCCGACAGATTGACAGGACGAACGAAGCCGTTGATGGTGTTGTCGAGAGCCACGTCTTTTGCTACTAAAGAACCGCTGCTCTTGTCTTGCCATTTGCCCTTCACCGTAATCTTATGGCCATAATAGGAGAATGACTTGTTGAAGGAGAGCTTAAGGTCGACGGTCCACCATGTATTTTCTGTCGTATTGCTGTTGTATGGGCATGTCTGTCCATACTGAAGATTGTTGAATTGTGCCGTGCCTACGTTTGTGCCATCAATATTAATATCTACAGATTTATCGGTAAAAGCTGTGAAGATGGTTTCTCTTTTAGCACCAGCTATCGAAGACCAGATGCTGTTAAGTTTAATTACCACTTGGTCGTCGATGTAGAGATTCACTTCGCCAGTAAAACGGGCACTGTAATTAGTGAATGGATTAGAATCGTTGAACATCCATAACCTAAGCGTGACCTCCGTGCCACTGCTTGTATAGGACGTTTTGTCGATTTTGACAACTGGGTTGCGTTCTGCGGCTGACGCCTTGCCAGCAGCCATACACAGAAATAACGAGAGCAACGCAAATATAAATATGCTGCGAGAGTGTTTAGAGAGTAAGAATTTCATCATGATTGTTGTAAAGTTTAGTACTATTTGGCACGAAATTAGACCAAATAATCAATACAACCAAAAAACAACTACCGTAAAATAACGTAAAAGAGTGAAAAAAGAGGGGTAAAAAGGGGTAAAATCCACAAAAAGGGACTAACTTTGTACGACAAAATTCGAAAACAATGAAATCGAAACTAATACAACGACTAACCATGTTTCTTGACCGTCGTAGCCACAACTGGCAACAACGAATGTGCCTTATAACGTTCCTTATGCTCAGTCTGTCGGTAGTGGTATTGGGTGTGCCGATGCACTTCATAGGAATGATAGGTCGCTGCGACACCATATTATATACCATATCGGCAATGTCGTGGGCTGCAACACTTGCTATACTGGTTATGTACCTTACGCAGCGTATGAGGCTAACTGTAGCTATATCATCGTTCGGATTATTGACACAGTTGGCAGAAAGTGCCCGTATAGTATACGTAGCAATGGAGCGTCCGGATGGGTTTGAGGAGACTATTGTGTTTAACCAGGTTATATCACTCGCCCTGATAATCTATATGGTAATGGCTGCCGTAAGACATATGCCAACCATATTAGCCATAATGAGCATCGCAACGATAACATCTGCTTACCTATATACCGACGGGGAAATAAACAGACAGATTGTGGTGATATTCGTTATTGTGGAGATTTTTACATGTATTCTTGGCGAAATGATAAGGCGGGGAATAAGAAGTATGCAACGGGAAAATGCCGACTATCACTCTACACTTAACCGAGTGCTATCGACCTTCCACATGACCAAGACCGAGTTGTTGGCTTATATACAATTAGGACGTGGAGAGCAGAGCGACAAGGACATCACCGACTTCTTCAACCGTCTCGACGAGCGTACAGAGGCTAACCTTATAAGGGCTGTGGAGCAACGTGTGGCTCAGCGCAAGATGCAACATGCCGACATATCGGCTGTACTCCCTACCCTAACACCCACAGAGCAGGAAGTATGCCGACTGATTATCGGTGGAAAGACTATAATAGAGATTGCTTCCATCCTACACAAAAACGCCAACAACGTAAGTTCTGTACGTATACATATACGCAAGAAGCTGGGGCTTGCTACTGGTAAAGACCTAAGAGAGGCTTTGCTGGAAGTAATGCAGAAATAGTTTTACTTCTTGTGGACGTTGTACGATATATTCTCTTCCTTAAACTTGTCCTTGGGCTGCGGATGTTCTGCCGGATAAAAATAACAAAAAAGGAAGAATGAAGCAAATATGGCTTTCATTCTTCCTTAAAATTATATGTTTGTGACAAAATTTCACAACACACTAACTAAGTTATTTGACCTCAATCTGACGTGATGTCTTCTCCTCTTTCTTCTCAACCTTAGGAAGGGCAACAGTCAAGACACCATCGTTGACGTTGGCTGCAATGTGCTCCTTGTCGACATCGTCAGGCAAGATAAGAGTCTGCTCGAACTTTGAATAAGAGAACTCGCGACGAAGATAATGCTCCTTCTTGTTCTCGTCCTTCTTCTCGTTCTTCTGCTCCATCTTGATGTGCAAATTGCCATCGTTATCTATATTGATATTGAAGTCGTCCTTCTTCATGCCAGGAGCTGCAAGCTCTACTGTATACTCGTGTTCGGTCTCCTTAACGTTGATTGCCGGTGCCGTAGCATTTGTACGTGGCATAAAGTCAGTGTCGAAAAAGTCGTTGAAAACTTCAGGCATCCAAGAATTTCTCATTACTGGTAACATATCAAAAACCTCCAATTATATTTTAGTTGTTTATTTATCGTTTTGCTTGCCCCGAGCTTGTCACTCTCGGCTTGCACTAATGATAATACAACTTACATGCCAAGTGGCAATAGAAGGCAAGAAGTGTTAAATAGTAAGCAAATGTGGCATACAACGAGCCAAATAGACAGAGAATAATGATAAATTGTCAGCATGCACTTACATAACCCAGTCTATCCAATTATCTGGCGTAATAACAGCTGTCTCCTTTACATCATACGCATTAAGGAATGATGATGGAAACTGAGTATTGGCGCGACGCGGATTCCACTTCATCTCAAAGACAGTGAACTGCCCATCACACTCTTCTATATAATCTATCTCCTGCTGTTGTGTAGTGCGCCAGAAATAACTATTAGCATAACGACCCGAATATTGATTAGTCTTAATACGCTCGCTTATGATGAAGTTCTCCCACAATGCCCCAGTATCTTGACGCAAAGATAAGGGCGCGAAATTCTGAAGAATGGCGTTGCGTATACCATTGTCATAAAAGTATATCTTCTTACCCTTCTTCAGTTCGGTGCGCAGGTTGCGGTTGAAACCATTTAATCTGAACACAATATAGCACTTCTCAAGCAAATCAATATATTTCTCTACCGTCTTATTGTCGGTGCCAACGGTCTGTGCAAGTTCATTATAAGATACCTCGCTACATACCTGTAGCGCAAGAGCCGTGAGCAACTTGCCAAGCAATACCGGTCGGCGTACACTCTCAAGCGATAGCAAATCCTTATAAAGATAGCTACCGGCAAGGTTTGCAAGCAACTCTTTTGCGTCATCGGCATGGTTTATAATGTCTGGATATGAGCCATATATAAGTCGTTGCTCAAGAGTTTGCCTCACTCCTAACAATCCCTGGCTATTAAATAGCTCTGCTGTTGATATCGGATATAAATGATACTCGAACTTGCGCCCGGTAAGAGGCTCATTGAGCTTGTCTTGCAATTCAAACGACGAAGACCCCGTAACAAGCAACTGCACCGTAGGAAAATTATCGGTAATAAGCTTTAAGGTCATACCTATATTCTCCACTCGCTGCGCCTCATCAATGACAACAATCTTGTTATCGGCTATTAGAAGACGTAGTTCGGAGGTATTGATATTAGTTAGCATATCTCTTACCTCTGGCTCGTCACAATTCAAGTGCAGTGTTTTGCAGTCCTGCTTTTCAAGTATCATCCTGAAAAGCGTACTCTTGCCAACCTGCCGTGCTCCTATAACGATAATTGCCTTACCGGCAAACATACGCGATTCTATCTTTTTCTGAAGCTGTCGTTCTATCATTGATGTATGTTTAATTAGTTGGGGCAAAGATAAAGAAAAAATGGAATAATCCCAAAATTCCTACTAACTTTTGGGATTACAATCCTAAAAGTTAGTAGGAATTTTGGGATTAGGACGATTTTAATAGCCTACACCATCAACGCTTAAAACCTCTAAGCAATGTGCCCGTTGGGCATACATACCTGCAATAAGGACGCGGAACCCAAACCGACAAGACAAGGAACAGCACAGCAAGCACTATCACCCATACGGATGCAGATGAATATAGGAAGGCTGTAAAGAGTTCATAATCTATCCACGCAGCCCACGTGCCAGTAACCAACAATATCATAAGCACAGCCCAAAGAAGGGTGCGAAATAGATTCAAAGCCTTGTTCAATTGCACAGGAACGCGAAGCTTGCGGCGTGTAAGCTTGCCGGCAAGCTCTTGTGCCGAACCAAAGGGGCATATATGGGCACAATAGTGTCCTGGCTTGCCTGCCAAAGGATAGAACAGAGCCACTACTACCATAAGCAATGGAGCGGCAAGCGTAGCGAGTGTGACAAGGCTTATGCCTCCCGAAAAGAGTCGCATAAAAAGCGTAAAAGACACAAAGGTACCCGTCCATAAGCCAAGCACAACGACATTGAGCACGAGTTGTACAGTATGCCAACGTCTGCTCTTATAGAACAAAGGCACTATAGCGCCCAACAGAACCACAATAATGGATGCTATGCCACCAATAGTCCATGCGCTCGCAGATGAAGAGACAGAACCTTCGGCATTGGCTACAGACTCATCGGCAGCGACTTTGCTTTGAGCCGCATGTCTGTTGGCGTAGGCAAGCCCGCGCTGCACGTTGGCTATAATGGCCTTTGACGAGAAGGTTGCGCCCGACACGGCATCCACATTATCCGTCTCTGCAATAGCCTTGTCGATGGTCTTGCCTTGCCAGCGGGTAAGCAACGACTTTGCTTGGTTGAAGAAGTCGGGTGTCTCGGCATTAGGCTCAGCTTCTATCGCTGCCACTACCCCATCCTTGCTTACGTGTATACGGAGCGGCACGGGGCCACCATAGCCTTGCACATCCTTGGCAAGCAACTTGGTATTGACTATAAAGGAGCCATCGGGCTGCACGCTGAGCGTGTCGTTATTGGAGGCAACCGCAGTAGATTGCTTATCAGCCTCGCCAAGATCGTATCCAAACAACTTGTTGTCGCGATTGATTGCGGCAATAGAAAGCATGCACACAATAAAGAATAGCGACATAAGCTTCTGAATAAACGCATTGTTCTGCTTCATTTTATCTTGAATGGTTTGAATATTACTATTGAGTTAGGACTTTATATCATTGCAAAATTAAAAAAAATGTTTTTCTTCATAATTACTATGAAGAAAAACATTTACTTATTTATCATTTTTTATAGCTCTGCTTTATGCAATTCAGCCAACAGCTTAACGCTTTGACAATGGAGGTCGATGTGTCGTTGCAGCTTTTCGTAGATGCTGTTTATCTCGACATAATAGACAAGGGCGGTTATTTCGCCCTGCTGCAAAGCCTTGGCAAAGAGCGTGAGCGACTCTTGCAGAAGCTTTACATCGCTGTGGTCGATAACCTGCTGCAAGCCCTGCAACTGCTCGTAGTTGGTGCGCAGGGTAGCCTCAGCCTCATTCTGTGCCTGCATAACCTGCAACTCGGCACTCTCACGGCGCTGCCTGGCAGCCTTGACATTGTTGCTGTTGCTATATAGAGGGAAGCTTACACCAACGAGGAAGCCGTTGATGCCTTCGCCATGCTCGGTATTGCGACGATAGCCAAAGGAGATATTGGGCAACCACTCGTTCTTTTGCAACTTTAGGTTCATGTCGGCTGCGCGTAGTGCCGTCTGCGCCACAGCCACATCTGCATCAGAGGCAAGTGCAAGAGCACGATACGATTCAAAGTTGGTTATCTGCGGATATTCGGGCAGCACGGTATCTATAACGTCTATTGGCTTGCCACCATTGAGCTGCCTAAGTTGCTGCAGAAGAGATGTGCGCTCACCCTGCGCCTCGTTAACAAGGGTGCGCACCTCCATACAATCAAGCTTTACCTTGTTAAGCTCAAGGGCGTTGGCATCGCCTGCATCCATACGCTTCTGATACATCTGCAACAAAGTCTCGCTGTTGGCAAGTCGCTCGTGGAGCATGGACAGTGTCTGGTTGAGACGTATAAGATCGATGCAAAGGAGCTGTGCCTGGAGCAATATGTCGCGACGTTGCTTGATAAGAAGTTGCTCTCCTACGATGTTCTGCATCTTTGCTTGCTTGTTGCGTGCAGCATACTTTGTGGGGAAGTCGATTTCCTGGCTAACCACAAGCTCGCTCTCTGCCACGCCTGAGTAGCCTTTGGTAAAGAACGGACTATACTCTACAGACGGGCCGCCAATACTGTTGGATGCCTTAATGTCGAGCACGTCGGCTTGATTGTCGTGGGCGAGAGCCTGTAGGGTGAGGTTGTTGGATGCTACTTGCTTGAGCACGTCGCCGATGTTGTCGGCGAGGGCTATGCTATACGTGCTGAATGCCACGATTGTGGCGATTAGATATCTTTTCATATATAATAGGTACGATGAATGCGTTGAGTAATGTGGAACTTATAAGTCCACCGAGTATAACCTTTGCCATTGGCGACTGTATCTCGTTGCCAGGCAAATCGCCTCCAAGTGCCAACGGCACGAGGGCGAGAGCTGAAGTAAGAGCGGTCATGAGGATAGGATTAAGACGAGAGAGCGAACCTTCGATGATGGCTTGGCGGATGCTCTTGCCTTCCTCTGTGCGCAGGCGTTTGTACTCGGTGATAAGCAGCATACCATTGCGTGTGGCGATGCCGAATAGCGATATGAAGCCTATGACAGCTGGGATGCTTATCTCACCCGTGGTGAACACTATTGCAAAGATGCCGCCAATGAGAGCCAATGGGAGGTTTAGAAGTATAACTCCGGCTTCCATAGCGTTGCGGAACTGCATGAAGAGAAGACAGAAGATTACGATAATGGCAAGGATGCAGGTGAGATAGAGCACACGGCTGGCACTCTCCTGACTCTCAAACTGACCGCCATATTCTACATGATAGCCTTCGGGCAGCTGCACCTCCTCTGATACGGCTTCCTTGATGTCTGCCACTACATCGCTCAAAGCTCTGCCGCTGGTATTGGCAGATATTACAATCTTGCGCTGTACATTCTCGCGGTTGATGGTGTTGGGGCCGGCACTCGATATTATATCTGCCACATCGCTAAGCGGAACCTTACGTCCATCCTGGGTGTCGATAACGAGATCGTTTATCTCGTCGTAGTTGGCGGCCTTAACAACGAGGTTGAAGGCACGTCCTGCCTCGTATACCTGAGAAACAGTTTCGCCTGCAAGGTTGACAGCGAGGAACTCGTTAAACTCGGGAAGGGTGATACCGTTGCGTACAAGCAACTCGCGACGTGGCACAATCTTAAGCTCGGGACGTTCTATCTGCTGCTCGACGTTGAGGTCGGCTATGCCATCTATGTCCTGGCAGGCATTCTTTATCTGATTGCCTATGGTGAACATTCGGTTGAGGTCGGTGCCAAACAGCTTGATGGCTATGCTCGCCTGGGTTCCAGAGAGCATAGCGTCGATGCGGTGAGAGATGGGCTGACCTATCTCTATATTGGCTCCTGCGAGTACAGAAAGACGCTTGCGCACGTCGTTGAGAACTTCTTCATGACTGCGGTCTTTTAATGCAAATGGGGCTTCTATCTCGCTGACGTTTACGCCAAGGGCATGTTCGTCGAGTTCGGCACGTCCGGTCTTGCGCGCCACGGTCTTAATCTCGGGCACCTGAAGCAGCAAGCGTTCGGCACGTGCACCGATAGAATCGCTCTCTTCGAGAGATATGCCGGGTAGTGAGGAGATGTTGATGGTGAACGAGCCTTCGTTGAACTTGGGCAAGAAGCTACTGCCAAGGCAGAAGAACACGCCTACAGCCACTACAAACAGCGTAGCGGTGCCTACAATTACCTTGCGTGTGTTGGCAAGCACCCACTGCAATGCGCGCTCGTAATATGTCTTGAGCCATACTGCCAAGAAGGCTTCCTTAGGCATCTCGCCCTTGCTCTTGCCAAGCAGGTAGCTACATAGCACGGGGGTGAGCGTGAGGGCTACAATGGTTGACGCAAAGAGGGCGGTGACGAAGGCTATGCCAAGGGGTATGAGCATACGGCCTTCCATGCCGCTGAGGAAGAACAGCGGCGCAAAGCTTACTACTATTATCAACGTAGAATTGAGTATAGGCATACGCACTTCGCGTGATGCGTTATACACAAGCTCTATTATTGGCATACGCTCTGACTCGGGCAATTCGCGGTTTTGGCGTATATGTTTGTACACATTCTCCACATCCACAATGGCGTCGTCGACAAGCGAGCCTATGGCAATGGCAAGTCCGCCGAGGGTCATGGTGTTGATGCTGATGCCAAGAGCATTGAGCACTATCATCGCTACGAGGAACGAGAGGGGTATGGTGACAAGCGAGATGACCGTGGTGCGCACGTTGGCGAGGAAGAGCATCAAGATTATCACAACGAAGATGGCGCCCTCGATGAGCGACTTCTGTACATTGTCGATACTGCTCTCGATGAAGTCGGCCTGACGGAAGATGTCTGTTGATATATGCACATCCTCAGGAAGAGTCTTGTGAAGGTCTTCCAGAGCAAGGTCGAGGTGCTTGGTAAGGTCAATAGTACTAGTGTTGGGCTGCTTGGTTACGGTGAGGAGTACGGCTGACTGGGCTCGCTCGCTTGCCACACCGAGCTTGGGCGACTGATTGCCCACCTTTATATCGGCTACGTCGGCGAGGGTTATGACACTCTCGCCGTTCTTCTTAACAATACATGTGCCCAACTTCTCTACGTCGTTGGTAGAAGTGATGCCACGGATTATATACTCGTTGCCGTACTTGTAGCGCACGCCACCGTTGGTGTTGACGTTCATGCCACGAGTACTCGCCATTACGTCGGAGAGCGAAACATCGAAGTGCTTCATCTTGCCCGGACTGACGAGTATCTGATACTCCTTGATGTCGCCGCCATGCACGCTGACCTGAGCCACGCCTCCGGTAGAAAGCAGGCGCGGACGTATCACCCAATCGGCATAAGTACGAAGGTCTTGCTGCGAAGTGTGCTTGCTGGTGAGGCTCACAATGAGCACTTCGCCGAGTATGGACGACTGCGGACCGAGCACTGGGGCACTTACTCCATCTGGCATTTGTTCGCCTACAGCGGCGAGTTTCTCGCTGACTATTTGTCGGGCAAGATATATGTCGGTGCCCCAATCAAACTCTACCCATACAACGGAGAAACCATTGGTGGACTGAGAGCGGACACGACGCACACCGGTACTGCCATTGACGGCGGTCTCAATAGGGAATGTGACGAGCTGCTCAACTTCCTCTGTCGCCATGCCACCGGCTTCGGTCATTATGACTACGGTAGGGGCGTTGAGGTCAGGGAACACGTCGACATCGGTCTTGCTGGTGGAGTATAAGCCGGCAATGACAAGCAGTACGGACGCCACCAACACGAGGATTCTGTTCTCAAGCGAGAAGCGTATTATCTTATTCAGCATAGCTATTAATGATTATGATTATGCGCTGGGATGGCGTTGGCAGCCGATGCCAGTCTTACCTGGACAGCGCCCTTGGTAACGACGCGGTCGCCCTTCTTCACTCCCGTAAGTATCTCCACACGCTCACCGTCGCTCTCGCCGAGTGTAACCTCCTGCTTGCGATAGCCCTCAGCGTCCACCTGAATGTACACAAAGTGGATGCCCTGCTCCTCGGTAATGGCTGTAAGCGGTAGGCTTATAACGTTAGGACGATCCTGAGTGATGAGATATATCTCGGCATACGAGCCTTGCACTACATCGCCTGTGTTGTTGAACTCGAATATAACGGGGATGTACGAGTTGTTGACCTCAGCCGAACGACCGTAAGACTGTATATGTCCGCCCATATCGGTGATGTCGTATAGACGCTTGCTGTAGCTGGTGCGGAACTTGGCACAGCGTATCTTGTTAAGCTCGTTGAAGTGACGCTCCGGTATTTCGGCACGCAGATAGAGGTGCTTGTTCTGGGTAATAACGGCAAGGGGCTGACCAGCTTCAACATAGTCACCGCCATTGACCATAGATTGCTTGATATAGCCGCCGCGAGGAGCTTTGACCGTCACACCGCCGGCGCTGCGTGTGCGCTGCATGCTGGTGTAGGTGAGCTTGGCAGCCTCATATTCCGCCTTGGCAACGGCGAGGTCTTTCTCGCTTATTATCTTATCCTTGATGAGTGTCTTCGCACGTGTATAGTCGCGCTCGGCACGCTCAAAGTCGATACGGGCACGCTGTACGGGGTCGCCGTCAGCCATATGCATACCTGCGGAAGTGATGGAGAAGAGCGTGGTTCCAGCAGCCACCTTCAGTCCTTCACTCACGTGGTTCTTATACTGCACACGTCCGCTGATGGTGGCAACAACGGCTGTCTCGTCGCATGATGCCGACATCACCTTACCACTGGTGTGGATGACGCCATGAAACATGCCTGGCTTCACTTCCTCCACCTTCACTCCGGCAGCACGAGCCTTCTCAGGCGAGAGGATAATCTCGTCGGTATGGGCGCCTTTAGCCTCATGACCTTCCTCTTCGAAATCGTGGTCATGGTGCTCGGTTTCCTCGGCATGCTCATGGTCATGGTCGTGATCGAGATGGTCATGGGACTTGCCTCCGCAAGCGACCATTCCCGCCACGAAGACTACTGATAATAAGTAATAAGTAATTCGTCTAAGCATATTTCATTAAGTATTTATAATTAAGCTAAAAAAGTCAGGTGCAAAGATAAGGAATAAGCAATGCAACTATGTTGCAAAAGCAACGATTTTATGTATAAATAGGAACATACGTACATATTAATATATGCGTAAGATAATAAAAGAGAAATTATTTACTCTATTAGGACATAAAAGAAGATGGAATGAGACGTTTGGGGATACAAACAAAGCGGATGCGCCGCACTTCTGAGAGTGCTTCGCATCCGCTTTGTATATTTGTTGTTGACTGAATTAGTCAGCGAGCTTTGCCTTAATGAACTCGCGGTTGAGGCGAGCGATGTTGGCGATAGACTCGTTCTTCGGGCACTCAGCCTCGCAAGCGCGGGTGTTGGTGCAGTTACCGAAGCCAAGCTCCTCCATCTTAGCGATCATTGCCTTAGCACGCTTAGCAGCCTCAGGACGACCCTGAGGAAGGAGAGCGAGCTGGCTAACCTTAGAGCTTACGAAGAGCATTGCAGAACCGTTCTTACATGCAGCTACGCAGCAACCGCAACCGATACATGTAGCACAGTCCATTGCCTCGTCGGCGTCTTCCTTCGGGATGAGGATGGCGTTAGCGTCCTGGGGCTGGCCAGTACGAACGCTTACATAACCACCTGCCTGCATGATTTTGTCGAATGCAGAACGGTCGACCATGCAGTCCTTGATAACTGGGAAAGCAGCCGAACGCCAAGGCTCAACAGTGATAACGTCGCCATCGTTGAACTTACGCATGTAGAGCTGGCAGGTTGTGGCACCCTGGTTAGGTCCGTGGGGATGACCGTTGATGTAGAGTGAGCACATACCGCAGATACCCTCGCGGCAGTCGTGGTCGAATACGAAAGGCTCGTTGCCTTCCTCGATGAGCTGCTCGTTAAGGATGTCGAGCATCTCAAGGAATGAGGTATCCGTAGGGATATCCTTCATCTCGCGTGTGTCGAAGTGGCCCTTGTCCTGAGGACCGTTCTGACGCCAATATTTCAGTGTGAATGATATATTTGCCATAATCTTTATTAGTTCTTATAGTTACGTGTCTGTACCTTGATTGCCTCGTACTCGAGCGGCTCCTTGATGAGCTCAGGAGCGGTCTCGTCGTTGTTCTTGTACTCCCAGCAACCTACATAGAAGAAGTTCTCGTCGTCGCGCTGTGCCTCGCCCTCTGGAGTCTGGTGCTCCTCTCGGAAGTGACCACCGCAAGACTCCTCGCGTGAGAGGGCGTCGTGTGCGATAAGCTCACCCATGAGGATGAAGTCGCGGAGGTGGATAGCCTTGTCAAGCTCTACGTTCAAACCTTCCTTTGATCCAGGGATGAAGAGGTTGGTATTGAACTCCTTGCGGATCTTCTTGATGAGCTCAATACCCTGCTCAAGACCCTCCTTTGTACGACCCATACCTACGTGCTCCCACATAATGTGGCCAAGCTCCTTGTGGATAGAGTCAACAGAACGCTTACCCTTGATGTTCATGAGGCGGTCGATCTCAGCCTGAACACCCTTCTCTGCCTCAGCAAACTCTGGCAGATCGGTAGAGAGGTGCGGCCAGATAGCCTGGTCGGCGAGGTAGTTCTGGATGGTGTAAGGCAATACGAAGTAACCATCAGCCAAGCCCTGCATAAGAGCAGAAGCACCAAGACGGTTGGCACCGTGGTCAGAGAAGTTGCACTCACCGATAGCGAACAGACCAGTGATTGAAGTCTGGAGCTCGTAGTCTACCCAGATACCACCCATTGTGTAGTGGATAGCAGGATAGATCATCATCGGGTTGTAGTACTTCACGCCGTTGATTTCGTTGGCAAGCTCACCAGGGTTAACGTCGGTGATCTCCTCGTACATGTCGAAGAGGTTGCCGTAGCGCTGACGGATAACGTCGATGCCGAGACGGTTGATTGACTCAGAGAAGTCGAGGAATACGGCAAGACCGGTGTTGTTTACGCCGAAGCCCTTGTCGCAACGCTCCTTGGCTGCACGTGAGGCAACGTCACGAGGAACGAGGTTGCCGAATGCCGGATAGCGGCGCTCCAAGTAGTAGTCGCGGTCTTCCTCAGGAATATCGCTGCCCTTCTTGGTGCCTGCCTGGAGAGCCTTGGCATCCTCAATCTTCTTTGGTACCCAGATACGGCCGTCGTTACGCAGAGACTCTGACATAAGAGTAAGCTTAGACTGCTTGTCGCCGTGTACAGGGATACATGTCGGGTGGATCTGCACGTAGCAAGGATTTGCGAAGTAAGCACCCTTGCGGTAGCACTGGATAGCTGCTGTACAGTTGCAACCCATAGCGTTGGTAGAGAGGAAGTAGGTGTTGCCGTAACCACCAGTAGCGATTACTACTGCGTTAGCAGAGAAACGCTCGAGCTTGCCTGAAATGAGGTTCTTGGCGATGATACCACGAGCGCGACCGTCAACGATAACCACATCCTCCATCTCGTAACGAGTGTAGAGCAATACGCGGCCTGTGCTCACCTGCTTAGAGAGTGCAGAGTAGGCACCGAGCAAAAGCTGCTGACCGGTCTGGCCCTTTGCGTAGAATGTACGTGATACCTGAGCACCACCGAACGAACGGTTGGCGAGCATACCGCCGTACTCACGAGCGAAAGGAACACCCTGGGCAACGCACTGGTCGATGATGTCGTTTGACACCTCGGCAAGACGGTATACGTTAGCCTCACGAGCACGATAGTCGCCACCCTTTACTGTATCGTAGAACAGACGGTATACAGAGTCGCCGTCGTTCTGATAGTTCTTGGCAGCATTGATACCACCCTGGGCTGCGATAGAGTGAGCGCGACGCGGAGAGTCCTGGATGCAGAAGTTAAGCACACGGAAACCCATCTCGCCGAGGCTGGCTGCTGCAGAAGCACCTGCAAGACCTGTACCTACAACGATAATGTCGAGCTTAAGTTTGTTCTTTGGGTTCACCAGACGCTGGTGAGCTTTATAGTTGGTCCACTTCTCGGCCACTGGGCCTTCAGGGATTCTTGAATTAATAGTCTTAGCCATAATGTGAATTATGAATTTTGATTTTTTAGTTTTTAATTAGCAGCAGAGGCTTGGTGCGCAACCAAGTGCGAAAGCAATTACTACTACGAGGAAACCGAGGACGAGGAGGGTTGAGTAAACCTGACCGATAACCTTCCAACGGTTGAACCATACCTTACCATTCCAGCCGAATGTCTGCATTGCGCTCCAGAAACCGTGTGTGAGGTGCAACCAGAGAGCTACGAGCCATACGATGTAGAGAACAACGTAAACCGGGTTGGCAAATGTCTCCTTGATCCAGCCGAAACCGTCTGCAGGTGCACATACGCCCTCGAAGCCCATAAGCTCGGCAAACATCATGTTGTACCAGAAGTTGAAGAGGTGGAGCAACAGGCCGAGAACGATGATGATGCCAAGAACGAGCATGTTCTGAGATGCCCACTCTACATCCTTAGGCTTTGCTGTTACCTCGTAACGAGAGTTGCCACGGGCTGCGCGGTTCTGCATCGTGAGCCAGAAGGCATAAACGATGTGGATTACTGCGAGGGCAGCCAAGCCCATTGTCGCTACTACGGCATACCAGTTGGCACCGAGGAACTCACAGATCATGTTGTAAGCGTCTCCAGAGAAGAGAGCTGCAACATTCATTGACATGTGGAATGTCAAGAATAGAACAAGGGCGATACCAGTCAAGGCCATCACCACCTTTCTACCGATGGATGAATTGATTAACCACATAAATGATTTGAATTAAAAAAATTATTAAATGTTAGAATTATTGATTCCAATATTTGGAGGCCTCGCCGTCGCGGCGGTGCCATAATAAGGTTGCGGCTTACTTCTTAATGGAGAGAATCCGGTTATGGAACATATAACATAACACGTAATTTTGTGCTATACTATATAATAGGTATATGCCGTGTCCTTACAGACTGCAAAAATACTGAAAATTGATGATAAATCAAACTATTTCTCTTCAAAAATCATTTTTTATTCTTAATTTTGCGAAGGGAAACTTAGTAGATACTAAATTGAGCCGTACCATACAAAATATTATTGACAATCAATATATGAATTTTAATTACGACGTTATCGTTATAGGCGGCGGACACGCCGGTTGTGAGGCTGCAGCAGCGGCAGCCCGAATGGGTGCCAAGACGTGCCTAATAACGATGGACATGAACAAAATAGGACAGATGAGTTGCAACCCAGCCGTTGGCGGTATTGCCAAGGGACAGATAGTGCGCGAGATTGATGCCTTAGGCGGCGAGATGGGTCTTGTGACCGATGCCACATCCATACAGTTTCGCATGCTCAACCGAGGCAAGGGTCCTGCAGTATGGAGCCCGAGAGCACAATGCGACCGCGGCAAGTTTATTTGGGAATGGCGCTCACGTCTCGACCGTATAGACGGGCTAGATATTTGGCAGGACGAAGCCTGCGAGTTGCTTGTGAAGAATTGCGAGGCTGTGGGGGTCGAGACGGTTTGGGGGGTAACGTTCCACGCCAAGGCTGTAGTCATAACAGCCGGCACCTTTCTCAACGGACTGATGCACGTTGGCAGACGTAAGGTGCCAGGAGGACGATGTGCCGAACCAGCCGTACTACAATTCACTGAGAGCATTACACGTCACGGCATAACATCGGCAAGAATGAAGACGGGAACTCCCGTGCGTATAGATCGTCGATCGGTTCACTTCGAGGACATGGAGTGTCAGCCAGGCGAGACCGACTACCACGGATTTTCGTACATGACGACTCCGAAACACTTGAAACAGCTTCCGTGCTGGACAACATACACCAACAAAGAGGTGCACGACACACTTCGCGACGCCATTGCCGACTCCCCACTCTACAACGGACAGATAAAGTCTACCGGACCTCGCTATTGTCCGTCTATTGAGACAAAACTCGTAACGTTCCCCGACAAGGATCAGCACCCGCTGTTTCTAGAACCTGAAGGCGAGGATACCAACGAAATGTACCTTAACGGATTCTCCTCGTCTATGCCTATGGACGTACAGCTTGCCGCTTTAAAGAAGATTAAAGCTTTCAGAGATATCAAGGTTTACCGACCGGGCTATGCTATAGAATACGATTACTTCGACCCTACACAACTTAAGCCTTCATTGGAGTCGAAGAAAATAAAGGGTCTCTTCTTTGCTGGACAGGTAAACGGAACCACAGGATATGAGGAAGCTGGCGGGCAAGGTACTATGGCAGGCATTAATGCCGCCCTACTCTGCGGTGGCTCTGAACCGTTCATCATGAAACGCGACGAGGGCTACATAGGAGTCTTGATAGACGACCTTACGACGAAGGGTGTTGACGAGCCTTACCGCATGTTCACCTCCAGAGCCGAGTATCGCATACTTCTACGACAAGATAATGCCGACGCACGACTCACAGAACGTGCTTATAACTTAGGTCTTGCTTCTCGCGAACGCTACGACCTATGGCTTAAGAAGAAGGCAGAAACCGAACGTATCATCAACTTCTGCAACTCTACCAACGTTAAGCCTCGCGACATAAACGCGGCTCTCGAATCGTTCGGCACCACACCAATGCAGTTTGGCGCTACAATAGCAAGCCTTGTGGCTCGTCCACAACTAAGCATCAAGCAGCTCGCCTCTGCCCTTCCTTCCCTCAAGGCGGCGCTCGATACAGACGACGCAAGACAGGAGGAGATTGTGGAAGCAGCCGAAGTATTGATAAAGTACGACGGTTACATAAAGCGCGAACGGCAGATTGCCGACAAGATGCACCGGTTGGAAGACATCCGCATAAAGGGACATTTCAACTACGAGCAACTTCACGAGATATCAACAGAGGGTAGACAGAAGCTTATACGCATAAACCCTGAAACTCTCGGACAGGCATCGCGCATTCCTGGTGTATCGCCAAGCGACATCAACGTACTGCTTGTACTGATGCACAGGTAAAGTTTCACGTGAAACAAAAAGAATAACAAACATATAATAAACAGCTGAAAATGAACAACAAACTATTGCTTGACAATCTGCGTTGCATACCAGATTGGCCAAAGAAGGGAGTCAACTTCCGTGACGTAACTACGCTCTTCAAAAACAACAAATGTCTGCAAGAGATCTGCGATGAAATGTACGATCTCTACAAGAACAAAGGCATAACCAAGATTGTCGGCATCGAGTCGCGCGGCTTCGTTATGTCGTCTGCCCTCGCCCTTCGTCTGGGTGCAGGTGTTGTACTTTGCCGCAAGCCTGGCAAGCTACCTTGCGATACAGTACAGGAAAGCTATGCCAAGGAGTATGGCAAGGATACTATAGAGATTCATAAGGATGCCATCGATGAAAACGACGTTATCCTTCTGCACGACGATCTTCTTGCAACAGGCGGCACAATGAAGGCTGCTTGCAACCTCGTTAAGAAGTTTCACCCTAAGAAGGTATACGCCAACTTCATCATCGAGCTTGTAAACGAAGGTCTTAACGGACGCGAAGGTTTTGACGAGGATATCGAAATTTCATCGCTGATACAGATTTAACAGGAACAGGAGTCTTGCTGGCTAACGACTAGCATCAACAGGAAAGAGCTGTACATGCTTTGAAACAAAAACAGGCGCGACAGGCTACAGGCCTGCCGCGCCTTTGTATAAGAGCAAGATAACAGAAGAGAAATACTCTACCGTTACATACCTTACAGTTCCACGTGAAACAGCAATTCTCAAACCTCTTAGTTTCAAAGCACTTACAGATAGAACAGGCAAAACAAACAACAGACAACGCTGTACCAACAACAGGCAGTCGAACACCACAACAGAAGGTAGCTCATAATATAAACAACAGGCAACCATGACAAAGGAAGAAAACGCAAAGCGCATAGAACGTCTTAAGAACATCGTACTCAACATGCCCGAAAAACCGGGCAGTTACCAATTCTACGATGCAAGCCACACTATAATATATGTAGGCAAGGCTAAACGTCTTAAACAGCGCGTCTCAAGCTACTTCCACAAAGAGGTAGACAGGTTTAAAACAAAGGTGCTGGTATCAAAGATTGAGGACATCAGCTACACCGTCGTCAATACAGAGGAGGATGCCCTGCTACTGGAAAACTGTCTTATAAAGAAGTACAGCCCACGCTACAACGTTCTTCTTAAAGACGGCAAGACCTACCCAAGCATCTGTGTTACTAACGAATATCTACCTCGAGTCTTCAAAACACGACATATTAATAAGAAATATGGAACCTTCTTCGGACCATACTCCAACACAGGCAGTATGTTTGCCGTGCTCGAACTTATACACAAACTTTATAAGCCTCGCACTTGCCGTATTCCTATAACCAAGGAAGGCATCGAAAAGGGCAAGTATAAACCGTGTCTCGAATACCACATACACAACTGCAAAGCCCCATGTTGTGGCAAACAATCGTTGGAAGATTATCAAGCTTCCATCGCACAGGCTCGTGAAATATTGAAAGGCAACACGCGCCAACTATCGCAACACGTATACGAGGAAATGCTACAAAAAGCCGAAGACTTGAAGTTTGAAGAAGCCGAAGAGTTGAAACAAAAGTACCTTCTCATCGAAGGATTCTGTGCCAAGAGCGAGGTTGTTAGTCACACAATAACCGACGTCGACGTTTTCACTATTGTCGACGACACCATTAGTAATACAGCTTTCATCAACTACATACACGTCAAGAATGGCTCTGTAAACCAAAGCTTCACATTCGAGTACAAACGTAAACTATATGAAACCGACCGCGAATTATTGCTTACCGCAATACCCGAAATACGCGATAGATTCCAAAGTAAAGCTAAGGAAATAATTGTTCCATTTGAAATGGACTGGCAACTTTCCAAGGTTTCATTCATAGTTCCGCAGCGTGGCGACAAAAAGCACCTTTTAGAACTTGGCGAGATGAACTGCAAGCAATACAAGTTCGACCGATTAAAGCAGAATGAAAAGCTTAACCCCGAGCAGAAACAAACCCGTCTGATGAAGGAGCTACAACAAAAACTGCAACTTCAAAAGCTGCCGTATCATATAGAATGTTTCGACAACTCCAATATATCTGGTACCGATGCCGTGGCAGGATGCGTCGTATTCAAGAGTATGAAACCATCGAAGAAGGACTATCGCAAGTACAATATCAAAACAGTTGCTGGCCCCGACGACTACGCCTCAATGCAGGAGGTTGTACGCCGACGCTATTCACGAATGATAGAAGAAGGCACTACTCTGCCCGATCTCATCATTACCGACGGTGGACAAGGACAAATGAACGTAGTGAAACAGGTTGTCGAAGGCGAGCTACACCTTAACATTCCTATCGCTGGACTCGCCAAGAACGACCATCACCGCACCAACGAGCTGCTCTTTGGCAATCCTCCTATGACCATAGCTATTAAAACCGACTCAGAACTGTTCCATGTATTGACGCAGATTCAAGATGAGGTGCACCGCTATGCCATAACCTTCCACCGTGACAAGCGATCAAAGCATGCCTTACACAGTGCACTCGATGATATAGCAGGAATTGGACCCGTCACACGCGACCGTCTAATCAAAGCCTTCAAAAGCGTCAAACGCATACAAGAGGCATCTATAGAAGATATAGAAAAAGTTGTGGGAGCAGCAAAAGCCACAAAGATAAAAGAAGCATTAAAAAAGACAGAATAAAGGTTGAAACAGACCATAAAACAGACAAAAGAGCCCAAACAGAAAGATATAAAAATGCGCCAAGATCTCACGACCGTAGCGCACACACAGAGAAGATTATGTAAATCTTCCTTGCCTGCTACGACTCTCACGAGCCACAAACAAGCCAATCCTTATATCAAATTATACTAAAAACTAAAAGTCTTTACCTAATCTGTAGTTCATACTTTATATTATACGTAAAATTACTATTCTGTTTCACTTTGCAAATTTATCAAATTCCTATGAGATTTCAAAGGAAAACTAATAAAATCGATAACAAATGGATAGTATTTTATATGATTTTTAATTATTACTTGCCCGTATCGGAATTTTATAATATCTTTGTATAGTAAAGTGATAAAAGGCGCCAAGCCCCCAAAACACATATAAAACAACCAAAATATAAAAAACCAAAACTGATATATGAGAACAGTTATACAGCGTGTGCAGCACGCATCTGTCACCATAAACGGTTCTATTAAGTCGAGCATTGGCAATGGCTTCCTTCTGCTCCTCGGCATCGAGGCTACCGACACATCCGAGGACGTTGACTGGCTTGTGAAGAAAGTGTCTGCCCTACGCGTATTCGACGACGAGAACGGCGTTATGAACCGCTCTATCATCGACGTTCAGGGCGAGGCATTAGTGGTTAGCCAGTTTACGCTATACGCATCATATAAAAAGGGCAACCGCCCATCATGGTTCCGTGCTGCAAGCCACGATATTTCTGTTCCGCTATACGAGGAGTTTTGCAGCAAACTTTCAGCAGCCCTCGGCAAAGAAGTGGGCACTGGAGAATTCGGAGCCGACATGAAGGTAGAGCTTCTGAACGATGGTCCAGTAACTATCTGTATGGACACCAAAAACAAGGAGTAAGCAATGAAGTATAGTACAAAGGATTATATATCTGTAATCGCATTCATCCTGAACTTTATAGGCTTAGTAATGTTAAGCACTTCTAAGTCGTGGGGAGCAGAGATTGCATGGTATAAATTTACGGGATGTATGTTGATAATGATAGGTTTCAGTATTAATACCTACATTGATTTTCCCCACCCTTTCCGTGCAGCCAAGAGGTCTAAAAAGATAGGTACAATATTCCGTATTTGTTTCATTGCGACGTTCGCCATATGGCTTGTATACATCCTATTTATGAAACTTATGGGATATTCGATGGAGATATAAATAGCACAATTAAGATATGACAATAAAGGAAGCGCAAGAGGCGGTAGACCGTTGGATAAAGGAGTATGGCGTGCGCTATTTCTCCGAGCTTACCAATATGGCTTGCCTTACAGAGGAGGTGGGCGAACTTGCCCGCATCATGGCTCGCCGCTATGGCGACCAGAGTTTCAAGGAGGGCGAATCGCACGACCCGTCTGAGGAGATGGCAGACATCCTTTGGGTGCTCATCTGCCTTGCCAACCAAACCGGTGTCGACCTTACCGAAGCCTTGCAAAAGAGCTTCGACAAGAAGACAAAACGCGACAAAGAACGCCATAAAAATAACCCCAAACTATATAAAGAATAGAATCTAAATATATAGAAAGCGAAGTAAACAACAAACCAAATAACAACAGAAATGGGAATTATTAAAGACATTATCCTGAACGATCTGGAGAACCAGAATGCTCAGCAAACCCCGAGCAAGTATGAAGAGGCGCTTGCCAAGTACAACACTAATATCGACGACCAAGAAGTACGCGATGCCGTACGCAAGATTATCGCCGAGAAAGTACCCGAGAATGATAACATGGACGTTAAGCGTTTTCTTTTCGGCAGCATTGAGCTTACAACCCTCAAGACTACCGATAGCGACACAAGCGTATTGGCATTCACCGAACGTGTAAACGACTTCGACAACGAATATCCCGATCTACCCCATGTAGCTACAATATGCGTATATCCTTGCTTTGCCAAGACTGTAGCAGAGTCGCTTGAGGTAGACGGTGTAGAGATTGCTTGCGTATCAGGCTCATTCCCTTCTTCTCAGGCTCGTATCGAGGTAAAGGTAGCTGAGACATCGCTTGCTGTTGCCGACGGTGCTACAGAGATTGATATCGTTATGCCAGTAGGCAAGTTCCTCTCTGGCGACTACGAAGGTGTATGCGACGATATTGCAGAGCTTAAGGCTGCCTGTGGCGAGGATGTTGCCATGAAGGTTATACTTGAAACTGGTGCCCTCAAAACAGCATCTAACATCAAGAAAGCATCCATCCTCTCTATGTATGCTGGGGCTGATTACATCAAGACCTCTACTGGCAAGCTTGAGCCCGCAGCCACCCCAGAGGCTGCCTACGTTATGTGCCAAGCCATTAAGGAGTACTACGACAAGACTGGCATACAGATAGGTTTCAAGCCCGCTGGCGGCATCAATAGTGTTATGGATGCACTTATCTACTATACCATCGTTAAGGAGGTTCTCGGCGAGAAATGGCTCACCAACAAGTGGCTTCGCCTCGGAACATCACGTCTTGCCAATATGCTGCTTAGCGAGCTTAAGGGCGAGCAGATAAAGTTCTTCTAAAAGATAAAAGATATACTATAAACACTAGATATACTAGAAACAATATAAAAAATATAAAAAAAGAGCTAAGCCTCT
>OLSX01000630.1_pt1 | contig 35332 bp, 22 predicted proteins | sample 1673141 | NCBI WGS metagenome assembly OLSX01 (sample SAMEA3136759, study PRJEB25190) | human gut metagenome | biome: human gut; feature: human-associated habitat; material: faeces | place: Austria | collected 2013 | reverse complement strand
TTCCTTATTTCTGTGCATTATGTTTTCGGGTCCTCTGAGTTTTGTAATCATTTTTGCCTCCGCTTTTTTATTTTATTTTCACCGGGGATTTTCCGCTGAATTCAATTTCTCCGCACGCAGCCTTTACAAAGGCAACCGCCTCGCATTCAAGCATAGAGTATGCATTTACATATGTTCCGGCTCTTTGAAAATACTGTTTGCCTATGTACGGCGAGCCAAAGCTTACAAATGCGGTTTTCTCCATAGCATTGGGCGGGCAAAAGGCATTTTTAATCTGAACAGCTCTGCCCGAAATAAAATCAATAAAGCCCATAGGTCTGAACGGGCGCGAAAAGAAAGCGTAAATTATCAAATCATTTTCCGCATAAAAACGGTAAAGGTTTTCATTATCGTAAAATCCTGTATCGGTATAATTTACTTCAAAGCCGCGCTTTTCAAATTCCCTTTTCAGCGCAAGCGCCTCTTCCTTTACGGGCGGATGCTCGGTAATAACATTTATTCCTATTTTTCGTACCTTTTTCGCGTCAATCGGGAAATGCTTTTCTTTATCACATATAAGGGTAATGCACTTTTCCGCGCACTTGCTTTGCGTTGTTTTAACGAAAGCCTTATCCGTTTCGGTTAAATCGCAAAACGGATTATAATTATCGCTTAACAAGCCGAGCCTTTCCTTTACGCCCAATATACGCGTAACCGCGTCGTTAAGCCTTTCCTCTGAAACCTCACCGTTTTTAATTGCCCTTTCAAGATTATCAACATAAGTCTCGCTCGGCCAAAGCATCATATCGCAACCGGCTTTAAACGACTCTATTTCCGATTGCTCCCTTGTATCGTACCAGCCGGCATATCAGCCCTGACTGCCGTAGCCTATAACTGCAAAATTCTCTTCCATTTTAAATCCCAGGGATTTCAATAGAAACCTCATGACCGCATTTGCTTGATCTTTCAATGCCGTCAAGTATTGCCTGATTGTATATGATTTCATCGGTAGGAACAGGAGCCTTTCCGCCCGTAATAATTGCATCAAGGAAAGAACGAATTTTTCTGTTCCACAAGTCTTTTGTTGCCGGCAGTAACGGTATAACCGTTTCAACAGGTTCACCGGCAACATCATGATAAATTTTTAACGGTTTATCAAAAGTTCCGTTCCAGCAATCGGTTGATGGAACACGAAGAGATCCCTTTGTTCCCATAATAATAGTGTCACCGGGAGTGTCCAAATGCATATACCACGCAATACGGAAGTCCAGAATTATACCGCCCTCAAGACGGATATAAGCCGACGCGAAATCATCCACACTGAACATTTTCGCGCATTCAGGTCTGCCAACCTGCGAATAGGCTTCCGGCGTTGTTCCGAAGTAATCGGTCGCTGTTCCTGTAACCGTTAATGGTTTGGGATTTCCCAAAGCGTTCATTACAAGATCTATTGAATAGCAACCGATATCGCCCAAAGCGCCGAGGCCTGCCTTGTCATCCTGGATAAAGGTATCAGTCCAACTAACGGGAATACCATGCCTGCGGCCGCCGCCCGTCTGAACATAATAAACTCTGCCGAGTTCGCCCGATTGAACTATTTTCTTTATCATCTTCATATTGGCGTCAAAACGCGGCTGAAAACCGACTGATACTATTTTGTCGCTTTTCTTTTCTGCTCTGCGTATAGCTACCGCTTCGTCAAGGGTAACGCTCATTGGCTTTTCAAGCAATACATTAAGTCCATGTTCAAGCGCATAAATAGCGCATTCGGCATGAGTACGGTTATATGTGCAAACAGAAACGGCATCCATAGGAACGGTGTCTATCATTTCCTTATAATCGGTAAAGTATTTTGCATCTTTAATTTCAAATTCGGCAAATTTTTTCTCTGCCTTCCCCGGAATAAGATCGCAACCGGCAACAATTTCAGCGTCTGGCTGTGCAAGATAGGATTTTATATGACCGCCTGAAATTCCTCCGGTGCCTATTATACCAATGCGAAGTTTTCTATCGCTTTTAATATTGCTCTTTTCGTTCTGATTGTTTGTAAAATTGTTTAAATCTAATGACATTGTTTTTTCCTCCGTAAAATTATTTTTTAATACAATAATCAATGATTGATTATCTGATTTGTTTACAAAGTGCCAGCCCGAATTCACAAGTAAATCGCCGCCGTACTTTTTACCGTTTTCGGCATCGGTGTAAATTGCCGTTTCATCAAGTCCGTCAAGGTGTATATACTCATCGGGAGCATTAGGAATAGGATTATACACCGTTTATCATCAAAACAACCATACCTTTACTTTTCGACACAAATTCTATTGCGCTGATGTTCGTTTTAAATTGGGATTTAAGCTTGTAGCAGTCGCCGTTATGAAAAACTATTTCAAGCCGGCAACTGCCTCAAGGTCACCACCTACTTGTTGCAGTTGTGTAGGTGCTTGGGCCCATCATGCAATGTTAGGTGGAATAAGGTACAAAAATCAGTCTACTTTGTGGGCTTGTTTTTGTGCCCTTTTTTAGTTTTTGGTCACTTTTTTACCAATCTTTATTGTTTCAAACTTGCACCGTTAAAAAATACCTTTTATTTGCCCTCTTTACAGGCTTTAATAATCTCACTTATCTTACCGGCAGCCAAGCCTATGCAGGTATCGGCGGCACCGTAATATATGCGCAATGTATCTGTTTCACTGTCGCCTATCGCACCACACGGGAATACCACATTTCCTACTCTGCCGCTTGTTTCATAAGGCTCTGTAGGAGTTAAAATCCAATTTTCCGCCACTCCGATTATTTTCTGCGGGTCATCAAGGTCTAAAAGCATTGCACCGATTGAATAACAAAATTCACCGTTTTCTTTATATACACCGTGTATTATTTCAAGCCAGCCGTCTTTCGTTTTTATAGGCGGAGTAGGTCCCATCTTCCAGTTGGCATATTTTGAAATGGATTCGGGATAAATCAAGGGTCTGTGCTTTCCCCAAAAAACAAGATCGGGTGAATAAGAAATCCAAATTCCCGCAGTCATCTTCTCGGTATCGGGAATGCACTCCGGCTCTTCTTTTTCGTGTATGTTGTACGGCCTGTCAAGTCTTACATAGTAATCTCCCACCTTTTCGGGGAAAAGACACGGCACTCTGTTAGACGGAAGTGCTATACAATCAACAAATTCGCAGGTTTTAAAATCCTTTGTTTTTTCGAGAACTGCCGCAGGTCCTACGTTTGAAACCTGCGCGGGCCTTACAATGTAATATGTATCGCCTATCTTTGTAATACGCGGGTCAATTACCCAGCAATCAAAGTTTCCGGGACACTCCCCTGCCCAGTTTCTTTTATCACAAAACGGCTCTTTTTCAATTTCAAAATGAATACCGTCGTCACTTCTTGCAACATGTATGCCGGTTATGCTTCCGTTTGCTTTTCTTTCCTTGTAAAAAGCGGCAATAAGCAAAATAGTCTGTCCGTTATACATTGTTTGCCCACAGTTGAACACCGCCTGAGCCGGCACGGGAAAATCCTCAACGGTTATAATCGGATTTTTCTTATATCTGTGCATTATGTTTTCGGGGCCTCTTAATTTAGTTATCATTAAACTCGCCTTTCCTCTGTAACTGTATATTTATATCGGCATCAACCGAATTATTAAAAATTTAATCTATTTTATTTCTTAAATACTCATAACTTTTCCGAGCGGCTGAAATACAGTCCGGATTCCAGTTTATATCCTGCTCGACAATATAATACTTTACCCCCGCTTTTCTTGCGGAGTTTATTATACGCTGCCAATCCATATTGCCCGAACCGACTTCGGTTATGGCAGGATTGTTTTTCCAGCTCTTTAAATTATCAACCATCATATCCTTGAGATGGATAATGTCTATTCTTCCGGCGAGCTTCTCTATCCATGCGCACACATCGCCGCCGGCATACTGAACCCAATATGTATCAAAACAAAAAGTAATATTTTCTTTGTCAAGTCCCTCTGTCAGCATTTCCATTGTGGTTTTCCCGTTTTCCCATTTGCCGAATTCATGGCTGTGGTTGTGATATGTGAACTTCATTCCTATGGCTGCCGCTTTTTTTGCAACCTCGTTTGCTTTTATTATAAAATCATTTACCGCATCCAATGAAGCAAACATACACGCGCCCACGCCTATGTTGGTTGCACCCAACAATCGGGTCTTTTCTGCAACGCCGTCAAAATCGTTATAAATTTCCTCAAATTCGTTAAAGTGTGTTCCCACCACCTCAATGCCGTATTTTTTAACCAACTCACCGAGCTTATCGTAGCCGAAGGCACAGCCTGCTGTCTGAGCCTGACCATAGCCAAAGTCTTTAAGCGCCTTGAGGGTCTTATCTGCTTCTTCATAAGTTTTAATGTAATCCCTTACGCTGAATAACTGTATACCTAAATTTTCTTTCATATTGTTATATCTCCCAATAAATATAGGTTTATCTAATTAAATGCGCCCCTACGAGTCGGGGTTACGGCTCATAGAGGCGCCGGTCAAAAAATACTACCCTTTTCTGACAAATTCAAAATTATTTGATAGTTACTTTGCGGCTGTATATATTTCAATAGAATTTGCCGGTTGGAAAAGACGAATCCAATCAATATTAACTCCGAGTGAAGATACATAATCCGCAGTAGCATTTTCTTTTACTTCTTCGGAAAGCCTTTTAGCGCTTATTCCGCCGCCGATTATCAGATAATGCGCGTCTTTAAATCCCGACATATCGGTAGTGTGATTGGCGTGATCAAAGTTTTCATTCAAATTAAATGTTGCATATTCATCACCGTCAACCGACATAATGATTTTTTCCTCGTTCCACTCAAAGCCGAAAATGTGATAACTGTTATTATCAATTTCTTTATGGAATTTGTTTCCGTTTGCTAACTGATTCACATCCATACTGTCAGAACCCGTATACCACTTATGAAGATTAGGTGTTACGGAGTTCGCAAAGTATGCCGAACGCTCAAATATATCAATTTCGGTAAGATAGTCGGTGCAGTATTCCGTTGGCTTATAAATACTATTTGACCACGGTGCGGTAACTCCGTTAATCCCTTTCATCCAAAGCGCGGGGGCGGCTCCCGGAAGGGCTGAAATTTTAGCCCGCACTTCAAGGTACCCGTATCTGAAGTTCATTGTGCTTTGAGTAAACAAGTCATGGGCGACAGTATAAGTGCCGTCGGCATTTTTGACTGTTTTTAAATTTAATTTGCCGTTTTCAACCTTTATATTATCCGTGCTGTATTTCACTTCTGTTGTATCGGTTTGAGTGCGTATCTTCCATTTGGATTCATCAATACTGCTGCCGTCAAATTCATCATTCCAGACGCAAAGATAATCAGCTAATTTTTTTTTTGAATCCTCCGGCTTTGTGGCGTCGGAATACGTCCAAACGTCGGTCAGAAGATACTTACGCATAGCAACAAGGCGGTATGTGGAAGCAATGTAATCGGTCATAAAGGCATTGTCTTCAGCAACAGTTGTGCCTTCAATTCCGGCAATATATTTTTTAAGACAAACCAAATCTCTTATATCAACACAGTTGTCCATGTTAATATCGCCTTTTATGTTTTTGTAATAAAACTCAAGAACCGCCGTGTATTCTTCATTTTCCCATGTAAACATACCGGGTAATTCCGAAAGAGTTTCATCATTTGCGTTTTTCCAGCCCTTAAAGGTAAAGCCGTCAACCACGGGTGCGGAAACATTATAATCAAATCCCGGAAGACCGCTTATTGTTTCTGTTTTGCCGTCAATATTCATACTTACAGTAACAATGCTATCCTCTATTACGGCATCCGTAGGCAATGTGGTTTCCTCAACAACAAGATTATCAATGTAAACATATGCGTCTTTGGAATATTCGCTGTTATCCATAGCAAGTGAAATTCCAAAATTATTCCATGCATTAGTAGTAGTTGCTTTTACATATTTATTTTCAACATGTACCCATTCGCCGTCTGTCGGAGCAACGCTTGCCAACGGTGTTTCAGCAGCCAATACCTGATTTGCGTTCCAATTTTGGATCTCCGCAAAGCATACCGCGCCGGTATAATCCTGCGATGGAGCTTCCATCCTATAATCAAAAGAAATTCGATATGTTTTTTTATTACCATATGTGCCTATCGTCTGTGTTGCTTGCCCAAAACGGTTAGTTGTAGTGTCTGTGTCATAAAGATTATTTTCGCTATTGCTGTTCCATATAACAAATCTTGCATGAAGATCAGTTTGGTTGATAGGATAGCCCATCTTTATGCATCCGAGTGAATCTTTACCTAAATTATCCGTTCCGTTATAGTAAGGATAGGTATAATATCTGTTTTGATTGGGCGTACCGGCATTACCGTATTTAATTCTGGCGTATTCGTGTTCTGTTTTTTCACCCCATGAAGGTGCATATGAATAAGACATATATACATCATCAATACTCTTTGCTGCTGCAGAACCGTCAGCGTTTAGTGCAGTTCCGGTCTCATTATCAAATGTATTTGTATAAGTTGCTGCAGCCTTATATCCGTCGATAACCCATGTAGCAGTATAGGTTGCTCCACCGGCAGGAGTTACGGTTTCGCCGTTTGCAGCTGGCTCGCCACTTTCATCAACCCAACCTGCAAATTTATAGCCTGTTTTAATGGGTTCTTCAGCATACCAAGTAAGACCCGGGAGTGCTTTTACGGTTGATAATGATGTGCCGTCTGTATCAACAAAGTTTACATCTGCCAGTATTTTAGATAACTTTTCATTCCGTCCGGCAGAGGTCTTTTCAACCTTTAGGTTATCAATATACACATAAGCTCCGGCGGATTTCTCATTTTCATCCATATCAAGTGAAATTCCAATTATATTCCAAGCATTGCTTGCCTGAACATACTTAAATCCGCAATGTTTCCATTCAACATCATTTGACGTAACAGTCACAAGCTCAGCCGTATTGCTGCATGATCCTTTAACGTTTGCATTAGGCAATTCTGCGTAACTGATTTTACCGGTATATCCCTCGGGAAAATCAACCTTATAATCAAAGGAAATACGGTAAATGTAACTGGGATTAGTTTCAATAACCTGTTTAGGTTGCCCTTTATCGTTATGTAATGCTGCTTCACTGCTGTTATCCCATATTGCAAAATGAGCATGGTTTGCTGCTTGATTTCCTGCATAGCCCAAACGAATGCAACCCAAAGAATTGTTACCCAGTTGATTTTGACCATCATAATAAGGTATAACTCTTGTAGCGTTCCATGACGGATCTACGCCTCCATACTGTTTCCTGGCTATCCCTAACGGGCTTTGATCTGCACTTCCGGATGGAGCGTATGAATATGAATTATAAACATCATCAATACTTTTAGCCAAACCTGTATTCTCGGAATTTTGCCCTTTTCCTGTTTCATTTTCAAATGTATTTAATATTACATTGTCTATTTTATAAGAAGCCTCCGCGCTTACCGAAAAAGCGCCCGCCATACAGGAAAATACTGTTGCCGCCGAAAGCAGCATTGCCAAAATGGTTTTAATTGCTATTTTGTTTTTCATAACATTCACCCTTCTTTGTATAGTTTTGATTTGATACGCCTTGGTTTAAAAATATAATCTCCCACCTCCCATTAAATCTGCCGGCAAGGATACCGAATAACCGATTTATTTAACCTGTTATTCCCACCCTATCTATGCTTTTAACAAACTTTTTCTGGACTATCATATAAAACACCAACGGAATAACAATGTAGAGCAAGCAGGCGCAGCAGGCATACGGGCGAAACATAGGAACATTTCCGCCTATCCCGAGTCGGCTCATTATCATTGAAAAATTACCTATCATTACAGATAAAGGTCGGCTTTCCTGCAAAAAGCACAGCTCAGCTAAATAATATTCATTCCAGTGCCAAATAAGTGACAAAACAGAAACAGTTGTTATTACCACGCTTGAAGATGGCAAAGCAATGCTGAAAAATGTTCGGATAGGTCCTGCACCGTCAACATATGCTGCGTCCTCAAGCTCTCTCGGCAAGCCGATAAAAAACTGCTGATATATAAAAATTATAAAGCCGGAGCGTATTCCGACGCCGAAAAGCGACGGCAGCCAATAAGTAAACGGGGTATTGAAAATGCCGAGATTACGGTAATTTATAGACATTGAAAGACTGTACATTTGAATAGGTATCAAAAGAGAAAGTATGAGCAAAAATGACGCTATTCCCTTTCCCTTGAAATTAAACCGTGCAAAACCGTATGCAATAAATGCACAAACCGCAATTTCAATAAGCGCGCTGAGTATCTGAATTATAAATGTCTGCTTCAATGAATCCCAGTAATTCATGGACTTCATAACAAACTTCATATTATCAAGCGTAAGCCAAACGGGCAGCCACTCATGGCTCGCGTCAAATACCGATTCTGAGGTTTTAAACGCATTGCTCAACATAAAGAACAGCGGATATAGTACAATGTAGCCTATAATAACAAGCACTGCTATACGAAGAATAAGAGCAATTATGCTCACGCCGTTTTTTCGGAGTTTATTGCTTAAATCTTTTTTACCCATATCAGCCCCACCTCTTTAAAAACTGCTTATTATAAAGTAACAGCAGCAAGGCAATTGCCATACCCACAATCACAAAATAGAACCAGAGCATTGCCGAACCAATACCGTATTCAAAAACAGCAAACTGCCCGTAGCCTTGTTTTATAACAGGATTTTTGGTTGAAGTTATTATTTCCACTATTGTAAACACAATAACTATAAGCATACTTCTAAGCAGCATAGGAAGGGTGATAAACCAAAATTCTTCCCATTTTGTAGCGCCCTCAACCTTTGCCACCTCATAAAGCGAATCCGGAATTGATTGAAGCCCTGCTATAAACAAAACTATTTGTATACCGCTTTTCCATACCAGCATAAACAAATCGCTCAAAACCTCAGAAAGATATGTTTCAATTTGAGGCGGAAGGTTTATCCCGGTCAGCACTTCGCCGAAATCAATCATTCCGAATGTTACGGAATCAGACAATGCAACCTCGGTTGCGTTGGAACTGCTTGCGGTTAGAAACAAATCAAGAGCCAAGCCGCTTGATATAATTACGGGAAGAAAATATAAAGCACGGAAGAAAAGCCTGCCCGGAAATTTATTATTAAGAAGAATTGCCAAAATTAAGCTTACAATAAGTATAAAAGGCAACTGAGTAAATATTTCGCTTATGCCTTTTATAAGATTGTTTATATAATCGGGATTCACAAAAAGAATGTTCTTAAAATTTTCTGTTCCTATAAAGCTTGTTGAAATGTCCTTATCGCCGATAATGAGCTTTGTAAAGCTGAAATAAGCCGATTGCAGTATAGGCACAATAAAGAACAGTGCCATACCTATAATCCAAGGAGCAAGAAACACATATCCGTATCTTGCCTTGATTTTTTCAACGCTCAAATGTTTCTTTTTCATTTTTCAGAACTCCTTCCCGTTAAATATCCCTTCGGCGGTATTTCACCAAGCTCAGATGAGGCGGCAGTATCGGAATAATTGACCGCAACCGTTACCCCGTTTTCAAATTTTGTAACGCGAACGCCGTTTTCCAAAAGCTTATAGTCTGATACTTTCGCACCTGCAATACTTTCAAAATAATCGTTTGTTGCGTTAAGCGTGTTCAAAATTTCATCCTTTATACCTGTGTATTCAGAACCGAAAATAAAGGAATGCTCCGAAGTTATCAATTCATTATCATAATTGCGGAATAAGGTATACGATGGATTTACGCCCGACTCAATGCAACATAGCAAAGCATCCGTCTTATCGGCACATAAATTCAATGATATGCTGTTCATAGGTATGTATCCCTTAAACACCAACTGATAAAACGGCACATCGGCAAAAGCAACATCATAATCGGACGAATATAGCGGTGCGTCTATAATTCTGTCAGAGGATAGCGCCGCATAATCGTTTGCGGCAGTTGAAAGCAATCCGAATTTATTCTTTTTAACCGAGTTAAATAACTTTGTAACTTCCGACGGCATATTGCCCGATATTTCGGTATTGTAATTTGTATAATCCGAATATACGGTATGCGAAAGTGAATCTAACGATATGCCCGAAATTTCCATTGCTTTTGCTTTCTTTTCAAGTAATTGCACCGCTTTACCGAGATCATTGCGTGCAAGCATATAATAGCGATTATTTATCGCATTTCGTGTAACGGCATTGAAGTTTGTATACCATGCGTTTTGTTGATTTGCAAAGCGAGCTGATTTACCTGTTGAAAAACCGTTACCGGACTTTGCGAATGATATTAAATCAAAGTCCATAAACCACTCAATACCGTTCTTTTTAAGCTTTGAGGATAGCTGTTTCAACCCTTTTTTGCCGCCAAGTTCACCGGCAACGCTGTATCCGCCTGCTAATTTTCCCACATCAAGTCCGGATTTTCCGAATCCGACGAGGTCAATATAAAAATCACCGTTCAGATTGTCGGAAAGTTCATCGGTTATTTCTGCAGCTTCCTTAATTGTTGTAAGCGGAAAAATTTTAGTAGTAGGTATTCCGAGGAAAAAGTCCGGCTGTATTACAGCTCCGACAAATTTGAATGCTGATTTTTCGGTAGTTGATTTTTCGGAAAGTCCCCCGTTTTCAACAAGATACTCCCTGTAAACCTCTGCCATACCGCCAATGCCTGCTTTATCACCGGATAAAGAATAATAGGCTACACTGATTTTATTTTGAGTGGGCTGCTTTGAAAAATATTTAAGCTCCTTAGCGTCAAGATAAGACGCAAAACCTTTGGGTGATTCAACTGTTGTATATCCTCTTATTTTAAATTTCGGATAAACAGCGGAATAATGGGTATTAACAGAACCTACATTCCAACAAAGCAATGCTTGTTCAGCGCCTTTTTCAATTACACCGAATATCGCCTTATTGCCTGTCTTCATTCCGAAAACAGGCATATCTACTTGTTCGGTTTTTGAAAGGTAATTATATTTCTGTTCTGTTAAATCTTCACCGTAAACAGGCTTTTCACCGTAATTACCTACGGTATCCAAAGAATTAACAGCCAAAAGTGTTCCCGAACCGTCCGGCATAAACAGCCACGAATCGGCCGTATCGTTTTTCACGCTGCACATAAATGGTGCTAAAGACACCGTCGTAATGTAATTTTTCCCGTTGTCGGCTATATGCTTAGTGTTTACCGATACGGTAAAACGGTCATCTTCAATTTTGTATTCAACCGGCACCATTATTTCAACAGAGGAAAAATCATATATTACGCGAAGGCCGTTATCTATTTCCTGAATATAAACTTCCCCGCCGTCGTTAAGCTCTGCTCTGGATGTTACTTCCTTTTCGGCAATATTCTGAGGATCGTAATATGTCAATACCACTGCGGATTCAACTATGGGATTGTTTTTCATCGGCATTCCGTCCTCGTCGTATTCCGTAACTTCCGTGCCGGCAGGCATCGGCGACCAAATATTGCCTGTGGATTTTTCAAAAAATGACACCTGACTTTTTTCCGAATTCCATAAAAGTTTCCAAGTGCCGTTTTCACACACTGTCTCACTTCCGTCATATGAGGAGGATACCTGCATTTTTGAGTACAAAAGTGACTTTACGGTCACAGCAGACTGTTTATCACAGCCCGCAAGACTCGGCAGCAGAAGCACGAGCATTGCCGCCGAAATCAAACGTAATTTTAATTTCATTTCTGCTGCTCCTTTACCTGTATTTTATTTCAATAATCAAAGTTTGTATCCAGCCTATAAGCTGCTGCGTAAGCAAGAACATAAGGAAAATAAGGAATATCACAACCAGCATTGCTATAAATGTCAAAATCGTAGTCCAGAGGAATTTGCCAAACTCAAAATCATGAACCTTCATAATTCCTACCATTATCATAAACAGGCTGTAAATCAGGCAGACCGACTGCAACATACTCACAAAAACAAATTCATCAGGAACAAGTATATGCGATAAAATCAGCGAGATCCCGCTGCCGAATATCGCAGGCAAAAGACTGTAACACGTTACAATAAATATTTCCTTAATTCGACCTATTCCGCCCAAAAGCACGCATACAAGCCAGTTTGATACTGTCCAAAGACCTACAAAGCCCACTGTACTTAACAATATGTAAAATGAGTTATAACTTGATGCGTCAAAATAATTGAATGCAAAGCCGCCTGCTGTGTCTGAAATTGCCGAAAGAATATAATATATCAGCAAAATTACAGCGGCAATCAATACGCTGCCTTGTCCTTTTTCCTTAACAAGCCTAAAACTGTTAAAAGGATGAAGAATGCTGTTGCTCATAACTTTTATTTTATCGTTATTGATCAGTTTAATATTTTTCTTCTTTTTTAATCGTAACAACCAAATTAAAAGAGCAATAACAATAATCAGTCCCGCAAAAATCAAGGTGAACCATTTTTCAAGGAACTGCTGACGAACCTTTTTAAACGCACTGCTGTATGTATCCCTGTCCATTCCGGATTTCGCATATTCAAGTGCTTTTTCATTTTCGCCCAAAGTATAATAAGCCTTGGCAATACCCCTATAAGCCAGTTGATTATTCTTGTCTTCGTTTATTACTGCCTGCCATTCATCAACGGTATTTTCAAAATCGTCCTTCAGAGTTTTCAACTGAACGTTTCTTACTCTGCTCCCGTACTCTGTAAGCCCAAACACCGTAACGCAGTCCTTCATACTGTCGCTCACAGCAATATCAGTACCGTTTACAGCTATTGCGCCGGGATAATTGAATGTTCCCTTTTGCTTGTCGGCAGCCATACTTCCGCCGAATACACAAATTAGGTTATTCTCACTGTCATACCAAAAAACTCTGCCGTAGGTAGAATCGACTATATAGAAAAATCCGTCTTTATCAACATCAATTCCGGCAACATCCTGCGTCATTATTTTGGTTTGATAGGAACCGACACTTCCGTCGAGGTAATTGATATCCGAACCCTTAAGTATATTTCTTCCGCCGGGATTCATCATACTTATTTGCCCTGTTTGTGATTTATCACCTCCGGACCTTCCGGTAGCGGTATAAATAAAATCACCGGGGCCTACCACCATATCTGTAAACTGATATGGCAAAGCAAGAACGCTGGAAGATTTTTTCGTATCGTTCGAGAATAGCTTATCGACAATATTCTGTATTACATCAAGAACGCTTGCCTTGACCGTATTTGCACCGTAAAAGCCTAAAAATTCCATTTTAGGCGAGTAAACAAGCGCGCCGTAGTACGAGCCGTCACAAGCAATATAAATATAATCCTTTGAATCAACCGCTATCTTTATTGGGCGGTATTTAAAATCATCGGGAATAAGCTGTGAATCCGGTTTGTCAATAATATTTTTTACTGTACCGTCAGTATCAATAACCAAAACCCGCGTGTGCTCCGTGTCTGCAATGTAGATATTTCGGTCTTTAACAAATATCCCTTTAGCTCCTTCGATATTTTGTTTTTCACCGTTATAAACAATATTACCGATATTGTGAATGAGTTTATAATTTTTATCGGTAACATACACACTTGATTTTTTATTATCAAGAATATAAATGTTTCCCGCACTGTCGGAACATATATCGCTGATTTCCTCAATTGATGCCACGCCGATGCTTTTAGCAGTTATTGAAGCTTTGACCTCATACATCGGCTTACAATAAACTGCCGTTTTTGCAGATGATCCGTAATTCTGCCAATATGTATAACTTTCATATGGTATTTCGCCGCTTGCAACCGAAGTTGTTGATTGCGGTATTGCAAATGCAGTTATAATTGCGATATGTATTGCAAGACAGGCGGCTATAAGAAATTTGATGACTTTTTTCAGTTTCATAAGTTTCCCACCTATCCTTTAATACCCGCGCTGCCCATAGTTTCCTTTATACTGCTTTGCGATACAAGATAAACCGCTATAGGGGGTATCATCATAATAACGGACGCTGCCATTGAAGCGCCCGAACGAGCTATTCCGCCGGAAGCTATTGTAGACATAACAGTAGGCAATGTCTTTAAATTTTCACTGAAAATAGTTCCCGAAGGTATCGTTGCCCACAAATCTCTGAATGTAAACAGAATAAGCGTTAATACGCATGGACGGATGTTTGGAAAAATTATTCTCCAAAAAATTTTAAACCATCCGGCACCGTCGATATGTGCAGCCTCAATAAGAGCATCGGGTATATAGCCATCAATATATTGCTTTACAAGGAACACTCCCATTGCCGAAGCAATAAACGGCAGCAGGTATACCCAATAAGTATCTATTGCCCTTAACTCCGCATATATTAAATATCTCGGCACTTCAAGTGTATATGAATTGAAAAGCAAGGAAAACTGTATTGTAAGAAAAATAATCTTGCGGTGTTTCAAACCGCCCTTTGACAAAACAAATGCTGCCATTGAAGCGGTAATAACATTAAAAACCGTACCTACCAAGCTGATAAATATACTGTTTGCCGCATATCGTGACAGCGGTACGCTTAAATTTGAAATAAGCTCCGGCAAAATAGAGTAATTTTCCAAAGTCGGTCGTCTGACCGTTATGAGCGTCGGCGGGAATATCATCAATTCGTCAAGCGGCTTAAATGATGTTGCAATGCTGTATACAAGCGGAATAACCGAATACGCACCGGCTATAAATAAAAAGCAAAACATTATGAAATTTCCGAATTTTGAACGAGAATATTTCCTTGACTGCGACTTTGCAAAATCCTTGCGTTTTAAAGCGATGGTCTTTAGTTTATTTTTCATATTCACTGACCCACCTTATCCAAAAGTTTTGCAATCAGTTGTCTGGTTCCGACCATTAACAGAAACAATACAACCGACAAAGCCGAAGCATAGCCCATCTCGTACTTAACAGTACCCACATCGGAAAGATATGAAACTATTGTATCCGCCGCATATCCGACCGTAGGATAACCTGCCAAGGATGTAATAATACTGCTAATCGAAAACGCACTTGCAATTTGCATAACCGCAGAGAAAAGCAGCATATGTGCCATTCCCGGTAAGGTTATATACCAAAGCTCCTGCCAACGGTTTTTAATTCCGTCAACGCTTCCTGCTTCAAATAATTCCGGGTTAATGTTTTGCAGGCCGGAGATATTAGCCAAAAACGACACGCCCATACTTTGCCAAAGCTGAACAATTATAACTATCGGAATTATCGCTGTTTCATTGGAAAGCCACTGTATCGGCGAATTGATTACTCCGATTGATAACAGCAGACTGTTCATATATCCGTAGCTATCCGAGTTGAACATTATCTGCCATATAAATAAACCGTTTCCTATGAGCGCCGGTGCATAAAACATAAACGAAAGTAACGTCCTTACTGCGGGTCTGAATTCATTTATCATCCAAGCCAAAACAAATGAAAGTAAGAATCCTGCAGGTCCCACCACTACAGCCAACCGTATTGTATTTTTCAGAACCGTAAGAAAAATATCGTCCTGCACGAACATACGCATATAATTTCCTACTCCGGAAAACTCCGGCGCGGAAACCATATCATAATTAAAAAAGCTGAGTACCATTGAAGAAATAACGGGCAGAACATTCATAATGATAAACAGAATTAAAAACGGTGTAAGCAATGCATATAACTGCCAATTGTTTTTCAGATGTTTAATTTTTGTATTTTTCATATCGAACATCAATCCTCAAATTTCTTATCGGCATATTCTGCAATTTTACGCTCAACTTCTTTGTTGCAAATCTCTGCCCAATCCATAATTGCTTCTTTAGATGACTTTTTCCCGTTTTTCGTAGCCCAAAAAGCCTGATCAATAGAACGAGCGACAAAATAGCTGCCGGGAACTTCCGGAATTTCATTAACCTTTTTCCACTGTGAATTTATAACCGACAGCGCATCCTCATCCCATGAAAGTCTTGATAAAGCTTGAACATTTGAAGTTGCAATTCTTCCGGTTTCACCGAGAACGGCTTCAACCTCTGATGAGTATTTATACTGGGTATCTGCGCTTACCCACCATTTCAAGAATTCCCACGCCGCTTCTTTGTTCTTGCTTGATTTCATTATCACGCAGCCTGTACCAGATCCGCTGCATATGTTGTTTATCTTGCCGTCTTCCGAAAGCATTCCCGGAATTTCCGCTATCTTCCATTTTCCCTTAATTTCAGGAGCTGCAACACTCCATGTAAGATAAGAAGTATAAGACATAATTCCGAGAGGCGCTGTGCCAACCCTGAACTTTTGAGTGAAGTTTGCATCCGGCTCCAAACTGTATTTTGTATAGAAGTTTGTCCAGAAATTAAATGCCGAAATTGATTCCTGCGAATTTAGCTCTGTTTTTGACTGCTGCTCATTATACATATTTCCGCCGTTTTGCAAAAGCATAGTTGGGAATATTGAAAGCCCGCCTGCCCCCGCATTTACGGTAGTCGCTGCTGTAATTTTGACATATGGCAAATATGTATTAAGCTTGTTGCGTTGCAAAATTCCGGTTGCCGTTATAAAATCATCCCATGTTTTCGGCACTTCAACACCGAGTTGATTTAATATATCGGTTCGGTAATACATAACATAAAAGGATTGCGTATCCGGAAGTGCATAGCAACCGCCTTTGTACAAATACGGAATTTCTGCGCCCGCTTGAAAGTTCTGCAAAACTTCGTTAAAATCGTTAAATTTACTTAAATCATAAACCACACCGCGCATAGCAAGGTTTACCGGTTCCGTTCTTGACATATTAAGATACAAATCCGGCGAATTGCCCGAAACAACGCCTTGAACCAATGAAGCGTTAACCTGCTCGATTTTTACATTTATTCCGTTTTGAGTCGCAAACGAATCCTGAATTATGGTATTAAGAACCTTTACCTGATCTCTGCCCCAGTTGACCCAAAGCTTTAATGTGGGCGCATCGGCTTTCCCGCTTGCTATTACCGAATCATTCTTTGCCGTATATGAATTGGTAAATCTTTTTAATCCGAAAATCAAATTTTCAAAAAACGAAGCCTTAGGCGTATCAAATTCTTCATCCGGTGCTGCCAAAATAATCTGATCTAAACTCAATGACATAGTTTTTATATCATACAACCATGCGCTTAAGGTTTGGTAAGCTGAATAATAGGATGGAATCTGAATATGGCAGTTATAAAGACTGTTTATCATTTTATTCAGAATACGTGCCATATTTTTGAGCGCACCGTCAAGCTCTCCGTTTACGCTTAAACCGTTTGATATATCATCAGAAAGCTTATCTATATTATCACGGATATTTTTTAGTTTGCTTTCAAAATCCGGTATTTGTTTGTTTAATTGATAGTTTCGGTTAGAGTCGGGACTCTCACCTGTTATCATAACCATATCCAAATAATTGTCGCCAAGAGGATTAACAATTTCGGACAGCCTTTTATAGACTTCTGAAATCTGCGCAAGAGTTACCTCAAGCGAAATAGTGTGCGTACCTTCCGTAAGGTAAATTAAATAATCTTTTCCGCTTTCATCTGCAAACGAGGCGAATTTCCATTTTGCGGAATACGGGAACGAAATTTCGGTTGCCTCTTTAAAAGGGGTTTTGCCGTCAATCTTCAGCCAACGGTAAACACTTCCTTTATTAACTTCGCTTTGCTTATAAGAAAATCCTATCTTATACAGTCCGCTCTTCGGGACTTCAAACTGCCATGCTATTTCATCTCCGGGAGAACTCCACGAACTGCCGCCGACATAGTTTATTACCGTATTAACAGAATTACTGGGAGAAACATCCGGCGAACCGTTATCGCCTTTAGCTGTCAGAGAAAAGCTTGAACGGTATATATTTTTCTCGCCTTCTATTTCAATCTGTTTACCGTCATATTTTTCAATACCACCGTATTCTTCGGCGACTATAGAGTATTCCGACGATTGTTCCGGAGTTTCGAGAACCAGTCCCGCCAATACAAACTCGGTACCGAGCGCAGTCACCTTTATTTCGTGGATTCCCTTAGTCAATACAATTTCATATGGTGTAAGGTTTATTCCGGAACTGTCGGTTATTAAACGCTCCTTAAATCCGCTCATATGTTTTTGCGCAGGATTGACCTGATCCCCGCTTGGAATTGTGCGTATATCTCCATCGTCAACCCAAAGTGTATTAACACTAAGCTCGTTGCTTCCGTCAAAAGGAAATGCGCCGTCAATATTCAGCGAAAATTCATAATTTTCCGCCGTTTCTTTAGAATCGTCAAAAATAAGCGAAACATTATAGGCAGTGTTTTCATGGGGAATATTAACCGAAAAAGCTGCACTGTCGCCGTTCTTCAAAAGATAGGCTGTAGCATATTCTTCGCCGGTTATTGTTTTGCTGATTTTTGATTTTGCCGGCAAAAAACTGTTGCTTAATACTTTTATCCTGTTACTGTTATCCGATGCATTTTGAACAGTTGTCGACATTTCGTTTATATTTACAGCCCCTTCTGCAGCTATAAAGGACAAATTCGCCGCAACGGTCAGCACCGCCAATGACAGTGCAATAAAACTGCTTAATGGTTTTTTCATATAAAGCGCACATCCTTTAAAAAATTATAGTCTCCCGGTCATTGCCGCAATTGCGGCAATGACCTTGAAGATATCAAATCATCTTGTTTTTAAACCGTAATTACTGTCATTCTTTTGATAAAGATAGACATAATCCACATACATATCGCCGCGAAGATTATTTACCGCGTCTGCGTCATCGTAAGCATAAAGCGCAACATTATCGCCGTAGTAACCGTTATTTGATGTAGAGCACGTTAAATCTGCATATACCCATTTATGAAAAGCGCTGAATCTCGTATTATTGATTTCTATAGTTTGAACCGGCTCTCCATCCATCAAAAACGAGATATACTCCGGCGTCCATTCGACACCCATAGTATGATATGAATCATACAGGTACTCGCCGGCTTCCGGACGGATATAGGGTCTTGCGCCCAAATCGCCTACAAGAGCATGATCAATATGACCGTCTTCGTTTCCGTATTCCCATGTATGAAGATTATGGACATACATATTGTCATGTCCGAAATTTTCACACAAGTCAATTTCGGGGTTTAAATCACCTTTTTGGCTTGTTCCGCCCGAATACGCATTTAACCATACCGCGGTAGAAATAGATGATTTTGCAGGATTGATTAGCCGTGTTTCAAATACGCCGTATTTGAAATTCATTGTCATCTTGCTCTGTAATCCGGCACCCACTTCCGAAACCGAGCCGTCATACAACGGGTCTGAAGAATCAGTAACTCTTCTGGCAATTAGCTTCATAGCATTGTTTTCTATATAGAGAGTACCGTTTTTGCTTTCACTGCCGACTGTCTTTATAAATCCGTTCATAATTTTACCGTCGGGTACCGTACCGGCTACACCATTATAAGAATATGTGCCGGTTATCCAATTACCGGTAAACTTTTTCATCAGCTCGTTGACAGAACTGATGCCCCATTTTTTATAAAGTCTGCTTAACTGATAAGTAGCGCCTTCATTAACGCCTGAAACTGTTGACCAATTATTCTTATTAAATCTGGCACCGGTATCATAATCCCCGGTAAAGTCATCAGCCCAAGTGAGTCCGTATCCGTTTGAAAGTGAATAATCCTTCTGTTTATAAGTACCTGTTTTTATATAGCTGCTTGTGATTTTTATATCACCGTTTTTCAATTTGCCGTTCATATCGCCGATAAAGCTTTGAACCGCAAAGTTTGCTGCCGATACAGACCCCGCATTGATATAAAGTTTTTTACCGTCAAACGATATTTTATATTCGCTTGTTTTCAGCCCGATATTTGCGGCAAGATTTTCAGATGCTAAGGTCCTGAAATTATAGTCTTTATAACCGGAACGTGATGTAGAATACAGAAGTATTTCATTTGTCGAAACCGTCCTGTCATCCGTTCGCACGATGGTGTAACCGGTATTTTCCATAACCCAGTTTTGTATATCCTTTGCTGCGCTTACGGTCATAAATGACGGATACCTTTCTGTTCTTATTGCATATGATCCTATATTGCTGTCGCCAAGCATCACAGTATTCATTTTCGGTCTGTGAATATAATTAAGACTTGAAGGAATGGATGAAGAATCACTCTTACATAAATTTTCCAAAAAGTAATTCAGTGCATTGCTTAACGCATAGTCCGTTGTGGCTGCTATTACAAGCTTTTTGCCGACCATACGGATAATATAGTCCGCAGCGTGATTTGCTCTGTAATTTATCAAATCGTCATATGCCGCTTTTGACTCATCTCTGTTACACTCGCCAATCAGTATTTCATAATCATTAGTAGCGGCATGTGTTTCATCATCATACATAAACACCTCGGCTCCGAGCGTGCTTTCCATTGAAGTACGGAATATAACAACATTTTGAAGGCTTGTAGCGCTGATCTCATTGGACCTTATAAGCTTAAACCTGGCATCATACCCATCAATAAACGAAATGTTTTTAGGAATAGCTTCGTTATCAGTTTTGGAAGTATCGGAAGAACTTCCGCTGTTGGGTTTAGAATTGTTATTCCTGTTGTTATTGTTATTCGGGATGATTTCATCCGGCTGGGTAATATCGTCAGTTTTATTGGCTCTGGCATTGAGAATAACGCTGAATGTAATGGTGTCCCCGGCGGTAACCTTAATATTTTCAAGACCGGAATATGTAACCTGTGTGCATGCTTCCCCGTTAACAGAAGAATTGCAAAGCTGATCATAATAAACGGTTTTCTCGTTCACCATTATTGCGAATACCGCACTTCTTGCGGTACCGTCCTCAGCCAAAAAGCCGGTTTTAATTTTATCAACCGCCTGAACTGCAGTCACAGTACCGTCCGGTATGGATATGACGCCGTCCTTTGGCACGGTATAACAAATAGCATCCTGTGTCTTACCACCGACAGAAAGCAACAAACCGTACTGCGGAAATTCATTCTCACCGTAAGCAGCTAAAGAAGTGTTTTTTGTATTGTAACTTGAAACCGATATTGTTCCGTCAGCAGAAAAAATGTAAGAATTTAAGTTCTTGCTTGGCGTACCGGCTCCGTTTTTCCAAGACTCAACGCCGTAAACCGCACGTCTTTTCCATTTCGTACCGATGTTGGTTATCCATGACCAATCGGATTCGGCAAGAGAACTCAGTGTGGCATTTTTTCGATCCGAATCAATAGCCTTTTTAATATCATTCACAGCTGCTGCTACGCTATCGTCATCATAAACTATAATAGGATTTGCAGCGACAACAAGCTGTGCCTTGGCTTTCGGTTTTTTTACATCAACATCAACTTTTGCGGTATTTGAATCGCAACCGGAAAACAAGGTTGCAATCAACGCAACGCATAGCAATATTGAAATAATGTGCTTGCTCATTTTGCACCTCCGCCCATATGTTTGTTTTTCTTCCTTTTAAATAATATAACAGTAAGAACTGTCGCTCCGGATAATAAAATTACCCCGCCCAGGCAATAAATTACTATCGGCAATACAGAAGACTTTTCATTGCCACTGTTATTACCTGAAGAAGAATTTTTCTTAATTGCGTCTGCCTCTTCAATTTCAAGTCGCGAGCCGTAATTTATGTCATTTTTCTTATCTTCGTCATAAACATACGAATTATCATCGTCATACGAGTCGTCATTGCCTGAATTACTATTACTGTTACTATTACTGTTACTGCTATTGTTGTTATCGATAATGTCATCTTCGTTTTCATTATCCGAATTTTTATTCTCGATATTCCACTTAGCAAAAATTTCTATATTGCCGGTAATCGGAGTATTTTCTATATCAAATACTTTTGTCAGTTTTGCATCCGAATACCACCCGGCGAAAACATAGCCCATTTTAAAAGGCTCTTCGCTCAGCGTTCCGATTGTTTCACCTGAGGCAACCTTCATATCCGGCAACTTATCTCCGCCGTTCATATTGAATTTAACCGTATAATTTTCGAGCTTTTCAACCGAAATATCGTCAATGCATGCATTGAATACCGTTGCGTTAATTTTCGGAATAATTGAATAAGCAAACGGTGATATTCTTAAACAGCTTACAACATCCGGTGTGTTCAGTATGATTTCCAGCTTATTCCATTGCTTACCTTTAGCCTTTGAAACATCGATTACTATTTCTGATGAAGTGTACTTAAGAGGCACCGAAATATCGTTGGGGTCAACAAAAGAAACATATAACTGCGACATATCAAAATCATTTTCCGGCTTATACCAGAAAGAAAGTTTATAAGTGGTATTGGGAGTAAGCCATGTTTTGTTATACTTGCCGTTTGGATTATACACTAAGAAATATGTATCTTTTGTATATTGGTTAGTCGGCTTTATAATATAACACTGCGGGAAATAGTTCAGTTTCAGGTAGCTGTCTCCCGTGTGGGCATTTGCTGCATCTCCATGCACAACCTCAACTTCGTATCTTTCCATATCGCTTTTCAGTCTGCTGTTATTTCTGCTCTGATAAAAGAGATTTGCCGATTCTTCACTTTCCCCGTTATCCCCAAAGCTGTAGGTAAAAGAACCGTCCAATGTTTTTGCGTCGGTATAATCAGCCTTAGCAAACTTAGCCCAATATTTTGTATCCTGTGCCGGATAAACAGACGCTTTTTCGGTAAAGGTATTGTCGGTATACCAGCCTTCAAATTCATATCCGAACATTTCGGGAGAGGGCAGGAAATCAAGAGATTCACCCGGCAGACCGTAAATTGTATCAAACTTTACATCTTTGTCTTCATTGTTCTTATACCAAAGCTCAGTTTTAACAGCATTGGAAACAACCTCAAGCTTAACATTATCAACGCTTACAAGGGCGTCCTTGCAGCCGCTGCCCTGTCTTGCAAACATAATAAAATATAGGAAACCGTCACGGTTTGCTTCAAAAGTTGCGGTTGAGCTTGAATAATCGAGTTCAATAAAGAAGGCAACCTTTCTGTCAGCAATTTGCGTATTTTGCGTTCCAACATTTTCTGCAAGCTCGGAAGATATTGCGGCAGCAACATAGTTTGCCCCCTCTTCCGCACCGTCAACGCCTAATGCAAGAGTAGAAAACGAAATACGGTATCTTGCACCCTTTTTAACAATAACCGGATTACCGTCATTATCAACCACGGCAACGGCAGGTGTATTAACACTGTTCGTTTTTGCGTCAATGGTATTTTTTATCATTAACGAGTATTTACCGCTGCCTGCTGAGCTTTCATTGGAAATTTGCGTATTATCCGTCATCAAAGCGGATATTTTTCCAAAAGAATTCTTATTTATATATGCGTTCGAATTAACATTTTCAAAATCCTGCTCAACGCCGTAAGCAGTATCCGGAATTTTCGCCCATCTTGCGGTAAAAGTGCTGTCCCCTTCAGGCATCCTTGAATACTTGTTATAGTAATTCCCGTCGGAGTCATACCATCCGGCAAAGAAATATCCGCTGCGCATCGGTGCACTCGGGAAATTCAAAGCGGTTGCATTTGCAATGGTGTCAATTGTTTTTGAAGGCGTTGCGCCGTCATTATACTCGAATTTGACCTTTATAGGTACAGCGCCCGGCGCTATCTCCCATACTGCAGTATGAACAACATCGTTTAAAGGAAATTCAACGCCAGATTTATATTCGGGATCCCAGCCCTTAAATATATATCCGTATTTTTCAGGGTCTTTGACCTCCGGAGTTTTTTCAAAACAGTTTACGCCTCTAAAAGAAGTGATTAAATTATCGCCGTCCATAAATGATATTTTTGAAACTGCAGAACCTGCTTTCAACTCTACTTCCTGAACGATAACATTATCGAAAGAAATAAAGGAGTTTGAAGCCATTTTATTTTCATCAAATATAAACGCTAAATTGATGTTTTTATCGTTTTGATCAGCTATGGCGTACAACCAACCGGAATTTACCCATTCCCCGTTTGTATCTGAAACATCCATAAGCTTTTGTGTGTCAGACTTATTTAATAAGCCCTTAACATTTGTGGGATCACCCTCGGCATAATAAATTCCGGCCTTTGTCTCTGCTTTTATTTCCGCTTTATAATCAAATGATATACGATACAATCCATCAGCTTTAGTCTTTATTACCTGCGTCGGCTGCCCCGGATATTCGCCCGTTGTAGTAAATCGGTCATCGGTGATTTTGCTGTTCCATATAAGGAGCCTTGCATATCGGTTATCAACCTGTTCTCTGATATAACCGATTTTCACAGCACCGACAGAGTCCTTACCGAGAGTGTTTTCCCCGTCATATAGCGGATAACCGATATAATTGTTGCCGGTGTTCATGGAAGGACCTACCTGTGTTCCTTCAACCTGCTTTCTTTCAAAATACGGACTGGTGGAATTGCAGGATTGCAGATAAGAATAATAGCTGTAGATATCATCAATGCTCTTAAGACCGTTTTCACCGGTTTCATTGTCAAAGGTATTGAGATATTCGTTGGCTATTGTAAAGCCTTTCTCCGCAGCGAGCCATTTTGCAGTATAGGTAGCTCCGCCGCTCGGAGTTAATGTTTCGTTGTCCCTGACTTCGTTTTCTTCTTCATCGAACCATCCGGCAAATTCAAAGCCAAACCTTGTCGGCACTTCGGTACTCCATGTAAGTCCCGGCATAGCTTTAACCGTTGATAATAATGTTCCGTCATCATCTTTAAAATTAACATTTACCAGTGCATTTGAAACATCTTCTGTCGGTGAGGCGGAGGTTTCTTCAATGGTAAGGTTATCAATATAAATATAAGAGCCGGAAGATTTTGCATTGTCATCCATTATAAGTGCCAGTCCGATTATATTCCAGTTACCGCTTGTTTTTATATATTGATAACCTGAGCTTTTCCATTTGCCTTTCGTATCTGCCACTGACGCAAGCTTAACCGTTGAAGCTTTGTTTATCGGACCCTTGATATTCGAATTTGAAAGCTCTGCATAGTAAATTCCGCCTTTGTAATCATTGGCTGCGCTCATATTATAATCGAATGAAATACGATAAATTCTTTTGCGTTGAGTGCTTATAACCTGTCCCGGCTGACCGGGATAGGTTCCGCTTGTAGAATATAATGAATTATTGCTGTTGCTATCCCAAACCGCCAAACGTGCATAAGCACCGTCGGTTTGATTGCCCGCATATCCTAATCTTATTGAGCCTAATGAGTTATTTCCGTATTCATTTGTTCCGTCAAAATATGGAAGTACTCTGCAGCTTTTCCATGACGGGTCAACTTTTCCGTATGTTGTTCTATCACCAAACGGACCTTTTTCATTACTGCCTGATGGTAAATACGAATAGGAATTGTAGACATCCTCTATACTTTTTGCCGGATCTTTACCATCCTGCTTTTTAGCTGTCCCGCTTTCATTTTCAAATGTATTAAGATAAGTTTTAGTTATAGAATAGGTATTAGCGGCACTCACATAAAAAGCGCTTATTGTACAGCCGAATGTAAGAGCGGCAGATAAACAAACTGCCCATATCCTCTGTAAACGCCTATATTTCAAATCAATCTCCCCTTCATTACGGTTTATCTGTATCAGCCGGCTTTCTTTAAACGCTCAGTTCCGAGCTTCGCCTGATTTGCACATAATCCCTGAAGCTTGGCAAGCTCTGTCGTAACCTGACCGGCAGCCGCCTGAAAAGCGGATCTCCACGGATCTACCCATGTATAGAATGTATTGCCGGTAAGCTTTGTAAGCCCGCTTGCGTAAGAGCATACAATCACAGTATCGTTTTTATATTTAGGCATTACCGTTTCAACATAGAATTTTTCAAGTTTCTTATTGGCGAATATATTTACTCCCGCATCCTGGTAGTTGGCGTAATCCAGATAATAGCGCAGGAAGTAATATGCGCCTTCGGGATTTTTTGCATTTTTGGCAATACCATATGCTCGAGTTCCGGATACAAAGCTGCTTAATTGCTTGCCTTTGTATGACGAGGGCATCGGAACAACACCTATATCGGACGGCGCCATTTTCTTTAAATATCCGTTATATTTGAGACCCCAAACGCTGTTTACAACCATACCGACCTGGCCGTTTGCAAAGTTTGCATAGTCCTTGCTGAGTCCTTTATCGGCACATTCTGCCACAAATTGCACTGCGTCAACAAGTACGCTGTTTGTTGTATCTGCCGTAAATGTTGCGGTTTTCGGGTCGTATGTAAATATATCTCTTCCGCCCATATGCTGCGCTATTGAAAGATGGGTGTTAATAAGAGCTCCCGTATATCCCGCCTTGGTAACATTTTCCATACATTTCACAAAATTCTCATAGGTCCATTTCCCTGCCGAATAGTATTCATCGGGCGTTGTTATACCTTTTGATGAGAATATCTTTTTATTATAGAAAATAAGCTGTGTGTTTATATAAGGACTTGTATATGAGTTAACATAATAGTACTTGCCCTTAACTTGAAGTTTATCGGTTATACGCTTATCCCAAAATCCGTCATTAAGATTAAAATAGCTCGGAAGCTCCTGAGTTGTTTCCACGATAGACGGAAAATCACTGTTACAAACCACTATGTCAGGTCCGTTATTCGCCGCAATCTGCGTTAATATCTCAGAAGGATAATTTTCCTCATTATAGTCAACCCATTTAACCTTTATGCCGTAATCATTTGTAAACTTCTGCGCAAGCTTTCTGTATCTTTCTCCGCCTTCATCGCCCCACTGAGCAAATGTTACCGTTGTTCCTCTGAGCTTGGCGGGCATATTTTTAAATACAGCCAATCTGTCGGTATTATTGGTGCTGCCGCCGCTTGTACTGCCGGAATTATTGTTTTTACCGCTGGAATTATTGTTTTTACCGCCGGAAGTTTGTTTCCCGGAATCATCAGAATTACTGTCGGTGTTATTCGGGTCATAAACGAAGAAATCATCATCCGAATCATCACTATTAACAAAATCGGAACTATCCGAAGGAGTATTGTTCTTGTTGCAGCCCGCAAATACACCGATGCTTAACAATATTGATAATGTCAGCGCTAACGATTTGAATAAATATTTTTTCATTTTCTTTATCTCCTTTAATATCAAAAATATAACAGTCAATGCTACAGACTATCTCATATAACCACCCGTTCTTCCATAAAAAACTGAAATTACCTGTTATTTTACTGTTCTTTCCTCTTAAGTTCATTAAGTAACTGCGGGTAAAGCTGGCAGGACATACCGCCGTCCACAGTTATTTCCGTACCCGTCACATTCTTTGAAAGGTCTGTACCGAGGTAAAACGCCGCGTTCGCTATATCCTCAAAATCGGATATATCGCCTATGGGCGTAAGCGTTCCGTTTACTATCTGCTTATTTCCCATTTCCACCCAGCGCGCGGTTTTAATAGTTCCCGGCAATACCACATTTGAGCGAATACCGTAGGGTCCCAAATCTATGGCGAAAGCCTTTGACATTGCATTTATGCCGCCCTTTGAGGCTGAATAAGCGCTTCTGTTGGGTATTGCGCGGTACGCCGTGTTTGAGCTGAAAAATACTATTGCGCCCTTGTGATGTTCTTTCATTCTTATTGCCGCCTGGCGCACTATTGTAAAATTCCACACAAGGTTGGTTTCAAACACACGCTGAAATTCTTCAACCGGCACCGTAAAGAAATCCATTCCCTTTGCGGGGTCTGTGCCGAAGCCCATATCGGCGGAATTTAAAACCACCGTTTCAACAAAGCAATCGCATTTATCAATATCGTTAAATATATCTATAACCACCTGCTCGTTTCTTATATCAAGCCCGTAGCCTTTAGCAAAAACTCCGTATTTTTCGGTTATTTTCCTTGCGGCTTCCTCCGCCCTTTCCGCTTTGCGGCTTGTAATAAACACCGCATAGCCGTTTTGCGCGAATTTTTCGGCGGTGGCAAAGCCCGTTCCCACCGTTCCGCCTGTTACAAACATTGCTTTTTGCATTTTCATTACCTCTTAAAAGTAAAATTCCGTTTTTGCCGGCCGTATATCGGTTAGCGTTCCGTCATAGTGCCGTAAGGTATGCGGCTTATAAGGGTGCTTTAAGCACTCTTCCTCGTTTATCTCAATTCCGAGTCCCGGCTTATCGGGTATTTTTATATATCCGTCCTTATATTCAAGGCTTTCGTTTGTTATATCCTTGCGCCACTCAACATCGCTGTACATTATTTCAAGAATACAGAAGTTTGGCGTATTTGCGGCAAGCTGTAAGGTAGCCGCATTTGCAACGGGACCCGACGGATTATGCGGCGCAAAGGGTATATATCTGCACTCAGCCTCAGCCGCTATCTTTTTAAGCTCCATTATTCCGCCCGCATGGGAAATATCGGGCTGTATGTAGTCGGCGGGCATTATATCAAAGAAACGGCGATAATCCCAGCGAGTGTAAAGTCGCTCTCCTGCCGAAATCGCAACCGGCGATTTATCCCTTACCGCCTTTAGCGCCTCAAGGCTGTCGGGCGGGGTAGGTTCTTCAAAGAACATCGGCTTAAACTGCTCAAGCTCTTTTGCTATTTTAATTCCCGTGGGAATATTAAATCTTCCGTGACCCTCTATAAGCAGGTCAACGCTGTTGCCTACTGCCTCACGGACTGCCGCCACGCACCTTAGCGCCTTATCCAAGGCGGCGTTTGAAATATCAAGGTATGATTTACCGAACGGGTCCCACTTCATAGCCGTAACGCCGCGCTTAACGGCTTCTTCCGCTTTAGCGGCAAATTCCTCGGGTTCTTTAGCGCCCGCAAACCAACCGTTTACATAAATGCGTACCTTATCGTTTATTTTTCCGCCCAAAAGCTGATAAACGGGGACATTAAGATGTTTACCCAAAATATCCCACAGCGCCATTTCTACTGCCGAGAGCGCCGACATTAAAACCGGCCCGCCGCGCCAGTATGCGTCGCGGTAGATATTATGAAAATGCTGCTCCGCATCAAGCGGATTTTTGCCTACAAGGTATTCCTTAATATGCTCCAGAGCGCCCAAAAAGGCTTTTTCCTTGTATTCAAGTGTACCCTCGCCTATGCCCGTTATTCCCTCGTCGGTATAAATTTTTACAAACACAAAGTTTGTTCTGAAGCAATCCACCACAAAGGGCTTTATATCTGTTACTCTCAAAGCTTTATCTCCTTATAAATTTCAGGTATTACCCTATTTTTAAAACCGAAATTCCCGGCGTTTAGGCTGTCAAACATTCCGAAATGTATCGGCACGGCTGTTTTTGCCTTTATTTCCTCTGCAAAGTGTGCGGCGTCGGTCATATTCATATTGTTGCCTACGCCGTTTATCGGCAAAAAAACAACGTCAATAGGTATATTTATATCCTTTATTACCTTTTTATTGTAAAGTGTGTCGCCTGTTATGTAATAATTTCTGCCGCCGTATGAAATAATAACTCCTATCGCCTTATCATCGCTGTGCTCAGCATAAACCGCCTCAAATTTTATACCCTTTTCCGTCCATACCGTGCCGCGGTTAAACATTATGTAATTGTTGTCCCCGCCGAATTTGCGAGTTGTTTGCCACGCATTGTATGACGCCAAAACGCAAATGCCGCTGTGCTTTGAAAACAGCCTTTCAAGCGTTTCGGGGTCGGTATGGTCAAGGTGATTATGGGTTAAAATAAGTATATCGGGCTTTATATCGAAAAAACTTTCATCAATCGGCAGGCGGCGGTAATTCTTAGGTTCAACCTTTTGCACACTGTTTGATAAATACGGGTCAACCATAACACTCACTCCGTCAAAATCGAACAGAAGCCCAGCCTGACCTAAAAATGTAATACGGATTTTTTTACTGTTCAACAAAAAATAGCTCCTGTTTTCCAACTCTATGATTTATTTCTTTAGCAATTACGTTCTTAACTTTATCGGTATTATTCCAATAAATAATCAACTGCTTATCTCCGATCGTATATTTGCAAAAGCTTAATTCGGTTTTTGAAAAAACACCTTTTTCATATTTGCCGTTAATAAAATACTCTCTGTACTTTGCTCTGTATTTTGTAAGCCGCCCTACATATTCGGCAAGCTCCGGCAAATCGGCAAGTATGCTTTTTCTGCCCCTGTAAACGGAAATATCAAATATCAGTCCATTCATAAATGTGTAATTAAGCTGTTCTTTATAATCGCTGCGGTCATCGTGCAAAAGTCTGTTTGATATAATGCACTCCGGGAAAGCGGTTCTGAACATCGAAGGGCAAGCGTCCTCACAATACCATGTACCCTCGCCGTAGCCGTGAACATAATCAACCGAAGTAGCAAATATATCTACCTGCCATTCGGTGCCGATTGCCTTGCCCTCGGGAATAAGCTTTTTAAGCTCCTCAATATTCTCTTTTCTGAAACGCAGCTCATCGTCAATTCTGCCGCCGTGCTTGTGCGCCTTATTAAAGCAGGGACGGAAGCAGCAGCCAAGCTGATCGAAAAAGACCGAATCCGGGTCAAACGAAAGCTTGACCTTGCAGTTTTCCATAAGCTTGTTTTTCCATTCGTCCGTTGCGTGACAGGCTATTGCAAAGGATTTATAACCGTATTGCCTGAGCAGCGTTCCGTTATTTGAAAACTGATAGTGGTCGCGGTATTCGTTGTTATCAATATCAATTTTTTTAACCGCGTCGCCGTGTTCGGCATAAAAATCGCTTTTAATATCAATCAGTGTGCCGTTGGAATATAAATATACTCTTCCACCGTCTGCCTGTATCTTTTTAATGGCTTCCTTCAGCTTTTCGGCACCGCCGAGCGCCGGATCGGGTTCATAAAGCGGATAGCCGTTATCAAACCGACCCTTCCACCAGCCGAAAACAAGCAGCGCCTTTATTCCGTATTCAGCACCTGATTTATATACATTGTATAGGTCGTCGTATGTAAAGAATATTTCGCCGTACTGATGTTTTAAAATTATTCGCTGCCAGCCGTCAATTTCATTTACCCAAACAGGTCTTTTTCTTATTTCAAGCCAGTTTTCCTCCGACCATTTACGGTAAAGCCTTGCGGCGTCCTCAATTTCTCCGCGTAGCACCGAAATATGACTGTTTGCCGTTTTTATCTTTTCGCCCTTGCAAACTGCCGGATAGCCCGAAACCGAAAGAATTATTCTTGATTTTGTATTTCGCGGAGAAGTTCCGACGCTGAAATTGCAAAGTCTGAAATCCTTATCCTGCCTTGAAACATAAAGTAAATATTCATCGCTTTTCAGTGCCATCCACGGCATACTGAGAGGCTGCGGGTATTGATTATGAAACCATACCGTATTATAATCGGCTGACATATATTCCGTGTGGCAGTTTTCAGCAACATATTTCCGTATGTTTTCCTCTTTAATACCGAGACCTATCGGGATATACATTTCTTCTTTTTCGGTATCTCCGTAGAATTTCTCCATATCAATAAACGGCATTTGCAGTTCGGAAACCCTTATGTCATCATTATTTTCAATTTCGGAATACATATCAATGCCTGTTTCATCAGAAATTATATGTACCTTGAAAATAACATTGAATTTTCTGCCGTCCGCAGTAGTCAGCGAATTGTATTTTACTACGGTTTCATTGCCGTCATTAAAAATCTCATAATCCCTTTGATATGATGAGTAACAAGGAATTTCGTATTCAAATCCGTCATCAAGGTGTAATCTCCAAAAATCCGAATTTTCGGTGATTAAAGCCTTATTTCCGTCAAACAAAAATTCAACGGTATTATTTTTAAAAATATGATAAGATAAATTGCAATTTTTTTCGTTCATTATTTATGGCTCCAAATTTTCGGCGGCTTTAAATTATTCAGCCGCTTTGCTTATAAGTTTTTCTATTATCGGCTCCATGTATTCGGCAACAACTCCGCCTACATATTCCGCGCCTGCCGGCTGTGGATGAACGCCGTCTTTAGAATAAACCGACGCTTTCTCGCCGGGGAAATGCTCGTTAATGAGCTTATCAAGCGGAACAAAATTTTTAAGTTCTGCTTTTTTCATTTCCGTTTCAAGCTTTTTATGTACCGTTTCAAGGTTTGCCCTGTCAAAGTACGGATGGTGTTCGCCTGCCAAATATGGCTGCAAAACCAAGATTTCCGAGCCGAATTTTTCTTTTATCTCCTTGAATATTGCTTCATAATTTTTCCCGGTTGCTTCCAAATCCGGTTTCCAATCCTTCGGCTTATCTATATCGCAAAAATCGTTTACTCCAACCAAAACCGACACAATATCCGGCTTGATATCCTCATCAAAGTTGTTTAAAACCTCTGCAACTTTTTCGGTTGAATATCCGTTTACGCCGAGATTTCTGAACTCCAAAAACGGATATTTGCCCTTTAAAATCGCTGCGGCGTATTTAACATAGCCTTTCCCGAGACTTTCGGGATCGGAATGATCTCTGAACCAATCGGTTATACTGTCGCCCAAAAACATTATAAGCATTTCACTCAATCTCCTATTATTTTAAATATAAAAACTCGGTATTTTCGGCGCTTGTATCCGAATTTTCAAAAACCAAACACTTTGCGTCACGGCTCACAATAATATTGTGCCAAGCCCCTTTTTGAACATTGTATATTTTATTTTTCTCCATTTTGCACGGTTCTGCTTTTTCTCCGATAAGTAAGGTCGCGTTACCGTTTAAAAGAATAAATGCCTCATCGGTCAGATTATGGCGTTCAAGATAGGTCATACCCTCTTTTGAAAACCTTTCGGCATAATTCAGATAAGCAATGCGCCACCCATCAAACGAGTGCATAGTTTTGTATCCGTCGCCGTCATAATCATAAACCTGTAATTTCTTTCCCATTATAATTATCCTTCACACTTCTGTATTTTTTCAAACAATACCGCCGCAACAGGTCCGTCATATTTAACCGAATGTATTCCATTTGATAAATAGCTCACTTTACTTTCACTTGGATAGGCTGTCCTTAAATAACTGTAATTATCGGGAATTTTGATTTCTGATATATTACCTTTACTTTCATAACCTGCGCCCTGTTTCCAAATTCCTATCATCATAGTATTTTCATCTTCGGATAATATAGCACCGCACCTTGTGTATTTGTCGGCATCAATATCTTTATCGGCCATATAAATTCCATTTAAATATATTTCGGGATATTTCTTTCTGACCGCAACAAGCTTGGAAATCAATTCGGCATAATCTTTTTCTGTCATTTTTCCGACTTTTGCGTCAAACGGCTTACCTTGTATAAAAGAATAACACATCTGCTGCAGATCAAGAGCCAACCCGGAAACAATCCTTTTTTTGTAGTTATACTTAAACTGCTCCGGACAGGCGGTTCCGATATGCAAAAGAGAATACGCTTCACCATGTCCCTGTTCGACATCGTAATACTGACCGAAACGCTCGTGACATCCCTCGCACCAAACAAAGAAATCTTTATCAAGCGATTTATATGTATTTCTTATGGTTTTAAGCTCATCTGTAAGACCATCGAGGAAATTGTCTGACGGTTTTGTATGATTATGATTCTTGTCAAAACAGAACTCGCCGTAATTGCAACTTGTTTGATCTATTTGTACTGCGTTTGCCTTATATTCTTTTATAATACGTCCGACTGCGTCAGCCATATATTTATGGTATGCAGTCTGTGATGGGCAATGTATTTGGTAATGTATTTTAGGACCCCAAACTTCTTCACAAGGCTTGCCGTTCTCATCTATACACACATCTTTATATCCGCCGCTTTTAAAGAACTCGCTATTCGGGTCAAGAATACGCCCGTTTGTATAAAGAATAATGTGTCCGCCTATATTTTTAATTTCCTCGCAGGCGTGTTTTAATTCTTCAACAGTTCCTAATTCGGGATTTGGATAATAGTTAGGATACAATGTATCGTGCCCATCATTGCACCAGCCGTACACATGCAATGTATTTAAACCTGCCGCAACAACACTTTCCTTATAAATTTTCGGCAAATCCGAAAATCTGCAGGTTATATGACCCCAAGCCTTCATTGGAGTTGCAAGCCACCCGTGAAAACCCTCATTTTCATCGGTCATCCATTCCGGAAGATCCGGATTTTTAAACTTTGTCCCCATATGCAAAGAATATGTATCCGCCGCCTCATACCAACCGGCGCCAAGTTCTGCCTGTGAACAAACAGGCGACTCCCATTTCCCGTTTTTCACATACGGATAATGACATACAGAAAGTTCTAAATCATATGGATTGTTTTTAAATGTTGTAATATTAAAAGACAAACTTTCCTTACCGACGGAGTATGATGCCAGATAGTAACTGTTGTATTGGTTGAAAACAACAAGATACTGCATTGACATAATGGATGGATACATATAGGCAACCTCATGTTCTGAAACCGCTCTTATCCAACCGTATTTTTCTTCGCCGGAATCTTTGCCCAAACAATACTGTTGTATCATTTGAGCGGGATGATCCATCATATCTCCCCAAGCCGTTGAAACAAGCAGCTTATCATAATTAGTAAGCCTTTTTCTTGATATCGGAAATTTCACTTTTTCAACAATAGTTTTGTCCCCTGCAGTTATCGTTAGTGATTGAAGTTTCTCTTTACCTTCATATGTTGTTTTGATTGCTGCTTGCACGCCGAATTTTTCACAATTGTAATAAACGGTATCCTCTGAAGTTTTAGTAACCGTGAAATCAAGATCGGTAATTTCATTCATTTCTCCGGTAGGCTCATATTGCAGGGTCATTCTAAAAATATTGTTCATATAAAGTGCACATCCAAACATTATGATTTATATATATTATACAATTCAATTCATTTGATTTCAACGGACTATATTGTACAGTTTTTGCACTATAATGAACAAAGCATTGAAATTTTTTCTTGTATTTCCATTTGTTGCAATTATTTTCAAAAATTCGTGCATATCAGTTTATAAGCTACAGTTAAAAATCACTTAATATAGTCAATTTAGTACAAAAGCAGTTCAATATAGACTATTTGAACCCCCAATTATTTCTATTTCGTTTTATATAATCGGGAATTATTCTTGACAATGGATTTAGACTGACTTATACTATTTTATTATAATAGAGGGAGCTGACATTCGTGTTTACCTTTGATGTGAAATTTAATACTCTACCCACAAAATTCGGAAAGTTTGTTCAAAAAAGCGGATGGGAGCATAACGGCAGAAAGATAGATTCGCATCTTTTTATTTTTGTTATTAGCGGTAAAGCCGTTTTTAAATTTAATAATGAAACCTTTACCATAGAAAAAGGCGATATGTTATATATTCCTAAAAACACATATTACACCGCAGCCGCCGATAATTATATTGAGTATTATTTTATTCATATTTCTTACACCGAAAATATGAATGTGACTATATCGGACGAAGAAGCGAGCCCGGCTCTTCAATATCCCTGGTTTAATAATTTCATTAAGCAAGAGCAGTATCGCCTTTGCA
>OLSX01000625.1_pt1 | contig 35553 bp, 36 predicted proteins | sample 1673141 | NCBI WGS metagenome assembly OLSX01 (sample SAMEA3136759, study PRJEB25190) | human gut metagenome | biome: human gut; feature: human-associated habitat; material: faeces | place: Austria | collected 2013 | reverse complement strand
CAATATTTTAAGGGAATATCTTATTTTGTTTTGTACTAATTAGATACTAACACTACATATAAAGATAGTTATAGTGGAGAATTGACTCAAGATGTGTTGGCATTAAAATGGAATTCTATATTGAGTGTTAGTGAGGTTTGTGTTGGAATAGACGCATATGATAAATATTATCAAATTTCAGAAGGGGATGTTTCAAGTTCCATGACTGAAACGGTAGAGAAAATAATTTATGTTATAAATGAAAATAATGTTGAAGAAAGTTTGGATACATACTTAGATGAAATAGTTAGGTTAAATGGGAATTATGTAATCGATCAATGTATAACTGTTCAACTCTTTGAAGAGTGTGGATGTAGACGTGAGGATTTTCTTTTAAATCCACAAGGAACAATTGAGGAATACAAAGAATTTATGAGACAATATGGAATATACGATCCTGTAAGTATAAAATATTTTCTTGCTTCGTGTATGCATGAAAGTGGGATGGGGTCTGCAGGGCTTGAAAATTATTCTGGAGGTGGAGCGTATAATGCTGACGAAAAAGGAACAGGTTTTATTCAGTTAACATGGGAAGAAACACAAAAACTTTTTTTGCAATCTATTGGAGCAGATGTAAATATGGAAAATAGAATTGAATATATAGCATCAAATCATCCTTTTGATTCGGCAACATGGTTTTGGACAAATAAGGAAGCAAAAGCAGTAGTATTGCCAGATGGTAATTACGCTACCTTAAATGAATATCTAACAAAACATAAAGATAGTGATGCCTTGTTTGCATTAAGTCAATATTATGTTAATAGTGTTACAGTAAGTGCTGACTATTTAAATCTGGCAGTAGAAAATGATATGCGTGTTGTGTATCAAGAGGATGGATTATTAAATATTGGCGGAAAAGAATGTACACCGCCTGTGGGCTGGAGTTCACGAGAAGTATGTTATGATACTGTAACTGAGTTTTTTGATAATAAAGGAGTTAAATGATATATGAAAATATGTAAAAATCGGTACTTTATATGTTGGATGTTAATCGGTGCAATTTTGATTGGATGTGCAAAAACAACAGGTAATGAAGTTACTGATCCGGTTTCTCAGAATCAGGGTGTAGTAAAGCCAAGTGAGGATACAAAAGATGATTTAGAAAAAGAAACTCCGGAAAATCAAAAATTAAATTTAGTACAAATAGATTGGCCATTGTGGGAGCAGTTAGAAACAAATCCTATAGATGATTATTTTAAGCAATGGTTAATACAACATCAGGGGGAAAATACATCTGAGCTCATTGATGATTATCTATTGTATTGGCGGACGGAGATGTATAATGCAGCAGATGTACTTTATATTGGCGGAAATGAAAACGACAAGGCATTATTACTGGAGAAAATTGCAAATATTGAAGTGAAAGTTGAAGAGAGTTTTTTAGAAGATTATGAGGTGGAGGAAGATATTAAAATATATGTGGAGAAATATAGAGAGGGATATGGAACTGGTTTTTATGATGCTGCAATGATTTATAAAGAAGAAACTTTAAAATTGATTTCCACTATAAGTAACTACAAATATAAAAATATGAAGGAGGATATTAAAAATGTTCCGATTTATTTGTGGGTTATGAATAGAGCAGAAGAAGAATATCCTAAAATATATAAAGAAGGAGTTGGAAAAGATAATAAAATTTATATATTTCAGTTACAGAGTCTTTCCTATGACATGCCTAAATTTAAGAATGAAATAGTTCCAAAACATTATGCGTTATTAAAAGTAACGGATGAGCAGGGAAATGAATTGTTAAATGAAATTATATGCTTACGTTCAGGAGAATGGGGGGGAGTTGTTGAGGACCTGACTGGAGATGGGATAGATGATATTTATATTTATACAGGAGAAATACATTATCCCGCATATGTAGAGGATAATGAAGGACAAGTATGCTATGTTTGGAACGATGAACTAGAAACATTTAATATGGTCACGTTTATAAATAGTGATACTAATTATATAATTAATAAAACATATCATTGTTTGATGTATTTTAACTCAACGCTAAGTCCTAATATATTACGGTGTAATGCATATGAGTATAAAGAGGGGAAATTTGTTTCGACTAGAAGTTTAGAAATCCGTTGTCCGGGATGGGATCAAGGTGCAAGCGATTATAAAAAAAATTTGAATTTGGAAGAATTTTTATTATATGTAGATTGTGATGAAAAACAAGAATATATTGGTATTTCTTCACTTCCAAAAGAGGAATATGATTTTTGGTTTAATAGTGAATTAGAAAATGAAAGTTCATTGGATATGAGTTATCAATTTCCTATTAACTGGGTAAAAGAAAGATGTGCAGAATAAATGTATGTTAAGTTTTTTTAAGAATTCGATGTGGATAAGTTAACAGAAGTATCTTACAGGAAAAGAATATAGAGTTAAAGAATTTTTATCAAAAGATGAAAAATGAACTAGAGGAGGATAATGGAATGGGATTGGTAATGAATACAGGAAGTGTAAAAAATCAGTTGGAATTGATGAATGCACAATTTGATGATACAGAAAGAAATGCACTTGAATTTCAAGCGAATATAATGAAATTTGGTTCAACTAGATTGGTTTTAAACGGAGAGGCATATACTCAATCAAGAAAAAACTATAATAAAGTACATATGTCATTATTAAGAGGAATTATAGCTTATGTAGAGGCATTACATGTTCAAAATAATACATATAGTATTTATATAGAAAATTTTTTGTCTGGAATCGGATATGTGGATGAGGATGAATTGAAGAGAGACAAAAAGAGTCTAGAACAACAAATTAGCAATGTAAAAAATGCTATGTTATATCAGAAAGGTTGCTATTCAGATTACCTTGGATGTTTAGAGAGGACATTGGAATTAGTAAAAAGGAAATTGGAAAAAATAGGAGATTTTAAAAGTGCATGTTCAAATCTGTATAGTGGGTTAGATGGTTATGTTAATAATATAAAAAAGGGGATAGAATGTATTGAAAATAGTACATTTAATTCAAATACAGGAGAATATACATTGGGGCAATCAGATATGTTGTGGGTAGAAGAACTGAAAGAAAAATGCAATGATCGAACAAAAATACAATTTTATGATAATTTGCCGGAAAATTTGAAACTGTATTTAAGTATAGAAGATTTTGAATGTACAGATGACGGATTTTTCATGTGCACCCAATCGTTAGAAGATATTTTTCTAAAAACTGGGTTAGATAAAGTGGATGTAATAAATTGCAATAATGATAAAGTACAAGATTTTGATGATTGGTATCTTTCGAGTATTATAGATGGAAATGGAAATGCTACATATACTTTTATTAAGGTTAGAGAATTAGGAGATGATACTGAACCTGGGACATCCGTTCCTTTTATTGCAATGGATATAGAAAATTTTGTTAAAGTACTTGCGTCGAGTGATTTAAATAATGGATATTTATCGGATAAAGATAAAGAAGTGTTATCTAATATTACGGATGATATAATATATGGAAAAGGAGAAGTAAGTACTTCGCTGTTAGAATATTTTAAAAATCCTGCTAGTAATGGAAGTTACCTTATTGCAGATATTTTGATAGAAAAGACAATAGAGAGTAATGTATTTGATGAAAATGGTAATTACATTTTGCAACATAAGTATAATGATAATGTTTCGCAAGCTAGAGTAAGATTGGATGAATTGGAAAAAACAGGAGTTTATAATAAGGATATGAATTCGATACATATAAATGATTTAAACAATTTGTCAAAGGATGAAAAGGATGCAATTATAGTTACAACAACGGGTAATCCAAATGTTTATTCTTATGCTGCAGAAAATCAATATCACGCTGATATGTATGGCAGTAATTGGGGGATGTTTGATGAAATGGCTATTAAGTCAGATGCGGGAGTTGTAGAAAGTAAAAATGCTAGGTGGTATGAACATAATTTTAAAAATGAAGATGGGAAGTATTATATGGAACAAATGGAAAATCATTAAAAGGATTGAAAGGAGAATTCTTATGAAATATCAATTGGATTCGAGGAAGGTAAGAGAAACAATAGGCGTTTTAATTACCGGAATATTGATGGGTTTAACATTGTTCGGGCTTTTTACTGTAGTGTTATTTATCTGGAATAAGTTTTATTTATATAATAGATTGCCTGTTATAAGGCTTTTTGTATTTTTATTGAATCCTATAATTGTTTATGTCATTTGGACAATAATGAATCAAGTGCGTTTAAACAAAAAAAGTGATTCATCCTTTTTCTTTTTAAAAAGTTTTTTTGTTATGATTTTAATATATACATGTTGTGTGTCTGTTTGGGTGTATGTAGGATTTGATCAGGCGGCAAGATCATTGGCTGCGATATTTTTAATTTATTATTCTACATCAATGTTTGTGTTTATTGCATCGATTCGTATTTTACAAATAATAATTTCTGCTTTTAATAGGGCTAGATTAAAAAAATTGAGTTACATAGAATTTATATTGCTGGGAACTGTATTTTCATTACATAAGATGTTACAAATAGAAGAGTTTTATAATATTCGCAATGAAACATTATCGGCAGAATATTATTCTTTACCTCTTATTCGGGTATATCTATTTGGAAACTTAAAATTAATAATCATATTTTTGATATATTGTTTAATGCTTTTAATATGGAGGAAGGTATCGGGATATTTTAAGAAAATGAATATTTCCGGGCTGGTTTATTTTAGAAATGGATCAATAATATTTTTGGGAACTTTTTTATTATTTAGTCTTGCATTTATATTGTTTATATCCACTTTGGCAATATAGATCATAAAAGAGTGTTATTAGAGGGGATGAAAAATGTAACTAATGCACATGGAGATAATTAGGGAGAGAGTATGAGTAATCACGAGAAAACTAATAAAAACAAAATATTACTGATTGAAATAATTATTGGTATTTTTTCAGGAATACTGATGATATTGTTATATTATCTATTTTCACATTTGATCATAGTGAAGTTGGGTATATCGGAATTTATATCGCCGATACTTTATATTTTTATACCATGTATCATATGGAGGGTATGGCAGTTATTAGAATGTATGCTGGTTAAAAAAGAGTATCATGTGCATTTCTTTTTTATTAAATGCTTTATTCCGATGGTTATCACAATTTTTTTAGTGGCACTTTATCTATATTATACGGATGATCCAATAGGAGTAATTTATGGATTATTATGTCATATAATCATGCTTATTGCGATGATTGAAATGAGTTTGTTAAAAAATTTTTTAGACACAGCAAAGATAAATAAAAAATGTAATTATATTGATTTTGTTTGGCTGGGAATAGTTTTTGCGTGGTGCATAGTGCAATTGATTGAACTTCTAAGAAGGTGGGGAACGGAACAAGAATATATTTCGATTCTAATATATTTTATTTTGGGAATAATAGTTGGATTATTTATACTTATAAATTTATTTAAACATTCAAAAAATAATATAGAAGATAATTCTGTTGATTTTGATTGGAAAATAGGAATATTATTCTCAATAATTTCTCTATTTATTACAAGCGGTATTTTTGCATTATTTGTTTGGGCTGCGCCTTTTTAAAGTGGTATCTGACGTAGAACAAGAACAAAATAAGACATTACAAGTATATTTTAGTGATATTAATTCAAAAGCATCCTATTTGATAGTGGATGAATATATTAATATGCTATTTTAGCAGCTTATACTAGTAATTTGACATATTATTCCTTTGCAGCAGAAGTAAAGGGGAAAAGTACTGGTGCGAATCAGCAATTAGAGCAGATATGGCTATTGGGGAAGAAAAGGAAGCTAATAAGAACGGTGGCTTTGATGATTATTATGGTCCTATGTCAAGATTTAGCACAAATTAAAATGAGAAGTTTTGCCTGCTAGGCAGCAGGCAGGGAATTTACCCTCTCATACATTTTTTCGAATTCGTTAGGAGACAGATAATTACAATGACTGTGAATCCTGATGGTATTATAAAAAGTTTCAATGTATTCAAAAACAAGCCTGTAAGCATGTTTGTAGTTTTGGATGTTAAAACGATTAAGCCATTCACGTTTGATTAATGAATGAAAAGATTCAATACAAGCATTATCGTAAGGGTATCCCTTGTGTGAATAGCTGCGCTGCATATTTTCGGTAGCTTCTTTCCAGGCACTTGAAACATATTGACTACCACGGTCAGAATGTATGATTAAGGGCATATCCGTATTGCGGATAGCTTTAGCTTTGTTGATAGTTTCAATAACGGAAGATACTTCCATGTTGTCGGAAAGAGTCCACGCAATGATTTTTCTGGCAAATAAGTCCATAACGCAGTTAAGGTATACAAAGCCGTCCTGAGTCCAGATATAAGTGATATCAGTACACCACACAGCGTTAGGACGTTGGGGATTAAACTGTTCATCAAGGATGTTGTTTAGTTCATTACTGAAATCAGAATCTCTGGTTGTAGTAGTCCAGGGCTTGATCCATTGAGCTTTAATACCCATTTCACGCATGTAATTACCTACAGTACGCTCTGAAATGGTTTCGCCAGATTTGCGAAGTTCCTGTGTTATTTTAGGAGCGCCGTAATTTTGTTTAGAATCATCATAGATTTTCTGGATTTCCTTTTTGACAGTTTCTTTTCGCTGCCGGGCAGGAGAGACTTTACGTTTTAGAAAGGCTCTGTATCCAGAGCGGGACACGCCTAAAAATTTCAGCATTCCAGAAGTAGAGACGCGGCGTTTAGTAACTTTAGATGTCTCTACCTTTGCAGAAACTTCTGTATAGATAGCTTCTGTCAGTCTTTTCCCAGAATGCTGATGGCTTTTTTTAAGACATCGAGCGCATCCTGAGCATCACGGAGTTCACGCTTTAGGCGGGCTATTTCTTTTGCTTCATCAGATTCGTAGTTGCCGGAACCTCTAACAGGAATATCGCCATCATGATCTCTAAACTGGGCTTCCCAGCGAGCCAGGGTACTAACGCCTATACCGAGATTCTTGGCACATTCAACCTGTGTAAGGTCGGGATGTTCCTTGCGATAGTTGACAGCATCCAATTTAAATTGCTTTGAGTGTTGTTTTGTTTTACGTGACATAATGAGTTCCTCCTCTTGTTGATTATACAATATTTTAAGGGAATATCTTATTTTGTTTTGTACTAATTAGATACTAACACTAAAATGAAATAAGAAGGGAGAAAGATAGTATGGGATTAGTAATGAACACAGGAAGTGTAAAAAGTCAGTTGGAGGCAATGAATGCTCAATTAAATGCAATAATTGCTAATACAGGGAAAGTGTCTGGAGACATATTATCATTTAGAGAGACGACAGATAGGCTGAAAGGAAAGCAGATACAGAAGCTGGCAGGAATGGAAATAGTCAAAAAGAGCTCCGGTAAAAAGAAAGGACAGCCAAGAATCAGTAAGAGGGGCAGACGAAAGTTGCGAAGAACGATGTATGAATCAGCACGTGCATTGATGAACTGGAATCCAGCATTTCAGGATGTGTTTCTTTATTACAGGAACAGACAGAAAAATCCGCTTGGAGGAATGCAGGCAAAGATAGCAGTTGCATGTAAGGCAATCAGAGTTTTCTACGTAGTATTACAAACAGGCTGTGACTTTGATGAAGAGAAGTTCCGAAGTGACATCATCAGACCGGAAGCAGCCTGACACAAAAGCACATACTGTAGCAGGCAACGTCCGCCAGGAATTCGATTGGTGCTGGATTACAGGAGTGCTCTCTGACAATGACAAAGCAGAGCGAAGCTGCCAGGACGTACTTAATAGGGCATGACCCTGGGTAGGAGCAGAGGCGGCACCCCACTATGGGCAGGCTGGACGAAGGAATTTAGGACTCTCCCAAGGGAGAATGATCCTGTTAGACATGAGCGGTTAGCGGCCATAGGGAAGAATGGGACACAGATTCGCCTTCATAAAAAGGATGACGTTTTATTTCGTGTACCTTTCTGACTGGAAAACGAAGTGCATTGTAGCTGAAATGACACAGTTTTCGCCCATTAAAGAATGCTTATCATTGTTTGTAACTTTATAAATCATTGTACAAATGGCTAAAATAAGGGCTTTTTTGTGCAAAATATATAAGAAAGTATAGAGAGGATTTGTATGAAGATTGAAAATGAAGCAAGGGTATTGAGGATTAATATTGAAAACATTTTAAAAAGGATTAAAGACATGCAACTACAGTTTATAGCAGTTAAATTTCAAAAAAGATATGTTTATGACTTTATACCCCCGGTGAAAGGAAGATGGATTCGATTAAGGACAGATGGAATCAAATCGTCTTTAACGATTAAAGAAATTACGCATACTGGAATATCTGGAACAAGAGAATTAGAGATTGAAGTATCTGATTTTGACCAAACAAATGAAATATTGAACAAATTAGGATACTTCTCACGTTCATACCAAGAAAATTTTAGAATCGAATTTAAAAGTGAGGACGGCGAATTTGATATAGATTTTTGGCCACAAATTGATCCATATTTTGAAATTGAGTCTGACAGTGAGGAAAAGGTTAAATTTTTATTCTCTCAATTTGGATACTCGATAAAAGATATTATCAGTTTGAATGTAGATGATGTATATAGAAATATATATGGAATTGATTTGGATAAAATTAAAAATCTAGAGTTTAGCAAAGAAGATAAGGATTATCTAACTAAATTAAAGAGGAGAATCATCGATGAATATGCAAAATGAAATTGATGAAAGAAGTATTGTTCCTGCACCTAAAGATATAGTTGCATCAATCATCGCGACAGTGCTTATTTGTGGTTTTAACATTTTAGTAAAATTTTTTACAAATTTTGGTGCAGTTTTGCCGGACACCTTACTTTTGATATTGTGTGGATTTGTTGCGATTATAAGTTTAATTGCATTTAATTTCCTTTTTGGCAAATATGGGCTTAAATATGGACAATTGCTTCAATATACTGTTTTAATAGCCATTGTCGGTGTAGGATTTATTATTGCACTTAACTTGTTTGCAGTATTATTAGACTGTTGTGAGTTGGTGCAGGGCGTAGAGGCATATGAAAAAATATACAGCAGTATCAATAGTAATATAAAAAATGAAATGCTATTTGTAACTATTTTATGTCTTTTAATCGTTGTTTATATTTGGTTGCATAAAAGATATGTAATGCTAGAGAATGCAAAGAAAAAAGAACTTATCGAGAGTGACATAACGACCGAAGCAACGAAAATGTCATCACATATTATTAGCAGTTTTGAATCATTTTCAGTTACTGTAAACGATTTATTAAAGAAACTGGAATTTGATACTGCGGTAACAAGTACAATAATACCTTTTTCTATTGATAAAGAGAGGGGCATCTTGAAAACCTATCTAATAACCAATTCATCTTATCCAGATTATACTTGGATGTTTCCAGGAGGTCATGTTAAGTTTGGCGAAAATGAGTCTCCAGAATCTGTAGCAAAGTCAAGAGCAAAAGATGAAGCTGGGTTAGATGTATCACTAGTTGACTTATATCATAGTTTTGATTTGCTTTCAGAAGATGAAAATGAAAATATAATTAGTAATATGACTGTCTTTAATCCTCCCCATTATTTATATTTATTTAAACTTGACAAAAGTGCAAGATGTTTTGAGGAAAAGGGACATGAATATCATATTGATGCAGTATATGTGGGAAAAGTGGAAAAATCGGGCACTAATAAAGGAGCAAATCATAGATTATATATACCATTACCGCTCAAATTAGTTTCTCCAGAAGAAATAAACCAAGCATGTTATAAGGCTCTTCATTCATACTATATAAAGTATTGCGTGAAAAATTCTGAACAAAAAAATATACCTGACTATGTAGAAAAGATGCTTTATGCGGCATATAAAGATTTTGTTATATTTGCAGAAGAAAACTTATAGTTTTATGTTATCGTTATGGAGGTAATGGAATTGAATATAATGTGTGAGTTGGAAAATCCAATTAGATTGAAGATAACGGGAAAATGTAACAGGAAGTGTTTTTTCTGTCATAAGGAAGGTGGAATGAATATAGATGACATACATATCTCTAAAAGATTTATTGAAATAATTGAACGCTTAAGTAGTGAATTAAATATGCATTCTATTGCTATTACTGGCGGAGAACCGCTACTATATCAAGATTTTGAAATGTTAATTGAAAAATTAATGGAATGCGAGGGGATTCATAAATTTTCAATCACAACAAATGGAACAATTTTTAAACCTAAAAGTTTTTGGGAGAAATTAAAGAAATATGGTTTATATAAAGTAAATATTAGTATGCCGGATATATTAGATAACCTACACGAGAATTTAAAAACAAAATTAGTAACTAGCGTGAATACAAGTGTTTTTGAAAAACAGTTAGAAACTATAAAAATACTAAACGAATTGGGTGTCGAAGTTAAAATTAATATTGCAATTATAAATGATGTATGGTATACATCTTCTGTTTTAGGAAATCTATTAAATGAAAAAGATTTGAGGTTTGATGTTGTACTGCTTCCTAACATTACAAGTGACAAAACATTTGAATATAGTCAAAAAATCATTTCTGAATTATGTAAGGTAATGAACTTCGATATGGTTGGAGTAAGGATGAGAAATGGTACTTCAAATGCGATGTTTTCTTTCGAGAATAATTTAAAGCAAAGAATTTATATAAAAACAACAAAACTCAACGGAATTCCGATTCAGTTAAAAAGTGCTTGCAGTAGTTGTGAAAAGAAAGAGAGTTGTCAAGAAGGTTTTTATGGAATACGAATGGAACAGCATGAAAACGAATTCTATATCAGACTTTGTATTCACAAAAGTAGTTCGGATGTTTTGGTGCCGATTGATGATTTCTGGGCGAGCGATGCATACAAAGAATTAAAGCAAATATGGGGTTCATAAAATGCTGATTTGTTTCTAACAACAAAAGCAACGCTAAAAAAAGCGATGGATTAAGTCGGACGGAGTGTACGGGCATTGACGTACTTTGTAAGCGTCAAACCATAAGCTTACCGTCAAAATAAACGCCGCTGGTTTATGAGCGGCGTGGTTTTCTGCATTCTTCCGGAATTCTTTCTGACCATGGCATTAAGGAATCCAGCTTTGCAGGATCTATATTTCCTTTTTCGTCACAGTGTTTTGGTAACTCTGTAAGTATATATCTGAAGTAGTAATACGGACGGAGATTATTCAGCTTTGCGGTTTCCGAAATACTATAAACCAATGCACTGGAGTCAGCACCGTTTGCTGTGTTATGGAACATCCAGTTCTTCTTGCCCAGGCAGAATGTACGGATAGCTCTCTCTGAAGCCGAATTATCAATCGGAACATCCGGATTATCAAGAAATACTTTTAGATATTTTTCCTGATTCAGACTGTATTTCAGCCCATCAGCTGTTTTGCCCTTTGGAAGTACCGTTGTATCGGAGAGTATTTCTTTTACCCACGCAAAATAGTCCTCAACAAGCGGTTTGATAATCAGCTGTCGCTTTTGAAGACGTTCCTGAGGTGGTAAATCTTTTAATTTACCATCCTCTTCATAGAACTTTGCAATCCGCTTCAGCGCCTGATGTGCAATAGAGTTTTTCAGTGCAGCCGGATTACTTTTATCAGCTGCCTTGACTGCATCGGCATAATCGCGTCTTGCATGTGCCCAGCAATTCGCATTTGTAACATCCGGCAGTTTTTTATCAACCAGATGATACTGACTGAGCTCGTCCGTAACAAGGACGCCCTTGTAGTCTCTGTAGAATTCCAGAGGAATGTGATGATCACGCCCTTTCTGGTATTCGTAGATTACAATCGGACGTTCCGTGTACAGCTCACCGGAGCGGTGCACCCACATCTAACACTTTGTATTAGGGTGGTCGCTGTCTTCAATAACCTGGGTCGGTGTTTCGTCTGACTGGGTGACCGGCAGCTTTAACAGTTCCTGTTTCATACGTTCTACAAAAGGAGCAAAATACTTATCAGCACATTTAACGATCCAGTTCGACATTGTCTGTTTTGAAATGTTTACACCGTTTCTTTCAAACTCCTGTGCCACTCGGTTGAGTGCTGAAGAATTGACATATTTGACATTTAAGATAGAAGCCAGTAATGATGGTGTGACAATGCTGTTTCGCAGAAGATCCTTTGGTCGTTTTCCTCTCAGGAATTCATCCTGATGGTCACCGTCTGTAGCGACATAGACTTCTATGGTATGAAGTTCCATTGTCCAGGATTCCGGTTCGTGCCGAAGGCGTTTGTAGGTTTCATCCGGCATTTTTCTCCAGTTCCCTTTTCCAAAGAATGCATCAAGATCTTCTTCGGAAACACTGTGGGTAGGTATTACATCAACCGGGAATTCTTTCGAATCGAGTTCCCTCTGACCTTTGGTTTTCTTCTTTCTTACGGAGATAACCTCGTCAGCTTCCGGTTCGACCATAGAATTATCATACATGGCATCCGCTTCATCGAAGAACGACATTTGTCCTTCGATAACACTCGGCTTTTCGGAGCTCTTACCAAAACGGTAACTGTTTGCAAGGCGCGCCTGTTCAATCAGCTTCTCGATGTTGTCATTCAACGTATCAAGCTGCCCCTGCATCATGAGCACCATGGTAATGAGTTCCCCGCGGCTTAAGTTATTCAATTCATCCAGCGTATGTTTCTGACTCATCTGAAAACTTCTTTACTGATTACCATTATATCGCAAAGTACGAAAATAAGCCAATGAGAAGCATATCCGCTTTCGTCATTTTGCCTATGGATGTGGCGCTGTATATGACGAATATACGACTAGGAAATATAGAGTTTTCAAGGTTCAAAAATATATCTATATCGCCCATATGCAACCTTAAGATGCCCTGTTACCGGTTCTGCCAGAGCGTACAGGCGAAATATTTATGTGGAAAATACCGGCAAAAAAATCTCTGTTTCGCACAAAATTAAAATTCCTTTTGCGGATGAACATCCCTTATTTTAGGTCGGACAGGATTCAGTCCCATCATGAGCATTTCGTACTGTTCACGGGTAAGCTGCATTGCTTCCTCAAGAGTACGGGACCACGAGAAGGAGCCGTCTTCCAGTCTCTTGTATAAAAGCAAAAATCCATTGACCTCCCACAAGAGTCCTTTGATCTGGTCTGAGCGTCCCCCACAGAAAAGAAAGAGTACATTTTTCTCAAACGGATTTATGTCGTACTTTGTTCCGATTAGTTGTGCGAGACCATCGATTCCTTTCCGAAGGTCAGTTCTGCCACAGGCAATGATGATCTTCGAAACACCGGCTGCTTCAGCGAGCATGACCGATCACCTCAAACAGACTTACTATTATCGGCTCAAAAGGAGCCGTTGATACGCAATTTATGTCTATAATTCAAAATTTTTGTCAAAATTCCGCGATTTTCCGTGATGCCTTTCGCTTTACATATATTCTTTGTCAGTTTATAATATTGCTTGTGTAAAAGGGAGAAAAATGCGGATCAGATTAGTTTCTGACCGCTTTTTCTTATTCCATAGATCAGAGTAACAAACTTAAAAAAGTGGCTATTATACGATCCTTTTAGTGCTAATATCAAAGCGTCGGTTGAATCGGTAGCCGCTAATTTTTAAGACTATCATACAAACAGTATTACAATCGTACGAAAGGTTTCTGTATATTATTCTGTAAAAATTCTATACTAATAAAAACAAATAGTATAGGGGTTGCACTAATGGATTTTACAGATATGGGAAAAAGAATTAAACAGAAACGAATTGCCAATAGGATGACGCAGGAACAGTTGGCTGAGCGGACAAATTTAAGCGTTGCCTATATCGGAATGTTGGAACGTGGAATGCGGACTCCGAGTTTGGAGACGTTTATTGTGATTGCAGACGAGCTGAATGCAACGGCGGATGAATTGCTGTATGGCACAATGAAAACGGGATATCAAACGCGAATGCTCCGATATGAAGAGAAAATGGCAAAACTAAATATGCGGGAAACTAAAAAGATCTATGATGTTATAGATGTTTTGTTAGAGATGGATTAGCAAATTGCCAAGCAGCGAAAAAATGGCGAAACATATGCGGCGCAATATGTATTTCAATATCTGCTTTTTCACAATCATGATTGATCATCAGACGGACTGATTGTTCGGATAAGCGATGCTCGAGACGGTTGGGGTGACAAACAACTGTTTGCATTTGGAAAGCTCGTCTGCGAAGGCTTCAATGGTATGTAACGGAATGGTTTTGGGCAGCAGCCTGGGTTCGCAAAATTGGATGTGGAGTTTATTACACAAAGCAAAAAATCATTCCATCACCCCTTCGCATGCGCCATCATATCCAGCAAATGCAGCGCATACTGTCTGAAAATCTCCGGTTGTTTCTTCATTTCTTCCGTCAATTCAAAAAAACAGAGACTATCCTCATAATTCCTTTTAAAAATAGGTGTAAAAAGAATATCCCACTGTGGTAGATACAAAGACTCCTTGCGGGTATAGCAGTTGGAGGCTTTTGCCTGTCTGCGGTGGTTTTTATCTACAAAGGAAGCGACGGATTTATGCAGGGCGACGTCTTCCATGGGAAGGTAGTAGTAGTCTTTATAATTAGCATAGAAATACTTCATTTCCTCGTGATAGAGGGGCACCTTTAAAAAGCCTTCGCCGCCTTCGGCGCTGAAGTAACAGTCGGCTTTCCGCATGGATATGGGTTTGGGGAAAGGGGCAGAGAAGCGTATTTTCATCAGTACCTCGTCCCGGGCGTTTCCGGCTTCGTCCACATAGTGATTTGCCTGTACTTTTACGACGCGGAAAGGCTGCAAAAAGATGTCCGAGTAGGTTAAAACGGGCAGCAGCTTCAACATACCTTTCATATCGTCTTTGTTATGTAAAATCAACAATTTTTCTGCTTCCTCGGAGGGATTTTTGCAGTAATCGCGATAGATTTCGATCAACTGCCCGCCGTTGTAGAGGTCGTCCCTCTGGATGCCTAAAAATTGTTCGACGGTTTTTTGTTTGCAGTCTGAAAGCCCCAGTATTTTTTTGTAGGGGGAGACGCGCTTAAAAATATCGACGCCTTCCATGCGGTCGAAAGGAGCGGTCAGACCGTATTGAGCCGCTTTTGCCTTCATAAAAGGAATGTCAAAGGTGTTTCCGTTATAGTGAATCAAAAGGCTGCGCTCTTTGCAGAGCGCAAAAAACGCTTCCAAAATCTGCTTTTCTTCATCCGGGGTTTCGGCGAAATATTGGATCAGCTGCGGTGCTCCTGCTTTAAAGTAAATACAACCGATTTCATATAAGGAAGCGGTTCTGGCGGAAAATCCCGTCGTTTCGATATCTACAAATAAAATGTTATCCGGGTCGCTGATCTGCGATAAGGGATAGCTGATTGGTTCTAAAGATAAATCATCTGTATAGGTTTTCATGTCTTTCCTCCCAAAAACCATTGGAGTTGATCGGCAAAACCATCATATCACATTTTGCATATCTTAGCTATTGAAAAAAATGCACTTTTTTATCAATCTCTGTGGCAAAGCCGTCAAAAAAATAGTATAGTAAAATAGATGTGGTGTATACATTATAAAGAGGCGCCGGCGAAAAGGGCGGGTGCCATGAAATACATAGAAAAGAGGGAAAGTTTATGGGAGCAAGAGGAACTTTCACAGGCGGGATTCATCCCTTTGACGGCAAGGATCTGAGTAAAGACAAGCCGATAAAGGATATTTTGCCCAAGGGAGATCTGGTATACCCGCTGTCTCAGCATATCGGGGCGCCGGCGGTCCCGATCGTAAAGAAAGGGGACCATGTGCTGACCGGGCAAAAAATTGCGGAGGCGGCAGGCTTTGTTTCCGCGCCGATTTATGCCACCGTGTCCGGTACGGTCAGGGCGGTCGAACCCAGGCGCGTGACGGTAGGGGACTGCGTCGATGCGATTGTGATTGAAAACGACGGTTTGTACGAAGAAGTGGATTACGGAGAATGTAAGCCCTTAGAGGAACTTACAAAGGAGGAGATTGTCAAAAAAGTGCAGGAAGCGGGCGTAGTCGGTATGGGCGGCGCGGGCTTTCCGACGCATGTCAAGCTTTCTCCCAAGGAACCGGACAAGATAGAGTATGTCATCGGCAACTGCGCGGAGTGCGAGCCTTACCTGACGTCGGATTACCGCAGGATGTTAGAGGAACCGCAGAAGGTTATCGACGGCTTAAAATGTGTACTTGCTTTATTTGACAATGCGAAAGGGATTCTTGCGGTAGAGGATAACAAGCCGGACTGCGTTAAACTGTTAAAGGATCTGACAAAGGACGAACCGCGCATTACGGTTAAGGCTTTAAAGACCAAGTATCCCCAGGGCGCGGAGCGCCAGTTGATCTATGCGGTTACCGGCAGGGCGATCAATTCAACAATGCTTCCCGCCGACGCAGGCTGTATTGTCGACAACGTGGATACGCTGGTGGCGATTAACAGCGCGGTCAGGGAAAATAAACCTCTGATGTACCGTATTGTGACGGTGACCGGAGACGCCGTTGCAGACCCGCGCAATTTCCGCGTGCGGATCGGGACCAATTATCACGAGCTGGTGGAAGAAGCGGGCGGCTTTAAAGAAGAGCCCGAAAAAATTGTAAACGGCGGGCCGATGATGGGCTTTGCAATTTTTGATCTGGATATTCCGACGACGAAGACGGCTTCGGCATTGCTGTGCCTGACCCATGACGAGGTATCGGAAAAAGAAGAAAGCCCCTGTATCAACTGCGGACGCTGCGTGGACGCGTGCCCGGGAAGAGTGGTTCCCAGCAGGCTTGCGGACTTTGCGGCGAGAGGGGACAAAGAGAGCTTTGAAAAGTGGAACGGAATGGAATGCTGCGAATGCGGCTGCTGCAGCTATGTTTGTCCGGCAAAGCGGCAGCTGACCCAGCAGATTAAGTCTATGAGAAAAATCATCCTTGCGGACAGGAAAAAGAAGTAGGAGGAAGAGAAAATGAGTGATTTAATGAAAGTTTCATCCAATCCGCATATTCGCTCAAAAATGAGTACGAGCAGGATCATGCTTTGCGTTGTGATCGCTTTACTGCCTGCCGCAGCGTTTGGGGTGTATCATTTTGGATGGAACGCGTTGCTGTTAATTCTGATTACCGTCGCGTCCTGTGTGCTCAGTGAATTTCTGTTTGACATGATTTGTCATAAGAAAAACAGCATCGGCGATTTGTCGGCGGTTGTAACGGGGCTTTTGCTTGCGCTGAATCTGCCGCCTAAGGCGCCCTGGTGGATCGGCGTGATCGGCGGCGCTTTTGCAATTATTGTGGTCAAAATGCTGTTTGGCGGGCTGGGGCAGAATTTTATGAACCCGGCTTTGGGAGCAAGATGTTTTCTGTTGATTTCCTTTACTTCCATTATGACCAATTTTGATTGCGATGCCTATACGGGAGCTACGCCTCTTGCGGCGTTAAAAGCGGGAGAAAGCGTCAACATATTCGATATGGTGGTGGGACGTACCGCGGGAACGATTGGCGAGACTTCGATGATCGCCATTGTGATCGGCGCGTGCTTCCTGATTCTGGTGGGAGTGATCGATCTGCGGATTCCCGGCAGTTATATCGTAAGCTTTGTTGTGTTTCTCTGCATTTTCGGCGGGCACGGCATTGATTTTGATTTTATTGCGGCGCATCTTGCCGGCGGCGGACTGATGCTTGGCGCGTTCTTTATGGCGACGGATTATGTGACCAGACCCATTACCATAAAAGGGCAGTATGTATACGGCATATTGCTGGGTATTCTGACTGGTATTTTCCGGATTTTCGGAGCGAGCGCCGAGGGCGTTTCCTATGCGATTATTTTGGGAAATATTCTGGTGCCGTTAATTGAGAAGATTACGCTTCCCAAAGGTTTTGGAAAAGGAGGGCGGAAAATATGAAAAGCATGTTAAAAGAAGCGGCGATTCTATTTGCGATTACCCTGATTTCCGGCTGTCTTTTGGGTCTGGTATACGAAGTGACCAAAGAGCCGATTGCCACGGCGCAGGAAAAGGCGAAGCAGGAAGCGTACAGGGAAGTGTTTCCCGACGCGGCGGAGTTTAGCGAATGCGCTGATATAAGCTCCGGTCTTGCTGTGCAGGAGATAGAAAGCTCTTATCAGACAACCATTGATGAAGTCATGGCGGCAAAGGACGGGAGCGGCAACAGCCTTGGCTATGTGATTACCGTGACCAACCATGAAGGTTATGGCGGAGATATTCAATTTTCCATGGGAATCCAAAATGACGGTACGCTCAACGGGATTTCCATCCTGAGCATTTCCGAAACGGCGGGACTTGGTATGAAAGCAGATCCTGTCTTAAAGGATCAGTTTCCTGGCAGAAATGTAGAGCAATTTACCTATACAAAAACCGGCGCGGCGTCCGACGATCAGATTGATGCGATTTCGGGCGCGACGATTACGACGAACGCGGTAACGGACGGCGTCAACGCGGGACTTGCTTATTTTCAGGCAATCCAGGAAAACGCCCGAATAGGCGTGCAACTGCCGGAAGATCCGGAGGAAGGGGGCAGCGGCAATGAATAAAATCGGCGAAAGATTATACAACGGTATTATTAAAGAAAATCCCACGCTGGTGCTGATGCTCGGCATGTGTCCGACGCTTGCGGTTACGACTTCGGCGATCAACGGTCTGGGTATGGGGCTGACGACGACGGTGGTGCTGGCTTTATCCAATGCGATTATTTCCATGCTCCGCAAGATTATTCCCGATAAGGTCCGTATCCCGGCGTTTATCGTGATTATCGCTTCCTTTGTTACGATTGTGGAGCTTTTGCTGGAAGGCTTTATTCCTTCCTTATATAGCGCGCTGGGACTTTACATACCGTTAATTGTCGTAAACTGCATTATCCTTGGGCGCGCGGAAAGCTACGCTTACAAAAATCCTGTGATTCCTTCTTTGTTTGACGGCTTGGGCATGGGGCTTGGCTTTACCTGTTCCCTGACGGTCATCGGTCTGATCAGGGAAATCATCGGTGCGGGAGAGGCGTTTGGGTTCCGGATTATGCCCGAGTCTTATGTACCGGTCAGCATTTTCGTTATGGCGCCGGGTGCGTTTTTTGTCCTTGCCATTCTGGTTGCGATCCAGAACAAAGTCAAGATAGAAGGCGAAAAGAAAGGCAGGGATATGAGCAAAATCGGTTCCGGCTGCAGCGAGGATTGTATGAGCTGCAAAGAATCCGGCTGTTCGGCGCGCAAATTCTATGATAATTCCGCTGTGTCGGAAGCGAAGGCGGAAACAACAGCGGAAGCAGAGGCGGAACCGGAATCCAAGACAAAAGCAGAGGAGGTAAATGCAAATGAGTGAGTTGATTATCATTGCGTTGGGCTCGGCGCTGGTCAATAATGTAGTATTAAGTCAGTTTTTGGGGCTGTGTCCGTTCCTCGGCGTTTCTAAAAAGACCAACACCGCAGCGGGCATGGGAACGGCGGTTATCTTCGTCATTACCCTTGCGTCCTTTGTGGCGGCTGTGATTTATAAGTTTGTGCTGGACCCGCTGGGGCTGGATTACTTAAAGACCATTGTTTTTATTCTGGTCATTGCGGCACTGGTGCAGTTTGTGGAAATGTTTTTAAAGAAATTTATGCCTTCGTTATATGAGGCGCTGGGCGTATATCTTCCTTTGATTACAACAAACTGCGCGGTACTGGGCGTGGCATTAAATAATGTGCAGGATTCCTACGGTATTCTGGAAAGCGTCGTAAACGGCTTTGCGACGGCGGTAGGCTTTACGATTGCCATTGTGATTTTGGCGGGGATCAGAGAAAAAATAGAATATAACGATATCCCGGCGCCTTTTAAGGGAATGCCGATCGTGCTGGTAACCGCAGGCTTGATGGCGATTGCATTTTGCGGCTTTTCGGGTCTGTTATAGGAGGTGTGGCAAATGAATGTAAGCGGAATTTTAATCGCCGCCGCTTTAGTAGGCGGGAGCGGACTTTTTATCGGACTGTTTTTGGGCGTTGCGGGTATAAAGTTTAAAGTTGAAGTGGATGAAAAGGAAGAAGCGGTGCTTGCCGCGCTTCCGGGAAATAACTGCGGCGGCTGCGGCTTCGCGGGCTGTTCCGGGTTAGCTGCGGCTATCGCAAAAGGCGAGGCGGAGGTCGGCACCTGTCCGGTGGGCGGCGAGCCCGTAGCGAAAAAAATTGCGGAAATTATGGGCGTGGAAGCGGGCGAAAGCGTCCGTATGGTCGCATTTGTAAAATGCAAGGGCGATTGCGACAAGACAAAGGTGGATTATGATTACAGCGGGGTAACCGACTGCAATATGCTGAGCTTTGTACCAAACGGCGGTCCGAAATCCTGTAACCAGGGGTGCCTCGGATACGGTTCCTGCGTAAAAGCGTGTCCCTTTGACGCGATTCATGTGGTAAACGGCGTGGCGGTCGTGGATAAGGAAGCATGTAAGGCTTGCGGAAAATGTGTGGCGGCTTGTCCGAAGCATTTGATTGAACTGATTCCTTATGCGGCGAAATACGCGGTGGCATGCAGCAATACAGAGAAAGGTCCCGTGACCATGAAGGCTTGCGAGGTGGGCTGTATCGGCTGTACGCTCTGCGCTAAGAATTGTCCGGAAGGGGCGGTTACCATAGAAAACTTCAACGCGCATATCGATCAGGATAAGTGTATCGGCTGCGGCGTCTGCGCCTCCAAATGCCCGAAAAAAGCCATTGTGGAAGTATAAGACGGTAAAAACAGGAAAAACTAGCAAAAAGCGCTGTACCAAAGAGGGGCGGTACGTTGGAAGTCAAATACCCCGATGCAAGCATACGGGGCATCAAGCTAGAAGCGATGCAAGCATCGGGGTATTTGACCCTCGCGGCGTTCGCCAAATGGACGCGCAAGCGCGTCCGCTTGGCTCACTGCCCGCGGGAATAAAAATTGTAAAGGCAGGTAATGATTGGAATGAAAACAGAAAATGTCTGGGAAAAATATAGCGACGCACAGTTGGAGGAATTGGAGGAGCTGAGTGCGTCTTACCGTGCGTTTCTCGACTGTGGGAAAACGGAGCGGGAATGTGTCAGCGAAATTGTAAATCGTATTGAAGAAGAGGGCTATGTGGAGCTTGCCCGGATCAGAAAAGAAGGGAAAGGGCTGAAACCCGGAGACAAGGTATATGCGGTCAATATGGAAAAATCCGTTGTCATGTACCAGATCGGTAAAGCGCCGATAGAAGAAGGTATGAATATCCTGGGCGCGCACATTGATTCTCCGAGATTGGATGTAAAGCAGAATCCGCTCTATGAAGAAGGAGATTTCGCTTATTTTGATACCCATTATTACGGAGGCATCAAGAAATATCAGTGGGTGGCGATTCCCCTTGCCCTGCACGGCGTTATCGTTAAAAAAGACGGTACGACGACCATTGTCAATGTGGGAGAGGAAGAAGACGATCCGGTATTTTTCGTATCCGATCTGTTGGTGCACCTGGCGGCTGAACAGATGGAAAAGAAGGCGAATAAGGTCATCGAAGGGGAAGCGCTGGATATTATCGTGGGAAACAAACCACTAAAAGGAGAGGAAAAGGATAAGATCACGGCGGGCGTTTTGAAACTGTTAAAAGACCAGTATGATATGGAAGAAGGAGATTTTATCTCCGCGGAGCTGGAAATTGTCCCGGCGGGAAAGGCGAAGGAAGCGGGCTTTGACAGAAGCATGGTGCTTGCTTACGGACAGGATGACAGAGTCTGCGCTTACAGCTCTTTGGAAGCGATGCTTGCCGTTAAGAATCCGGAAAGAACCGCCTGCTGTCTGCTGGTGGATAAGGAAGAGATCGGCAGCGTGGGCGCTACGGGAATGCAGTCCAAATTTTTTGAAAATACCTTTGCAGAAATCCTGGATCTGCTGGGGCAATTCAGCGAACTGACGTTAAGAAGGGCGTTAGCCGCTTCCAGAATGCTTTCTTCCGATGTAAGCAGCGCTTTTGACCCGCTGTATGCGGCAAGTTTTGATAAAAAGAACGTCGCTTACCTGGGGCATGGCATGGTGTTTAATAAATTTACGGGTTCCAGAGGAAAATCCGGTTCCAATGACGCCAATGCGGAATACCTTGCCTTTATCAGAAAGGTAATGGACGAAGCGGGAGTTTCCTTCCAGACGGCGGAGCTTGGAAAGGTGGATCTGGGCGGCGGCGGCACGATCGCATATATTCTTTCCCTGTACGGCATGAATGTCATCGACTGCGGCGTGGCGGTGCTCAATATGCACGCGCCCTATGAGGCGACTTCTAAAGCGGATTTATATGAAGCAAAATGCGGCTATGCGGCTTTTTTAACGGCTAAGTAGCAGAAAGGATCATTTTGGCATATGGCAATCGTAACATTAAAAAAAGGAGAGGGCAGAGCCTTAAAAGCCGGCGGGAGCTGGATTTACGATAATGAAATCGATTCCGTAGCAGGTTCCTTTGAAAACGGAGAAATCGTCATCGTCCATGACTTTGACGGTTTTCCTCTGGGAAGGGGATTTATCAATACCCATTCCAAGATCCGCATCCGGATGATGACCCGGAAAAAGGATCAGGAGATCGACGAGGCTTTTATTTACAAAAGAGTAAAGGAAGCGTGGGACTACCGCAAGAAGACGGTGGATACGGGCAGCTGCCGCGTTATTTTCGGGGAAGCGGATTTCCTGCCGGGGCTTGTGGTCGATAAATTTGAGGACGTTTTGGTCATACAATCCCTTGCGCTGGGGATCGACCGGTTAAAACCGGTGATTCTGGAACAGTTAAAGAAGGTGCTTGCCGAAGACGGCATAATGATCCGCGGCATCTATGAAAGAAGCGATGCAAAGGTCAGAAGTCAGGAGGGCATGGAGCAGTACAAGGGCTTTATCGGAGAACCTTTTGACACCAGGGTGCAGATCGTGGAAAACGGCGTAAAATACATAGTAGATGTGAAAGACGGACAAAAGACGGGATTTTTTCTGGATCAGAAATATAACCGTCTTGCCGTGCAAAAGCTTTGCAGGGAGGCAAGGGTGCTGGATTGCTTTACCCATACCGGTTCTTTTGCTTTAAATGCGGGAATAGCCGGGGCAAAGGAAGTAACAGGCGTAGACGCCTCCGGGCTGGCGGTGGAGCAGGCAACGGAAAACGCGGCGTTAAACGGGCTTTCCGACCGCGTCAGGTTTATCTGTGAGGATGTTTTTGATCTGCTTCCGAGGCTGGAGGAGCAGCAGGAAAAATACGATGTGGTCATATTGGACCCTCCTGCATTTACCAAGTCCCGCAGCTCGGTTAAAAATGCGGTAAAGGGCTATCGGGAAATCAATTTAAGGGCGATGAAGTTAGTAAAGGACGGCGGGTATCTTTGCACTTGTTCCTGCTCTCATTTTATGACTTATGAATTGTTTACCCAGACCATCGGGCAGGCGGCAAGAAATGTCCGCAAGCGGCTCAGGCAGGTGGAATACCGCACCCAGGCGCCCGATCACCCCATTCTTTGGGCGGCGGACGAATCTTACTATTTGAAGTTTTATATTTTTCAGGTTTGCGACGAACATTAGACGGCTTTATGGCGTCTTACAGACGCCGGATAAAAATAATACAAAGAGGAGAACCAAAATGAAAAGAGCAATTATAACCGTACTCGGAAAAGACACTGTGGGAATTATCGCGAGAGTCTGCACCTATCTTGCAGATCATCAGGTCAATATTCTGGACATTTCCCAGACGATCGTACAGGATTATTTCAACATGATGATGATTGTCGATATGGGGAAAGCGAGCGTCCCTTTTGACACTGTAGTGGATGAACTGGCAAAGCTGGGCGAGGACATCGGCGTTATGATAAAATGCCAGAGAGAAGACATTTTTGATATGATGCACAGGATTTAACAGACGGCAAAAAGATGGCAAAGAGCCGGTAATCAGACGATTGTCATAGTAACAGGAGAAAAGACATGATTAACTTTTATGAAGTAAACGAAACCAATAAAATGATTGAGAAGGAAAATCTGGATGTGCGTACCATTACGCTCGGCATCAGCCTGTTGGACTGTATCGATTCGGATTTGGAAACGTTAAAGAAAAATATTTATACGAAAATCAAAGAAACCGCAAAGGATCTGGTGGCGACCGGAGAGGAAATCGAAAAAGAATTTGGGATTCCCATTGTCAATAAAAGAATTTCGGTTACCCCGATCGCGCTGGTAGGCGGTTCGGCATGTAAAACTCCCGAGGATTTTGCACAGATCGCAGAGGTGCTGGATCAGGTGGCAAAAGAAGTCGGGGTCAATTTCCTCGGCGGATATTCGGCGCTGGTAGCGAAGGGAATGACCAAGGCGGACGAAATGCTGATCCGTTCCATCCCCCTTGCTTTATCCAGGACGGAGCGCGTCTGCAGCAGCGTAAACTTAGGCTCTACCAAGACCGGAATCAATATGGACGCGGTAAAGCTGATGGGAGAGATTATTAAAGAGACTGCGGAATATACCAAAGACGACGGCTCCATGGGCTGCGCCAAACTCGTTGTATTTTGCAATGCGCCCGACGACAACCCGTTTATGGCAGGCGCTTTTCACGGCGTGACCGAAGCCGATAAGATTATTAACGTCGGCGTTTCCGGTCCCGGAGTTGTCAAGACCGCGCTGGAAAAGGTGCGCGGAGAGAATTTTGAAGTGCTTTGCGAGACGATCAAAAAGACGGCGTTTAAGGTAACCCGTGTGGGACAGCTTGTAGCAAAAGAGGCTTCCCGGATGTTAGGGATTCCTTTCGGTATTATAGATCTTTCGCTGGCGCCGACGCCCGCAATCGGGGACAGTGTAGCCGATATTCTAACCGAAATCGGCGTGGAGCATCCCGGCGCGCCGGGAACGACGGCTGCGCTTGCGTTGTTAAACGATCAGGTCAAAAAGGGCGGCGTCATGGCTTCTTCTTATGTGGGAGGCTTAAGCGGGGCGTTTATTCCGGTCAGTGAGGATCAGGGGATGATCGACGCGGTCAACGCCGGCGCGCTGACGCTGGAAAAACTGGAAGCGATGACCTGCGTATGCAGCGTGGGACTTGATATGATCGCGATTCCCGGCGATACGAAGGCGACGACGATTTCCGGCGTTATTGCCGATGAAATGGCGATCGGTATGGTAAACCAAAAGACGACGGCTGTCCGCATCATTCCCGTAATCGGAAAGGGCGTGGGAGAAACCGTGGAATTTGGCGGACTGTTGGGCTATGCGCCGATTATGCCCGTTAATGGGTTTGCTTGTGATAACTTTGTAAACAGAGGCGGACGGATTCCGGCACCGATCCACAGCTTTAAGAATTAAGGCTGCAAAAACCCGGTATTTGGAGTAAGAAGGATGCAATTAGTTATAGTAACTGCACTGGGAATCGGCGGGGCGACTGTGGTGGGAGCCGTGATAGGGTTTCTGATCCCGTCCTATTCTCAAAAATTAAATGATATTCTGATGGGCTTTGCCGCCGGGATTATGATGGCGGCGGCAGTAGTGGGACTGGTCCTTCCCGCGTTGGAAGGAACCGGAAAAAAAGGGATTCCCATTGTGGGGATCGGTCTGTTATGCGGGGCGCTGTTGTTAAACTTTTTAGACAAGGTAACACCCCACCTGCACCACTTGTCGGGCGTGGATTCCGAGAGCCATCATAACGGAGATATTGATAAGGTCTTATTGTTTGTATTTGCCATCGGTCTGCATAATCTGCCGGAAGGACTTGCCGCAGGGGTATCCTTTGGCGGCGGCAACATCGGCAATGCGATCAGTGTGGCGTTGGGAATTGCTTTACAGAATATTCCGGAGGGGATGATTATCATTTCCCCTATGCTGATGGCGGGGATCAGTAAAAAAAGAACCTTTGTTATTGCTGCGTTTACGGGATTGGTTGAAGTGCTGGGGACTTTTCTGGGCTATGCGGCGACCAGCGTAGCGGCGTCGATCCTGCCTTTCGCCCTCAGTGTGGCAGGGGGAACGATGCTCTATGTCGTCAGCGATGAAATGATACCGGAAACCCACAGCCACGGAAATGAGCTTGCCGCCACCTATGCGCTGATGGCGGGCTTTTTCCTGATGTTAGTCATGGACACCTGTCTGGGATAAAGGCAAACCTTTAGAAGTGTTACCCTTACCTGACAAAAACCTCGTTTTTACGTGGAATTTTCTTCTTTGGGAGGAACATATTCCAGCAGGTCGTTTAAGCCGCAATGAAGTACGTCGCACAAACGTGCGAGCACGTCGATATCCAGTCTGGTGATTTTGTTGTTGCAGTAATTGTTAATCTGCGTCCTCTGCATTTCTGCGCGGTGACTCAGCTTGTTTTTGCTGATCCCCGCGTCTTTGATCAATTCGTCAAGATGTATAACGACCGTACCGTGATTGCTCATACCCGCACCTCCGAGAATGAATGGAAATTCGTACCAATTCTGTTTCTAGTGTACCTTCCCGAAGAGTGAGAAATAAGCTGTAAAAAGTCTTGTCCAAGAAATTACACAATTCGTCAAAAAAACAAGTAATTCGTCAAAAAATGTAAAAGGTTACAGTTTCACAAGCTGTCTGCGGTATTCGTCGCGCATACCGGCGTGGTATTTGGTCCCGGCAATACATTCATATACATGGGTAGCGTAAACATCCTGTTCAAACTGCCGTCTGCCCAGAGGATACAGGTTAGCCGCCGCAGAAGTTGTTTTGGTAATGAGCGGTATCGAAGTGTTTTTTTTCAGTTTTTTAGTCAGAGCGGATGCCGCGGAGTTGAAGCCTAAAGCCCTGGCATAAAAGACAATGCCGGATTCCATATATTGTCCGACGTCATCCGCGTAAATGTCCAGCAGAATATGTGACAGGCAGCGGCTGATTCTTGCGTAAGTGATGTCTTTGCTCTTTAAGATATCGCAGAAATCGTCATATTCCTGCATTTGAAAGGTGTCGCGTACCAGTTTGTCGGAAATCGCCCCGGTTACATCCAGATAGTTGCGAAAGCCTTCCTCACGCTCGCGTACCAGCTTGAATTTGAGCATCGAGGAAAAGTCGTCCGTAAAAACGGGAAAAGTCTTGTGAAACGCTTCCGCCATGACGGCATAGGCTTCTTCCGGAAGCTGTGAGCGCACCGCTTCCAGATTGTCCTGCATGGCAAGGGACTGCCTGATGGAAATCGCGGAGCTGAAAGCGTCGGCGAGTTTATAGGAGTGGTAGTCGGAACCGATCCGCATATTGGTATAAGGCTCAATGGCGCTGTTCTGGCGCAGAAGAGCCTTGATATATTCGATTCCCAGGATGTTGTTGGGATAGCCCAGGATCGTATCAAAGGAATTAAAACCCTCCAAAGTTTCGGCGAGGGCGGCGTTGCGGGCAACGGGGAAAGTGCTGCCGTTTTTGATATTGGTCTTTAACGCCTTCCGGTAATCGGAGGATTCGTTTACCAGGGCGCGGGCAATGTTTTTAAGGGGCGTGATGTCCCCGCATTCGCTGCCAAAGCAGATCGAGTCGACGCAGCCCAATTGATTCAAAAGGGCGACGGAGCCCGCTGCAAAATATTCCGCGCTGCCGGTTGCATAGCAGACGGGCAGCTCCAGCACAAGATCGGCGCCGCCTGCAAGAGCCATTTTGGCGCGGCTGTATTTATCGATCAGAGCGGGCGTTCCGCGCTGGGTAAAACTGCCGCTCATAACGACGATGATATAATCCGCGCCGGTCAGCTCCCGCGCCTTTTGTATCTGATATTTATGCCCGTTGTGGAACGGGTTGTATTCCGCGATAATGCCTGTTATTTTCATGGCTGCACACTCCGATTTGTTTTTTCATGGCTCGATACGGGTAACTGTCCGTTTCCGGCAGGAATAAGTTTTCCGGTATCAACAAGAAAAAGATAACACGTTTTAAATTTCCAAACAACCGAATTGATAAAAATTCATAGATTGTTCACTAAATTGTATTGAAATAAGGACAATATTTGGCGTATGGAAAATCTTGTGATTGTGATATGAATGGATTATAATAAAATAAGAGAAGATTGCGAAGGGAGATATGGATCAATGTCATACATAGATTTGATCAAAGAAAAAGCAAAAGCAGATAAGAAAACCATTGTGCTGCCGGAGACAAATGACAAACGCACCCTGATTGCGGCGGCGAATATTTTAAAGGAAGAAATCGCCGATATCATTATGGTCGGCAACCGGGAAAAGATTATGGACGGCGCCCGCTGGCTGGAAGTGGAACTGGACGGCGTGACGGTCATTGATCCCGAGGATTGTGAAAAATTTGATGAATACGTACAATTGCTTTATGAAACGAGAAAGGCTAAGGGAATGACGCTCGAAAAAGCGACGGAAATCCTGAAACAGGATTACCTGACCTTCGGCGTGATTATGGTAAAGGCGAACGATGCGGACGGTATGGTGGCGGGAGCGTGCCATGCGACGGCGGATACTTTAAGACCTGCATTGCAGATTTTGAAAACGGCGCCCGGCGTGAAGCTGGTTTCCGGTTTCTTTATTCTGGACGTGCCCGACTGCGAATACGGTGAAAACGGCACCTTCCTGTTTGCGGACTGCGGCTTGAATCAGGACCCCAATGCGGAAGAGCTGGCGGCAATTGCGGAGAGCAGCGCCAAGAGCTTTAAAAATCTGGTGGGAGCAAAACCGATTATCGCCATGCTTTCCCATTCTACCAAAGGAAGTGCAAAACACGCCCTGGTCGATAAAGTGGTGGAGGCGACAAGAATCGCACAGGAGACTTATCCGAACCTTTGTATAGACGGCGAGCTGCAGGCGGATGCTGCGCTGGTTCCCCATATCGCCAAATCAAAGGCGCCGGGCAGCGAAGTGGCGGGCAAGGCAAACGTACTGGTATTCCCCAATCTGGACTGCGGCAATATTTCTTATAAGCTGGTACAGCGGCTGGGAAAGGCGGAGGCATACGGACCTATGCTTCAGGGAATCGCAAAGCCCGTCAACGATTTGTCCAGAGGCTGTTCCTGGGAGGATATTGTGGGCGTCGTTGCGCTGACCGCGGTACAGGCACAGTTGGTATAGCGTCTGTTATTGATAGGTTACGGAGGTCTCAGGAAAGATGAAAGCGTTTCTTTGTATGGCTTTGGCAGGTCATATATTATGCGGTATTTCCGATTACCTGCTTACTTATGCACCCAACGGAAAGGTTAATCTGTCGGATTTTAAGGACTATGATAAATCTCATGAAGCGTTCCGCGGAATGTCTCTTAAGAATCTTGCATATGCTATGGTTTTGGGCGTTATAGCGATGACGCTGGAGATTTTCGGCTATCTGGCAATTTGTGATTATGTGGAACAATTTTCAAAACCAATCTACATGATTATGTACGCAGCGACGCTGATTATGTTTATATCGCTGTCTCTGCACCAATCATAGGAGCAGTCATGTTTACCGGATTGTTGGTACTGATATGATGTCGGAAAGAGAGCGCTATTCAAAAGGGCTGTCGGAGTGATAAAATTTTATCACTCCGGCAGCCCGTGTTTTTCAGGCGGGACGGTGTTATCGGAAAGTCACGAAGCGCCGGATTTTAATTCCAGCACCGCCAGCGCAGATAGAAAGTAGCCCGCAAGATAAAAGCAGAAATAGTACATAAAAAACATGGCGGGCGCGGTTAGGAAAATGAGCGCAACCTGTACGCCGGTTGAAAACAGGATTCCGGCAGGCACAAATTTCTTTTTTACAAGGCATAGAATCATGCAGGCAAAAGCGATGATAAAGGTCGGGATACAATTATAAAAGACCGGATAAAGAACATTGGTCTTTATATTGTTTTCCGTATAATTTCGGCAGGAGAGCAGGTCGATTACCGTATTTCTGACGGTTTCCCCAAAGGGAGCCTGCATGAAATAGTAATTGTTTTTATAATCCTCCCCGTAATAGGTCAGCGTGTAGATCGTTTCTGAGGTCGGCGCCGTGGGATGATTGATCTCATCGGGCACGCAGCCGTTGGTATGCAGGAAGGTCTGCCATCTGTAATACAGGAAATCATCAAAATTGTTGAGGATCAGGCGGATGGAAGCAGCCATAAATTCATTTCGCTGATCTTCGGGCAAAATATCGGGAATGTTCCAATACTGGCTGATATTGCGTACCGAAGGATGGCGGCGCAGCGCCTGTACGTCGATCAGCTCGTTGACCGTCATAATATCGTCGTATGCCGTTTCCCCGCGGATATCATCCTGTGCAAGGATATTTCCCAAAGGATTGATGACAAGGGAAATCGGATACTTATTGCTGCCCTGCAGGGCGATTTTGTTGGGAATATTAAAGCACTGAAAAGAGACCAGGATCACAAGGAAGCAGAGGATAACCTGTTTTAAGCTCTTTTTGTATACAAACTTAACGGCAAGGGGAAGGAACAGCAGCAGATAGATATATTCGCTCCGCCATGCGATGATCAGACCGCAAAGCAGAGAAATCACCAGCAGTTGCTGAAGGGACAGCCGCTGTTTTTTCCAGGCAAAAAGACAGATACACATAATCAGCAGGAAAATCCACCCGACCAATGTGGCGCGCAGGGTAAACAGATTGCCGTCCAGTACGGGCAGCAGGAAACAGACGATGCGGCACAAAATGAGATTCCTGCCCGGATATACGACCTTTAATTCATAAAAGAGATAAGCGTAAATACAGCAGATGATTACAATCTGGAAAAAGGCAATGGAACCCATGGAAGGGAAAAATCTCAGGCAGGCGATATAAAACAGGCTTGTAATTCCCGTCTGAGCGGGAGAAAAGGTCAGGCTGCGGACGGCTTTGAGCACATAAAACTCATCGCCTTTAAAAATCCCCGGCCAGGTACATAATAATAGAAAAAACATCGGAATAAAATAGATCAGAAATTCCTTAAAAAGCCTGAAAAAAGTCTGATTTTTGGTAACGATAAAATAAATAACAAAAAAAATACCGATATAAACGCCGTATCCGAACAGCGCGGACAAAGCAACGGCGGCATACTGCGTCCTGCCCCAGACGATATCCTGTGCAAAAATATTACGGACCTGATTGCGGAGCAAAAAGGCGTGCAGAATATAAAATAGCAGTGCTGCAACGGGAAGCAGCAGGCGGATTTTTTTGAAATTGATCGTTTTCATAAACCTTCTCCTGTTTTCGATTGCCCGCGATATCACAGGATACGCTTGCTCATGCTCATTATAGCACAGAGGATGGAAAAAGTAATTAAAAGAAAAAGGATATATTTTGCATATAACAGAAAAGATAATAGAAAATTAGAAGAAAAGTCCGGAAGAATACTTGTAATCTCTGAATGATTATGCTAAGGTATGAATATAATATAGTTGTAACATGTTACAATTTGGGCTGGTCGTAAGACCCGGGTCCACCAACTGGCGGGTAAGACACCCGCCAATTTTTTTGAAAGGAATTTTCATTGAAAGAATTAAGTGTTTTTATAGATGAATCTGGCGATTTTGGCGAATATGATTATCGCTCTCCTTATTATATTATTTCAATGGTCCTGCATGATCAGCGGACTGATCTATTGGATGAGTTTGTCAGATTGGAGCATGAATTGGGAAATATGGGGCTGATGGGGCATTGTGTACATGCAGGTCCTGTTATCAGACAGGAGGAAGAATATCGATATATGACATTGGAAGAACGTAGGAAAGTGTTAAAAAAAACAATGTCATTTTTGAGGCGTATTCCCGTTATTTGCGAGAGTTTTTACATAGAGAAGAAGCATATTGTTGATTCTGTTGAGGCATCAGCAAAGTTGAGTAAAAAAATTGCCTGTTTTATCAGGGAACATTATAAATTCTTTTTGGATTATGATAAGGTTATAATTTATTATGATAACGGACAAGTTGAAGTAAATAAAATATTGGCGGCGGTTTTTAATACATTGTTGGATAATGTGGAGTTTAGGAAAGTGCTGCCTGCAGAGTACAGATTGTTTCAAGTTGCAGATCTGGTATGCACAATACAACTGATAGATTTAAAAAGAGCCGGCGGTGCGCTGTCAAAATCGGAACGGTTGTTTTTCGGCGATGAAAGAACTTTAAAGAAAAACTATATTAAGCCTGTGCAGTCAAAGAAATTGGTATGATTTGAAAAAACGTAGTTGTAGAATAGACGCTGAAAAAATGGTAAAAAAGTAATTAAAAAAGTTAAGTATCGTTGTTGACAAATACCCGCAAGTTATGTATAATCGTTTGAGTGTGGATAGGAGTATGAAATGTTACTGAACCTGACAGACATCTTATCAAATGAAGGCAAATCAGAAGAAATACCTGTTACTTATGAGGCGGATTATTTTCAATCGGCGCAAGGGCGGTTCAAGGTGCTGCGAAACGGTCCGATTGTCCTGACTTTAAGCAATCAGGGAAAAGGCAAGATGAGCGTGACCGGAGCAGGAGATCTTATGTTCCGGACAAGGTGTGACCGCTGTCTGACCCGAGTTGATGTGACTGTTACAGTTGGTATTGATGAGACAATAGGAACAGAGCAGATTGAAAATCCTGCCGAAGCCGGTAATTATCCTTTTTTAAACGGGTATCAGTTGGATACCGGGGTGCTTATCGGTAATGAAATTTTGATAAACTGGCCTGGTAAAATCTTATGCAAAGAGGATTGCAAAGGTATTTGCCCGAAATGCGGTAAAGATTTGAACCAAGGGGACTGCGGATGCGATACCTTCGTGCCGGACCCCAGAATGGCAGTATTAAAAGATATCTTTAACGCGAATAAGGAGGTGTAACGATGTCTATCTGTCCTAAAAACAAATCTTCTAAAGGTAGAAGAGATAAGAGAAGAGCAAACTGGAAGATGAGCGCTCCTACTTTGGTAAAGTGCAGCAAATGCGGCGCTTTGATGATGCCCCACAGAGTATGTAAATCCTGCGGCGCATACAATAAGAGAGAGATCATCAGCGTAGACTAATATATGATACGAAAATGATACGAGACAAAAAGCTGTCGGCAGCAGACCGGCGGCTTTTTTAAATTTTACTTGCTTTTCAAAGAAAAATAGTGGTAAAATGCTTGATGCAGTAAATTGAATAAAAGAATGACACGATACAGGCAATAGGGAAAAGACGCTGATACGAAACGGTGCGCGGCGATATGGCATGTGTCGTTTTTATTTTTGGCACATGGCTTGCATGTGTCTTTTTTTATGCAAAAAATTGCCGGATTTTTTGATTTTGGAGGTAAAAAAATGAGTGAAACACAAACAAACGACTTTCTTGAAAAGGAAAGACTTGGAAAATTGATGAGAAAATACGCGGTTCCCTGCGTGATTTCCCTGTTGGTGGCGGCGCTTTACAACATTGTTGACCAGATCTTCATTGCCAATGCCGACTATCTGGGGTCTTATGGAAACGCCGCGAATACGGTGGTGTTCCCGCTGACCGTTGTGGCGCTTGCCATTGCGATGATGATCGGAGACGGATGCTGTACCTTTGTCAGTATCAGTCTTGGCGCGAAGGAAAAGGACAATGCCCACAGGGGGATCGGAAGCTCCGTTTTGACCGTTGTGGCGGTCGGAATCGTTCTGATGGCTATTTTTCTGATCTTTCAGGAACCGATTTTAACGATGTTCGGCGCGAGGGTCAACGACGAAACTTTCCGGCTGTCAAAGGAATATTTCTTCTGGATTACTTTGGGGATTCCTTTTTATATGTTCGGACAGGCGATGAACCCGATTATCCGGTCCGACGGCAGCCCCGCTTTTGCAATGGCGACCTTATTGACCGGCGCGGTTTTAAATATTATTTTTGATCCGATCTGTATCTACCTTTTCAAATGGGGAATGATGGGCGCGGCGGTTGCGACGATTTTCGGACAGATCGTATCCGCGCTTATGTCTCTGGCTTATCTGTTTAAAATGAAGGCGGTAAAGATAAACGCGGACAGCTTCCGGTTCCGGTGGGGTCTGATGAAGAAGATTATTCCCATGGGAGTTACCAGCTTTTTGTCCCAGATTTCCATTGTTCTTTCCATGGCGGCGGTACTGAATATGGTAACAAAATACGGCGCGATGGATGAAATTTTCAGTCAGCCGGAATATTCGCAGATTCCCACGGCGGTTGTCGGGATTGTTATGAAGTTTTTCCAGATTATTATTTCCATTTCCGTGGGGCTTGCGGCAGGCTGCATTCCCATTGTGATAATATCGGAGCCGGCAGAAATGACCGCGTCAGAGGCATGATGAAGCTGTTGCTGACGGCGGAAGCGGCGGTCGGGCTTGTGGCGACCTTAATTTTTATGTTGTTCCCGTATCAGTTGATCGCTATATTCGGCGCGGGAAACGAAAGCGTCTATTATACGGAGTTTGCGGTAAAATGTATCCGTATTTTCCTTTGTATGCTTGTTTTGTCCTGCGTCAATAAGGGGACGTTTATTTTCATGCAGTCCCTCGGAAAGGTAAAACAGTCCACGGCGCTGTCCATGATGCGGGAAATTGTCTTTGGCGTGGGGCTGCCTTTGCTGCTTCCGGTTTTTTGGGGGCTTGACGGCATTTTATATTTCATGCCTGTGGCGGACGTTCTGACCTTTATCGCCTCCGCAATCGTGATTGCGCGGACGAACAAAGAATTAAAGTGCGCGGAAACAAAAACTTACGGCGCGACCGCAATAGAGCCTGCCGCGGAAACGGCAAAGGAAAAGGCTGTGCAAAACGAGACGGCTGCAGCGGTAAACGCCGTGATTACTATCGGGCGCTCCTATGGCGCCGGCGGCAGAAGCGTCGGGAAAGCGGTGGCTAGGCGGCTGGGTATTCCCTATTATGACGCGGCGCTTTTGGAAGAAGCGGCAAAAAACAGCGGACTCGATCAGAAATTTTTGGAAAAGATGGATGAAAAACCGGTATCGTCCAGTCTGCTGTATCAATATGCGGGCTTCACATCCGGGCAGTATACCTTTGTCGAGGATATGGCGAACCGGGCGCAGAAGGAAATTATCGAACAGGTCGCCGCAAAGAGTCCCTGCGTCATCGTGGGAAGACGGGCAGACCGGATCTTAAAGGATCATGGCAGCACATTTTCCGTATTTATTACGGCGTCCCCGGATGCAAGGGGGCAGAGAGTATCGGAAAGAGAGGGCATGTCAAAACAGGAGAGCAGAAAGAAAATCGCAAGGGTCGATAAAGAACGGAGCGCTTATTATAATCAATATTCCAAAGGGAAATGGGGCGATGCGTCCAATTATGACCTCTGCGTCGACACGGATAAGCTGGGAATTGACGGAGCGGCGGAGCTGATCGTAGCGGCGCTTCAAAAAAGCAATCCCGCTGAAAGGCGCTAAAATACGGGACTTTCCTAACGGTCGAGCCGCAGGAAGGGCATAATTTGTTGACTTTTTATTCTCCGCTTTTTATGATGAGGTTAATCCTGCAGGACAAATCGGATCATAGGAGCGTGAGGATATGGAAAACGAACAAAATAAGAAAACCTTCGGCGCATTTATCAACCGGCGCAGGAAGGAATTGAATATGACCCAGAAGGAATTTGCCGCAAAATTATTTGTGACGGACTCGGCGGTCAGCAAATGGGAAAGAGGAGTTTCCCATAGTTAAAGATACCACACCAAATATGATGAACCCACGCTTATAC
>OLSX01000609.1_pt1 | contig 35960 bp, 34 predicted proteins | sample 1673141 | NCBI WGS metagenome assembly OLSX01 (sample SAMEA3136759, study PRJEB25190) | human gut metagenome | biome: human gut; feature: human-associated habitat; material: faeces | place: Austria | collected 2013 | reverse complement strand
TGGAAGCAAACAAATCGAGCTTTAAAATCTCGATTTGTTTCATGCGTAATTACTATTGGGTGGATATGATATTGACTATTTCATATAGTTTATGATATTATCTTGTGGCGTTTAATAGCGCATCACTGTTCCGCTGGCAAAAATAAGCTAAGAGCTGCTGATCATTCGTATATATAAGGAGAAAAGAAAATGGATTTAAGTTTAGTTGACAAGATTACTAAGAATCAGTTACGTAACGATATCCCAGAATTCAAGTCTGGTGATACAGTAAAGGTTCACGTACGTATCAAGGAAGGTAACAAGACACGTATTCAGATTTTCGAAGGTGTTGTTGTTGATCGTTCTAATGGCGGTATTGGTGCTACATTCACAGTTCGTAAGATTTCTAGTGGTGTAGGTGTACAGAGAACATTCCCAGTACATTCCCCAATCCTCGAAAAGATCGAAGTTGTTCGTTATGGTAAGGTTAGAAGAGCTAATCTTTCATACCTCAAGGGTAGATCTGCTAAGGACGCACGTATCAAGGAAGATCGTCGATAAGATCCATCATAGAGAAAGCATTATGCTTTCTCTATTTTTTTGATGTATAATGATTGCGTTATGGAAAATAAAGAGAAACAACAGTTTAGTGAAACACAGGTATTTGAAAGATTGACAAATCCTGAAGTTGAAGAAAAAAAGAAAAATGTAGAAGAAAAGAGAAAGAAATCTGTGAAAAAAGAAGAACATGAAGAATCGGCAACAGATGAAGTATTTTCTTTTATCAAGGATCTTGCAATATGTATGGTGATTGTTTTTGTGATTACCAACTTTGTCATTCGCCCAGTACAGGTAAAAGGAAACTCTATGTATCCTACATTAGAAGATGAATCGATTGGAGTATCGAATACACTTGGCTATCAATTGTCACCACTCAAACGTTTTGATATCGTTGTTATCTATGTTCCAGAAAAGAATGAATACTTAGTCAAGCGTGTCATTGGCCTGCCTGGAGAAACGGTATCCTATGCAAATGGGCAGCTATATATCAATGGAGAAAGTGTTGATGAAGATTTCTTATCGCAAGAATATGTAGAATCTTATGGATCTGGATGGATGCCAGATGTCAATGAGATTACATTAGGTGAGGATGAATATTATTGTCTTGGTGATAATCGTCCACATTCTTCAGACTCAAGATACTATGGACCATTCAAAAAAGAAAATATTCGATCAAAAGGTATTTTCATTGCATGGCCATTGAGTGATTTTGGTGTTGAAACATGGTGATATATGCTCTTGGTTTAAACCAGGAGCACTTTTTGAAAAAAGAGAAAGGAAAACAGATGGTAAAAGTACAATGGTATCCAGGTCACATGGAAAAAGCAAAACGTGGCATGTTAGAAAAATTAAAAGCAGTTGATATGATCATTGAATTACGTGATGCAAGAATGCCTGAATCCAGTAGAAATCCAATGTTAATACAAATGGCAAATCAAAAGCCAAGATTAATCGTTCTATCAAAAATGGATCAGGCAGATCCTGTACAGACAGAACTCTGGCTAAAGAAACTGCAGAGTGAAAATGTATCATGTATTGCGGTAGATTTAATGAGAGATCCTGGATGCGGGAAAAAAATTATCCAGGCTGCTTTAAATGTCATGAAGGAAAAAAGAGACAGGCAAAGAGCAAAAGGAATCAATCCACGCGCAGTACGTGCAATGGCTGCAGGAATCCCTAATGTTGGCAAATCTACAATGATTAATCGCATTGCGGGAAAAAATACGCTAAAAGCTGCAGATAAACCAGGTGTAACACGTTCTTTGACTTGGCTGCATGCAGATAAGGAATTGGATCTGTTAGATACACCAGGTGTATTATGGCCTAAATTTGAAGATGAAAAGACAGGATCAATTCTTGCGGCTTTAGGTTCTATCAATGATGATATTCTAGATAAGAAGATGATTGCGATGGATGCCATTCATATCATTCAGGATCTGTATCCTGGTTTATTAGAAGACTACTATGAAAGTGGAGAAGTCAATCCTAATGGAATGTTGAAGGCAATTGCAGAAAAAAGACATTTCAAACTCAGTGATGATGTATTAGATACAAAGCGTGCTGCAGAAGCATTCTTGACAGATCTTAGACATGGAAAATATGGCAGATTGACATTGGAGCATGTAAATGAAGAAACAAGTGAAGATATGTGAAAATCTGTATGAACATCAATACTGGAATGAAGGAAAACTTGTTGTTGGGATTGATGAAGCAGGCAGAGGTCCATTAGCTGGACCATTGTCTGTTGCTGGTGTTATATTTCCAGCAGGATATGAGAATCCTGCGATTTATGATTCCAAGGCATTGAGTGAAAAGAAAAGAGATGTTTTATTTGAAATCATTAAGGAAGATGCTTTGTGGTTTGAAATTATTGAAGTATCAGTGGAAGATATTGATCATTATAATATTTTAGAAGCAGACCGCAGGGCAATGTCAGAAATCGCAATGGATTCTTTCGCAGATATTGTTTTAAGTGATGCGATGAAAATGCATATTGAAAAGCCTGTGATTGATCTAATCAAAGGGGATCAGAAATCTATTTCTATCGCTGCCGCAAGTATTTTAGCGAAAGTAACAAGAGATCGTATCATGAAAGAATATGATGTTCTATATCCAGAATATGGATTTAAGAATAATAAGGGCTATGGTACAAAACAGCATATGGATGCAATTCACACATATGGAATTACACCAATTCATAGAAGAAGTTTTGCACCTGTCAGCATTTATCAACAATCGTTATTTTAAAAGAAACTTCTTTTTTGAAGTTTTTTTGTGGAATTGTATCAAAATTCGTGAATATCATTGTAGAGGTATTTATGAATCAAAGAGAACGATTGATACAGCTCAGTATTTTCTACAATGGAAACTGGTCAAAGATTGCAAAAGGCATCGCAACAAATGAAATAGTACCCCATCTTCCTTTAAAAAGTCCATGCATTACAATTTATGATGCAGTTTATCCAGATTGTTTAAAACGATTGCGTTATCCACCATGGGTACTGTATTATCAAGGCGATATTTCACTGCTAGAGAAAAAATGCATGACAATTGTTGGCAGCAGAGAACTGACAGACTATGGAAAAAGGGTAACGGAAGTGGCTTCTTCTATCTTATCGAGAAAGTATGTGATTGTTTCAGGACTTGCAAAAGGGGCAGATGCTACTGCGCATCGAACAGCAATTCTGTGTGGTGCTAAAACAATTGGAGTGATTGCTTCTGGCTTAAAAATACAGTATCCTTCCTGTAATGCAGATTTATATAAGATAATGCAGAAAGAACATCTCATCTTAAGTGAATATCCATATGATACAGGTATACAGAAACATCACTTTGCATGGAGAAATCGTATCCTCGCTGCTTTAGGGGAAGCATGTATTGTAACAAGTGCAAAAGTTAAAAGTGGAACAATGCTGACTGTCAATGAAGCAATCAATCTTTCAAAAGACGTGTGGTGTTTTCCATATCCTTTTGAGAGTGAAGAAGGAAAAGGATGTAATAAACTAGTGCAGGAAGGCGCATTTTTGTTGTATGATACAAAACAATTATTTGATTTCGTCAGTTGAAATTCGGAAATATTTGTTTTATTGTGTTATCTGTTGTTTAAATATTATGCGAAATGGAGGACGGAAATGAAAAATTTAGTCATTGTGGAATCACCATCAAAATCCAAAACAATTGGTAAATATCTTGGGGAAGGCTATACTGTCGTTTCATCCAAGGGACATATTAGAGATCTTGCAATCAAAGGAAAGGATGGTCTAGGAGTAGACGTTGATAACAACTTTGAAGCAACATATCAAATCTCTAAAGATAAAAAAGAAACAGTCAAAGAACTAAAGAAGCTTGCAGGTGAATCTGATTATGTATATCTTGCAACCGACCCGGACCGTGAAGGAGAAGCAATCAGCTGGCATTTAGCACAGGAACTTGGTTTAGATGAAAGTCTTGTTGATCGTGTCACGTTCCATGAAATTACAAAAAACGCTGTCAAGGAAGCTTTTCAGCAGCCTCGTACGATTGATATGAATCTTGTACATTCTCAAGAAACACGTCGTATTCTAGATCGTATCATTGGTTTTAAACTCTCAAAACTGTTAAACAATAAAATCAAATCAAAGTCAGCAGGTCGTGTACAATCTGTTGCTTTGAAGTTAATTGTTGAAAAAGAAAAAGAAATTAAAGCATTTATTCCTGAAGAATACTGGGAAGTGGAAGCAGAATTTAAAAAGAAGAACAAGAAATTTACTGCTAGACTTGCAAAGGTAGATGGCAAGAAGGCATCTTTAAAGAATGAAGAAGATGCAATGCGTGTCATTGAAGGAACAAAAGGTGCGTTTACAGTTTCTAATATCAAAACAACAAAAACAAAGGGGAAAGTACCATTACCATTCATTACATCTACACTGCAGCAGGAAGCTAGTACAAAGCTTGGCTTCTCTGCACGTAGAACAATGTCAATTGCACAGATTCTTTATGAAGGAATTGATGTTGGAAATGGTTCTGAAGGTTTGATTACGTACATGCGTACAGACTCTACAAGACTTTCGAATCTATATACGAGCGGTGCAAGAGATTTTATTGAAAAGGAATATGGAAAAGAATATCTTGGAAGCTATCACGCACATAATGATGATGGTGCTCAGGATGCGCATGAAGCAATTCGACCAACAAATATTGCATATACACCTGAATCCATTAAATCTCATTTAACAAATGAACAATACAAGCTATACAAGTTTATTTACTATAGAGCATTAGCTTCACAGATGGCACCAAGTGCATTTGACAAGGTAACAGTTACATTATCACAGAATGCATTTGATTTTACTGCCAATGGAAGCGTATTGGTGTTTGATGGTTATTTAAAAGCATATGGTGATTATTCCAGCAACAAGGATACAATTCTTCCATCTATGGAAGAAGGCGAAACAATGGACGCCCAATCTGTTACACCATCCCAGCACTTTACAGAACCGCCAAAACGCTATACAGAGGCAACTTTGATCAAGAAGCTGGAAGAGGATGGCATTGGAAGACCATCAACATATGCAATGATCATTGATACAATCCAACAAAGAGGCTATGTAACATTAGCTCCAGTTGCGGAAAAGAGCCGTACAAAATTCTTTACGCCAACAGAACAGGGAGAATTGACAACCGAAAAGCTGGATCAGTATTTCTCTTCTATTATCAATGTTTCCTATACAAAAGATATGGAAACAGAACTGGATGAAATTGCGGAAGGAAAGCGTGAAGAAGTTCCAACACTTCGTTCTTTCTATGACAAGTTCACACCATTATTAGAAGTTGCCTATGACAAAATGGAGAAGATAGCTCCAGAAAAAGTAGGAGAAATCTGTCCTGAATGTGGTGGAGAACTCGTTTATCGTAATTCTCGCTATGGTAAATTTATTTCATGTTCCAATTTTCCACAGTGCAAATATACAAGAAGCTTAGAAAACAAGGAAAAGGAAAAACCAGAACCAACAGGGAAGATGTGTCCGGAGTGTGGAAGTGAATTATTAAAGAGAAAGTCTCGTTTTGGTACATATTTCTTAGGATGTTCTGCATTCCCTAAGTGTCGCTATATGGAAAATCTGGAAGGTGAAAGAATCGTATCCAAGAAAGATAAGGAAAAATCATCTTCCACAAAAAAGACAACAAAGAAAACCGCTGCGAAAAAGTCAGCCGCAAAGAAAACAACAGCGAAAAAGACTGCAGCGAAAAAAACAACAAAGAAGAAGGTAAGTGAATGAAGGAAGCAATCGTAGTAGGTGCAGGACTTGCGGGATGTGAAGCTGCATATCAGTTAGCAAAGCGTGGTATTCATGTCAAACTATATGAAATGAAGCCGCATAAAAAATCTGAAGCACATCATATGGATACATTTGCAGAACTTGTATGTTCGAACTCATTACGTTCTGATGCTACAAGCAATGCTGTAGGATTATTAAAAGAAGAAATGAGAACGATTGGTTCTTTGATTATGGAAGTTGCAGATGAAACTGCAGTTCCTGCAGGATCTGCATTAGCAGTTGATCGTACATTGTTTTCAAAGAAAATTACAGAACGTGTCCAACAGCATCCAAATATTGAAATTATTGATGAAGAAGTGGATCATATTCCATCTTCTCCATGTGTGATTGCTACAGGACCTTTATCTTCTGATGCAATGGTGAAAGCAATTGGAACAATTATTGATAACAAATACTGTTATTTCTATGATGCAGCTGCTCCAATTGTGTCATTTGACAGTATTGATATGAACATTGCGTATAAGAAGAGCAGATATGACAAGGGCAGTGCTGACTATATCAACTGTCCTATGGATGTAGATCAGTTCAATGCATTCTATGATGCATTAATTACAGCAGAAGTTGCTGAGGTTCATGGTTTTGAAAATGAAAAAGTATTTGAAGGATGCATGCCATTTGAAGTAATGGCAAAGCGTGGCAGAAATACATTGTTATTTGGTCCTATGAAACCAGTGGGTCTAGAAACACCAGATGGAAAGCGTCCATATGCAATTGTACAGCTGCGTCAAGATAATGTTGAAGCATCCTTGTATAACATCGTAGGATTTCAGACGCATTTAAAATGGCCTGAACAGAAGCGTATCATTCGTATGATTCCAGGGCTTGAAAATGCTGAAATCGTTCGTTATGGCGTCATGCATAGAAATACATATATCAACTCTCCCGTTGCATTAGAAGAATCCTATGCATTCAAGGGAAGAAATGATTTATTCTTTGCTGGACAAATGACAGGTGTTGAAGGATATGTAGAATCCAGTGCTTCTGGTATGCTTGCAGGTATCAATTTGGCACATGTACTCAATGGTGAAGAAGTATGTCTGCCAGGCAATCAGACTGTCATTGGTTCTATGTCTTACTATATTACACATGCAGATCCTAGAAACTTCCAGCCAATGAATGCAAACTTTGGTATTGTTCATTTAGATGCTGCAGTAAAGAAAAAAGACCGCAAGAATGCATATGCACCGCAATCTTTAGAAATCATCAGAAAGCTCAAGGAAGATGGAAGACTTTGAGAAATCATTAGAATCTTTCCTGCATCATATTGCTTTAAGCAGAACAGGTTCCCAAGATACGCAGGATGCCTATCATAGAGATGTAGAAAGATTTCTAACCTATCTTCAAGACAAAGATATTCATTCCTTTGAAGACGTGAAGAAAGAAGATATTGCTGACTATATTACACAATTGAGAAGCGGTGAATTTACAGGTAACAAATTATCTAATGCATCGTATGCAAGGAATTTGTCTTCTTTAAAAAGTTTTTATCGATATTTGAATCGACAGGAAGGTATTCAGAATAATCCCATTCTATTATTCCATTCCGTTACAAATAAAAGAAAACTGCCAGAGTATTTAACATTTGATCAGATGGAAACACTGCTGGATCATTTTGATCTTACAGATCCGATTGCGGTAAGAGATCGCAGTATGATTGAAGTGATGTATGCCTGTGGTTTGCGTGTTTCTGAATGTGCTGGATTAAAAGTAAAAGATATCAATCTGAAAGAAAGATATCTTACGGTACTTGGAAAAGAAAGCAAAGAAAGAATGGTTCCATTCTATCCACGCTGTGCTTCTCTTTTAGAACACTATATACAAGTCATTCGACCAATGCTTCTAAAAAAACAAGAAGATCATGGAATCTTGTTTGTGAATCAAAGAGGACTTCCGATTACTTCTAGAAGTATTCAGAATATCTGTGAAAAAGCCGGAAGAGATGCTGGCATATCCATTCATATTCATCCACATATGATTCGTCATTCATTCGCAACCCATTTGCTGGACAATGGAGCAGATCTTAGAGTTGTTCAGGAACTGCTTGGTCATGAGAATCTGCAGACAACACAGATCTATACACATGTATCTCAAGACCGTTTAGCGAACGTTGTAGAAAAAGCTCATCCAAATTCTAAAACGAATCATAAATAATCTTTAAAAATTGTTGTAAGTGAGTAAAATAGAAGTAGAGGTAAATACGATGTCACTATTTGAAAATGATCAACAATATTTATTAAAAATTAACAGAATGGCAGCGGAAGATCCAATGCGTCTCGTATCTGAATTACATGAAGCGCATTATTTACTGGAAAGTAATGTCATTTCTCAAACTTGTTACGATAGAGTAAAAGAGATCGTTGAGGAAGTATCTCGTAAGCAGAAGTAATTCTTTGAATTTCCTATTGCATATCTTTCTCAGTTTGATACAATAGTTCAGAAGAAAAGGAATTGAATTACACGTGTAAGAATCAATCCCTTTTTTTAAGAAGTATGGAGGCGTTTTATGAATAAGAATTCACTAGTTTCAATTCGTGATCTTTCAAAGGACGATATGATTCATATTCTTAACGATGCTTTAATGTTTTCTAATTCTCAATCAGATTGGCAATTGCCTGATAAGGCATTGATCGCCAATCTTTTTTTTGAAGCATCCACAAGAACACATTATTCCTTTGAATCTGCTGAACTGCAGTTAGGATGTAAAGTTGCAGATATTGCGACAAATGCATCATCCGTAACAAAAGGAGAAACTCTTTACGATACATGCAAGACATTGGAATCTGCAGGATACAATGCACTTGTGATTCGTTCTTCTAAAGAATTCTACTGGAATGAACTGGAAGGATTAAATATTCCTGTACTGAATGCAGGAGATGGTGCAAATGAGCACCCAACACAGTGCCTGTTAGATTTATTGACGATCTATAAGGAATTTCATAAGCTTGAAGGAATTAAAGTAGTCATCTGTGGGGATGTTGCACATTCAAGAGTTGCACAGTCTGACAAGTATGCATTTGAATTATTTGGTATGGATGTAAAGTTTGCTGGACCAAAGGAATTTGAAAGAGATGGCTATCCATTTGTAGATTTTGATGAAGCAATCAAAGATGCAGATGTTGTTATGATGCTTCGCATTCAGAAAGAAAGAGGAGCTGCATTGTCTAATATGAATGATGCAGAATACCTTGAAAAATATGGCATGAATCAAAAAAGATATGCAATGTTGAAAGACAATGCAATTATTATGCATCCAGCACCAGTCAACCGTGGTGTTGAAATCGATACGGATTTAGTGGAAGCAGAAAAATCACGTATCTTCCAGCAGATGCATAATGGAATGCTCGTAAGAAAAGCAGTTATCAAGCGTGCATTTGGACATGCACCATTTGAGGAAAAATAAATGAAAAAGATCATTCGAAACGCAGATGTCCTGTACCAGGGAACACTTCAGAAACTAGATGTCTTGTTTGATGAAAATCAAATCATTGAAGTTGGCGTAAACATTCAAGAAGAGTGTGAAGTGATTGATGCAACAGGATTGACATTATTACCTGGACTTGTTGATGTACACGTCCACTTCAGACAGCCTGGTCATGAAGAAAAAGAAACGATCCACACAGGATCATTAGCAGCAGCACATGGAGGATTTACTTCTGTATTTGCAATGCCAAACGTTGTTCCTTCTCCAGACGGAAAAGAAGTCATGGAAGAGTATTTAAAACTGATTGAAAAAGAATCTGTTGTGCATACGTATCCATATGGTACGATCACAAAGAAAGAACAGGGAAAAGAGTTATCAGACCTGGATGGAATGAGCCAGCTTGGTGTTCATTGGTTTAGTGATGATGGCGCTGGCATGAATGATCAGAATCTTTTGAAAGAAGCTTTTGAAAAAGGAAAACAGGACAATTTTATTATTGCCTGTCATACAGAAGATTTAAAATATCGACCACAAGGCGGCAGTGTACATGACAGTAAAATCGTTACAGAAAAAGGATGGATTGGTATCCCAGATGAATGTGAAAGTGAACCATTGAAAAATGATTTACAGACAGCACTTTCAGTCAATGGAAAATACCATGCCTGTCATATCTCATCACATCTTTCTGTAGAAGCTTTAAGAGAGGCAAAGCAAAAAGGTGGAGATGTCAGTGCAGAAGTCACAGTACATCATCTGTTATTAGAAGATAAAGATGTCAAAGGTCCAATGTGGAAAATGAATCCACCACTTCGAACACATGAAGATCGTATGTGTTTAATTGAAGCATTAGAAGATGGTACATTGGATTTTATCGCAAATGATCATGCACCACATGCAATGAGTGATAAAGCACGTCCTATGGCAAACAGTGCTTTTGGCATCGTATCCTTAGAAACAGCCTTCCCGCTTCTTTACAGTGAATTTGTATATCGTACAAAACGATGGACACTAAATCAGCTTGTTGAATGGATGAGTGAAAAACCAGCAAAGAGATTTGGCTTAAATCATGTTGGAAAAATAGAAAAAGGATATACAAGTGACATGTTTCTTGTACAATTAAATCAAGAAAGCATGATCAATGCAGATACGTTTGTATCAAAAGGAAAAAACACACCTTTCAATGGATGGAGCGTATATGCAGAAATCAAACAGACAATTGTAAACGGAAAGACAGTGTGGAAAGGGTAAACCAGGGAGAGACTATTAGTTTTATGTACTGAAATCTTAAGTGAATCATTCAGGATACAAAAATATCGGTAATGGACGTGTAAACTTTGTTATCAATGCAAAATAGAATACAAGTGCAGATGGATTCTTGATTCGTCGTGTTTCTGCAGAAAATAATATTTCCTGCGTGACTTTTTAGATACAGCGACTGCACTATACAGAGTATTGGAATCTAGAAGTTTTTCAATGGTTTTAATGAATGAAATGGGGAAATGATGAAAGTAGATACAGGAATCATAAAAAGTAATACATACATTGGAAAAGATGTATATAAAATGGAAATTCAGACTGATTTGGCAGATGAAGTGCAATGTGGTCAATTCGTGGAAGTAGAAGTACCAAACTACTTTCTCAGAAGACCAATCAGTGTCTGCGAAGTCAAAGAAGATCACACAATTGTTCTTGTGTATAAAGTTGTTGGTGATGGTACACGCTTTATGACAACAATGCATGATGAAATTTCACTGTTTGGTCCATGTGGAAATGGATTCCCAGTGGTAGATGAAGATGTATTGCTGATTGGTGGCGGTGTTGGTGTTCCACCACTCTTACAGACAGCTAAAGAATATAAAAAGATTGGCAAGAATGTCAGTGTCGTTGTAGGATTTAATACAAAGGAAGATGCAATTCTCATTGATGAACTCAAGAAATACAGCGACGCCTTGTATATTGCGACAATGGATGGCAGCGAAGGTACAAAGGGAACTGTCATTGATGCAATCAATGAAAACAATGTTGATTGTGAATATGTATTAAGCTGTGGTCCACTGCCAATGCTGAAAGCAATCAATGCAAAATATAAAAAGGGTTGTATTTCACTGGAAGCTAGAATGGCTTGTGGCATTGGTGCATGCATGGGATGTGTTGTCAAAGACAGTGAAGGAAACAGTCTGCGTGTATGTAAGGACGGACCTGTATTCCCAATTGGAAAGGTGGTGCTCTAAATGGATTTATCTGTAAAACTGCCTGGATTGAATCTGAAAAATCCAATCATTCCTGCTAGTGGATGTTTTGGATATGGAAGAGAATATGCTGAATTATATGATCTATCTATCTTAGGAGGGATTGCTATTAAATCTGCGACACCTGTAGAAAGATTTGGCAACCCAACGCCAAGAATTGCGGAAACACCATGTGGTATGTTAAATGCAATCGGATTACAGAATCACGGTGTGGATTACATCATTGAAAATGAATTGCCATTCTTATCACAGTATGATACTGAAATCATTGCGAATATTGCAGGAAGCAGTGAAGAAGATTATGTGGCTGTCATTGAAAAAATGAATGATGATCCAACAGTCAAAGCATTTGAATTAAATATTTCCTGCCCGAATGTAAAGCATGGAGGCATGGGACTCGGTACACAGCCAGAACTAGCAAAACACGTTACACAAATGTGTAAGAACGTTGCTAAAAAGCCTGTATATGTAAAGCTTTCACCTAATGTAACGGATATTGTTGCGATTGCAAAAGCGGTTGAAGAAGGTGGTGCAGATGGCCTGGTGATGATCAATACACTGTTAGGTATGCGTATAGATTTAAAAACAGGAAAACCAGTACTTGCCAATACAACAGGTGGCTTAAGTGGACCAGCTGTAAAACCAGTCGGTATTCGCTGTGTATATCAGTGTGCCAGACAAGTAAATATTCCAATTATTGGTGTTGGCGGTATTGCAAACAGTGAAGATGTACTTGAATATCTTCTTGCGGGAGCAAGCGCAGTAGAAGTTGGCGCAATGAATTTTAAGGATCCATATATTTGTAAGAAGATCATTGAAGATCTTCCAGAAACATTAAACAAATATGGTTATACATCAGTGCAGGATGTGATTGAAAGGAGACAAAAATGAGTAGAACAATTATTGCATTGGATTTTTCAAACAAGGAACAGGTATTAGAATTTTTAAGACAATTTGATGAGCCAGTATATGTAAAAATTGGTATGGAATTAACATACGCATGTGGCTTAGACATTGTTAAGGAAGTAAAGAACATGGGACATAAGATCTTCCTTGATCTCAAACTCCATGATATTCCAAACACAGTAAAAGGTGGCATGAAGAATCTTGCAAAGCTTGGTGTAGATATCGTTAACTGCCATTGTGCTGGTGGTATTGAAATGATGAAGGCTGCTAAGCAAGGTATCTTAGAAGGTACACCAGAAGGACAACAGCCAGCAAAGCTAATCGGTGTGACTGTATTAACAAGTACATCTAAGGAAAGTATGAATGAAGAACTAGGCATTCCTGGTGAAGTGATTGATACAGTCATTCATTACGCAAAGAATGCAAAGGAAGCTGGCTTAGATGGGGTTGTATGCTCCGTTCATGAAGCAAAGGCAATCCATGAAGCTTGTGGAGATGATTTCTTGACAGTTACACCTGGTATCCGTTTAGCAGGTAACTCTGTAGATGATCAAAAGAGAGTCGCTACACCTGAATTTGCCAAGGAACAGGGCTGCGATATGATTGTTGTTGGCAGAAGCATCACAAAGAGTGAAGATCCAAAGGCTACTTATAAAGCAATTGAAGAGGTAATGGAATAATGGAACAGTATAAAAAGGAATTTATTGAATTCATGCTTTCATGCGATGTATTGAAGTTTGGAGATTTTACACTCAAGTCAGGTAGAAAATCACCATTCTTCATGAATGCAGGCTTATATGTTACTGGCAGACAGTTAACAGAATTAGCTCATTACTACGCAAAGGCAATTCATGATCAGTTTGGAGATGATTTTGATGTATTGTTTGGACCTGCATATAAGGGTATTCCTTTAACAGTTGCTACATCAATGGCATATTATGAGCTTTATGGAAAAGAAATCCGTTACTGTTCTAACCGTAAAGAAATCAAGGACCATGGCGATACAGGAATCTTGTTAGGAACTAAACTGAAAGATGGTGATCGTGTTGTGATGATTGAAGACGTTACTTCTTCTGGTAAATCTATGGAAGAAACTGTTCCAATTGTAAGAGGACAAGCAAACGTTGAAATCGTTGGTTTGATTGTTTCTTTGAATCGTAATGAAAAGGGTAAGTCTGATAAGACAGCATTGAAGGAAATCAGTGAATTGTATGGTTTTCCAACAGCAGCAATCGTAAGCATGCCTGAAGTCATTGAAGTCATGAAGGAAGAAAATCGTCTTGATGATGAACTGTTATCAAGAATTGATGCATATTACGAACAATACGGTGCAAAAGAGTAAAAAAACTCTGGTTTTTGAAGAAAAAACCAGTTTTTTTTATGATTTTTTGAGAAAAAAACGAAGGAATCATGAATTTAAACGCTTTCTGAAATAAAATGAAACTTGTTTCAAACCGAATTCTGAAAAATATATCATTTTTATGAAAAAGTGATTGCAGAGGAATCTTGATGGTTGTATAACTATTGCATCAAGCAAAGACCAGGAAAAGTAGTTTGATAAACAGTCTATAGTGAATAGAGGATAGTGGAAACTCTATGATATGCATCTTATGAAAGAACACCTGAACAGCTGCGAATCGAAAAGATATGAGTAGACTTCGCCGGAAGCAGACCGTTATCACTGACCCCAATTATAAATGATTGGAGACTAAGCGACTAATCAATAGATTAGTAATCTGGGTGGCACCGCGGAGACACAGCAGTCCTTCGTCCCATGTATGAATTACATAGGACGGAGTGACTGCTTTTTATTTTTAACATATGAGGGAGAAAGATTATGTGTGGATTAATTGTTTCTACGGATCCAAAAACAGATCGTAAGGATTTTGAAAAAGGACTGGCTTGTTTAAATGATCGTGGTCCAGATGACGCTAAAATCGTAACCATTGATGATTGTCTTGTGGGATTTGCAAGATTGAGCATTATGGACTTAAGTACAAATGGGATGCAGCCATTTGAAAGAGATGGATTTTCAGCTGTATGCAATGGTGAACTGTATGACTTTAGAAAATGTAAAAAAGAGCTAGAAAAGAAATATACATTTGTTTCTGACAGTGATTGTGAATTGCTGATTCCATTATTTGAAGAATATGGATGTGATATGTTTGCAAAATTAGATGCAGAATATGCACTTGTCATGTATTCAAAAAAGACAGGATTTATTGCTTCTCGTGATCCTATTGGCATTCGTCCATTGTTTTATGGATATACCAAAGATCATAAAATTGCATTTGCATCGACTGCAGAAAGTCTGATGTGTATTGCAGGCAATGTCACACCATTCCCACCTGGATGCTACTACAAAGATGGTGAATTCATTCCATATACAAAGATTTATAAAGCTGATCAGACACTGCATGTTAGTGAAGAAGAAGCTGAAAAAGGAATTCATGATTTATTGGTTGATGCGGTAATCAAAAGAATGGATGCAGATGCAAAGTGTGGATATCTATTAAGTGGTGGTTTAGATTCTTCTCTTGTTTGTGCGATTGCTCAAAAACATGCAGATCATCCGATTCGTACATTCTCTATTGGTATGGAAACAGATGCTATCGATTTAAAATATGCGAGAAAAGTTGCCGCATTTATTGGCAGTGAACATACTGAATTCATTATTACTAAAAAAGATGTATTAGATGCCTTGCAGAAAGTGATTCAAATTCTAGGAACATGGGACATTACAACGATTCGTGCATCTATGGGGATGTATCTATTATGTAAAAAAATTCATGAAACAACAGATATTAAAGTACTTATGACAGGAGAAGTCAGTGATGAATTATTTGGATACAAATATACAGACTTCGCACCAGACAGTTCCTCATTTCAAAAGGAAGCTGAAAAGAGAGTCAAGGAATTGTATGAATATGATGTATTAAGAGCTGATCGCTGTATTTCAAGCAATTCAATGGAAGGAAGAGTTCCATTTGTAGATCTTGCATTTGTGAGATATGTCATGGATCTTGATCCGTCAATCAAGATGAACAATCACAACATGGGAAAATACCTGTTAAGAAAAGCATTTGAAAAAGATCATCTTCTACCGGAAGAAATCCTATTCAGAGATAAAGCAGCTTTCTCAGATGCAGTAGGACATTCCCTGGTGAATGATCTAAAGGAATATGCTGAAGATACATATGATGTTCTATCTTATGAAGAAAAGAGAAAAGCATATGCATGGAAGACGCCGTTTACAAAGGAAAGTCTTCTCTATCGAGAAATATTTGAGAAATTCTATCCAGCAATGGACAAGATGATATCTGATTACTGGATGCCTAATAAAGAATGGCAGGGTTGTGATGTCAACGATCCAAGTGCACGTTATCTTTCTAATTATGGAGCTAGTGCATATTAAAAAAGGTGAAAGAAAAAGGAGATAAAAGTTATGGAAAGACCATTTGAAGAATTCGGATCACTCGTATTTACAGAAGTTGAAATGGAAGAAAGACTTCCTTCCCCGGTTTACCTGGCATGGAAAAAGACAATTGCTTCAGAATCACAGCTGGACCGTCCAACTGCAGATGCAATTGCGCATGCGATGAAACGCTGGGCAATGGAACATGGTGCAACACATTTCACACACTGGTTTCAGCCTTTAACAGGTGGTACAGCTGAAAAGCATGATGCTTTTGTAGAGCCAGGAAGTGATGGAGAACCTATTTCCAGATTCTCAGGGAAAATGCTGATCAAGGGTGAACCAGATGCATCCAGTTTTCCATCAGGCGGCTTAAGAGCTACATTTGAAGCAAGAGGTTATACATATTGGGATGTTACATCTCCTGTCTTTATTAAAGAAGGTGTTCTATGTATCCCTACAGTATTCGTATCCTACAATGGTGAAGCACTTGACCGTAAAGAACCACTTTTGAAATCACTTGAAGTATTAAGTAAATATGCAACAAAAGTCGTAAACAAGCTTGGTGACAAGAAAGTGAAGAGCTGTGATATTTCGGTTGGCCTGGAACAAGAATATTTTCTGATTGATAAAAAGTATTTTGATGCTCGTGTTGACTTAAAGCTTTGTGGAAGAACATTGTTTGGTGCTCCAGCAACAAAAGGACAGGAATTGGATGACCACTACTTTGGTGCTATTCCTCTACGTGTAAAAGCTTTCATGAAAGAAGTGAATGAAGAATTGTGGAAGCTTGGTATCTATGCGAAAACAGAACACAACGAAGTTGCTCCTGCACAGTTTGAACTTGCACCTGTATTCTCTGGTGGAAATATTGCGGTTGATCAGAACCTGTTGATCATGGATGTATTAAAGAAAGTTGCGGATAAGCATGGATTTGCTTGCCTGCTGCATGAAAAGCCATTTGATGGAATCAATGATTCTGGCAAGCATAACAACTATTCTATTGTGACAGATGATGGTCAGAACCTGTTTGATCCTGGCAGAAAGCCAATGGATAACATTCGTTTCCTGACATTTACATGTGCATTTATTGAAGCTGTAGATACATATCCTGTATTGTTAAGACTCGCAGCAAGCTCTGCGGGAAATGACTTTAGACTTGGAGCAAACGAAGCTCCACCAGCAATTATTTCAATATACCTCGGAAGCTATATTGAAGATATTCTATATAGCCTCCATTCTGGAAAGCGTAAGAAGGAAGGGGAAGTTGTGGATTCTAGCTTTGAACCAGTCAAAAACATTTCCTATATCCCTCATGACAACACTGATAGAAACAGAACTTCTCCTGTCGCTTTCACTGGAAATAAATTTGAATTCAGAATGCTTGGCTCAAGCATGAACGCATCTTTCGCAAATACTGTTTTAAACACAATTATCGCAAATTCTTTGAAGAAGATTTCTGAAGAATTGGATACATGCAAGACAGTGGAAGAAGTTCGTGAAAAAGCATTGGAAATCTGCAAAAAAATCATCAAGAAACATAAAAGAGTATTGTTCTCTGGTGATGGATATTCTAGTGAATGGGTCAAGGAAGCTGAGCGCAGAGGTTTGCCAAATGTAAAGAGCTTCATTGAAGCATCTAAGGCATTAAAAGATAAGGATGTTGTAAAACTGTTTACCAGCTTAGGCGTATATACAGAAACAGAACTCATGGCAAATGAGAAGATTCTTGAAGAGGAATATTACAATGTTAAGGAAATTGAAATCAAGACTCTCATTGCAATGGTGAAGCGTGATGTACTTCCAGCAATGTGCAAAGGATATGATTTCTATGCAAAGGCAAATGGAGAAGGTGCACCAGCTTACTTGACAAAGAGAAGCAAGAAACTTGCAGAATTGATTGATGCAACAGATACATCTATTGTAAAGCTGGAAGAAACACATGTATCTGTAAAGAAAGAAACAGATACCTATGAAAGAGGATATCGTACAAGATATGAAATCGTTCCTTTGATGCAGGAAGTTAGAGCATCTGTGGATGCCTATGAAGAACTTGCATCTAAGTGCTACTATAAGCTTCCAACATACGAAGACATGCTGTTTGATCTATAAAAGAAAGAAAATCACCTGATTGTAAGGAAATCAGGTGGTTTTTTAAATTCTTTGTTGTAATCACTTTAGATTCATGGTATATTCATTGTCGGCATCTTATGCACTTTTTATAGTGGATAGATGACATCTCACACAGGGAATTCATTATCCCGTGTACACAAATGGGTGTATTGATAATGTTGGAACCTGTGGCGGTAACAACGGAAAGCGAGGTAAATAAAAGAAATGGCTGTTGTAACATTGAGAAAAATGCTCGAAAATGGAGTTCACTTTGGTCATCAGACACGTAAGTGGAACCCAAACATGAAGCAGTATATCTATACTGCAAAGAATGGTGTCTATATCATTGACTTGAACAAGACACAGGAAAAGCTTGACGCTGCATATGAAGCATTCAAGAAGATCACTGAAGATGGCGGAAAGATCCTATTCGTAGGAACTAAGAAGCAGGCACAGGCTACAATTCTTGAAGAAGCTCTACGTTCTGGTTCTTTCTACGTAAACCAGAGATGGTTAGGTGGAACATTAACAAACTTCAGAACAATTCAGAAGTCAATCAAGAAGCTTGTTGACATTGAAGAAATGGAAGCAAACGGAACAATTTCTGTTTACACAAAGAAGGAACAGGCATTAATGCTCAAGAACAAGGAAAAGCTTGAAAACTTCCTTGGCGGTATCAAGGAAATGAAGAAGCTTCCTGATGCATTATTTGTTGTAGATCCACTAGAAGAGCACAACGCTGTAGCTGAAGCTAAGAAGTTAGGAATTCCTGTATTCGCATTAATCGATACAAATGCTGATCCAAGAACTGTTGATTTCCCAATCCCAGCTAACGATGACGCTGTTAGATCTATCAAGTTATTAGTAAGTCTTCTTGCTGATGCTATCTGCGAAGGTAAGAACTTGCCAATCGAAAACGTTGCTGAAGGTGAAGAAGAAGCTGATATCACAATGAAGGACGTTATCAAGAAGGTTGAAGAAGATGCAGCTGAATACGAAAAGCGTAGAAGAGCTAAGTATGAAGAAAAGAGAGCTCAGATGAATGCTAGACGTAACACATACAATGGTGAAAGACGTGTATTCAAGAGAAACGACAACCGTAACAATATTGCTAAGGCTGACGCTCCAGTAGCAGAAACTGAAGCTAAGGAGGCTGAATAAGATGGCAGTAACAGCTAAGCTTGTTAAAGAATTAAGAGACTTAACTGCTGCAGGTATGATGGACTGTAAGAAGGCTCTTGAAGCTACTGACGGTGACATCAAGAAGGCTGTTGACTGGTTAAGAGAAAACGGTCTTGCTAAGGCTGCCAAGAAGGAAGGCAGAATTGCTGCTGAAGGTTTAGGTAAGATTGCTATTGATGGTAACAAGGCTGTTATCATTGAAGTTAACTCCGAAACTGACTTCGTTGCTAAGAATGAAAAGTTCTTAGAATTATTAGATGTAGTTGCTAACACAATTCTTGCTTCTGATGCTAAGACAAATGAAGAAGCATTAGCATTAATAACTGCTGATGGTACATTAAATGATACTTTCATCAATGCTGTTGCTACAATTGGTGAAAAGATTACATTAAGAAGATTTGAAATCGTTTCTAAGAACGATGATGAATTCTTTGGTTCTTATACACACCAGGGTGGCAGAATCGTTGCCTTGACAGTTGTTAAGGGTGGCGACGCTCAGGTTGCTAAGAACATGGCAATGCAGATTGCTTCTATGAATCCTACATATGTTTCAAGAAACGATATGCCTCAGGATGTAGTTGAACATGAACGTTCAATCCAGGAAGAATTACTTGCTAAGGATGAAAAGCTAGCTAGCAAACCAGAAAAGGTTAAGGCTGGTATCATCGAAGGTAGAGTTTCTAAGTCTCTACAGGATATGTGCTTAGTTGATCAGGAATACTTCTTAGATGCTGATCAGAAGTGCGGTCAGTACCTCAAGAGCAACAATGCTGAAGTATTAAGCTTCGTTAAGTATGTTGTTGGTGAAGGTATTGAAAAGAAAGAAGAAAACTTTGCTGCAGAAGTAGCAGCAATGGCTAAGTAAGATTTTAGATTTGTTTCACAATTGCAAACTGACACGTAAGAAATTACGTGTCTTTTTTGGCTCAATGAAAAAAGCTGATGACGTATCACCAGCTTTTTATTTGTACATATTATTTTTTGATATATTTATTGTAGATCCATAGAACAAGGATAGAACCAAGTGTTGCGATAATAATGGAACCAATGATATTCTTGCTGCCAATACCAATGAGTGATCCTAAGATACTGCCAAGAATTCCTCCCACTAATCCAATGACAATATTCTTAACCATATTACTTGAATCATTTCTTGTTAATACAGTAGCGAGTGTTCCTGCGATTGCTCCAATAATAATAGAACCAATAAAGCTAAACATATTTGTGCCTCCTTGCCTTCAGTATAGCACTGACCTTCAGTCAGTCAATGATTTCTCATTATTTATGGTGTATTCATAAATAATGTTTGATATAATAATTTCAGAAATTTGGAGGTTTCAATCATGTATAAACGTGTATTGTTGAAACTCAGCGGAGAAGCATTAAGTGGAAATTCAAAAAACTTTGACGCTGATGTTTTACACAGCCTGGCTGAAGAAATTAAAGAAGCACAAAGCTTAGGTGTAGAAATTGCTATTGTTGTTGGCGGGGGCAACTTTATCCGTGGCAAGACAGTCGCTGAAATTGGTATTGATCGTGTACAAGGCGATTATATGGGAATGCTTGCAACAATTATGAATGCATTGGCAATTCAGGCTTCTTTAGAAAGTGTAGGTTTAGAAACAAGAGTACAGACATCTATTGAGATGAATAAGGTTGCTGAACCATTTATTCAACGTCGTGCAATTCGTCATCTCGAAAAGGGTAGAGTTGTTATTTTTGGAGGTGGAACTGGTTCTCCATACTTCTCAACAGATACAACTGCTGCTTTAAGAGCCAGTGAAATCAAGGCAGATGCAATTTTGATGGCTAAGAATGGTGTAGATGGCGTCTACAATGCAGATCCTAAGAAGGATCCTACAGCTACAAGATTTGAACATTTAACATACATGGATCTATTAAATAAAGGATTACAGGTAATGGATTCCACAGCAACTTCTATGTGTATGGATAATGATATGGAACTTGTTGTGTTTAACATGAATGAAAAAGGAAATATTGTAAAAGCTATGAAGGGTGAAGCAGTATGCACCCGCATTAATAAGGAGGAAAAATAATGGCTTATCCAATTATCGATAGCAGTACAGTCAAGATGGAAAAAGTAATGGACCATCTGAAGGAAGAACTCGCTACTATTAGAACAGGCATGGCAAATGCAAGCATGCTTAACAGAGTTGAAGTTGAATACTATGGCTCACCAACACCTTTAAACCAGATTGCTGGTATTTCTGTACAGGAAGGTAGAATTCTTGTCATCAAGCCTTATGACCCATCTTCATTGAAGGCAATTGAAAAGGGTTTAAATGCAGCTGATTTAGGTATGGCTCCACAGAATGATGGTGCTGTGATTCGTTTAACAGTTCCTCAGCTTACAGGTGATACACGTAAGGAATTAGCTAAGAAAGTATCAAAGATTGCTGAAGAATGCAAAGTTCAGATCCGTAATATCAGACGTGATGCTAACCAGGCTATCAAGAAAGATAAAGAAATGGATGAAGATACACAGAAGGATGCAGAAAACGAAGTACAGAAGCTGACAGATAAGTACACAAAGGATATCGATGCAGCATCCAAGAAGAAACAGGACGAAGTACTGAAAGTTTAATTAATACAAACCGGTTTGATTGTTTTGAATCGGTTTTTTTTAATAGTTTCTAATGTATAATAGTAAGGTAATTATGGAGATAGTACTATGTTAAAAGAATGTAATCATGTTGCCATTATCATGGATGGAAATGGCAGATGGGCAAAAGCACAGGGAAAACCTAGAACTGCAGGACATCTTGTTGGTGCTGATAATGTTAGAACAATTGCGATTGCCGCAAGTGAAATGGGCGTAAAGTATTTGACTTTATATGCTTTTTCTACGGAAAACTGGAAGAGAAGCCAGGATGAAGTAAGCTATATTATGAAACTGCCAGCTATTTTCTTTAAGAAATATATGCAGGAATTTCTTGATCGCGGATATCGCATGAATATCATTGGTGAATTAGATATGCTTCCAAAGGCTACGCAGAAAGTATTGAATGATGCAATGGAAGAAAGCAAAAACAATACAGGATTAAACTTGAATATCTGTATGAACTATGGTTCTCAAAGAGAAATTCTGCTTGCGGCACGTCAATATGCAAAAGATGTCCGTGATGGAAAAGCTGATTTAGATTTAGATGAAGAAGGATTTGAAAAATACTTAATGACAAAAGATTTCCCACCTGTTGATTTACTGATCAGAACAAGTGGAGAAGAGAGAATCTCTAACTACTTATTATGGCAGATTGCTTACGCTGAACTGGAATTTGTACAAGAAAGCTGGCCAGAATTTACGCCAGAAGTATTTCATAGATGCTTAGAAGAATATACAAAGCGTGATCGTAGGTTTGGAGGTGTCACAAATGAATGAAAAGATGAAAATTAAAACAATTGCGGCAATTGTCATTATCGCAATTGTAATTCCACCTTTAATGTTTGGAGGATGGCTTTTAAAAGTACTGGAAGTATTCATTGCACTGGGTGCTGCATATGAAGGCAGCAAAGTGGTTACTGGAAAAGCTGACTATTTCGCTGCTGCTTTATGCTTTGCTTTTGAAATGGCAATGATGATTGTATCTGGTGAAAAATTTGGTGCAGTGATTGCTATCTGGCTTGTTGTATTATTTGTGAATGAGCTTGCAAAGGGAAAAGTCGCAACAGATGCAGTTGCATATCCATTTATGATTACAGTCTTGATTGGCATAGCATTAAGATGTGTAGATAAGATCTATGCATTAGATGTACATGGTGGACTAGTGATGCTTTATGTGTGTCTTGCATGTTTTATGTGTGATACAGGTGCTTATTTCTTTGGTGTTTCCTTAGGAAAACATAAAATGATTCCAGAAGTATCTCCAAATAAAACATGGGAAGGATCCATTGGAGGATATGTAACAGGCTTAGTTGTATCTTTAGTATATGGCTTGCTTGTTTTAAAACAGCTTTCATCTATGCTGATTATTGCAGGCAGTATTGTATTGCCGCTTGTTGCTCAGGTTGGTGACTTGTCATTTTCTTCTATTAAAAGAAGATTTGAAATTAAAGACTTCTCAAATTTAATTCCAGGGCATGGTGGAATTTTAGACCGTATTGATTCTCTGGTATTCTGTTTGATGGTATTTAATTCATTGATGATCTTGTTTGGGGTAATAGCATGAAAAGATTAGTTTTATTAGGCGCATCTGGATCGATTGGCGTTCAGACGGTAGATATTGTTCAGCAGCATCCAGATCTATTTGAAATTGTTTCTTTCGGTGTTGGCAGAAACATTGCCAAAGCAAAAGAATACTTAGAATTGTTTCCAGATATCCAGACATTTTCTGTTCAGTATCAAGAAGATGCAGAAGTATTACAGAAACAATATCCAGATAAAAAAGTCTTATCTGGTGAAGAAGAAATGGAAGAAATCGTATCACAGGACAATTACGATGTATTAGTGAATGCTCTTGTTGGCTTTGCGGGATTCCTGCCAACTTTAAAAGCGATTGAAACACATCATGATGTTGCTTTAGCAAATAAGGAAACACTTGTATGTGGTGGTGAATTGATCAATCGTGCCTGCAAAGAATATGATTGTCAGTTATATCCAATTGATTCTGAGCATTCTGCAATCTGGCAGTCATTACGAGGTAACAAAAAAGAACAGGTAAAGCGTTTATTGATTACATGTTCTGGTGGATCTTTCAGAAACAAGACAAGAGATGAATTGAAAGATGTTACGGTAGAAGAAGCTTTGGCACATCCAAACTGGTCCATGGGCGCTAAAATCACAATTGATTCTGCAACTTTAATGAATAAAGGTTTTGAAGTCATTGAAGCACATTGGCTGTTTGGTATTCCGTATGATGAAATTTCTGTATTGATGCATCCAGAAAGTGTTGTTCATAGTGCAGTAGAATATGTTGATCATAGTGTAATTGCGCAGCTTGGTGCGCCAGATATGCGTTTGCCAATCCAGTATGCATTAACATACCCTGATCGCTATTCATATGATCTAGATACACCATTGGATTTAACTAAACTGTCAACCTTACACTTTGGTGCTCCAGATACAGAACGTTTTCCATTATTGGCTTTAGCTTTTGAAGCTGGTAAAAAAGGTGGAAATTTAAATGCTGTTATGAATGCGGCAAATGAAGTAGCTAATGCAGCATTTAGAAATCATGAAATTCCATTTTTAAAAATTGAAGAAATCGTTATTGGTGCAGTACATCATGCACCATTCAAAGAATTAACATGCGTACAGGATGTAATTGACGCAGATACTTGGGGTAGGGAATATGCATTGAATGTAATTAAAGGAGTTAATCAATGACAATTATTTATTTCTTACTACTGTTAAGTGCAATTATTTTAATTCATGAAGCAGGCCACTTAGTGGCCGCAAAACTGTTTGGTGTATATTGTTATGAGTTTTCATTTGGGATGGGACCGGTATTACTCAAACATAAAGGAAAAGAAACACAGTATTCACTCAGGGCTTTACCTGTTGGCGGATTTGTGGCAATGGCAGGAGAAACAGATGGAGATGAAGCGTATCCTGATGTAGAAGTACCTGCTGGAAGAAGACTGACAGAAAAGAAGCCATGGCAGAAAATCATAATTATGCTTGCGGGTGTATTTATGAATTTTGCACTGGCATTTATGATCTTTTCTCTTGTGATTCTTCATAATGGAACATTTGCTTCTTCTCCAAAAGCAGTTGTTTCTACTGTTGTAGAAAACTCACCAGCAGAAAAAGCAGGCTTTCAATCTGGAGATAAAATTCTAGAAATCACAAAGAAAGACGGTTCATCTATCAAACCAGAAACATTCATGGATATGCAGGCATTCTCCAGTGGATATGCAGATGAAGAAACTTATAAGATTGATCGTGATGGAGAAATTCTTTCTATTACACTTACTCCAGAATACAGTGAAGAACAGGATGCATATCTGATTGGTATTACAGGTGAAAGAAGTGAATATGTAGATGTTAATATTTTGAACTGCTGGAAGTTTGGTCTTGAACAAATGGGTGCTATTACAAAATTGATGATTGCGACAATTGCCGGGTTGATTTTCCATGGTGCAGGTATGAGTCAATTGAGTGGGCCAGTTGGAATCTATCAGGCAACAGAAACATATGCATCGATGGGTCTCAGCGCATTTCTATTACTCATTGCTCAGTTGTCATTAAATGTTGGTATTTTTAATTTACTGCCATTACCAGTATTAGATGGTGGACAAGTTGTAATTACTTTATTGGAGTGGATTACAAATCGTCAATTTAGTACTAAAATAAAAACAGCTATTATGATTGCCTGCTGGGTATTACTCATCGGCTTAATGGTGTTTGTAACGTGGAATGATATCGCACGTTTAATAGGAGGATAAAAGATGTCAACTATTTTAGTCACAGGGGGTACAGGTTACATTGGTTCACACACATGTGTTGCTTTGATTCAGGCAGGATATGATGTTGTTGTATTAGACAATCTGTACAATTCAAACAAAGTCGTTTTAGATCGTATCAAGGAAATTACAGGTACAAAGCCAAAGTTTTATGAAACGGATATTCTAGACCGTGCTGGCTTAGATAAGATTTTTGAAGAAAACAAGATTGATGCGGTCATTCATTTTGCTGGATACAAGGCAGTAGGTGAATCTGTACAAAAGCCACTAACATACTACGAAAATAATATCAGTGGTTCTATTAATCTATACCAGGCAATGAAAAAAGCAGGATGCAAGACAATTGTATTCTCATCCAGTGCAACTGTTTATGGTGATCCAGAAAAATGTCCAATCACAGAAGATTCCAAGGTTGGTGGAACAACAAACCCATATGGTACAAGTAAATTAATGAATGAACATATTCTGGAAGATGTCTGTGTCAGTGATGATGATTGGAGTGTTATGCTTCTTAGATACTTCAACCCAATTGGCGCACATAAGAGTGGCTTATTAGGTGAAGTACCAAATGGTATTCCTAATAACCTGGTTCCTTACATTGCTCGTGTTGCAAATGGTACACTGGAATACTTAAGAGTATTTGGTAATGACTATCCTACACCAGATGGAACAGGTGTAAGAGACTACATCCATGTATGTGATTTGGCTGATGGTCATATTGGCGCAGTGAAGTATGCTTTAGAGCATAAAGGTGTGGAACATGTAAACTTAGGTACTGGTAAAGGATACAGTGTTCTTGATGTACTACACGCATATGAAAAGGCATGTGGTAAAGAACTGCCATACAAGATTCTTGACCGTAGACCTGGTGATATTGCAGAATGCTATGCAGATCCAAGCAAGGCAAAGAAGCTGTTTGGCTGGAGTGCAAAGTATGACATTGATGAAATGTGCGAAGACAGCTGGAACTTCACACTAAAGAATCCGGACGGAATTCAGTAAGATTGCAACCTTGGGTGAATGCTCAAGGTTTCTTTTTATGTTAATTGTGAAATTTTTGTGAAATTTTTTTGAGGAAACTTAAAAAAATCAAAATGAAATTCTATACACTACATTTAAATTTATACATTATGTATAGGTTTTTCTTTATAATATTAGTGAGAATTTATCTTTATATTGGTTTTATATTGTCTTTTTAGATATTACATATGAAAAGAAAGGAGTCCAGGTATGAAGAATAGAAAGAAAAAGGTATTGCTGTTGCCAATCGTTACAATGTTATTGACTCTATGCAATGGCTATGAAGTACAGGCAAAAGAATCCTATAGTGAATATTATCCAATGGGATGTAATGCATATGAAGTAGATACAGTGAATGATTCTGGAAACTTTGATCAAAAAGGATGCTTTTCATCATTTGCGGAAGCAGGCAATGCAATGAAACAATTAGGTGATGATGCGGTCGTTAGACATGCAGCTTCGTATTCGCCAAGCAAGATCATCGCAATGAATTCTGGGATTGCATATTCTTATCCACAAAGAGAAGGTGGTATCACATTGGATGTTAAACAATATGGTACTGACAGTAAGTATGCAAAAACGACGTATATTGAAAAACATAGAGAAATCTTCTACACATCAACAGATTCCTATGATGGAAATGGGAATGGAACAATTCATGGAACAGTCAGTGGATTTGATTCTGTGATTTCATTAAAGAATGTTGATCTGGTTCCATTTAAATTTGTAAAGAATAATTTATCTATTTATTTAGGTGGAAACAGCATCAATGGAGAAGATCCAGTTCCTTTCTTGACAAAAGTTAGAACAAATACTTATACAGTTGAAAAAAATGGTAGCTATAAGGAATTACATTTTACAGCGTATAAAGGATGGGCAGTAAATGGAAAGGTACCAGGATATGCAGCTGATCTAGTCATTGGTCCAGCAGCATCGTGGATGAATGTTGGTACAACATACTATTCTAAGAATGATTATGATTTTTATAGTGATATGGAATGTAGAAACTATGTTGGTACTTACTATAATTACTACCAGTTCATGCCATTAAGACAAAAAAGTAATATTCCTGCATCAGCTTATAATACATTCTTGCAGGCGAACAACGTCAGTGGTTCTTCTGTACTTTGGAATACAGGTGAAATGTTTGTTGAAGCACAAAAGAATTATGGCATCAATGCACTTTTATTATTTACACAGGCAGTACATGAATCTGGATGGGGAACTAGTGCATTAGCAATGAATAAAAACAATTTATTTGGATGGGGTGCATTTGACAGTAACCCAAATAACGCAGCTTCTTTTGCAAGCGTTGCGGAAGGTATCAATATTCATGCGGGAAAAAGTTTGAGAGAATATATCAATACAAGTGATGGACGTTTCTTTGGCTCTCACTTTGGAAACAAGGAAAGTGGGATTTCTGTGAAGTATGCTTCTGATGCATATTATGGATTGAAGATTGCTTCATTGGCATATCAGTTTGACAAGATCTATAACGATTATGATGGTAACTTGACAGAATATAATAGTTATCCAATTGGTGTGATCAAGAATTATGGTGATGCAATCTATGACAGTATCAACGGGAATGTCATGTATACAACTGAATATGGTGCTACATATCAAAGAAACTATACAGTCACTGTTTTAGCAGAAAAAGATGGCTGGTATAAAGTTCAATCTACAGATTACTTAGAAAATGGAAAACAGTTCAATACTGCAAAGCGTGATTTTATTGATTATAACTGGGATACAAATGTTGGGTGGATTGAAAAGAGTCACGTAGATCTGATTGCTGGATTGGATGTTGGAAGTGAACCAACAGAAATTATTGGTTCTGCAGTTGTGAATGTGAGTGGATTAAGAGTTCGTCAGGGTCCAGGCCTAGGATATGCGATGGTTGGCTATGCAAAAGAAAATGGTGCATACAACGTATATGACTCTAAACAGGCAGACGGCTATACATGGTATCAGATTGGTAAGGGACAATGGTTTGCTTCTAAAGATAACTGGGTAAGCTATTATCCAAAGCAGGAAGAAAAACCTGTAGAACCAGAAAAACCAGTGACACCAGAAACTCCAACAACACCAGAAACACCAAAGCAAGATGTTCCTTCTACAAATGTATCCTCATTGGATGCTTATGAAACAATTGATGCTTTAGAAGAAAATAGAAGAATGATTGCGACAATTGATGAAGCAACAGTCAATGATGAGAAACATACAATTACACTGCAAGGAAAAGCATTGTTTAGAAAAATGAATGCTTTAGAAGGTCAGGTAAAACATAATTTGATTTTAACGGATCCAGAGACAATGAAATCAAAAGTGATTCCTTGTACTACAGTTATTGAAAATCAAAGTATTCTTGCGGGATATACAACAAATGCAGTGAAGTACACAGTTACATTAGATGCAAATTTGTTTAACAATTGTAATTATTACATTGGTATCCAATTGATTAATGGAGATGTAAGTGGTTATTATTCCTTCTTTATGAATGGTGGTGTTCATGATATCTCTTGCACAAATGAGAGTGGAACATTGGTGAAGCTATTCGGTGATCCAATTTCTCATTATAGATATTCTATTTGTGCAGAAAAACAATCTATTGATTTAAGTGTTATCAATAAACCAAATTGGATGACTCCTAAATTTGGAGCATCTTCAATAAATATTGAAAATGGTCATTTAGAAATGAATGGCTATGCAGGGATATATTTAACAGATTTCACACAAGAAACAAATCCATCCTATGAAATGATTCTTGTAAATGAAGATGGAGAAAAATATTCATTTGATTGCACAAAATCAACAACACAAAAAAACATTACACGATATATGAAGTGTAATAACACATATACAGATTGTTACTTCGATGTAGATGCAGATTTAACACAGCTTCCGGCAGGAACATATCGTGTATATATTCATGTGAAGACAACAAATGCAGAAGATATTTTTGAAATGTATAGTACATATGATGAATCTGTTAAAACAGAATCAGTATCTAATAAAACATATACATTAAGCAGGACAAATACAAGATTCAGATATATCTTAACGATCCAGTAAAAGGAGATTATCAATGAAAAAAAGAAAGTTAAAAAAGAGTGTAAAAATCATTTTGTGTGGAATATTCATGGGTGTGATTTCCACAGCGACAACCATTGGCTTATTGGCAATGAATGGTTCTAGTGTAAAAGTGGTAAACTTTGTGAATCAGAAAAAATCAGACGTTGAAAAATGGAGAAAAGATAACGATATTGATACTTCACAAATCATTTATAAATATGAATACAGTGAAGAAAAAGATAAGAATGTTGTATTGAAGCAATCTTTAAAAGCTGGTGAATCTTTGAATAATGATAATGATTTAAAGATTACATTATCCAATGGTGCAGATCCATCCGTTACATTTGAATTGCCAGATTTTACTGGTAAAAAAGAAGATGAAATCAAACAGTGGTTCAAAGATAAGAAATTTTCTAATGTTGTATATAAATATGAAAAGAATCCAGACATTGAAGAAAACACATTTATCTCTATGGATCCTGCAGCTTCAACAACAGTGAAAAGATCTGATACAGTCACAGTAACAATCTGTGCTCCATTAGAAGGTGCTGAAGTGTCAATGATTGATATGTCAAGCATGAGTAAAGATGAAATCAATGCTTGGGCTGAAGAAAACAAGATTACAATCATTTATGATGAAGCCTATAGTGATAGTATTGCCTCAGGTAAAGTTATCACAACATCCGTTGATACAAATACAATTATTCATCAAGGTGATACAGTGACTGTCACACTTTCTAAAGGAAAGCAGAAAACAGAAGCTGAAGTGCAGCAGGCACAGTCAACAAAACCTTCTGGCGATACAAGTGCAAGTGCAACAGATGAAACAAAAAAATCATCACAAGGATCTACTGTAACAACACAGACACCAACTACAAGTGGCAGTGGGGAAGTGGTTTCAAAGCCATCAGAAACACAACCTGTCGTTCCACCAACAACAGAAGTTGAACAGCCTAAACCAGTACTGCCAGATATTGATGTAAGCTTGTATAACAATCTATCTTCCTCAGAAATTGCAGCATTTATTCAAGAAGATACAGGGCATCCTGCTACTATAGTGAGAGTAAACAATGATTCTTCTTCTAATCCAAAGAATTTATCTGGTTTAGCAACCTATTCGAAATGTGGAGATCATTACGAAATTGTTGTAAATCAAAACTGGAATTAAGTAAAAAATCAACCATCGTGGTTGATTTTTTAGATTGTCACTTTAATTGCGTGAGCACTGGATGCATCTAATGCATATACATGATTATTATGGTGAATAATAAGAGAATCTCCATCATTCTGAATGACATCAATAGTATCATCTAATGCAAAATGATATTTCTTCTTTAGAAATGTACCAACATCACCAAGCAGCCATGTAATTGTACAATGCATTCCATTTTTTAATTCTTCTAAATTATACATATGGCACCTCCATATATTTGTTATGTAATCTATATCACTTGTTAGTTCGGTTAGTCTAGCTTTAATTCTGAAACTTTTATAAAATAGTACTCATGAAAACAATTATCTGGGATTATAACGGAACGATATTGAATGATGTACCGATAGCAGTCAAGATTGAAAATGAAATGCTTCTAAGAAGAGGTTTAAAAGCAGATTATACATTAGAAGACTATAAGTCTTTATTCAATGTTCCTATGGAAGACTATTATAGACAAATTGGGTATACATTTGAAAATGAATCTTTTCATGATGTTGGTGTAGAATTCTATGGTCTATATAAAAAATACTTTTCTGAATGTACTTTGAATAAAGGTGTATTGGATAAACTGCAGGAAGCAAAAGAAAAAGGGTATCAGAATATTATTCTTTCTTCTTGTGAGCATCAGGCACTTGTTAGTCAATGTCATAGATTAGGTATTGATACATTGTTTACAAGTATTATGGGTGTGAATGATCTTATTGGTGGCAGTAAAGTGGAAAATGGCTTGCGTTGGCTGGAAGATACTAATACAGATGTCAATGAATGCATGTATATTGGTGATACAAATGCGGACTATGAAACGGCTGCAGCTTTAGGAATTCAAAATATTACATTGGTTTCTTTGGGACATCAATCATATGAAAGACTCAAGAAACTTCATGATCATACAGTACAGACTTTTGCGGAGGTAATTATATGAAATATTGTCCAGTGTATAAAAAATGTGGCGGGTGTGCATATATTAATACTGAATATGCAGATCAGCTCAAAAATAAAAAAGAATATATTCAATCATTGTTTCCAAAAAACAATGTTGAACCAGTCATTGGTATGAAAGATCCATACCATTATAGACATAAGATCTATGCAACGTTTTCTCATAATCGAGATGGTGTCATTAAATGTGGTATGTATGAAGAAAATACACATAAAGTCATTGATACGAAAATGTGTCTGATCCAGCATGTGAAAGCAAATGATATCTTGCGTGATATGTGTTCTTTAGCAACAAAGATGCATATTGAATCATATGATGAAGATACTGGCAGAGGTGTATTAAGACATGCATATATTCGCATTTCTCACGCAACAAATGATGTTCTATTAACAATTGTTATTGGAAGCAAGAATCTTCCTGGAAGTAATGCATTTGTTAAAGAAATGGTGAGAATGCATCCTGAAATTAAATCTATTGTATTGAATCATAACAGTGATGATACTTCTATGGTGCTTGGCAAAAAGAATCATGTATTGTATGGCAAAGGTTTCATTGAAGATGAAATCATGCATACAAGATTCCGTATTTCAACAAATACGTTCTATCAGGTAAACCCAGTACAGACAGAAAAGATTTATTCTACTGCGATTCAAATGGCACAGTTAAAGAGTACAGATACTGTACTAGATATGTGCTGTGGTATTGGAACAATTTCATTGATTGCGGCTAAGAAAGCATCATTTGTTTTAGGGGTTGAAATCAATGAAGATTCTATTCGTGATGCGATTGGTAATGCGAAAAGAAATGGTATTAAGAATGCACAGTTTATTGCATGTGACAGTGAAGAATTTATTGAACAGTTAGAGGATTCTCCAAATGTTGTATTCTTAGATCCACCTAGAAATGGATTTACAGAAAAATTTATGAAGCAATTGGATCATTTAAAGTCAGACAAGATTGTTTATATCTCATGTAATCCATCAACACAGGCAAGAGATATTGCTTTCTTAAAGCATTATCAAATAAAGAAGATTGTTCCTGTAGATAACTTCCCATTTACAAAACATGTGGAAAATGTGATTCTGTTGACTAAAGTGCACAATTGATAGTATGAAAATGCTTGAAATATAAGGCTTTTTCGGTGTTTTTGGTATCCAAAAATCAAGTGCAGAAAAAACAATAATTCCCAGCAATCTATCTGATTTTTATAGTTAAGTAGATAATAGTATTGAGAATAGGTTGGGCAGACAAAAATATTGAACTTAGAAGGGAGGACTCCTATTGAAAAAGAAAAACGACGAAATAACCATCTGTTCCAGCGCAGCAGAATACTTAACCTATGTTGCCTCTGCTGGCGACCAGCAAGACAGCATTGAAATGCGCTGTGAGGATAAGAATATATGGCTGACACAAAAGATGATGGCCACACTATATGACGTAGATGTTCGTACAATCAATGAGCATATTAAGAAGATTTATTCCGACTCGGAACTCGAGGAAGATTCAACTATCCGGAATTTCCGAATAGTTCAAAACGAAGGTTCTCGCCAGGTAACACGCGATACCAAGCACTATAGCCTTCAAATGATCATTGCCGTAGGATTCAAGGTCAATTCCGAGCGTGCGGTACTGTTCCGTAAATGGGTAAACCAGATCGCCGTTAAGACAATAGATTTGAATAAGCCATTTAAAGATATCGCACACCAGTTAAATGAAATGGTGAATATGCATTTTAAGTTGGATGTGAGTTAGTGCAATGGATTTGGAAATGGGTATGTTTCACGATGTTGATAGTTGGTTTTTCATCAGCAACAATACAAATGTTATAATAAAGTTAGTAATTTAAGGAAGGTAAAAAAATATGGCAAACGTAAGTTCTGGTATTGTATTAGATGCTAATTTGTTGAATTTAAAGGAAATTGATTCTTCAAAAATTCGTCCTGAAGTAAAAGATTTAATGGTTGAAGGAGAATCAACCGTTCAATGTTTCATGACGGTTCGAGACCAAGTAATTTTTACTAATAAAAGAGTATTTGTTGTAAATGTTCAAGGTATTACAGGTAAGAAAGTATCCTATTTTTCTTATCCATATTCAAAAGTTGTTACTTATGGAATTGAAACTGCAGGATTTATGGATATTGACAGTGAATTATTAATTACTATGCAAAATGGTATTCATTTACAATTTGATTTTAAATCACAAGTTGATATTAAAGCTATCATTTCTAATATTCAAAAATATATATTGTAAAGATTTACCATCATAAGTATTGTTTGTTTTTTTATATTTGTATTACAAAATATTCATTTCTTGTAAATACGTATATTTGACTATATTATTGAGTGCATTATCTTTAAACAGTGTAATAGATATAGCAACTATTTATTCCTATATTGCTTTTGAAATATTGGTCCTAGGTATTTCTGAAAGCCAAGTGAACAGAATCAGAAAACCAATCCATTCCCGTGATTTTATGCCATCACGAAATCCTATCGTTTTATAATTTCTTAGTTTTCTATACGTTAGATGATGCTGATTTGACTGTGATAACTATTAGAATTGTCTATGGTGATCAAGATATGCAAGCTATAACATCACAAACGTATAATGGCTAACTTCAAGAAGGATAGCTGCAATGCGTTTCTTTATTGAAAATGGTTTTGCTTATCGGCAAAAAACATTTTAATTTCATTCCTTTTTTTAAATTATTAATTGCCGATAATATGATATACTAAACAATAAATTTAGATTGATTGAAGTATATTGGAGTAAAAAAATGAAATATTTATCAGTTGCTGACATGGCAAAAAAATGGAATCTATCAGAACGAAGTGTTCGAAATTATTGTGCAAAAGGACGTGTAGAAGGTGCAAATCTTATGGGGAAAACATGGCAAATACCTGAAAATGCAGAAAAACCTGAACGTGTCAGCCAGAAGAAAGAACAATCATTAACATTATTAGATATTTTACAGGAAGAAAAAAGAAGTCGGTATTCTGGTGGTATTTATCATAAAACACAAATTGATCTAACATATAACTCCAATCATATTGAAGGTAGCCGTTTAACCCATGATCAGACAAGGTATATCTTTGAAACAAATACAATCGGTGTACAGGATGAAGCTTTAAATATTGATGATGTGATTGAAACAGTGAATCATTTTAGATGTATCGATTTAATGATTGATCGTGCAAATGAAGTATTGTCAGAAAAGTTCATTAAGGAATTGCATTTCACTTTGAAAAGTGGAACAAGTTACTCTAGAAAAGAATGGTTTGCGGTAGGAAATTATAAAAAGATGCCAAATGAAGTTGGTGGAATGGAAACAGCACTTCCAGAAGAAGTTGCCGATAAAATGAAAAATCTATTGATTGAGTATCGAAACAAGAAAGAAAAAACGTTTGATGATATTTTAGATTTTCATGTGAAGTTTGGGCGTATTCATCCATTTCAAGATGGAAATGGTCGTGTAGGCAGACTCATCATGTTTAAAGAATGTCTGAAATATAATATTGTTCCATTCATTATTGACGAGTCACTGAAGATGTACTATTACCGTGGATTAAAGGAATGGAATAAAGAAAGAGGATATCTAAGAGATACATGCTTAACAGCGCAGGATCAATATAAACGATATTTAGATTATTTTAGAATTTCTTATGAATAAGTGATTTATTGGGAAAATAGAAATGAAGATAGCAGTTGTACAGGCAAGTTCACAAGCATCAAAAAATGAGATGCTTTATACATATACAAAGAAATATGCAAAAGATGCAGAAGTTATTAATTTTGGATGTTTTGTAGATGAAGATGAAAATTTTACTTATGTTGAGATTGCGCTGTTGATTGGAATGCTGATAAACAGTCATACAGTTGATTTTGTTGTGACTGGATGTTCTTCAGGACAAGGAATGATGCTTGCATGTAATAGTATGCCTGGTGTTTTATGTGGGTATGTTCCTACAGCGAAAGATGCATTTTTATTTGCACAGATCAATGACGGAAATGCAGTATCTTTAGCTCTTGGAGAAGAGTATACATATACAGGTGAAAAGAATTTAGAGGAAACAATCCAAGCATTATTTTCAGAACCATTTGGTGGTGGATATCCTAAAAGTGAAGCAAAAAGAAAGATTTCGGAT
>OLSX01000607.1_pt1 | contig 36022 bp, 29 predicted proteins | sample 1673141 | NCBI WGS metagenome assembly OLSX01 (sample SAMEA3136759, study PRJEB25190) | human gut metagenome | biome: human gut; feature: human-associated habitat; material: faeces | place: Austria | collected 2013 | reverse complement strand
CTCGCGTCCAACTTGTCCCCGCATTACTTTACCTGCGCGGCGATCAGCTCCACAGCCTTATCGATAGCAGCCTGCAGCCCCTCGGGGTTCTTGCCGCCGGCCGTGGCAAAGAAGTTCTGGCCGCCACCGCCGCCCTGCATCAGTTTGGCTGCCTCGCGGACAACCGCACCGGCATTCACTCCGCATGCCGTGATCTCGTCTCCGAGCATGACCGTCAGCGACGGCAGGCAGACGGCGAAGGTGGCGATCGCAGAGCCGAGGATGCCGAAGAACGGGTTGTCGCCCGCCTGCGCCCCGACCGTGTAGCCCACGTAGGTCGCCGAGTTGATGGCGATCGGTCCGGGGGTCATCTGGCTGATGGCCACGATATCTGTAAACTCGGTGTTGGTCATCCAGCTGTGGCGGACGACCACTTCGTGCTGGATGAGTGCCAGCATGGCGTATCCGCCGCCGAATCCGAAGAATCCGATCTTGAGGTACGAGAGGAACAGTTGCAGGAAAATCATGACTTTTGCTTGACTTTTTTACCGACGGTGAGCGCCCACACGATGCCGACGAGGGCTCCTGCCGCGATGAACAGTACGGGGGACCATCCCAGCCTCCAGACGATCAGCGCCACGGCTGCGACCACACCCGCAAGAGCCGGGTGCATGCCCCGGGCCAGCGAGAAGACCGGCACGACGATCAGCGCCACGACGGCCGGGCGCATCCCCTTGAAGGCGGCGTCCACCACCGGATTGTGGCGGATGCCCGCGAAGAAGATCGCCACGATCAGGATGATGAGGAACGACGGCAGCACGGCCCCCAGCGAGGCCGCCACGGCGCCCCGCAGTCCGCGGACCTTGTAGCCGATGAAGACCGACGTATTGACGGCGATGGGTCCGGGCGAGGATTGCGCCAGCGTCAGCAGGTCCAGAAATTCCCCCTGCGGCAGCCAGCGGCGCCGTTCGATGATCTCGGCCTCGATGAGCGGAACCATCGCGTAGCCGCCCCCGAAGGTGAAGAGGCCGATCTTGAAGAAGGTCCCGAACAGTTCCAGATATACCATCACGCAGCCCTCCGTTTCATCAGATAAGAGGAGATCAGGCCCACGGCGGCGCTGGCCAGGATCACCAGCACCGCATCCACGCCGCAGAAGGCCGTCAGCACAAAGGCACCCGCCATGACAGCATAGGCCGCGGCCCCCTTGGGGCTCTGCCGGTACATGGACAGCAGGGCCTTCAGCAGCAGGGCCAGGACGCCGGCCCGGATGCCGTTGAAGGCGTATTGGACCACCGCCAGTTCCGAGAACTGCCGCAGCACAAAAGAGACGGCGTAGATCACCAGGAAGGAGGGCAGCACCACGCCCAGCGTGGCGCAGAAGGCGCCGGGGGTGCCGCATACCTGATATCCTACGAAGGTGGCGGTGTTGATGGCAAAGGAGGAGCCGCCTACCATGGTGCCGGTCTTGAGGATCAGGCCGGTCTCCTTATCCACCTTCATGATAGTGGTACCGGAATAGGTATAGAGGTAGCCGCCCACGATGATGGGGCTGCCCACAGCGCCGCCGCTGTAGCCCTCGCCCAGCTTGTTGGCCCACACCAGAACGGTGTCCTCAGCGGTGATGGGGGTGCGCACATCCACCACGCCGTTGTTTTCATCGTTCTTGCGGAACAGGGGCCAGTCGGTGGGCAGTTCGATATCCTTCAGGGTGCTGTCGGGGGCCTTCTCCAGCTTGATCTGGACGGTCTTGTTGGCCTCGCCGGCGGTGAAGGTCTTTTTCTGGCCCACATAGCCGTAGCGGGTCACCACTGCGGTGTAGCTGCTGCCGCTGTCGAGGGTGTAGATGCCCTTGTCACCCGGCAGGATGCGGTCGCCGGTGACGTCGCTGGTGAGGAACACCGTGGCATCACCGGGGGTCGTGGTGATGGTGGTCTCGATGGGGGCCTGCTTATTGACCTTGATGGTATAGGTCCCGGCGATGCTGCCGGTCTCCTTGTGGGAGACGGTAACCGTGATGGTCTCCGCCGCCGCAGAGCCCGCCTTCAGGGGGACCGCCACAGTCTGGCGGACAGCAGGGCTGTGGTCCTTATCATAGGTGATGCTCCGGCTCCAGTCGCCGCAGGCCACAGTCACTGTCATATCTGCATCCATCCGGTAGGAGGACAGGGGCCGCAGGGTCAGGCGCAGCTCAGAGGCTTTTTCGCTGACATCGGCGGTGTAGTCATACACCAGCTTGGTAAAGGTGGCCTTGGTGGTGTCGCCGCCCTGATTCAGGGGAACCACAACGTCGTTCTGGTCCTTGGCGGACAGGGAATCCAGCGTCATGGTGCGGTTGACATGGATGAAGTAGTCCTGATACAGGGTAGCGCCGTTGACCGTTTTGGACTGGGCTACCTTCAGGCGGGCAGTGTTGCCATAGCCGCCCACGGCCATGAAGTTGTTCAGTGCGGTGGTGGTATAGCTGGTATCGGAGGTGGTCAGTGCTTTCTCTATCGTCCGGTCGGGCCAAGCAGTATTGCGGTGATACGCTGCATAGAACGTAGTTTTGTAAGAACTATCCGCTCTGACACGCTTGAGCTGGAAGATGGAAGAGTTGGACTCCACCGTAAAGGTGTACTCATGGGTACCCTCCGTAAACGCCGGGGACATATCACACAACGGTGCATTGTTGCCGGTTCTGGCGCTCAGACCCGTCAGCCAATCCTCGGTGACAGGGGTGGGAACATCATAGGATCTGTTGGGGACGGCCTGAAAGGCACCTTCTGCGTGGTAATACACGTCCTTGGTGGCCAGATAGGTATACCCCAGCCCCAGCGTCAGCGTATAGATGTCCGCCGTGCCGGTGGAGGAGGTGGGGGCGATGTAGTCGCCGGTCTGGCTATACACCTTTACATCCAGCCCCTCCTCGTGATTCAGTGTCACGGAGACGGTAGCCTGCTTCTGCACCTTCACCGTATAGGTGACGCTCTGGCCGTTGGCGGTCAGCACCACGGGGATCAGGTAGTAGTTGCTGGAGTCCTTCTCGCAGTCCGCCAGGTTCACCGCCACGGGGGAGCCACTCTGGGTGGACTTCCCGGCCACGGTGATGGCAGCGCCGCTGCACAGAGCCGTGGGGGTGATCTTCACCTGATCCTGCGACGTGACCACGTTGTAGGTATCGGTGGCCCTATCATAGGTCGGACTCAGGGTCAGTCCGGACACGGAGTCCGCAGCCGCCAGATCACTGAGGCTGGGAGTGCGGATCAGGTGGAGCGTGTAGGTCTGATACTGCTCATAGCCGTCGCCCTTCAGACGGGCCTCACACACCACGTCCGCATTTTTCAGGCTGTTGCGCTCGACACTATCCGTCAGGACATCTGCCTTGCTCTTCCAGCTGTGGGCCTTGTTGCCGTTGGGGTCGCCCGCCTTGTAGACACGGATGTTGGTGGTATCCACGCCGTCACCCGGCTCAAAATAGGGATAGAGCGAGTTGTACGCATGGTCCGGGATCAGGTAGGTACCCTCGGCGGCGGTAACGTCCTGCTTGGGCATCTCGCCGTAGGTTTTCCAGTAATTGTCGATACCAATGCCCACGGACTTGATCCACTGGCCGGCAGGCAGCTGGGCGGTGAGGGTGGTACCCTCCTTCACCTCCAGCGTGCCACGGACATGGCGGAACTCGCCGTCGGACAGGTCGAAGGTATAGGTGGCGGGGATCAGGTCCACGGTGTTGGTGTTCTTCACCGTGACAACGGTGCCGAACTCACTGGTGAACACCGCCTCGCCGGGGGTGATGGCCTCGCCGCCCATGGTGGCGCTGATGGTCAGCGGCGTGGTCTTGCCCTCCAGGAACTTGGCGTGCTTGTCGATGGCGCTGAACAGCGCATCGTTCAGGGTCTTGGCCGTGGTGTCCGTGGCGGCATAGAAGCCCTTCACGGCGGCATCATAGGCCTCCTGAGCGGCCTTGTAATCCTTCAGGCCGTTGGTAGCGGTGTTGTAGACCGCCATGTTGGCCGCCAGCTTCTGGAGGTTTGCTCCATGGCTCTGGTCCGAGTTGGTGGTGAACCAGATGGCCGTCAGGCCATCCGCCGACTGATCCAGCTTGTATCCATCCTCGTCGTAATGGATGCTGAAGTTGTCGGTGGTGCCATCGACAGCGGCAATGTATCCGCTGTCGATGCCGCTGAAGGTGTGGCCGCTTTTTTTCAGCACATCCTTCACCGTGTCGCCGGAGTGATAGGTGACATACTCCGGCTTGATGAGGAAGCCGTCCTGCGTCACCGCCATCAGGGCGATCTGCTGGGTGTCCGCCGCCAGCGCCGCCGAAGGCAGCAGCGACAGCAGCATCAGGAACGTCAGCAGAACCGACAGAAGGCGGTTTCCGAGATGTGTCTTCTCTTTCATCTTTCATACTCCTTTCTGTTCTTTTATGATTCAAATCACCTGACAGGTGAGGAATCTCTGTTTCCAGCGTCTGGCCGCCGGGACACGCTCCCGCCACAGACGCTCCGTCCCCTCCAGCAGCTTCTGCGCCTGTTGGCGTTGGGGCTCCTCGATGGGGTGGTCGCTGAACCAGACCTCCTGCTCCAGCGCCGTCAGCTGCCGGGCCGTCTCGTCGCCCAGCAGGGCTGTCAGGGCCTCCTGCCGCTGGGGGGATGCCTCGCTCCACGCTCCCGGCTGCAAGGCCGTCAGCTGCCGGTGCAGGGCGCTGAGCATAGCCTGACAGGCCGCGCGGCCGTCGGGATCCTCAAAGCGCCTGCGCTGCCGCTTCAGCCTTCGCCGCAGCAGCACCGTCCGCAGCACCATGGCTGCCAGACACACCAGCACCAGTGCCGCCAAGACCAGCAGCACGCTCTGGATAAAGATCCGCTGGCTGTGGTCGTCCTGGGGCTCCTGAGAGATGTCGGTCTGGTTCTCTTGGGGCGTTTGATCCTGCCCCGTGTAGGTCGTGCCGTTCTCGTTTTCCGCCGGGTCGCCGTCCTCCGGCAGTTGGTAACTGATGTTCTCCTCGTAGCCGGGGACGGTGTCGAAGGGGATCCAGCCCACGCCGTCCAGATAGTACTCCGCCCAGGCATGGGCGGCCCGCTGGGTCAGGGTCAGCTGCGCCCCGTCCGACAGGGCCTCCGCCTGCTGCCGGGTCACCACATAGCCCTCCACATACCGGGCCGGGATGCCGCAGCAGCGCAGCAGCAGCGTCGTCAGCGTGGCATAGTGGACACTGTACCCCTGTCGGGCGCCGGTCAGCAGCCACGCCGCCACGTCGCCGGTGGCCGGGGTGACCGTCCCCTCCCGGAGGGTCAGGTTGGCCGCCAGAAAGCGGCTGATCTCCGACTTGGCCTGAGTGGTGTTCCAGCCCTGACCGGGGGTGAACTGCGCCGTCAAGGCATCGTAGGTGTCCTGCGGCACCGTGAGATAGTGGTCATAGACCCACTGGCGATAGACGCTCTCCCCCGTCCGGTAGTCGCTGTCCGTCTCCGCCTGCGCCAGCTGCTGCTGGAGCAGGTAGCTCTCCTCCACCGGGTACAGCGCCGCCTCATAGCTGCGCTGGGTGGGGTCGGTCATGCCCTCGCCGGTGAGGTCACGGGCATCCAATGCGCTCTCCAGCCCGTCGCCCCCGCCATAGGGGGTATAGGCCACGGAGCGGCAGGCGCCCAGCACCTGAATGGTCACATGGTTCTCGCTCTCGGCCTCGCCGTTGGCCTTTGCCAGCTGCTGGGCCGGGAAGAAATAGCCGCTTTGCAGGCTATACAGCATCGGGGCCTCCTCCGTCAAGCGGCGGGCCGCCAGCTGCTGCCAGCCGGTGCCGGTGTACTCCCCCGCTACATAGCCCCGCAGATACAGGGGCGTCCAGTGATCCATAGTCAGCCGCAGCGCCGGCTCCTGTCCGGGGGAAAAGGCTCCGGAGCCGGAGATGTCTCCCTCCGGCAGGGGATCGGCGGCATCCTCATAGCGCCAGCGGTGCAGGGTCTTGCCCAGCCGCCGCCCCAGCGCCGTGGGGGATGCGCCGCCGGAGAGGCCCTCCGGCAGCAGTCCCATCAGCAGCACCAGCGCCAGCGCTCCTGCCGTGACGGCCTTGGCCCTGCGGCCTATGGCACTGCCCTGCACAAAGCACAGCAGCACCCCCAGCAGGAAGCAGGTAAACCACCAGCCTCCCGGCACAAGGCCCGCCAGACGCAGCGCCAGCAGTCCTGCTGCGCAGATGGCCGCCGGCCATATCCGCCAGCGCTGCCGCAGCACAAGACCCGCAGCAAGGCCCGTTACAGCCCCCACAGGCAGCAGCATCCACCAGACGCTGCCCGCCCCCACATAGGGCGGCGTGTACCGTCCGGTCTGCTGAAAGCGCCACTGACCCCATAAGTCTCCCAGCCCCGCCAGAGCAGCGCTGATGTGGCTCCGCAGCAGTATGCCCGCCGCCAACAGCACCAGCAGCGCTCCGCAGAGGGCAGCCCGCTGCCATTTCCGATCCCACCGCAGCAGCAGTCCCGCCGCAAGGCCCAGCGCCGCCAAAGCGCCCAGCCCCAGCAGGCCCGGCACCGATTCCGGGCGCAGGCATTGCCACAGCAGGCCCCATATGCCTGCCAGCAGCAGCACGCCCGCCGCCGCATCCGTGGGGCGCAGAGGCCTGAATGGGGCCGGCATCATATCAAATTGGAATGAAACAGTCTGTTTTTTCACCAAAAGCTCCTAATTCCACATCCATTTTCCCAGTATTTCCTGCATATCCTCCGGGGTGAAGCGGCACACGCCCTCCCCGGCGCAGGGCTCATCGCTGCACAGCAGCACGACGGCATCCTCCGGCAGCTGCCCGTCCGCCGGAAGCTGGGTACAGCAGTACAGCAGCTTCCCCTCCGGACGCAGCTCCGGCGGCTGCGGCTCCTCCTGTGCCTTGCTTTTCAGCAGCGCCGTTACCGCTTCGGGCAGCTGCTCCTCCCCGGTGATCTCCCGGACAGAGGTGGTCTCCCCGCTCCACATGAGTCGAAAGGGCTGATCCGCATAGGCCTGACACAGCGACACCGCCGCCTCCATCAGGCCGTCCGCCAGACGGGGCGGGGCCGTGCGGCGCTCCACATAGATGGTCAATCGGTGATCCACCGGCTTGGCCGCATCCCGCACCATGTAGCGTCCTGCCTTGGCGGAGAGCTTCCAGTGGATCTGACGCAGACTGTCGCCGGGGACATATTCCCGGATCTGAAAGATCTCCGTAGGATCGCTGCCCCGGACATCCGGGGCGTACTCCTCGCAGTCCGTCTGGCAGCTCACGGCCGACACCGGGTCTGCCTCGATGGGGAAGGTATCCGGCATGACGCAGATGCGTCCCTGCACCGTGCAGGGGATCCTCACCGGCAGCACGCCCAGCAGATCCCACAGCACCAGCTCCGCCGCCTGCATCACCAGACAGCCGCAGCAGGCACTCTGCACCTGCCACGCTCCCCGGCCCTGATACAGGGTCAGCTTCTCCCGGTGCGTCTCTCCGGTAACGGTGTTCTCCACCGATACCGTGAGCCTGCCCCGGCCGAAGGGGACACCCTGCCGCACCTCCGCCGTCACGGAAAAGGGCTTACCCTTCTCCGCCGTCACGGGGCAGGTGAGCCGTACCTGCGACCGCTTCCTTGTCAGCAGCAGTGCAAGCCAGCCTGCCAGCGGCGCCATCAGCCAGCACAGGGCCAGCCACGGGGCAGGCGCCCAAGGCGTCACCAGCCAGCACAGCACCAGTCCGGCCTCCGTCAAAAGCCACAGCAAGGTGCTCATGCCCGCCGCTCCGACAGCACCGGCGGCTGGGTCTGCGCCAGCACCTCCGCCACGATGGCCTCCGGTGTGTACTCGTTGAGGCGGGCCTTGGAGGAAAGCATCAGACGGTGGGCAAACACATACTCCGCCATCTGCGTCACATCTTCCGGCACCACGAAATCCCGGCCCTCTGCGAAGGCTCTTGCCTTGGCCGTGCGGCACAGGGCCAGAGCGCCACGGGGGCTGATACCCAGCTTCAGCAGCGGATGGGTGCGTGTCACCTCCGCCAGCCGGGCGATGTAATCATAGATCTGGTCGTCCACATGGACCTGACGCACCTTGGCAATGGCGGCGATCAGCTCCTCCCGGCGCATCACCGGCTCCACCTGCTCCAGAGGCTCCTGCTGGCTGCGCTCCTTCAGGATACGCACCTGACTGCCCACATCGGGATAGCCCATGCTCAGCTTCATGAGGAAACGATCCAGCTGGGAGTTGGGCAGATTCTGTGTACCGGCAGAGCCGATGGGGTTCTGAGTGGCCAGCACCACAAAGGGGGCCGGCAGATCGTGGGTCACGCCGTCTACGGTGACATGACCCTCCTCCATGGCCTCCAACAGCGCCGACTGGGTTTTGCTGGAGGTACGGTTGATCTCGTCTGCCAGCAGCAGATTGGTCATCACCGCACCGGGCTGATACACCATCCGCCCCTGCTCCGGCAGGGAAAAGCCGATGATATCCGAGGGCATGGTGTCCGGTGTGAACTGCACACGCTTGGTTTCCAGCCCCAGCGCCTTGGAAAAGGCCAGCGCCATGGTGGTCTTACCCACCCCCGGCACGTCCTCCAGCAGCACATGGCCCTGGGCCAGAATGGAGATCCAAACCTTCTCCACCACATCGTCCTTGCCGACGATGACCTTCCGCACTTCCCGCAGAATTTTCTCCGTTACTTCGTACATATTTTCCTCCGCTTGCTCCAAATCACGATGCCTGCGGCCACCACTACCACGGCGGCGCCTGCGGCGATCCATACTACGGCGCCAGAACCGGAGGTGGTCACCTCCGCCGCGACCCGCAGCTCATATGCCTGCGCCGGATCCTCCGGCGTGATCTCCAAGGAAAGCTCCTGCATCCGATCCAGCAGCGCCCCGGCAGCGAACACATAGCTGCGCTCGGCGGCGGGGATGGCCAGATACCGGGTATACAGAGCCTGCACCTCCTCCGGCGTGGCCACTGCCACATCCGTCAGTGCCTCGTTCAGGGCCGTCACCTGCGTCTTTACATCCTCCGGCATCTCCTCCCGGAAGTCATACAGGCTCCGGCGGGCGGCGGACAGCCGCTCCATGGCCTCCTGCGCCAGCAGGGCCTGCTCCGTGGCCATGACATCGGAGCCGTCCGTCAGAATATGGCGGAAGGTGCCGTCGTCCAGCCGGTAGCGCATCAGCCCGTCCACGGCGCTGATGCCGTTTTTCACGAACCGGGCGTCCGTGGCCGGGTCCACTCCCAAGCTGCACAGGGCGATGATGACCTGCGCCGTACTCTCCAGATTGGCGGCGTCCCAGCTGATGAAATCGCCCTCCGCCGTCTGCTGGTCAGACAGCCACGCCAGCGCCCGGCGCACCACCTCCCGGATGGTCACAGACTCCCCGGAGGTTCCGGTATACGTCACTGTGCTGTTCTGATAGGGCGCCAGCGCCTGCAGGGTCATGGCTGTCAGATCCACGTCTGAGTTCCCTACCGTCAGGCCGAAGCCGCCCTCCGGCTCCTGCGCTGCCACCAGCGCCTGCAAAATAGTGGCTCTGGTGTAGACGGCATCCTCCGGCACGGCGAAGCGGGCGCTGTCCAGAGCGATCAGGCCGAAGATCCAGCCGTTGAGTCCCTGTGTTCCCAGAGATTTGGCAGCGGTGAATTGATATACGCCGTCGGCCAGCAGGTTCACCGACCGACCGTTCTTGTCCCGGCCGAAGGCGGTGGGGTCCGCTCCCAGCGCCAGCGCCGTCAGGGCGGTGCGCTGCCACTCCGTGGCTCGCAAGCGGTCCAAGCCCCCCTGCTCCCGGTACATCCGGGTCACATAGCGCTCCAGTGCCTTGCGGTAAGCGGAGGTATCCCCCTCCGTACCGGCCCGGCTCACGGCGATGGCCACCCAGTCGCTGACGGAGTCTCCCGCCGTCAGCTTGTCGCTTTGCAGCAGTGTCTCCGCCGTGCAGCCCTGCGCCGCCGCCAGCGCATCCAGCGTCTCCTGCCCATAGGCGGGGATCACCAGTACCAGCGTCAGCAGCAGCGTCAGCAGGCGGCAGCAGCCCTTTCTCATTCTATCGTTCATATCTCGCTCCTGTCATAGCGTAGTCCGGCAGTCTGCGCCGCCGGGGAAGCCACCCGGCATTGACCGCCGGGATCGGCTCCTGCTTCTGCTCCCCGCAGCGGGAGCAGGTGTATTCGATGTAGCCCGGTGTTCCGTCCTCTCCCGGCTCCGTGCGTCCCGTCTCCACGAAATCATGCCCCAGAGGCGGCACCTCCTGCTGATCCTTCCGATCGCCGCAGACGGTGCAGACGGTGCTGATCTCGCCGGGATGGGTGCAGTCCGGCGCCACTGTCTGTGTCGGCTCACCCCAGACGTGCTCCTCAATGTAGGTGCCGTTGAGCCACTTACCGCAATAGCTGGGCAGCAGACCGTAGCTGCCGCCGGTGGAACTGTATCCGCCGATGTCCTTGCCGTAGGCCAGCGTGAAGCGCAGATACAGGGTATCGCCGTCGGTGAGGTAATAGCCGGACAGACCCTTACCGGCATAGGTATTGCCGCCCACAGAGTACATCCAGCCGGAGCCCTGAGTATAGTCGAACTCGCCCAGACTGTTGTTATCCGTCTGGCCCGTCAGGGTCAGGCCGTCCTGCAGGATCTTGCTCCACAGGTTCTCCGGGATGGCGGGATAGTCCATCATGCCGCCCCGGCTGATGCGCCGCAGATAGAAGCCCACGTCCATGGAGCCGGAGTATTCGTACTCGTAGCCCCACTCCTCCAGCGCCTCGATAACGGCATAGGAGGCCGGGGTATTCTGGCGAATTTTGTAGGTATACGGTTCCTCCATCACATTCAGTCCCACGGTGGTGGCGTCGATGACGATATAGGCCGTGCCGATGACGTCGCCGGTATCCACGAAGCGGTAGAGAATGCGATAGGACACGAAGGCGGAGTTGCCCTCCCCGTCCCAGGCCCGGATGGTAATGGTGTGCTCCACCGTATCGCCCACGATGGGATCCGGGAAGTAGAGCTGATACTCGTACACCGGGCCGCCGGTGGGGCCTGTGATGCGCTTTCCGTCCATCTGCACCTCGATCTGGCTGGCGTAGAGGGGAGAGCCTGTGTAGGCCGTGGCCTTCACCGTCAGGGTGAAGTTGCGGTTGCTGGTCTCCGTCACGCCGTCCAGATTGGTGACGATGGTGGGGGGATGCTCACCGATGGTGGGATGATCCTCATCGGCCTTCTGTGCTACATACCGGATGGAGAAGCGAACCTCCTCCACCGTGGTGTTCCCCTTCTTGCGGTAGAGGGTAATGTGGTTGGTCTCATTGCGCACCATCCGAGCGGTGTAGTTCTTGCCGTCGGCGCTGGTGAGATACCGGCCGTTCATGGGGGTATCGCTGTTTTGCAGCTTCACCTTCAGCGTCTCGCCGTTGGGGTTGATGAGATAGGCGTAAAAGGGCAGCGTGTCATCTGTCAGCTGGTTATAGGTGATCTCACAGTTGCTGAGATCCGTGATGATGCGGGTGCTGGTATCGTCGGAGGGACCGGGCTCCGGGTCCACCGGGCCGGGGCCGTCGTTATCGCCCTTGCCGGGATTATCGCCGGGCTGCGGATTATCGCCGGGCTGCTCCGGCTGCTCCGGATTGTCTGTGGGATTCTCCGGCTGCTCCGGGGCATCGGGTTCCTCCTGAGGCGGCTCCTCGTCCGGCTGCTCCGGAGTCTCCGGCTCTTCCGGCGTGTCCTCGTTCTCCGGGTCCTCCGGCTGCTCCGGGGCATTGGGCTTCTCCTGCTGGGAGGCGCCTCCCTGTCCCTCGGTGCGGATAGTCTGGACCGGGGGCTGGGGCAGCGGCTCCGGCTCCTGCGTGGAAAGGCCCATCCCGGACAGCACCAGCAGCACCACCAAGGCCGCCGCCAGCACCAGCGCTCCGCCCCGCCATAGATAGGGTCGAATCTTCTTCATATACTCCTCATTCTCCGTGCCGCCGCTCCCGCAGTGTACGGGAGCAGGCGCAAAAAAATATGGGGTCATCCTGCGTGGCAGAATAACACCATAACCATTCCTGGGATCATTCTAACGGCAACAGTAGGTCTCCCGGCTCGCATCTCAAGCGGCGATCTCCCCTGCCTTCTCAGAAGCACGCTTCCAATGGCTGACTTTCGTCGGCGGGATAGACACCTCGATGCACACGGTGTTGGTCAACGTGGGGCTCGTCCCCGTTCCCTTGTTCAGCTTTGCGCCTGACCCCACGGGCCTTTGCAGCGCATTGCCTCTGTCCGTATCTATCGGGAAATATTATATCCTATCCCATGTGGAAATGCAAGGAAAATGCGGAGGGCCGTCGAAAGATTTTCTTGACTTATGTACGAAATCGTACTAAAATATGCTTGTCCGGTTTCGGACATTATTGCGGAGGACTTTCTTTTCATGCGTATTCAACTATCCGAGCACTTCACCTATCGAAAACTGCTGCGCTTCACTCTGCCGTCTGTCATCATGATGGTGTGTACCTCCATCTACGGCGTGGTGGACGGTGTTTTCGTGTCCAACTTTGTGGGCTCCGATGCCTTTGCTGCCGTGAACCTCATTATGCCGTTTCTCATGGTGTTGGGTGCCGTGGGTTTCATGCTGGGTACCGGTGGCAGTGCGCTGGTAGCGTACACCCTGGGAGCCGGCAGCGAAAAGCGTGCCAACGAGATCTTCTCCCTGCTGATCTATGTGCTGATTGGACTGGGCGCCGTGTTCACCATCGGCGGCATTGCCTTTCTCACGCCTATGTCCCGGCTGCTGGGCGCCGACGAGACCATGCTGCCGGTGTGCGTCAGCTACGGACGTATCGTCCTGCTGGGCCTGATCCCCTATATGCTGCAAAACACCTTCCAGAGCTTTCTGGTGACGGCGGAACGGCCTCAGCTGGGCCTGTACGTCACCATTGCCGCCGGCGTCACCAACATCGTGCTGGACGCTCTGTTCGTGGCGGTGCTGCAATGGGGTGTCGAGGGCGCCGCTCTGGCCACCATTCTCAGCCAGTTCGTAGGCGGCGCCATTCCGCTGGTGTACTTCCTCCGGCCCAACAGCAGCAAGCTGCGGCTGGGCCGCACCTCCTTCCATGGGCGGGCACTGCTGAAGGCCTGCGCCAACGGCTCCTCGGAGTTCATGACCAACATCTCCATGTCGGTGGTGAATATGCTCTACAACTGGCAGCTGATGCGGCTCATGGGCTCCGGCGGCGTGGCGGTGTACGGTGTCATCATGTACGTCAACTTCATCTTCATCGCCATCTTTCTGGGCTATTCCATGGGCAGCGCCCCCATCGTGGGCTATCACTACGGCGCCGGGAACCGGACGGAGCTGCGGGGGCTGCTGCGGAAGAGCCTGTGCATCATTACCGTCATGAGCGTGGTACTGACGGCAGCTGCCCTGCTGCTGGCCCGGCCCCTGTCCCTGATCTTTGTGTCCAAGGAGCCGGCTCTGCTGCCGGTGACCATCCGGGCCTTCTCCATCTACTCCCTGTCCTTCCTAATGGTGGGGCACAACATCTATGCCTCCTCCTTTTTTACCGCCCTCAACGACGGCTTCATCTCTGCCCTGATTTCCTTTGCCCGGACGCTGGTGTTTCAGGTAGCCGCCGTTATCGTGCTGCCCGTGCTATGGGGTATCGACGGCGTATGGGCCGCCGTGGTGGCTGCCGAGACGCTGGCGCTGCTGCTGTCGGCGGCGTGCCTCGTGGGCAAGCGGAAAAAGTACGGCTATGCGTAAGGAGGCGAGGATGTGACCACCATTCAGGAGTTCAACCAAATCGACGGCCGTATCAGCAGTCTGTATCATGCAGCGGCGCTGAAAATGGGACTGTCGGACAGCGAGTTCCGCATCCTGTACACGCTGGCAGTCAATGCGCCTGGCTATCTTCAGTCCGCCTTGCGGGAGGCCACGGGTATGGGCCGCTCCACCGTCAATTCCGCTTTGAAGAAGCTGGAGCGGGAGGGCATACTGACCCTGTCCCCCGGCAGTGGACGGCACACCTGTGTCTCCCTGACGGCACAGGGGCATCGTCTGGCCGATAGAACCGTGTGCCGCCTGATCCGTCTGGAGGACCGTATTTACGCCAGCTGGACGCCGGAGGAGCAGGCTCTGCTGCTGCGACTGAACCGGGACTTCACCGAAAAGCTGGAGGCCATCGTGGCGTCTTTGTAATGGGGCATCCCCCAAGAAGTAAAAAAGGACACGGCAGGCACAGCCTGTCGTGTCCTTTTTTGTGCTTGCTTACCGCACGATCTCGCCGACCTTGGGGTTGCCGGCAGCCTGAGACTCGTCGGTGTCGATGTGCATGGTGGTGACAGCGTCCTTGTTGACACGAACCACCACATCGTCAAAAATCAGCTTACGGCCCTCGCCGCCGCAGGCCACCTTGATGATCTCGCCGTTCTTCACGCCCATCTCGGCGGCGTCGGCCTCGGTGATGTGCAGGTGACGCTTAGCGATAATGACGCCCTCGGTCAGCTCCACCTCGCCCTTGGGACCTACCAGCTTACATGCGCCGGAGCCCTTCACGTCGCCGCTCTCACGGACGGGGGCATCGATGCCCAGCGTGCGGGCATCGGTGGCGGACAGCTCGATCTGATCCATCTTACGCACGGGACCCAGGATGGACACGTTGGCCATCTCCTTCTTGGGGCCCACCACGGTCAGACGCTCGTTGCTGGCGAACTGGCCGGGATAGGACAGGGGCTTGCGGACGGTGAGTTCATAGCCCTCACCGAACAGCTTCTCCAGCGTCTCCTGGGTCAGGTGAATGTGACGGGCAGACGTTTCGATCATAAAAGACATGGTTTTTTCCTCCTAATTGTTGAACATTGGTCCACTATGAAAATCGTGCCGCAGCACGCTCCATACAACGATGCATCAAAGCAGGATGCGGATGCCACCCAGCACCGGCACCGGCCGCTCCACGCCCCGGATGGCCCCGGTAAGGCCCATGCACCACCACACCGCCACAAAGACGGCCCACACCCAGCCCACGCAGGGGATGACCCCCAGCAGGCCGAAAATACCCAGCACCAGCGACTGGTTCAGGTGGAAGCGGCTGGCCTCCCGGTTCCCCGCCAGCACGGCGACGAGCAGACCGACCCATGTGCAGTAGCAGACGATATCTGTGGTGCGCTTATCCATAGAAGTCATCCTTTTCCATATGCTATATGGCATTGTAGCACATTCTCCCCGGTGTTTCAAGAGACAGGGCGCTATAAATTCCCTTGCAATCCCGTAAAAATCTGCTATAATGACAGCATATTGCACCAGTGATATATATTATCCCTATTTATGAGGTCCTGCATCATGTCTGTGAAATTGGAGCTTTATCGTGTATTCAAGGAGGTGGCCGAGGCCGGCAACATCACCGCCGCCGCTCAGGCCCTGTATATCTCCCAATCCGCCGTCAGCCAGTCCATCAAGCAGCTGGAGGGCGAGCTGCAGACCCGTCTGTTTGCCCGCAACTCCCGTGGCGTGGCCCTGACACCGGACGGCCGGATGCTGTACGAGTACGTCCGCAGCGCCATCGGCCTGCTGGAGACCGGCGAGGAGAAGCTGTCCCAGAGCCGGGAGCTGCAGATGGGACACCTGACCATCGGCGCCAGCGACACCGTCACCAGCCAGTTCCTGCTGCCGTATCTGGAGCGGTTCCACCGGCAGTATCCCGCCATCCACATCCAGATCGTTTCCGGCCGCAGCCACAAGGTACTGGGCCTGCTGCAATCCGGCAAGGTGGATATCGCCTTTGCCAGCACCCCCCAGGAGTCCGCCTCGCTGGAGACGCACCCCTGCTTCGCCACCCACTCCGTGTTCGTGGCGGCGGCGGACTATCCCTGCGACTTCGGCCATGTCTATTCTCTGGCGGAGATCGCCGCCTTCCCCCTGATCCTTTTGGAGCGCAAGGCCTCCTCCCGGCTGTATCTGGAGAAGTACTTCCTGCAAAATGGCCAGCGACTGCACCCGGAGATCGAGCTGGGCGCACGGAGCCTGCTGGTGGATCTGGCAGCCATCGGCTTCGGGGTGGCGGGCGTCACGGAAGAATTCGTCCACGAAGAGCTGTCGAAGGGTCGACTGCGGAAGCTGGCTACGGACTTCGAGATCCCGCCCCGCAGCGTGGATCTGTGCGTCCTGCGGGACGTGCCTCTGACCCCGGCGGCCCAGCGGTTTGCCGACTTCGTAAAGGACAGCTTATCCCAGCGTTCAGGTACGCCTCTGAACTGGGAGAACTGACAAATACCGGGAGAAAAACCAAGAAAAGCTTGGTTTTTCTCCCTATTGTTTTTCCCCCGGAAATTGGGCAGAATAGGGTCAATATGGTGGAGTACCAGCGACTTATAATAAAGGAGTGTAGATCGTGGAAGCATTGAAAGAGCGCATCCGTCGGGAGGGCCGTGTCCTGCCCGGCAACATCATCAAGGTAGACGGGTTTTTGAACCATCGGGTGGACACCGCCTTCATGGAGGAACTGGCGGACGAGTTCGCTCGTTATTTTGACGTCAGCAAGATCACCATGGTGCTGACCGCCGAGGCCAGCGGCATCGCTCTGGCCACCATCTGCGCCAATAAGTACGGCGTGCCCATGGTGTTTGCCAAGAAGGCCAAGAGCGACAACATCGAGGGTGGCCTGTACCAGAGCGAGATCTTCTCTTATACTTACAAGAAGAAGGCCACCCTTATCGTGGCGCAGGAGTGGCTGGGGCCGGAGGACAAGGTCCTTATCATCGACGACTTCATGGCTAAGGGCTACGCCATGCAGGGTCTCATCGACATCGTCAACGCCGCCGGCGCCGAGCTGGTGGGCATCGGCGTGGCGGTGGAAAAGGGCTTCCAGCACGGCGGCGACTCCTTCCGGGAGCAGGGCTACAACATCCACTCTCTGGCCGTTATCGAGGAGGCTACGCCCGACCACATCACCTTCCGGGAGGATGATCCGGTATGAAAAAGGTTTTAGTGCTGGACTTCGGCGGCCAGTATAATCTGCTGGTGGCTCGCCGTGTCCGTGAATGCGGCGTATACTGCGAGATCCGCTCCTGGCGGGAGTCTATGGAGAATATCCGGGCCTTCCAGCCTGACGCTCTCATTTTCACCGGTGGCCCCGCCACGGTGTTTGAGCCAAATGCTCCCATGGTGGATCCCGCCCTGTTCTCTATGGGCATCCCTGTGCTGGGCATCTGCTATGGTCAGCAGCTGATGATCCATCTGCTGGGCGGCCAGTGCCGCCGGGCCGGGACCCGTGAGTACGGCAAGGTAGAACTGACTCATAACGGCAAGAGCCCTCTGTTTAAGGATATCCCCGCCACCGCCGTGTACTGGATGAGCCACGGCGTGGAGGTGGAGACGCTGGCCCCCGGCTTCGAGGTGGTGGCCTCCACCGACGGCTGCCGCTGCGCTGCCATCCAGTGCGCCGAGAAGCAGCTTTACGGCGTGCAGTTCCACCCGGAGGTACTCCACACCCAGTACGGCAAGGAGCTGCTGCAGAATTTCCTATACGGCATCTGCGGCTTCACCGCCGAGTGGACCATGGCGTCCTATCTGGAGGAGGCCGTGGCGGAGTGCCGGGCCAAGATCGGCAGCGGCCGTGTGCTGCTGGCTCTCTCCGGCGGCGTGGACAGCTCTGTGGCTGCCGCCCTGCTGCAGCGTGCCGTGGGCGATCAGTTGACCTGTATCTTCGTGGATCACGGTCTGCTGCGGAAGGACGAGGGCGATCAGGTGGAGGAGGTCATGACCCACCAGTTCCATGTGGACGTGCGCCGGGTCAACGCCAAGGACCGCTTCCTCTCCAAGCTGGCCGGTGTCACCGACCCGGAGACCAAGCGCAAGATCATCGGCGAGGAGTTCATCCGGGTCTTTGAGGCGGAGGCCAAGAAGATCGGCGCCGTGGATTTTCTGGCACAGGGTACCATCTATCCCGATGTAGTGGAGTCCGGTCTGGGCGGCGAGTCCGTAGTCATCAAGAGCCACCACAATGTGGGCGGCTTGCCAGACTGCGTGGACTTCAAGGACATCGTGGAGCCCCTACGGCGGCTGTTCAAGGACGAGGTGCGGCAGCTGGGCATCGAGCTGGGCCTGCCGGAGCAGCTGGTGTGGCGCCAGCCCTTCCCCGGCCCCGGTCTGGCCATCCGTGTCATCGGTGAGATCACCGATGAGAAACTGGAGATCCTGCGGGATGCCGATGCCATCTTCCGGGAGGAGATGGCTCTGGCGGGATTGAACCGTACCACCAGTCAGTACTTTGCCGTGCTGACCAGCGTCCGCAGCGTGGGTGTCATGGGTGACGAGCGCACCTACGACTATACGCTGGCCCTGCGGGCGGTGCAGTCTCAGGACTTCATGACCGCTACGTGGTCCCGCCTGCCCTATGAGCTGCTGGATAAGGTCAGCGGCCGCATCGTGGGCGAGGTAAAGCATATCAACCGCATCGTCTACGATATCACCTCTAAGCCCCCCGCAACCGTGGAGTGGGAGTAGTCGCCGCTTACCCGAAAACCCTTTATTTTCAAGGGTTTTCGGGTTTCTTTTTTGCCCCGGGTACACGAAAGGTACACGGCGGGTACACGAAAAACTTATGCGAAAGCCTCCAAACGGTCGGCAACTTCCCCGTGTTTTGTCGGGTACAGGTGGGAATAGATCTCCAAAGTTGTCGTCACGCTCTCATGCCCGAGGCGTTCGCTGATCAGCAGTGGTGCAAACCCAAGCTCGATCAGCAAGCTGGCGTGGCTGTGACGAAGATCGTGCACCCGTATCTCCCGGAGTCCGGTCTTCTTGCAGCCTCTTTCCATTTCGTGTTTCAGATAATGCTTCGTTACTTCGAACAGTCTGTCTGACGGATCGTAGCCGTACAATCTGTCGGCATAATCCTTTACCATATCGCAAACGAATTGCGGCAAGGTAATCTTGCGATTGCTTTTTGGCGTCTTTGGGTCAAGGAATAGGTCCTCGCCGTCTATACGCGCATAGTTTTTTGTGATGGAAACCGTCCGTTCCTCAAAGTCGAAATCGTTCAGGGTCAAAGCCAGCATTTCTCCGGATCGCATTCCTGTCCAGTAAAGCAGATTAAAGATGACCTTGGACTGCAGCTTATCACTGACGGCATCAATAAAAAACTTGAATTCGTCCGCTGTCCAGATCTGTTCCAATCCGGAATTCTTTTTACCGATAGTTCCGCTTTTTTGTACCGGATTGCTGCTGAGGCCGTAATACTTGACTGCAAAATTGAAAATTGCAGACAACTGGCTGTTCAGTGTTCTCAGATAGGTTGGCTTATAATTCCTCTGATTGTTCATCAGCTCGGTTTGCCAGCGACGCACATTCATCGGCTGGATCTCATTGACTTTCAAATTCTTGAAATACGGCATAATATGTACCGCAATGATGTCCTCTTTCCCTTTGTAGGTAGTCGGTCTGATTCTGGCTTTGCAGTCATCCATATAGATCTCTACCATATCGCTGAAAAGCATATCGCAGGAATTTGAGGTCTTGCTCAGAAAATCCAGTTCATACTGCTTGGCTTCTTTTTGCAGTCGAAAACCTTTCTTCTTTTTCTGCTTTTTGGTGCCTGTCCAATCTGTGTAAACAAATTTACAGTACCATAACCCTGTCTTTTCGTCTTTGTAGGTCGGCAATGATTTCACCTCCGATCCGTAAAAGTTTCATCGCCCGGATACGGTTTCCCTCGTCACTTACAGGTAGGTGTTCTCGTAAAAATATTTGGCAGATACCTTACCTGCCACAGTCAGCTTTCCGGCTTTCTCCAACTCACTGTTGAGTCGTTTGATAATGCGGTATGCTGTGCTGCGGGAAACACCGAGTAATTCGGCAACATCCGTTGCTGTCAAGTATCTTTTGCTCGTCTGTAATGCTGTCGGTTTGTATTCCGCCATGTTTTCCTCCTTTCTGACAGCCTGCAGCAGCGGAGTATCCTTGCGATATTGTCATTATACTACTTTTCGCAATAGATCCCGTGTGAGGGCTGTCCGCATATATTCATATTTAGTTTGTGTTCAAATTAAAAACGCCTGTCCACCGGGCCATTTCCTGCGCCCATTTCAGCCGCGTATTGGCAGGCTGCCGCTATGCGGCAATTCTTCTGTGGGCACGCTCCGAATCGATCATCGTGGCATACTGTCCGCAGATCCTGTATAACTCCCGGCGGAAGGATATTCGGTTTTCAAGGTGCATAAGCGGATAGAGCTTCTTCCTCTATCCGTTCACTAATAAACACGGGGGTATACCCGCCTTTTCTGCAATCATAATTCAAAAAAGCGAAATTTCTTTTTCCATATCGCCACCCGCATAACTATATATAGTTTCTAAATTCTTGACAAACACGATATATTGTGCTATACTTCTTCTGTAATTGATTTTTGTGCGTTGTCCGTAAGGACCGGCAGTAAGCTTCTGCATTGCACATATCGTTAAGTTTGCAGTATGTCAGTAGTATAACTGTGCCGTGAGGCCGGTTATGTACTGGCATTTTTTGTTTTTTCAGGATATTTATATCCTCTGCGAGAATGACACCTGTTCGTAATTCATTACGGACATGAATGCCTGAAAAGGCATCGGCTGTTGTTCTCGCTTTTTTTATGCCCAAAAAGCCTTCGTGCTTTTGGAATACATTTTTAGAAAGGCGGAAACCGAATGAAAAGACGAACCCATCGGCACTCGCACAGAAGAGTGTCCAGACCTGCTGTGTTCAAGCAGCAGGTGAAAAGAAAGGAGGCAAGAAAGCTTGCAAAGTACCCGCTGAAAACGGTATATGTCCCTCACACAAGGCTTTATCAGCCTCAGAATCGAGGTGCATAATATGCCGAACACAACGAGTACCTACGAACCGCTGGTTTTGGTTGACACGGCAGATCTGCCGGAGGAGGAATGGCTGGAATATCGCCGCAGGGGGATCGGCGGAAGTGACGCCGCTGCCATTTTAGGTGTGTCCCCATTTGCGACCGCCCGCGACCTCTACTACGACAAACTCAAAGTCGTATCGTATGAGGACGGCGAAAGCAACTGGGTGCAAAAGAAGGTCGGGCATTTGCTTGAGGATCTGGTCGCTGAGATTTTCCATGTGAAAACAGGTTTTGAAATCTATCAGGTGAAGAAGATGTTTTATCACCCGGTCTACACCTATATGCTGGCAGACATTGATTACTTCATCCGATTGCCAAACGGCAAAACGGCGATCCTTGAGATCAAGACCACAAACTACAACGCCAAGGATCATTGGTGGTGCGACGGACAGGAGATCGTTCCCGTCAACTACGAGATCCAGGGCCGCCATTATATGTGCGTGATGAATATGGATGAGGTGTACTTCTGCTGCCTTTACGGCAATAACGAAAATGAAGTCATCATCCGGCACATTGATCGTGACCCGGATTACGAGGCGGAAATGATCGCTCTGGAGGGCAACTTCTGGAACGACCATGTTCTGACACAGACACCGCCGCCGTACACAGAGGACGGTGAGCTGACGCTTGAAAGCGTTCGGCGTCACTTCGGCCCTGCCGACGAAAACGCCCCTGAGATCGAGCTGAGCGTGCCGCTGGCAAGCAGTCTGGTGCGCTATACCGAGCTGCAGGCGGAAAAGTCGGAATTGAACCGTGAGGTCAAGCGGGTCGAAAACGAGATGAAACGGCTGCAAGGGCGCATTGTAGCGGAAATGGGACGAAGCTGCACGGCTACGGCAAACAGCGGCGGCGTTTTCTATTCCATCAGCTACAAGCCTACGAGAAAGCCCGACATCGGCAAGGAAGGGCTGATACGGCTGAAAGCACAACATCCCGATATTTACGAGGATTATGTGACGGTATCGGAAAGCCGCCGCTTCTATGTAAAGCGCAAATATGACGAGGCGGCATAAACGGAAGAAAGGATGGTGCAGATGAAAAACGATGCACAGAAAGAAAACGAGAAAGGAGTGGTGAACCGTGGGGTATGTCGGGACTTATGACCGGACGATCTTCTATAATCCGAGCAATAAGTATTGCATTATCAGCGTGAAAACCTCCGACCAAAGCGTACCGCAGCAGGCACGGAGTGCTTACCGTCACCGGGACAATATGATCCGGTTTATCGCCGTCGGGTATGAATTGCCTCAAACCGATAAGGTGAGCATGATCCTGGACGGCGAATGGGAGAACGGAAAACACGGTGTTCAGCTGCAGGTCGATAAGTGCGAGGAGATCGTGCCGCAGACCAAAGAGGGCGTATACGGTTATCTTTCCTCCCGGCTGATCAAAGGCGTCGGTGAAAAGACTGCCGCATTGATCGTAAACCGCTTCGGTGCCGACGCATTGCGTGTGCTGGAAAACGAGCCGGAGCGACTGCTGGAGATTCGAGGAATCACCCCGGATAAGCTGGAGGACATCAAAGCCTCCTATGCGGAAAGCCGGTGCGTGCGGGATCTGATGATCCTGCTGACCCCATTTAATGTCACGCCGGTAACGGCCATGAAGATTTATGAGCATTTTGGCTCCCGCAGCGTAGACATTCTGCAAAAGAACCCATATGAATTGTGCCAGGTATCCGGATTCGGATTTAAGAGAGTCGATGCCATCGTCCGCAAGGGCGATCTGCCGCTGAATTCTCCTATGCGGATCCACGGCGCCGTATTTGCAGCATTGGATACGGGGCGCAGCGAAAAAGGCCATCTTTTTCTGGAAGAAGATGCGCTTGCGAAAACGGGTGTGAAGCTGCTCAATGAGAATATTACCGATGGACAGGTCAAGGTCACACCCGAGGAAGTGGACGCCATTGTTCAGGATATGATCCTCAAGGGTGAGATCGTTTCAAGCAACGGCAACATCTATCAGAGCAATGTTTTCGTGCAGGAGGATGAAACCGCCCGGAAAATTGCGGAAATGCTGGCTGTACCGCCGGTCACGCTGGATATATCCGAATCACTCGAATATGTCCGCAAAAATCTCGGTCTTGCCCTTTCACAAAGGCAGAGCGAGGCGGTGTATATGGCTTTTCGCAGTAATCTGTCTATCATTACGGGCTCTCCCGGTACCGGTAAAACCACGGTCTTGCGTGCGATCATAGAGGTCTTTCAGATGCTCTGCCCCAAGGGGAAGATCCTGCTTGCCGCTCCGACCGGACGGGCCAGCCGAAGAATGGCAGAAAGCACGGGCAGAAACGACGCCAAAACGCTGCATAGCCTTTTAGGGCTGCTGGGCGACAGTGAGCCGATCCAAAAGGATAAACAAAAAGAACCGCTTGACGCCGACCTCATCATCGTGGACGAAAGCTCCATGATCGATATGTGGCTGGCAAGGCAATTCTTCAGCCGTGTCCGTATGGGTACGAGAGTTATCCTGACCGGTGATGTGGACCAGCTGCAAAGCGTGGGCGCCGGCGATGTCTTCCGTGAGCTGATCGACAGCGGACTTATCCCCGTTACGGTACTCAATGAGATCTTCCGTCAGAAAAAAGGCAGCCTCATTGCCTACAATGCAAAGCGCATCAATGAGGCCAACATCGACCTTCAGTACGGCGAGGATTTTCAGTTTGTCAAGTGCCAGACACAGGAAGATGCCGCTGACCTGATTTGCAGGATCTTCTGTGAACAGGTTGCTTTGCACGGAATCGAAAAGGTGCAGATACTCTCTCCGTTCCGTTCGGAAGGGCCGGCCTCGGTCGAGCAGCTTAACGCCGCTATCCGAGAGCTTGTCAATCCGGCGAGGGACGAGTTTGCCGATCTGAAGGTCGGCAGCCACTACTTCCGTGTGGGCGACAAGGTGATGCAGACAAAAAACAATGCGAAGGCATCCAACGGCGACATCGGCTACATTCGCAAAATGGGGCGCAATGCAAAGAACGAAATGGTCGTGACGATCGAATTTTCCGGCGACCGCATTGCCGAATACGGTATGGAAGAAATGGGCCATATGGAACTGGCTTATGCGACTACCGTACATAAGGCGATGGGCTCGGAATTTGATATTGTGATCATGCCTATTCTTCGCAGCCATTACATTATGCTGAATCGGAACATCGTCTACACGGCGATCACCCGTGCGAAGGAGCAGGTCATCCCGGTCGGTCAGAAGAAAGCGCTGATCATGGCGATCCTCAAAAAGGCCACCGGAAAACGAAATACGCAGCTTGGCGAGCGTATCGGCAAATATCTGAAAGCCTTTACCCGCCAAAATGAATTGAAAAAGGTCAGTTGATACGAAGCGGCTTGCAGAAAAGTGCAGGAGTGCTTCGTGTTTATTTATGAAAGGAGATTTCCCGTATGAATACAAATCAAAGTGCAACGATGTATGAATCTGTCCCTGTGGTTTCCGAGTTGAACAAGGTGCAGGGCTTTGACCCGCTCAAATTTCTGCGCAGAACGACCAAGGGCGAAAAGGTTCTTGACCTCAAATACAAAAAGCTCTGGTTCCGCCTGAAATATCCGAACGGCAGGATCAAGCTGTCCTCCCTCAAGATTACGGATCAGCTGGCGATCATCGAGGCCCGTGTGTATTTCGACAAGAACGACGCACAGCCGAGATCCAGCTTCATTGCCCAAAGAGAGGCGAAAGCCACTCCGGGCGGTCTGTATATCGAGTCAGCGCAGCACGCTGCCATCGACCAGGCATTGTCGGACGCCGGTTTTGGCGTACAGTTTTCTGCTGCCGCTCCTACAGCGAACGCAGAGAAAGCGGCTGAAACCGTCAAAGAGCAGCCGACAGTAGCGGAAACCGCCACGGCGGAGCAAGTTTCCACAGAAGTGCCGGTTACGGTTGCCGAAGCGGCGACAGAGGTAATCAACGAGCCTATGCAGGAAGCCCCTGTTGTTCAGGAAACCGTTGCAGAAGCTACTGCCGCAGAGGTCATGGAATCTGCGGCTCCTGTTATGGAAGATGCTGAGGGCGAAGAAATTGAGGAAGAAACTGCCGATACCGATACGGCAGCGCCGACTTATTCCTCAGATATGCCGGTCGATGAGATCTGCTCTATGATGACCTACGAAGAGGCCGGCAATGTGATCGTGCCGCTCGGCACCTGCAAGGGCTGGGCGATGTCGCAAGTGGCTGACCGCCGCCCTGCGAGCCTGAAATGGTACATCAACGGCTATTCCGGCAATGATAACATTCTTCGTGCGGCAGCTACGATCATGCAGGCGTCTTTGGATGAAATGCAGAGAGCAAGCTGACATTCACCGATATTTCTTTAGAAAGGAGGCTTGTTCATGAGCCAGCCGCATGATTTTCCGTTCGACATAACGGATGTGGCGGAACTGCTTCACTTGCGGATACGGCGGCCGAGCCCGCAAGGGCTTTATGTGGATTGTCCCATCTGTAATGACAAGCGAGGGAAAATGCACATCAACACGCAGACCGATACCTGGCGGTGCAATTACTGCGATGAAAGCGGCGGTATGCTGGCTTTATATGCAAAGGTGCATAGCATCAGCACGAGTACTGCCTATCGGGAGATCAGCGATGCGCTGCTCAACGGAGTAAACCTTTCGGATCATGCGGTCAAGTACCCGGATAAGCCGAAGGAAACGCCGGTCGAAGCTGCGCCTGCTGCCGACATTGCCGTGCGCAATAAGACCTATACCGCACTTCTTGCTATGCTGACGCTATCCAAGGAGCACCGTGCGCATCTGCAAACGGTCAGAGGCTTGCCGGACGAACAGATCGAGAGGTTGGGCTACAAGACCATGCCTCCCTTTTATATGTGCCGTTCATTGGCAAACCGGCTTCTGCAAAACGGGCATCAGCTGGATGGCGTGCCGGGATTTTATCAAAAGGACGGTCAGTGGACGATTGCCAGCTCCAGCTTTACCGCCGGCATTATGATCCCTGCACGGACAAGGCAAGGGCTTATCAGCGGCTTTCAGATCCGTTTGGATGTGCCGCTGAAGAATGAGGATGATCCGCCGGAAAAGGACGGGGCCAAATACATCTGGTTTTCGTCTGCCGGTAAGCCGAAAGGCACCTCCTCCGGAAGCCCGGCGCATTTTGTCGGTGATCCGAATGCAGGCGTTGTCTATGTGACGGAAGGGCTTTTGAAAGCCGACATTGCCCATTATCTGATGAACCGTTCCTTTGCCGCTACGGCCGGCGTCAACAATATGGCGCAGCTGGAGCTTCTACTGAAAGAGCTGGCAGAGAACGGCACGCATACGATCATTGAATCAGAGGATATGGACAAATACCGGAATGAGGCTGCCTGCAAGGGCGCCTTGAAGCTGCACGAATTGGCAAGGAAATACGGCATGGTGTGCCGTGGACTCAACTGGAATCCGAATTACAAGGGCGTGGACGACTGGCAGCTTGCCTTAAAGCGAAACGCCTACGCAAAGGAGGATAGCAGGAAGAATTTCAGGCAAAGATTTATGTACGGTCTTTGTGACTTTGAAGTGATCGACGATGATATTGCACAGTGGCACGAAAGCACTGAATGTGCGTGTGAGCTGCACGAATATCTCGGGCTGACGGAGGAAGAGTATTCTTTGTTTGTCAGAAGCTCCGACGAGCTTGAAAATCGGTTGCTGTCGCAAAGGCAGGAGCAACGGTTTCGGATATACCAGTTGGAGGTTAGTCTTTACAAGGTCATTCCCTTTGCCTTCGGCGGAATAAAGGAACTGCAAAAAGCAGGTCACGAATACCCGCCGGCGTCGCAGTACATGCTGATACATGACGGTATGCTGCATTGTGAGGAAACGGCGAGTGATACAGGGCGGCTCACACACATTGCCGAGCTTTTCGGTGATGCTTTGCCAAAGGATTACCGAGGCAGGAGCGTCGCCCCATCCGATGTGATAGAACTGTATGACGACACGGGACGGCGTTATTTCTACCGTGACACAGACGGTTTTTGTCCGGTGAAGTTTTCTCCGATGCTCGCAAAGAAATAGGAACAGCCGGAAACGGCTATATGTCAAGAATGGGATACAGCGTGGGTAAAACTGCGCTGTGTCCCTATTTTTATAGGAGGAACATTTTATGAGTGTTGATACCAACAATACGGAATTGAAAAAAGGCGCTGATCTGGCGACTATCGCAGATCAAAGAGATGATCAACGGCAGCAGGCGGAAGCCGAGGCTGCACAGGAAGTGCTTCAGCGAATGCAGGATACTGCAGCCGAGGACGAAAAGCGCCGTGCTCACGAGGAGGCCGAAGCCAAGCGCAAAGCCGAATGGGAGCAAAAACAGCGCGAAAAAGCCGAAGCTGAACAGGCTGCCTGGGAAAACGCCGTGGCTATGGGTGATGATGAGGTCATGATGGCTTCGATGAAGCGTGTCGGTGATGACGCCGAGCGACTGACCCGCCGCAATATGAAGCAATGCGTGACCGAGCATATTCAGACTAAGTGCCTCAGCGAACCGGAATTTGCCCGGCAGGTCATGCACCCCCGCAAGAATATGATCCGTTGTTTCCGTTACATTACCCGCAAAGCCAAGGAGTTTGCCGAGCAGGAAATGAAGGACAACGACGAAAAGCCGATCGCAGGCGGTTATGGCTGTGATGTGCCGGATGATATGTGCTATCTCTGGGCCGAAGAATACTTTATGGATATGGACGCAGAGGAAGATAAGGAAAAGGAGGAAAAATTCGTTCCGAAGCCTTATTCCGGAAAGCCGGCCCCGAGATCCAAAAAGAAGGCCGACAAGAAAAAGCCGACTCCCCTAAAGGAGCCGCCGGCAGAGGATCACCCGAACGATAGCACGCAGATGAATTTGTTTGAGGTGGGCGCATGATGAATAAAAGAGTCTTGCGCAAATTTGCAATACCGAGCAGCAGTCCTAACCCGAAAAACGGCATTTTCTGTGCCGATCAGGTGAAGTATGTGGTGCGCACGGCGATCAAAAATATCGACCATCAGCGCACGCTGGTACTGTATATCTACGCAAAGGAAAGTGTGCTGGCCGGAAATCATACCCCTCGCTGGACAATGTTTCAGCAGAAAGGCGGCTATATCACCTTATGCGCCGATGATAAAGGCACACGCTGGCAGCAGTCTATGTTCGAGAACCTCGGAAAGGATCACTTTTTCAGGGATAAATGCTCTTTCTATTCCCAGGCCGACGAGAGACGGGTCACGAGATATTGTCAGGCCGAAAAGCAAAAAGGATTTGAAAGCCTCTGCCTGCTTCAGTTGGATTTATTGCGGAAAAAGCAAAGGGAAAATGAACTGAAAAAGCAGCGCAGGATCATCGAGCGGATGAAACCGGTAGGCGCATTACCCAGGGACATCAAAGGCTTTATGCACAGAGAGACCCTGCCGCATTATATCTTCTATGATTATGCCAAGGGAAAAGCGCCGAAAAACGCATACTGTACTGCCTGCAAGCATAATGTATCGGTCGCTGAAGCCAAGCACAACGGCGAAGGCATTTGCCCACACTGCAAGAGGAAAATCACCTTTAAGAGCCGTGGGCGCCGCGGATATATAGTTGACCGTTCTACTGCACAGGTTATTCAGCGGCTGGGTAGCAACGAAATGATCATTCGTTTCGTAAAAGCCTACCGCCGTTATCCGAAAAGCGACACGCCGGAGTTTCATGTTTATGAAAACGCACGGTTGTTTCTTCAATGGGACGGCAGCAAGATCATAGCCAGCGAAAGCTACTATTACGGTTATTCCCGGGATCGCATTACACCGTGGCATCCGGGCGACAGGCCGGTATTCAGCCGGTGGTACTACAATTTTGAGGCAGACTGCTGCGGCTATCTCTATCATCGGAATCTGGACAGTGAGCTGAAAGGAACGCCGTGGCAGTATTCCGCACTGAAGGAATATTATGTAGGAGATCCCACGCCTTTGTATGCCGGACAGTATCTGCAGAAGTATTTACGCTATCCTATGCTGGAGTATTTGGTAAAGCTGAAGCTCTATCGTCTCGCAACCTATGTTGCTTACGGCGATACGGGCGGGGCTCGTTTCTATGACGACAGCGTGCTCAACAGCAAGGGCAAAACCGTAACAGAGGTTTTGGGCGTCGGCAAAAAATATATACCGCTTTTGCAGACGATCGACCCCGGGCCGGACCAGCTTACGATGATCAAAGCATTTCTGCGGGATAATATCCGACCGGATCTGGAACTGATGAAATGGTGCAGCAAAAACGACATCGGAGAGGAAGCGTATATTACGGTTCCCTTGCGCTATATGACGCCCCATAAGCTGATGCGGTATGCTACGGAACAGTTTACCACACACCGAAAGACCTCTTATTACGCCCCCGGTTATTATTCCATGCGTGAGATGATGTCCGACTATAAGGATTACCTTTGTATGTGCGAACTATTGGAGCACGATATGAAAAGCAGCTTTGTCCTGTTTCCGAATGATTTGAAGGCGGAGCATGACCGGGTAAATGATATGTCCCGAAATGATGTGTCGCAGGCGTATGATCGGAGAATTGCCAAAATGTTTGAGGGATTGCAGCACCGTTACGGATACACCCAAATGGGGTTTGTTGTTATTCCTCCGCATTCCGCAAAAGAGATCACACAGGAGGGCGATAAACTGCACCACTGTGTCGGACGCTATGTGAAAGATGTGGTAAAAAACAATACCACGATCCTTTTCATCCGAAAAGCGTCCGCACCGAAAAAGCCGTATTGTACGGTAGAGGTGAAGCATGGGGATGTCATTCAGGCAAGGATCCAGAACAACGTTGTCCCGCCGCCCAAGGTGAAGAGATTTATCGAAAGCTGGAAAGAAAATGTGCTATACGCACCTGCTCTTGAACGGGCAGCATAACGAGAAAGGATGATACAGAATGAAAGAAAGATTGATACGGCAGCGTGAACTGACCGCCCGGCTCAATACATACCGGGACGAGTATTACAACCAAAATGCTCCGTCAGTATCGGACACTGTATATGACCGGCTCTTTGATGAGCTGACTGAACTGGAGAAAGAAACCGGCGTAGTGATGTCCAATTCGCCGACGCAGACCGTGGGCTACCCCGTTGTGTCGAGGCTGCCGCAGGCAAAGCACGATATTCCGCTGTTATCACTGGATAAAACAAAGCTGATAAGCGAGCTGCTTGCATTTCAGGACGGCCGCGCAGTGAATTTCTCACTGAAGCTGGACGGACTGACGACCGAGATCATTTATGAGGGCGGCCTTCTGCAACGGCTCTCTACCCGGGGCGACGGCGACATCGGTGAGGATATTACCCACAACGCCGAAGCCATCGAAGGAATACCGGTGCAGATCCCGTACAAGGAAAGACTGGTCGTTGCCGGTGAGAGTTTTATTCACTGTAGCGACTTTGAACGGCTGCGCCAAAAGCTGGTTGACAGTACGGGAAAGCCGTACCGAAACAGCCGCAATCTTGCCGCCGGCTCCGTCCGTGCTTACAATTCTGCGGTATGCGCCAAGCGGTGCGTCCACTTTTTGCCCTTTGCGGTCATAGAGGGACTGCCGGAGATCGAGGCCGAGACGGACAGCAAACGCATGAAGCTGGCAAAGCTCACTGAATTTGGCTTCGGCAGAGTGCGCTCTCTTCAGTTCACAACGGCAAATAACGATATGATGGATCTGCACATTAAGGTACTGCGGGACAAAGCGGCCGAGGAAGATCTGCCGATCGACGGACTGGTCATGACCTATGACTCCATTTCCTACTCCCGCACCTGCGGACGGACAGGGCACCATTTCAAGGATGGTCTTGCCTTTAAGTTTGAAGACGAGCTCTTTGAAACAAGGCTCGACCACATTGAGTGGACGCCGACCCGTTCCGGTGAGATCTCTCCGGTAGCTGTTTTTGACACGGTAGAGATCGACGGATGCGAGGTGTCCCGTGCAACGCTGCACAACCTCTCTTTTATTGAGGGGCTTGAGTTGATGCCGGGCAACCGCATTCTGGTGAGTAAGCGGAACATGATCATCCCTCAGGTCGAAGAAAACCTTGACCGTGGAGATTTTTCAATGGAAGTGCTGGTTCCGTCTCTCTGCCCATGCTGTGGGTATCAGACGATGATCCATACTACACAGAAGCGGATCGACGGTGAGCTGAAGCTGACGAAAACACTATTCTGCCACAATCCGAATTGTGCAGCGCAGAATCTGAGGAAATTCGTTCACTTCGTCGGAAAGAAAGCGATGGACATTGATGGACTGTCAGAGGCGACGCTGGAGCAATTCATTGCCCGTGGCTGGCTTCAGGATTTTACGGATATTTACCGGCTGGATAATCACCGGGACGAGATCATCCGTATGGACGGTTTCGGAGAAAGGTCCTGGCAGCGGCTATGGGATGCGATCCAAAAGAGCCGCAATACCACATTTGAGCACTATCTTATCGCAATGGATATTCCGATGATCGGCAACACAGCCAGTGCTGCGCTCGGTCGATGCTTCGATCAGAGTCTCCGTGCCTTTGAGGTAGCGGTCGATTCCGGCTATGATTTTACGCAGCTTCCCGATTTCGGAGAAACGCTGCATAACAACATTCACGAATGGTTTTCAGTTGAAGAAAACCGCATTTTATGGAAGGAATTAAAGCCTATGGTAAACATTGAAAAGAAAGAAACCGCTATGTCCGTCGTACAGGACAACCCCTTTGTGGGGAAAACGCTTGTGGTTACGGGCAAGGTCGAGCCGTACACCCGTGACGGCATCAATGCGAAGATATATTCTTTGGGTGCGAAAGCCGGAAGCTCCGTATCCAAGAATACCGACTACCTGATCTGCGGCGAAAATGCCGGCAGTAAGCTCGTCAAGGCGCAAGCGCTCGGCGTTGCCGTACTGTCGCCGGCAGAGTTTTTCCGTATGATCGGAGAGTAAATAATCAATAGAATGACGGGCGGAGAGGAAGTTTTTCTTCTCCGCCCTTGTCGGATCGGAGGAAATGCTATGGCAAAGAAATATAGGGTCACCATAACCGAAGCGCTGAAACGAACGGTCGATGTGACGGCAGAAAGCAAAGAGGCCGCTGAGCAGATCGTCGGCGACGAATGGTACAGCGGCAAGCATATTCTGACTGCCGATGATTTTACCGGTGTTGAATTTGAAGCAAATACTATTTAGGAAAGGACTGAAACGAATGGAAGAATTAAAAAAGGCCTTTTACGAGGTCATGTATAAGTATGAAAAATCCTTTGGCGAAACCGGCGTTATGACAAATCTGAACTTATGGGCACAAGAAAAAGCAGGATTGCTCGAATTGCTGCGCCGCCATCCGAATTGGGATGAGGACGCAAAGGCAATCGTGTTTTCCTTTGATGAGGGGCGCGGTATTCAGCGTGATGTCGTGGACGAGATCGCTTTTACTATGGAGGATCTTGCCGCCGAGCAGATCAATGAAGAACAGCGTTTGGAGGATTTCCGCATTGCTCTGCGTGCCGCTGTCAACGAGTACAGCAGCACGCTGTCCGAGCAAACGCTGGAGATCGTCCGGAACCGTGGCGGTATAAAATGCGCTGAGGGACAGAAAACCAGCCGGATCATCGGCAAGCTGTGCCGCAGTTTCGGTGTGGACGGGCATGAGCGTTATAACGCGGTATTTGCCCAGCTTTCCGATTCTCTGAATCCTCTGCAAATGCTCAAAACGGCGCTGTTATCTCTGCACCCGTGTGATTTTCTTGAAATGTCCAACAAGGACAACACCTGGACTTCCTGCCACAATCTCGAAAGCGGCAGCTATCAGGCCGGAGCGCTGTCCTATATGACTGACGATGTGAGCATGACCTTCTTCACGGTTGACCCGGAAGTGAAAGACCATTATTACCGTGCGCCGAGACGGTCACGGCAGATGTTTTTCTACAAGGATCAAACGCTGTTTCAATCAAGGCTCTATCCGAGCGATTTGTCGGAGCAAATGGATCTGTACCGCAGTATCGTACAGAAAGCGATTGCGACCTGCCTCGGTGTGCCAAATCGTTGGGTGCTGAAAAAGAAGCGTGAGGATGTGAACGAGTGCTGCACCAGCGGCGAAGGCAGCCGTCAATATCCCGACTATAATTACTACGGGAATCTGTCGATGCTAAAAACCGCTGCCGCACCCAGTCATTTCGTCATTGGAGGCCCATCACTCTGTGTTTGCTGCGGCCAAGCGTACCATTCGGGTCACTTGAAATGCCGATGCGAGGATACCGTTGTCTGCAAGGATTGCGGCAATACTGTTCCCAAGCAAAATGCAAGATATATTGAAGGAGTCTATCACTGCCATGCGTGCCTGCATATCTGCGGCTCGTGCGGTGAGATGATCCACGGAACAATGTATCCGGCATACGACCGCAGAGGCCGGTTGGTAGAGATATGCGAAGCCTGCTACCGGGCATCGCTTGAGCCGTGTGCGGCCTGCAGCGTTTGCAGCATCTGCCGCATCATCGGCAATGCGTTCTGCCACAGGACTTCGGTCACAGCTGCGGAAGGCGGTGCGAGATGATTCGATTTGATGATATTCTCCGTATGCGGCAAAAGGAACTGAAGCATTATCTGGCCGGTCACCTGAAGAAACTTGGCTATGAGACAGTCAAAAAGAAAGGCTTCCTCTATGCCGAGGGCACAGTGCCGGTGCTGTTGGTCGCCCATTTGGACACCGTACATAATGAGCTGCCGCATATCATCTGCCGATCCGAAGACGGGCGCTATATCATGTCCCCGCAAGGGATCGGCGGCGACGACCGGTGCGGCGTATATATGATCTTACAGATCATTAGCGAAGTACGCTGCCATGTGCTGTTCTGCGAGGATGAGGAAACCGGCGGACAGGGCGCCAAAGCGTTTGAACGGAGCGGGATCCAGATCGATGTGAATTACATTGTAGAGGTGGACCGCCGTGGGAACAACGACGCTGTGTTTTACAACTGCGACAACCCGAAGTTTTCTGAGTTTGTCTGCTCCTTCGGTTTCCGTGAGGCAATGGGCTCCTTCAGCGACATTTCCGTTGTTGCGCCATATCTCAAAACAGCAGCGGTAAATATTAGTGCCGGTTACTACAATGAGCACCGATTGCACGAAGTGATCGACTGGTCTGCCATGCAGAACAATGTCGAGCGCATCAAGCAGATGGTGCAGACGGAAACCGGCAAGTATCCTTACAGAAAGCGAAAGCTATATGCCGGCTCCTATTTCGGGCAGCAGACGCTGTTCGACATAGAGCCTGCCGGCAGAGATAAGGAAAAGCTGCTGATGGAGCTGCCGGAAGGAACGCGGCTTATGATGAACGGGTGCGAGGTCACACCTTCTTTTCCGTATCTTATGGATAACGAAGGCAATGTGTACGCCGGCATTCAGGAGCTTGACGCTGCAGTTTTATCGGAAAATTCCATTGCCTGCGACGAGAATGGGGAGCTTCTCTCCTTTTCGGTGTTTGACGCCAAGCGGATGAAAGTTCTCTCTATGGAGTCGGCAATGGAACAGTTAGGAATGGATATTGGGTGGTAGGCTCCTCTGCTCACCCAAGCATTAGAAAGGAGTTGCCATGAGAAAGATCACCGTTCTCGACTTTTGCAGTCGGATCGGAATTGCCAGCGATGAGATACCAGTCGTTGTAAAGGCCGGGATCAATATAGTAGGTCGCTACCGCAGTTTATATAAACTGACGGCACAGGCTATGCCCGACTTGCTGGAGGCTAAGGTGCAATCTGTAACCTCGACACGAGAAGAAGTCATCCTTCAAATTACTTTCAAGGACTTCAGCACGAAACGACCATAATCGTATATGAGCGAATAGCACCTCACGGGATTTTTCCCCGTGAGGTGCTTTGTCTTATCACTATTTTTTACTTGCGGGACTATTTTGCCCCTTTGCGGAAATCTGTTGAAATAACACGCATTAAAGTCGTAATTAAAGAGTATAAACCAAAAACAAAGGAGATTTTACCATGCTAATCAGTATCGACCACGGGAATAAACAAATCAAAACCAACCACAGGACCTTTGTGTCCGGGCTTCGGGAAAGCGACACAAAGCCGCCCTTCGGAAAGGATGTTCTGTTCTACAAGGGCAAGTATTATACCCTCACCGATCAGCGCATCCCGTATATGCGGGACAAGACGGCTGACGAACGGTATTTTATCCTCACGCTGTTTGCCGTTGCCTTTGAGCTTGCCGGAACCGAGTACCGCAAGGACGAGATCGTAGATGTGCAGCTTGCGGTAGGCCTGCCGCCTGCCCATTACGGAGCGCAATACGAACGGTTTGAAAACTATTTTCTGAACCGGGATATTATTGACTTCCAGCTCGACGGCAGACCGTACTCTGTATTCATCAGCACGGCGATTTGCTTTCCGCAGGCTTACGCTGCCATTATGCCGATCTATCAGCGGATCCATTCGTATTCAAAGGTTGCAGTGCTGGACATTGGCGGTTTTACTGCCGACTATCTGCTGGTGAAAAACGGCGAGGCGGATCTGTCTGCCTGCGACTCACTGGATAACGGCGTCATCACTCTTTACAATGGAATCAAATCCAAGGTCAATGCGGATTTTGACATCCTCCTGGACGAGTCGGACATTGATGCTATCTTGAAGGATACGCCTACCGATTTTGACGAAAGTGTGATCCGTATCGTGCAGGAGCAGGCGCAACAGTTTATCAACGATCTTTTCGGCAAGCTCAGAGAGCGGATGATTGATTTGCGCTCCGGCAAGGCTGTGTTTGTCGGCGGCGGTTCTATCCTACTGAAGAAACAAATCGAAGCGTCCGGCAAGGTCGGCGCACCGATTTTTGTCGATGAGATTTCCGCCAATACAAAGGGCTACGAGCTGTTGTTCAAGGCCGCTTGTATGGGGTGATGTGAATGGCGAAGAAAGATATTTACAAGTTCACTATTCAATTCAGCGGCGGAGATCCGCAGCATCAGCAGGTTGCGGAAATACTCAATCAGCAGGGGCGCCGGAAAGCACAGTTTCTTGTAAACACAGTTCTGCACTACATTCATTGCTCCGAAACGCCCGATATTCCTCAGCCGTCACCAGTTAATACCGACGCCATTGAAGCAATCGTGCGGCGCATTATGGAGGAATACTCAGAAAAGCCCACCCCAAAAGATGTCGGACAGGCGCCGGAGAAAAAGACGGTCAAATCCGAAGAGATCGCCTTTGATGACGCTGCCGAACTGCTGGGAGAGGATGGTATGGCGGCAATCAAAAATACTATGGC
>OLSX01000606.1_pt1 | contig 36114 bp, 34 predicted proteins | sample 1673141 | NCBI WGS metagenome assembly OLSX01 (sample SAMEA3136759, study PRJEB25190) | human gut metagenome | biome: human gut; feature: human-associated habitat; material: faeces | place: Austria | collected 2013 | reverse complement strand
AATTATAGAAACTGAAAACCAGGTATGTTGTTCATATCTGGTTTTTGTCATCAAACGCTCTTTAAAGAAATAGACAATATCATATACAGATCGATTCTGAAAGATATTGTCCAGAGGCAAGAAATCTCCATACAGTGTACCTGGATCAAGATACCCCAGAATATCTGATTTTCTGATCTTTCCTTTAAGCATGCGCATCTTGACTGTATTGATGCTGTGGATCTCACCATCTCCAAACATCATATAGTCTTTGATATCATCTAATTTTCTAGAATAATAAAATTTTGAAAACATACAGTATCGCGCTGCACTGTCCATAGCCAGATGCCAGCATGGATTTTTTACGGCAGTTTCAATACTTTCATTCCATCCTAAAGGATAATAGACTTCTATTTCCTCTTCTTTGATCTCCTGTATCCTGTCTGAAGGACATCCTTGCTTTTTCAGCAGTTCAGCAACAGCTTTTTTGCTATTGCCTGATTAGTTCTTCTATTCACAGACATTTTCTGTCCATGCCTGTTTGTCAATTACATATTTCTGCTCAGTGATATCTTCATAATGTCCAGTAGCAGGAGTAATTGTAAAATGTGGACCATAAGTATGTGTCTCATCACCAAAATCCATCATCATATCAGTTGCATGATTTCCTGCTTCATCATCAGTGCTGAAAAATTTACCACAACTATTGCAAACATATCCATCTTGTATCTTTTTTTCAGGACTCTCTTCAATCCACCTCTGCCCAGTAACTACTGTTTCCCAGTGACCTTCAGCATCATGGTAAACATCGTGGCATTTCTTTTCAGCAGGCTTCTGCTGTGTCTGAGTACTACTTGATGTATTTCCACTTGATGTGTTGTTGTTTTTAGAAGCTGTTGCTCCATTTGGTTTATTTGCAGTTTTGTTATTTTTGGAAGCAGTTGCATTTGATTTATTTTCAGCCTTTTTTGAATCAGATTTGGTTGTTGTTTTATCATCTTTCTTTGAATTAGTTTTTGAATCTGCTTTTGCTGACTCTTCTGTCTTTTCTGAAACCGTGATTGTTACTTTTGTATCAGAAGAAGTACCGTTTGTTCCAACTGCATGGAACTTGACACTGTATGTTCCTACCTTGTCTGTCTTAACATTTGATGTAACTGTATACCATGCTTCATCATATGTTCCGTCTTCATTTTTATTAGGCTCTTCATCAACTTGTTTGCATCCACCATCATTTTTCACTAATGTTTTAGGATCAAATTCATCTCCAAGCTTAATTTCTTTTGATGAGGCAGTAGTTTTGAATGCTGGAGCTTGTGAATTAACTACTTCAAACTTTGCGGTTAACTTTTTCTTTTCACCACTCTTTTTATTTGTAACTGTATAAGTTACTTCAATTTCTCCAACTCTGCTTGTATCAATGTTGGTTGGATATGCAGTTGCTTCCAGATTTTCATCGATTCCTGCTTTAGTTGCTTTCTTTTCTGTCTTTTCTCCAATATAGACCAATGACAGTGGATCCACTGGTTTTCCTGCAGAAGTATATTCTACTTCTTTCTTGATCTGTGTTACTTCATATTCAACATCTTTATTTGAAGTGTTGCAGCCAACTGTTCCAGTAATAACAGCAACTATGACTATAATGACAGCAAGTACTACACTTATAGTTTTAATTCTTTTCTTCTTGTTATCAAATTTCTTTTCGTTTTCATCCATAGTTTAACTTCCTCTTTTCATGTGTGATCTGCACGTGATATAAAAACACCACAGTTGATTTTATATCTACTGTGCTATATCTTTATGTTTTAACTTCAGTATACATATTTTGGCTCATCAGTCTCAACAGCCTCTTCTATCTTTTCTGGTTTCTTCTCATCTTCCACTAGTACATCACTATCGTCTTTTGATTCATTCACAGTTACAGTCTCTTTTTGGAACAGGGTTAATTCTGTTGAAGATTCCAAATTCACTTATAAGAAGCACAAACAATACAACACCGAGAATATACAATTTCTTATAGCTCTTAGCGTGTTCTTTATGTTTCTACAAATGTACCACCTCCACCAATACTTATCTCATCATACATAATTTTACATGCATTTTTTTCAATGTTTAGTATGGGATGACAATGCAAATCACATCTATTATTCTGAATTTAATTGTCATTTGTCTGGAAAGTCACACTTTAATATTACTCAAAATTCTCTACACATCTTCTTCAATATCTTTTATACGATTCAAACATTTTAATGCAGCGCCTGATTTGAACAATCTCGTTATTGTTTTACATATCCACCCCAATAACCTGTTCTGTTCTTTCTTTCTGCATAACATATATCACTATCATTTAGAGTAATTCCATCATATTCGTACGCATCCATCATTAAAGCCTCTGCAATCTTTTCCAAAGCTTTCTTTTGACATCTGTAGTATTTAGCAATGTTGTCACACAACGAATAAATCTGTTCAATTGTATAATCTGCAGATAGTCCACTTGGTATATATTTATAGATTACTGCCACACGCTCTTGCTCTGTCAGAACCGCTTGAAACTTGGTTAGTAATTCTCGACAATAGCACCAATCTAAATATGCATTTCTTGCTGATATTGTGTATTTACTATAAATGGATCCGTTATGATTATCTGGCTGCTTGATGATTGATCCACCCAAGGAAGGTATTAAAGCATTTACTTTATCGAAATCCATCATTGGCAGGAACTGATTATCAAATGTAAACATCTGATAATTGTATTTCAGATTCAATTCATCAATATAGTTTAAATATATTTCAATACGCTTGATTGGTGTTGTATGTAATCGTCTGAATTGTTCTATCTTGTTTCCCATGTTTCAGACTCCTTCAAATGTTTTAAATACAAGAGGATCATAATTGATTTTAAACAATCAATTTCATCATCTGTAAAGCCTAATTTATTCAACCTATTTACAAATCCTTGGAAATCTTTCACTCGCCATCCATATTCAATTGCTGCATTATACAATTTGTATATTTCGCTTGTACTCAGTGACTTCAACTCTTTCATTATTGCTTCATTCTCACGCTGTATTGTCTTGTAATCCTGTTCGTGTATATGCTTTAGCTGCACTAACGACATACGGATTGATGATAACTTTCCTTCATCTATATATCTTTGGTCATATTCACTCCATAAAGATTCCAAGATATCATCAATATTCGCAATCAATTCATTCACCAAATTCTCCATGCTTTCATCCATTATCAATACTTTCTTATAATTCATTTTGACTATTCCTTTCCAATTAGATAAATCTTTTTAGGACTACCACCATTTTTTGCTTCACGATAAATCAAATGTTTAGATTCCAGTTCTTTAAACATTGAAATAACACAAACTTTTGTTGTGTTCATATCTGCCATCACTGAACTATTTGGATAATAAATGTAATGATATCCATTCGTATCTGTATGCCTATATCGCGGATCAGTAATCATCCTTTTAATGTTTTCTAGAAGCACATCTGGATGCCTCTTTGTCGTAATCTTTAATTCTGTCTTTTCCATACAATTTCTTTCTTTACAACATAAAAGGCGAATGTTTCTATTAAAGATACAAACGCCTTGATATTAATATACAATTCTTCCTTATATTTAACTTTTCTGTTTTCTTGTCCATTCTTGCAGCAACTTGATGATCACATTTTCCATATCTCTTTTCGTATAATCTTCCGGGAAGAATCCTCTGAACAAATCGGTATCGAATGTCATTCGATCTAGTGGACTCTTCTTATCTTCTTCCATGATTTCTTCTACTTTATCGATATCGAACTTTTTCTCCTGACTAAGCTTCTTTAAACGCTGCGCTTGTGATAATGATGGTGGTGTTTCTAATGCACGCATTGTCTCATAGAAATCTTGTTGCTCTTCTTCATTTAGATAAGACAATTCAATGGCAGGGCTAAAAGCAATCTTCTTATTATCGACATAATCTTGAAGCTCTGGAATCAGATTGTTCAATCGTAAATATCTTTCAACTTGTTTATAGCTCTCTCCTGTACCTTCAGCAATTTCTTCTGTCGTTCTTTTGAACTTTGGGACAACTTGTCCCAAAGTTAAATCTGTTCGGGCACCCTGATGTTTCAATGCATCCATCTTCATTTTGTATGCTTTCGCTTTTTCACTTGGAAGAATATGTTCTCTCTGAAGATTTGCATCTACCATAAGAATTGTTGCTGCATCATCATCCAAATCTCTGATAATACATGGCATATTTTCTTTGCCAGCTAACATTGATGCGTATCTTCTGCGATGTCCAGAAATCATCTCATAATGTGAATCTCCATTACGTCTGACAATTGCAGGTACCATAACACCGAACTCACGAATACTGTCTGCCATCTTTCGCATTTCTTCATCGTCAGTCACTTTGAATGGATGGTTCTTGAATGGCTCTATTAAATCTATTTTTAAGTTCACAACTCTTTCGCCAGTGTCTCTTCTTTCTTCTTCTGTTTTAAAAATATCTTCATATGATTTCATTGCGAAACTAAATTCTTTCTTTGCCATCTTCTTTTACCTCCAACACTAATCTTTTATATGCATCTGCTACTTTTCCCTTCGCATCATACGCAAAGATACTTTTACCTTCTGTTGCAGTTTCTTCAACTCTTACAGACCTCGGAATCTCTGTTTTGAACACTGGTACAACATCACCATATATTTTTCGGATTCTTTCTGTGATTTCTTTAGCATAAGTTGTCCTGCAATCAAGCATCGTCACTAAAATGCCTTCAATGTTCAATTCATGATTTAATTGTCTTTTTACTTTTTTTATTGTTTTGAATAGTTGTTCTAAACCTTTGATTGATAGATAATTTGCTTGCACAGGAACTATGACCTCATTTGATGCAGCTAAAGCATTCAATGTCAGCATTCCAAGTGATGGCATACAATCAATCAAAATATAATCGTAGCCATTTGCTATCTGTTGAAGGAGTTGTTGAAGAATTCTCTCACGGTTCATTGTGTTAACGAGTGAAACCTCAAGACCGGATAAAGTGATGTTTCCAGGTATGTAATCTACTCCCTCCTCGTGTTTACGAATAACCGTTTCACATGAGATAGGTGATTCGTCCTTTATTCCTTCGAGTAAGTCTGTAATTGTATTATTCAATTCGTCTGGGAAATCATGTCCTAAGCAAACTGTTAATGAACCCTGCGGATCCAAGTCAATCAGTAATACTCGATAACCATGGTTTGCTAATCCAATTCCTAGATTTAAAACTGTGGTGGTCTTTGCGGTTCCACCTTTTTGATTTACGACACTTATTATTTTCGTTCTCATATTTTAGATATCCTTTTCATATTTTTTGTTACAAGCGATTTGTCATTGGTTCATTATATAAAGCACTTAACCAGTAGTTTTTCGGATTTTTTATACTCAAGACCAATTCTGGTGTTTCCCTACGTTTATTTAGAAGATCATTTATACACCAATAATCTATTTTTTTGAATTGCCGTTTTATTGTTTCTAAATCACGATATTCTCCAGCAATCTTCATCTTACTTCTTTTACTCGTCATGATTTCTGTAATAAGACCAACAATATTGTCCAAAAGTTCAACTTCCCAATCACTTACGCAATCATATTTCAAACTCTCATATTCGATTTGTGTTTTTATTTTTGTTTCAACATTTTCGTAATTAATTAGGTCTTTCAATCGATCATCAGTTATTGATTGTGAAGCATTACATAGTTCTAGTAACTTAGATTGATTGATATTTGTATTATTAGTATTTGTCTTTTTTATTCTTTGTAGTGGTGGATTCTCCGGATATGGATTTTCCGTACATGGTTTATCTGTTGAATCATTACCGATATTTTCCAAATTATTGCTTTCAAGCACTAAATCAGAAACGTAATACACAATTCCTGTGATTTTACCTTTCTTGTCTTTTGTTTGTTCTCGTTTCAAATAACCTGCATTTTCTAATTCTTTCAATCCACCATACAAGCTATCTCTTCCATCTTTAGCACGTTTTATAAGATCTGCTATACTATATGACCAATCATCTGGAAAAGATAACATTACTGCTAAAATTCCTTTCGCTTTCCAACTTAATTTTGAATTATTTTGTAATACTTCGTTATCAATTTGAGTAAATGCCCTTCTTCTTCGATTTTTAAATTCCATGTTTATCTCCTTTCTAGCGTCCAAACAAAAAGAGACGCAAATTTACATGAATACGTAAATTCCCATCTCTTCTTTTATTCATATATATAACGTTTAAGACGTATCCATCGTCTCCAGGTCTACACAGACTCTAACTAAAAACGAGTCAATTTTCGACTTTTGTAGGCTTCCATCTGAATTTTTTTCAAAGATGAAACCATCAAAAAAGTGCTTAAAATAAAGGATTTCTGTTAATTCATCCGAGTTAGCAACGCGATAGTCTCCACATGTACCGTTTGTGGAAACATATCACATGGTTGTACTTTCTCTAATTGATAGCCATTCTCTGTAATGATTTTCACATCTCTAGCTAATGTTGCTGGATCACAAGATATATACACTAATCTTTCAGGGGCAATCTTAAATATTGCATCTAGTGTATCTTTAGAACATCCTTTTCTAGGAGGATCTACAATCATCGCATCAATTTTAATATTTGAAGCAATTAACTGATTTGCACCATCAGATGCATCCGCATTCATAAAATGAATATTATGAATATCATTTGCTTCTGCATTGATCTTAGCATCTCTAATCGCATCCGCCACAATTTCAATCCCGTACACTTCCTTTGCTTTCTTTGCACCAATGATACCCATCGTACCAGTACCACAGTAAAGATCCAATAATGTTTCTTTTCCTGTAAGCTGTGCATATTCTAACGCTGTAGAATATAAAACTCTTGTTGCGTATGGATTAATCTGGAAGAAAGATCTTGCGGATATTCTAAACTTACATCCTAACAATTCTTCTTCAATATACGGTTTTCCCGCAATCAATACTTCTTCACCATCAAGAATTACATTATCTTCTCTACGATTAATAATGCACGACAAAGAAGTAATACTTGGATATTTCTCTTGTGTTAATGCAATCAGTTTATCACTATTTTCAAATGGCCAGTTTCTCACCACAAAACAAACCATAACTTCACCACTCACATGTGCATGCTTAATTAACACATGACGAATTTCTTTTCCACAATGAAATTCTTCAAAAGCATGTTTAAAGAATTGTGTTAATTCATTTGATAACTCTGTTTGAACATGACAGCTGTCATACGATACAACACGATTCGTATGATTCTGATAGAAACCCATCTCTACTTTTCCATCTCTTACCTGTACAGGTACCTGTACCTTGTTACGATAATTCCAGTATGGTTCTTCTTTCAAGATTGGAAGTGGCTCGATTTCAATTCCAGCATTCTTGCGAAAACAATCTTTCACTTTTCCCATTTTGAATTCACGCTGTGCATAATCATCCATATGTTGCAGCTGACATCCACCACATGGTCGATACACAGAACACTTTGGTTCCACTCTATGTTCAGATGGTCTCAAAATCTTCACTACTCTACCATAGCCATAGCTGCTCTTCATTTTTGTAATACCAATTTCTGCTTCTTCACCAGCAAGCAAACCAGGCACAAAAATCACTACATCATTGATTCTTGTAACTCCAGCACCTTCAGATGAATATCCAGTACATGTAGCGGTATAAATTTCATTCTTTTTCATTTCCATATAGTTTCAATAAAAGGGACATACTGTCCCTTCTTCCTTATTATTCTGCAGGTTGTTCTTCACCAGATGCATCATCATTAGGTACATCTTCACCACCAGTGATTTCACCACCATTTTGCTGCGCTTCAGCACTTGCACTTGCTGCAGCCTGACGATCAAGAACAGCTTGTCTCAACTTATCCGCAACAGCCTGATCCTTTGCAACAGAAACTGTCTGTTTTTGAGGTTCTGCCATATTTGATGTCTTTGTATCAATGACATAAATAAAGTTTTCACCTTCTGCATCCGTTCTTTCAGGAAGTGTATATACATGAATTTCCAGATCATACTGCTTCTTAGAATCTGTCTTTGTGAAATATACAGCTGGATCAAGAATAGAAGCAACTGTGTTATATACTTCATCTGCTTTTGCATTTACAGTTTCTTCATTTGCATCATCCGCAACATCAACATATACACGTAATGTAGCTGTTGTCATTGTAACAAATGCATTATCCTGACCACCAAGAGCCTTCACTGCACTTTCAACGTCATTCATCTGATTCTTTGTAATTGCAGGATCTAAATCACCTTCAAAACGATTTCCAAGTACTGGTGTACCAGTATCCATACTGGATGAAAATAAGATCCAGCCAAGTACAACAAATGGTGCTAATACCAAAATCAAGCAAATAGTAAACAGAATACCTGTACGATGTGTCTTATTTTTTTTCTTAAGAGATCTAGCTGTCTCTTTTGTTTTGTTTTGTGTCATTTATCTTTCTCCGTTCTTCTATTTTAAACTTTTTGAAAGGATTTGACTACTCACCAATACGCTTCTGTAGTTCTTCTTTGATCAACTTATTAACAATACCACCGTTTGCTTGTCCCTTGGATTTCTTCATAACCTGTCCCATCAAGAAGCCAAGTGCTTTGCCTTTGCCATTCTTGAAGTCTTCAATTGCCTGAGGATTTTCATCCAGAGCTTCCTTGACCATTGCTTCAATGGCACCAGTATCACTCATCTGTTTCAATCCCTTCTTTTCAGCAACTGCTTCAGGATCTTCACCATGCATCATTTCATCAACAACCTGTTTTGCCTGTGCATTAGAAATCTTTCCATCTTCAATCATGCCCACAAGCTTTGCAAGCATTTCAGGCTTCAATTCACAAGTTTCAATTGTCTTCTCATTTGCATTCAACCATGCAGATACATCAGACAACAGCCAGTTACATGCAATCTTTGCATTCTTTGTGAATTTCATTACTTCTTCAAAGTATTCACTCATTTCCTTGTTAGAAATCAAGATTGCAATATCGTGTGCACTTAAACCATATTCCTTTGAATATCTTTCCTTACGAGCTTCCGGAAGTTCAGGCATATGATCCTGAATATCCTTGATCCATTCATCGCTCAAACGAATAGGGAAAATATTAGGTTCAGGGAAGAACTTATAGTCAACATTGCTTTCCTTAGAACGCATTGCAATTGTTGTACCAGTCTTTTCATCAAATCTTCTTGTCTGCTGAATTACCTTTTCACCATTTTCAAGAAGTTCCTTCTGGCGCTTGATTTCGTAATCAACTGCCTTGCCAACATGAGAAATAGAGTTGATATTCTTGATTTCGCACTTTGTACCAAGTACACCACTTCCCTTAGGAGAAATAGATACGTTCGTATCACAACGCATAGAACCTTCTTCCATCTTGCAGTCGCTGACACCAATGTAATACAGCGTCTGTCTCAATGCTTCTACATATGCTTCTGCTTCTTCACCAGAATGCATGTCAGGTTCAGATACGATTTCAACAAGTGGTGTTCCCGCACGGTTAAAGTCCAATAATGAGAACTTTGTTAAATGGAACTGTTTCGCAGTATCTTCTTCCATGTGAATACGATTAATGCGAATCTTCTTCTTTCCACTCTTTGTATCAATTTCTACATAGCCATTTCTTCCAATTGGATGAAACTGCTGTGTAATCTGGAATCCCTTTGGAAGATCTGAATAGTAATAGTTTTTACGATCAAACTTCACAAGTGGATCAATTGTCAGATTCAATGCTGTACAAGCCATTACTGCTTTTCTTACAGCTTCCTTATTTACTTCAGGTAATGTTCCAGGATGACCTAAATCAATTTCATTCACGCAAGTATTTGCTTTACGTCCAAAGGAAGTAGGTGCTCCAGAGAACATCTTTGTGTTTGTTTTGAGCTGGCAGTGAATTTCAATACCAATCGTTACATCGTATTCCATTGTTACTTCACCTCAACTTTCATATCTTTATATCCAGTGATATTTTCAATCGCAAGACCAATATTGAACATATCACTTTCACACCATGCTGGTGTTGTAATGTTAATACCAATTGGACATCCTTCTTCAAATCCCATTGGAACAGTCATGGAAGGATATCCTGAGAAGTTACCCATTGCCATATAGTTTTCCGCGATGAGATTTTCATCAGATAACTGATTAGATAACTGATCCTGATCTTCATCTTTATTGATGAATGGTGCAATATTACCACTCGCTGGAGCAACAATTGCATCATATTCCTTGAAGCATTCATTCATTGCATCTACAACGACTCTTCTAACTTTCTGTGCTTTTCTGAAGATTCTTTCCTGGTTTGCTTCAAACAAGCCATAAGAACCAATGACAAATCTTCTTCTAATCAATGGACCAAATCCCTTTGTTCTAGAATTTGTCATGATAGCTTCCATATCTTCGCCATCTTCTCTCACACCAAAACGGATACCATCCAGATTAGAATCATTAGATGTAGCTTCACAGTTTGCAATAATAAAGTATGCTGGAAGAATTGCACGCATCATGTCGTTATCAAAATCATAGACATCAACAATTGCACCCTTCGCTCTTAACTGATCCATCAAATCATTAAACATCTTCACTGTTTCCTGATTAGAAATATTTTTAATCACATTTCCAATGACCGCAATCTTCTTACCCTTGATATCATCATTTAATAAAGCACTGTAATCAGGCACTTCATTATAAGAAGATGTCATATCTCTTTCATCTCTGCCAGCCAGTACTTTCAAAGTAGCTGCAGCATCTTCAATAGAACGTGTGAAATAGCCAACATGATCTAAAGAAGAAGCATACTGGATAATTCCATATCTAGAGATTCTTCCATATGTAGGCTTGACACCAACAATTCCGCAAAAACTTGCTGGCTTACGTACAGAGTCACCTGTATCAGAACCAATTGCCATTGGTACGACACCACTTGCGACTAAAGCAGCTGATCCGCCAGAAGATCCACCTGTCATACGTCTAGTATCCCATGGATTATATGCTGGACCTGTAAAACATGTTAAATTTGTACCACCCATAGCAAGTTCATCCATAGATGCTTTTGCGATGCATACTGCACCAGCCTTCTTAAGCTTTGTTACAATTTCAGCATCATATACAGGAACATAATTGCTTAAAATCTTGCTTCCTGCAGTTGTACGAATTCCTTTTGTATTAACATTATCTTTCAATACAATTGGAACACCATAAAACGCACCATCTTCTGGCAATTCTTTTAACTGTTCTTCAGGATCAACAAAAGTGATAACCGCATTTAACTTATCTTGTAAAGCCTGTGCTTTTTCGTATGCTTCTTTCACACGACTTTCAACGTTATTTCTATCTTTAGCCATTTCTTCAATCATTTACTTTACCACCTTTGGAAGAACAAAATGTCCTTCTAACTTCTTCTTGACGTTGCTCATTGCTTCATCCTGTGTAATGACATTGCTGACAACATCTTCTCTTAAGAATGTTGTCGCAGCTTCAAATGGGTAGATCATTTCTTCTACGCCTTCTGTATTCACCGCATCTAACAAAGCCATTTGAGATTCTAATGTTCCAAATTCATGAACAATGCTATCTGCTTCTTCATCAGATAGATCAAACATCAAATGATGTGCTAGTGTTTTAAAATATTCTCTATCCTTTTTTTCTTCCATATTTATTACCTTCTTCGACAAGTAACAATTTTACCGTTTTAATCGTATATTTTCAACATATGCTCAACTTGTTATACAATAAATACATGAGCAAAGAACTAGAAATCAGCACAATTGGATGCCCATTTAGAAAAAACAATAAATTATGTACATCAGAGATTCGTTTATTTAAATCATTGCCAAAAGATGTCCAGGAAGATCTAGTAAATCATTCCGATCATATTCAATATCCAAAAGGAAAAATCATTGCACAGGAAGGAGATAAAATTGATTCAGTTCTCATCATTCGACATGGTCGCATCAAAACATGCCGCTATGATGCAAATGGTGAAGAATATATCATGGATGTTTTACATGAAGGTCAGGCAATCTGGCATGATATGTTTCTGAATGACTACACATATCATTACAGTATTGTAACGTTAACCACGACAATGGTCTGTAAAATCAAACGAACAGACTTCATGCATCTATTAACAAAATACCCAAATGCAACAATGTCATTAATTGCAATGCTTTCAACAGAACTACAGGAAGCAAAAGAAAAAGCACAACTGCTTTCTGTCCGTCAGCCTTTGATACGTTTAGCAGGATTCTTGATCAGCAAAGATTCCACATGTACAAACCATGTCATCTGTATGAAGCTGGATGATATTGCCGCATCCATTGGATTACGTGCAGAAACTGTATCTAGATGCATCAGTAAACTAGAAGAACAAAAACTCATCACACGTTTAGGGCAAGGAAAATTAAAAGTAACCAATCGATTAAAACTATTAGAATTATACAATTCCAAAAATATCGGCTGAAATTTGATTATAATCAAAGAATTCTTTTTTGAAGCAGAGTACCTTTCTATATGTAAGTTCATCTCCACAATAGAAAGGTATTTTTTATGACACTGGCAAATGTACATTCCATTGAAACATTTGGATCTGTAGATGGTCCTGGATTACGTTATATTCTTTTTTTGAAAGGATGTCGTTTACGTTGTGCTTTTTGTCATAATGCAGATACATGGGATCTCAACAGTGATGATCAACGCAGCGCAGATCAAATCCTGAATCACGCAGAAAGATATCGCAGCTATTGGGGAAGTGAAGGTGGAATTACCGTCAGTGGCGGCGAACCTCTTCTTCAAATTGATTTTCTGATTGAATTATTCAAAAAAGCAAAACAAAGAAACATCAACACATGTATTGATACTGCAGGAGAACCTTTCACAAAAGAAGGTGAATGGTTTACAAAATTTGAAGAATTAATGCATTATACAGACATTCTTCTTGTTGATATCAAACATATCGATCGGAACAGGCATATCCGTTTAACAGGTAAGCCAAATGACAATATCTTAGAAATGTTTCAATATTTAAGTGCAATAAACAAACCCATCTGGATCCGTCAGGTACTCGTTCCGGGATGGACAGATGATATAGAAGACCTAAAGAAAACAAGAGCATTTATTGAAACACTTTCCAACGTCAAAAAAATTGAAATTCTCCCATATCACAATATGGGTGCATATAAATGGGAAAAGCTAGGCATGAAGTATCCTTTAGAAGGTGTTGAAGCACCCGATCAAGAATCCATTGCGCTAGCCGACAAGGTATTACACGGAGAAATCCGTTAATAGATAAAAGAAAGGAATATTACAAATGAAACAAGAATGGAGAAATTTTAAAGGTGGTCATTGGGTAGATGACATCAACGTACGTGACTTTATTCAAAACAACTATACACAGTACGATGGCGATGAATCATTTTTAGCTGATGCTACAGAAGCAACAAACACACTTTGGGACAAAGTACAGGCTTTACAGAAAGAAGAACGTGCAAAAGGCGGCGTTCTAGAATGTGAAACTGAAATCGTTTCTTCTTTAACAGCGTATGGTCCTGGCTATATTGATGAAGCAACAAAGGACCTTGAAAAGATCGTTGGTCTTCAGACAGATAAACCACTCAAGCGCGCATTCATGCCTTACGGCGGTATTAAAATGGCGCAACAGGCAGCTGAAACATATGGTTACAAGGTAAACGAAAAGTTCGATAAGATTTTCAATGAATACCACAAGACACATAACCAGGCAGTATTTGATGCATATACACCAGAAATGAAAGCCGCAAGACACTCTCATATCGTAACTGGTTTACCAGATACATATGGCAGAGGAAGAATCGTTGGTGACTATAGAAGAGTTGCATTATACGGTATCGATCGTTTGATTGCTGGAAAACAGGAAGACTTGAATCGATGCGGTCATGGGGATATGAGTGATGATATCATTCGTCAGCGTGAAGAAATCGCAGAACAGATTCGTGCATTAAAGGGCATGAAGGAAATGGCTAAGATCTACGGCTATGATATTTCTCAGCCAGCAAAGAATGCTCACGAAGCAATCCAGTGGCTATATTTCGGCTACCTTGCCGCAATCAAGACACAGAATGGTGCTGCAATGTCTGTAGGCAGAATCTCCACTTTCTTAGATATTTATATTGAAAGAGACTTACAGGAAGGTACAATCACAGAACAAGAAGCACAGGAAATGATTGACCATATGACAATGAAGTTCCGTATGGTTAAGTTCGCAAGAATTCCTTCATACAATGCTTTATTCTCTGGCGACCCTGTATGGGCAACACTTGAAGTTGGCGGACTTGGACAAGATGGAAGACACATGGTCACAAAGAATGACTACCGTTTCTTACACACACTTGAAAACATGGGGCCTTCTCCAGAACCTAACTTAACAGTTCTATATTCCAAGCGTCTTCCTGAAAACTTCAAAGAATACGCAGCTAAGATTTCTGTCAAGACAAGCAGTATCCAGTATGAAAATGACGATGTCATGAGACCAATCTGGAGTGATGACTACAGTATCTGCTGCTGTGTATCCGCAACACAGACTGGTAAAGAAATGCAGTTCTTTGGTGCACGTGCAAACTTGGCTAAGTGCCTGTTATATGCAATCAATGGTGGTAAGGATGAAAAATTCCTCGACAAGCAAGGCAACCACATGCAGGTTGGTCCAGAATACGCTCCAATTACTTCTGAATACCTAGACTATAAGGAAGTCATGCACAAGTATGATCTCATGTTAGACTGGTTAGCTGGTTTATATGTTAATATTCTTAACCTCATCCAGTACATGCATGACAAGTATTACTATGAAGCTGCTGAAATGGCACTCATTGATACAAATGTCAGAAGAACATTCGCTACTGGTATTGCTGGATTCTCACACGTTGTAGACTCCTTAAGTGCAATCAAGTATGCAAAGGTTAAGACAGTTCGTGATGAATCTGGTTTAGTTGTTGACTACAAGATTGAAGGCGACTTCCCAAGATACGGAAACGATGATGATCGTGCAGATGAAATCGCTGTATGGTTACTCAAGGAATTCATGCATAAGATTGAAAAATATCACACATACAGAAATTCCGAACCAACAACATCTATCCTTACAATCACATCTAACGTTGTTTATGGTAAGGCTACAGGTGCTCTGCCTGATGGAAGAGAAGCATATGCTCCATTCTCACCAGGTGCTAACCCAGCATATGGTGCAGAAAAGAATGGACTGCTTGCATCTTTGAACTCTGTTGCCAAGGTTCCATATGAATATGCATTGGATGGTATCTCAAATACACAGACAATCTCTCCAAGTGCATTAGGTCATACAGAAGACGAACAGAAGAAGCAGCTTGTAAATGTATTAGATGGTTACTTCTCTCAAGGTGCACATCACCTCAATGTTAACGTGTTTGGTATCGATAAGCTAAAGGATGCTATGGAACATCCAGAAAAGCCAGAATACGCTAACTTCACGATCCGTGTATCTGGTTACGCTGTTAAATTCATTGACTTAACTCGTGAACAGCAGTTAGACGTTATCGCAAGAAACGCTCACGAAACACTGTAATATTTAAAAAGATCTGAACTTCAAAAATTCAGATCTTTTTTATAGCTTCTTTTCCATTGTCATGTTCATTGGCGTCATACCTAAGGATTCATAGAAACGTATTGCATCTTGATTGAATGACCACACCGTTAGTTCAATACCTGTTGCTTCATATGCTTTTGCAACAGCTGCTGCATAATCATATAGTTCACGGCCAATGCCACTCTTTCGATGATTTTCATCCACAACCAGATCACTAATGTAGAAAACATTTCTATCATTCACAACTTCAAATCTCGGTTTCACATGATGTTCCATCATTAATAAACCAACGATTTCATCATCTTTGACATATACATAACAAAAATATTCATCATGAAATAATTTGTCAAAATAAGATTTGCTCAATGCATCTCCATCCAAAAAAATATCTGGGCGATTAACATAGTGCAGCTGATGAACCTGCTTCATCAGCTTTCTTACACCCTCATAATCACTCTTCAGCATTTTACGAATCATATTTATTCACCAAACTGTGCAATAAATTCATCTTCAGAAATAATTGGTACACCTAAAGCCTTTGCTTTTGTATTTTTACTGCTTGTACTTGTCACATCATTATTGATGAGATAGTTTGTACTCTTTGATACAGATCCCGTTACTTTACCACCATGCGCTTCAATATATGCTTTCAATTCATTTCTGTTCTTATAGTGATGTACATCACCAGTAACAACGAATGTTAGATTCTTACACTTATCATCCACTGCTTCTGCAGCAGTCTTGTTCACTGTTAAATACTGCAATAGATCCTGATAATCACGCAGGTTCTTTTCATCTTGAAACCACTTCACAAATGCAGAACTCTTTTCACTGCCAATACCATCAATATATGCAAAACATTCAGTATCTTCTGTTGTAGATGCTTTTTCAACCAAAGCATTTAAATCTTCCGCATTCAACAGCTTACGCGCAACATCCACACCAACAAGCGGAATATTCAACGCATAAATCAATTTCACATCATCTACTGTCTTTGCCTTTTCTAAAGAAGCCATCATATTGTCAGCACTCTTTTCACCAAAGCCATCCAATTGTGCAATTTCTTCTTTATGTGCATCTAAACGATAAATATCTCCAACATTGTGAATCCATCCTTCATTGATAAATCTAGCCAATGTAGCTTCAGAAATACCATCAATATCCATACCACCCTTAGAAACAAAACGCTTGAATTTCTTCAATTTCTTTGCGGCACAATCAGGATTTGTACACTTCAATGTCTTTGTACCAGAATTTTCACTCACATGAATTTCTGTAGGCTGTCCACAAACAGGACATACAGAAGGAATTTCAAGTTTTCCTTCAATCTTAGAAACATGAATGATCTTTGGAATGATCTTGTTTGCTTTAATTACAGAAACAACTGTTCCTTTTGCCCCAATGCCAAGTCTTTCACATTCCGAAATATTACATAACGATGCACGCTTTACCGTTGTTCCTTCCAGTTCTACAGGTTCAAATACTGCTACCGGTGTAATCGTAGAAGCAGCACAAGACCATTCAATGTGATCCAATGTGCTGTCTACAGATTCATCTGCCCATTTAAATGCATATCCTGCACGTGTTGCGTGATGTCCTGTGATAGAACCTGTAGAAGCAAATTGTGTATCATCATATGTGATCACAAGTCCATCTACTGGATATGGATTCAAATGATTCGTTACTTTCTTTGTCCACGCATCAATTACCCCGGAAATATTTTCATAGGAAGGAGTTTGAATCACTTCATGATCAACGACCGTAAATCCAAGATCACGCAAATACTGCATCTGCTCACCCCAGGATACAATTGTTTTTTCTGTATAAACAAGCGTAAAAGGAATCCAGTGAATATTTCTACGCTTCACTTCTTCACTGTCTTTCAAAGATAAAGAACCAGATGCCAGGTTCCTTGGATTGGCATAATCTTCTCCTGATTCTAATACAAACTGTTCAAAATCTTCATAGGCAATAACAGCTTCTCCACGAATTACAAGATGCCCTTTTTCCTTGATTGTCTTTTGAATTCCATGAATTGCACCTGCCAGATGTGTAATATTTGTTCCAACATGTCCATCTCCACGTGTAACGACTTTCGTAAGTTTTCCATTGTCATAAGTCACAACCAATGTTAATCCATCCAATTTCCATGATAAAAAGATTGCACGATCACTTGCCCACTTCACTAAATCTGGAACTTTTTTTGTTTTCGCAAGAGACAAAGCTGGAAACTCATGCGGTTCTTTCAAACCTTGTGTATCATCACTGGATACATTGATTGTTGGAGAATCTTCTAAAACTGTACCTGTTTCTTCTTCCAGTTTCTTTAATGCATCAAATGCAGCATCCCATTCATAGTCACTCATGCGTTCCTGTTGACCATTGTAATAAGCATCACTCGCTTCATTCAATGTATCAACAAGTTCACGCATTTTTTTCATTGCTTCTGTAGTATTCATCATTCACCCTTCTTCTTCAATCCAGGAAATATTGCGATTTTCTTTAATCCATAAGGATATGTAAATGCAATCTCAAGCATTTCTCTCTTCACTTTAATAATGATACCTTCTCCAAATTTTGGATGGATGACTGTATCACCCTTCTTAAACTTCACTTTATTTGCTTTTAGCTGTTCCACATGAATTGGTGAAGGAATTTCATCCTCATCATCATTACGACTCATAAAATCTGCAAAACTATTTTTAAATATACGTGCTTCACGAGAGGAAGAAATCACACCTCTTTGATTAAAACTGCCTGGTGCTTCAACCATATAGTCATGGTCCATTTCTTTAATAAAACGGCTTGTCTGTCTAGGACCTTGAATAATAAAGGAAAAACCACCTGCTTCACATACATACAAATGATTTTTAGCACGCGTAAAAGCAACATAGGCAAGTCTTCGTTCCTCTTCCATGCCATGAGATGAGTCTTCAATGGATCTCGCATTTGGAAAAATACCTTCATTGAGATCCGTAACAAATACCGTATCAAATTCCAGACCTTTCGCCGCATGCACAGTCATCAGCTGCACACACTCACTCACTTCCCCACTGTCACGATCAGTATATAAAGCAATATTCTGTAGATATTCATCCAGACTCAAATCAGGATTATCATTTGTGAAGTTCTGTAAATCCTCCTGTAAAGCTTTTAAATTTAAAAGTCTTTCATCTCTTTTTTCCTCATCCGCTTCACACATTGCTTTGACGCCGCTTTCTTCAAAAATCTTCCCAAGAAGTTCATCCAGCGGCATTTTTCCTTCACGCTCAATTGCTTTCCATCCTTCAATCATGGAAACAAATTCTTCAATTGTCTTTTTTGCCTTTCCAGAAAAAATCTGATTTGCTTTCAATACTTCATACATTGTTGAATTGTTTCTGCGTGCCTCTTCTACAATGTTATCCATTGTCTTTCCACCGATTCCACGCTTTGGACGATTCAAGATTCTTTGTAAAGCAAGATCATCTGCCGTAACGATCATTCTAAGATAACAAAGAGCGTCTTTTACTTCCATACGTTCATAGAATCGAATGCCACCATAAATAATGTATGGAATTCTAAGATCAATCATTGCTTTTTCAAGACCACGAGAAAGATAGTTAGAACGATACAGAATTGCGATATCAGAATATTTTTTTCCTTGTGTATGAAGTTTCTGGATCATTCCCGCAATCCATGCATCTTCATATTCTTCACTTTCCGCTCCAAAATGAATGACTTTATCTTCATTCTTTTTTGATGTATACAATTCTTTCTTCAAACGATTCTTATTATTTTGAATTACACTGTTAGAAACGCGCAAGATTGCATCTGTAGAACGATAGTTCTCATTCAACATGATTGTTTTTGCATTTGGAAAATCCTTTTCAAAATGCATAATAATATCTACATTCGCACCACGCCATGTATAAATTGTCTGGTCAGGATCACCAACAACATACAAGGAAGCATTTTTACCAACAAGAAAACGAATCAGTTGATACTGAAGATTATCGATATCCTGAAACTCGTCTACAAGTACATATTCAAATCTTCTCTGCCATTTTTCTAAAACAGAAGGAAAATCAGAAAACAACATAACTGTCTTTAAAATCAAATCATCAAAATCCAGAGCATACATTTCTTTCAGACGATTCACATAATACTCATAGATTCTTGCTTTATCTGTATCATCTGTAAAGCTGCCTGCCATTTTCTTTGCAGCGTCGACGCTGATCTGTGCTGTTTTATTGTTAGAAATATAGCCAACAACTTCCCCTGGCGTCAACTTAGAATCTTTGAGATCCAATTGCTTCATTGCTTCTTTCACAATAGATTTCTGATCATCTGCATCCATGATCGTAAAATTCTTTGGATAGCCCAGGCAAGAAATATCTTCTCTTAAAATACGTACACAAAGAGAATGAATTGTAGAAATCCATCTAGGTTCATCTTCTTCATGAAGCATCGTAGAAAGACGTTCCTTCATTTCCTTTGCGGCTTTATTTGTAAATGTAATTGCTAATATTTTATATGGACGTACATCTTCATCTTCAATCAAATGTACAATACGCATTGTAAGAACACGTGTTTTCCCAGAGCCTGCACCCGCAATGATTCTTAAATACTGATCATCAGACAGTACAGCTTCTTTTTGATTTTCATTTAATAATGTTGTATCGATCATATGTTTTTCTCCATCGTTCAACTATTATAACAAAACAAAACATGAAATGTGAAAGCACATGTTATAATAGGCACGAGGTAAAAAAAACATGATTTTAAAAGCTGATCAATGGAAAGATTATTCCTGCCTGGATGCAGGAAATGGAGAAAAATTAGAACAATGGAAAGGTGTCATTTTAAGACGTCCTGATCCACAAGCTATCTGGCCAATGCATGAAAATAAACAATGGAAGAATGCAGATGCAATCTACCATAGAAGTAATAAAGGTGGAGGAAGCTGGGAATACAGAAAGAAGCTTCCAGAATCCTGGACAATCAACTATCGTAATTTAACATTCAAAGTATCCCCTACAGGATTCAAACACACAGGAATCTTCCCTGAACAGGCAGTCAACTGGGATTGGATGTATGATTTGATTTCTGCACACAAAGATGAAGAAATCCGTGTATTAAATCTATTCGGCTATACAGGATGCGCAACAATGGCATGCAGCGCAGCTGGTGCACAGGAAGTTGTTCACGTTGATGCGTCTAAAGGTATGGTACAGTGGGCAAAAGAAAATCGAGACCTGTCACACCTTGAACATAACAAGATTCGTTTTATTGTTGATGACTGTTTGAAATTTGTTGAAAGAGAAAAAAGAAGAGGTCACACATACCATGGTATTTTAATGGATCCACCAAGTTACGGCAGAGGTCCAAATGGTGAAATGTGGAAATTTGAAAAAGAAATCACAGGATTAATCAAGTCCTGTCTGGAAATTCTTGATGAAAACGCTCTGTTCTTCTTAATCAATAGTTATACTACAGGATTTTCTTCCATTGTTTTAGAAGATCTGATGAAAACAATGATCCTGCCAGAACATTCAGAAGGCACTGTATCTTGTGGTGAAGTTGCAATCCCACTCCAGAATAGAGATCTATTACTGCCTTGTGGCATTTATGGAAGATGGGAAAGAAAATGATCCACGTACTTTATGAAGATAATCATGTACTTGTGGTAGAAAAACCTGTCAATATTCCTGTACAGGAAGACAGTTCTCACGACCTTGATCTATTAACGATATGCAAGCAATATATCAAAGAAACTTACAATAAACCTGGAAATGTATATCTGGGTCTGGTGCATCGCTTAGACCGTCCAGTGGGTGGCGTAATGATTTTCGCAAAGACATCCAAAGCTGCCTCTAGACTCAGTGATCAAGTACGTACACATACATTCAAAAAAGAATATCTTGCTTTATTGGATGGTACTCCAAAGAAGAAACAAGGCACGCTTGTTGACTATCTCAAAAAAGATACAAAAAACAACCGTGTCACTGTCACAAATGAAAAAGAAGGAAAAAAATCCATTCTGCACTATGATGTACTAGAAACAAAACAGAACAGGGCACTTGTACATATCACGTTAGAAACAGGCAGAAGCCATCAGATTCGTGTACAGTTCTCTTCTAGAAATCTGCCGCTTGTATATGATCAAAGATACAATCCACATACAAAAAAAGGACAGATTGCATTGTATGCATATCAGTTAACATTTATTCATCCAACACAAAAAGAACCAATGACCATTTCATGTCTTCCTCCAAAAAAAGATCCATGGAATCTCTTTGAGGTAGAACAATGCCTAAAAAACACAGAAGAAAAAGACACATCAGAAAAAGTCTGCTTGTAGTTCTTGTATTAGTAATTGCCTGCGGTGTTCTAGCATTTCAGGTTCCAAAGATTACAAGTGAAGCAAAACTGAAAGATCTTGGATATTCCAAAGAAGCAATCAAATACATTCAAAAAGCTGACTATGCATCTGATATCATTCAAAATCAGTATTATTCTAAATACATGGAACAATGTATTCTAGATGGTTCTTTACAGGAAGAATACCTGCCACTCTATGCCGCAATCAAAACAGATCGTACATTAACAGATACAGATTTTCTTCTATACAATCGTTTGATGGATAAAGGATATGAAGTTGATCAGTTACAGAACCTGTTTAACAATCTGACATTCATTGAATTAACACCACTTCTGGTATTTGATTATCAATGGGATGAAAATCCATATATCCAGGATTGCAAGAATAACCGTGATCATAATAGTGAAACTTCATTTTCATTAAGTGATTCATACTATCAATTATATAAGCTTCAAAAAGAAATTCCTTCTCCACACGATACTTCTGTTCTAGTAAACAGTACATATGGTTTAACAAGTGATTTTGTACCAGACAATATTGTAGATATCAGTACACAATATGCCGTCAGTGGCGTACAGCTTGTACAAGAATGCGCGGATGCATTTATTGCATTCGCTCAAGCATCTCAAGAGGCAGGTCATTACTTCTTCGCTACTGTTGGATATCGTGAATATGCGATTCAGGAAAGTGCCTATAACAGCTTTCTAGCAAAAATGTCCCAGTCAGAAGCTGATAAAAACAGTATTCGTCCAGGTCACTCAGAACACCAGACAGGTCTAGCAGTGAATGTAGCCGCAACATACGAAACAAGCGTTGCATTTTCAGAAACAGAAACATACAAATGGATGGTTGAGAATTGTACATCCTACGGATTCATTCAAAGATACGCCAATGAAAAATCATCCATCACTGGTGTAAAAGATGAGCTTGAACATTTCCGCTATGTCGGAAAAGAGCTCGCAAAAAAGATTACAGAATCCCATTTAACATATGATGAATACTATATGTTATATCTAGCAGACTGGGATGAAAAAAGCTGTATTCCATCAAAAAAGATCTTAAAGAACATACCTGACTATGTTCAATAAGGTCTTTTTTTCAGCAGCCTCAACATGTGTAAATCTAATGAAGTTTTCAAAAAAGAACCAGAGAAAACACTATTATCAATAAAGCAGAAAATATTTTTCGTCTAATAATTAATTTCTTCAATATTGTTGACATGAAGAAGGATGATCTTTTCATTTATTCAATTTCTTGAAATCATCATTTTGCTTATAGTACCCAGATTCAACAAAAAAACACCTCAACCATTGGCTGAAGTGCTTATAAAAATTACATTAATTGACGGAACATTTCAAGAACTTGTTCTTTTGTGGCTTCTCTTGGGTTGCCAGGATAGCATGCATCATGTAATGCATCGATAGATAACTGTTCAAGATCTTCTTCCTTGATTCTATCATTCTTAGGGTTGATACCTACATCACTAGACAACTGCTTCACTGCATTGATTGCTGCATCTCTATATTCTTCCTGAGACATTGCATCAACGCCTTCAACACCCATAGCACGAGCAATTTCTCTGTACTTTTCACCTGTGTAGTCTCTATTGAATTCCATAGAAATTGGAAGTAAAGAAGCACAGGCAACACCATGAGGTGTGTCATAGTAAGCACTTAATGTATGTGCCATTGCATGGTCAATACCAAGACCAACGTTAGAGAAGCCCATACCTGCAATGTACTGACCAAGAGCCATACCTTCTCTGCCTTCTTTTTCATTAGCAACTGCACTTCTTAAATACTTAGAAATTAAACGGATAGCTTCCAGGTGGAACATATCTGTCATTTCCCATGCGCCCTTTGTTGTGTAGCCTTCAATAGCATGTGTTAATGCATCCATACCAGTAGCAGCTGTTAAGCCCTTAGGCATAGAAGACATCATTTCAGGATCAACTACTGCAACGATAGGCATGTCGTGTGTATCTACACATACGAACTTTCTCTTCTTTTCAATATCTGTAATAACATAGTTGATTGTTACTTCAGCAGCTGTACCAGCTGTTGTAGGAACAGCAATGATAGGAACACATGGGTTCTTTGTTGGAGCAACACCTTCTAATGATCTAACATCTTCAAATTCTGGGTTTGTAATGATAATACCAATTGCCTTAGATGTATCCATACTGGATCCACCACCAATCGCAACAATAACATCAGCACCGCTGTTCTTGAATGCTTCTACACCAGTCTGTACGTTTTCAATTGTTGGGTTTGGTTTAATGTTACTGTAAAGTTCCCAAGGGATATTTTCTTTATCTAGAATATCTGTAACCTTTCCTGTAACACCGAACTTCACGAGATCTGGGTCAGAAGCAACAAATGCCTTCTTGAATCCATGTGCCTTGATTTCTGTAGCGATTTCGTTGATTGCACCTGCACCATGATAAGATGTAGGATTTAATGAGATTTTGTTTGCCATTTTGTAAACACTCCTTTATATGCTTTCAGTTTAAATCTTGTGAAAACAAAAACAAGTTACACCTTCGCAAAAGTGTAACTTAATAACTTATAATCCTTGTTCATTCACAAAAGCATAGAAGTCTTTTTCCTGCTGTGCATCATTTTTGGATACTGTCCCAACAGGCATTGCATACATGATAAATTCTTCTTCTCCATCAAGACCAAAAGCTTCATCGCTTACTTTACCATTGACAGCACCGATTGCACATCCACCAAGTCCAATACTTGTACATGCAAGATACAGATTTTCAGTAATATGACCAGCATCACACATAACCATACGATGCGCATAGATACCATATCTCCACTCTGCACGATAACATACAAAACTGTAATAAAATACAACATTTGCTTTACAAGCCCAGTCTTGTTTCTGCAAAGAAACAGAAATAAAGTCATGCAGATTGCTATCTTCCTTTAACATTTCAATCTGATGATGCATTGGAAGATAATGATAATAACCATCTTTCAAGCCATCCACATTCTGAATGACCATATAACATTCAAATTCATGTCTTGCACCACCACAAGGAACTGTTCTAAGCGTTGCATAAGATTTGCCACGAATTTCCTTCACACCCTGTGTACACCATAACAAATATGACAATTCCAATAATGACATTTTCTGTTGTGTATATACACGATGTGATTGTCTTGTATTAATCACATGCAGGAAATCATTATCAATTGTTAAATGTTCAAAGTCAGTTGGCAAAGCAATGATATTAGATGTCATTGCTTCCTTGACTAAAGGTGGCTGTGGTTTTTTCAGATCCTGATCTGACTGATAGTCTGTTTCTTCTTCAATCAGAGGTTTCAAAGAGTTTCTGCCTTCTCGCATTCTTCTTTCAATTTCTTCTTGATTCATAGTTCTGCCACTGCTTCAATTTCACAAAGCAGTCCCTTTGGCAAAGTCTTCACAGCGACACAGCTTCTTGCTGGTTTAGATGTAAAATACTTTGCATATACTTCATTAAATGCCGCAAAATCAGCCATATCACTTAAGAAGCAAGTTGTTTTGATTACTCTAGAAGCATCACAACCCGCTTCACTCAAAATAGCCATAACATTTTTACAAGACCATTCAGCCTGTGCCTGAATACCTTCAGGAGCTTCCCCATTGCCTGGATCTACGCCCAGCTGTCCAGATGTGATCAAAAATCCATTTGCGATATATCCTTGTGCATAAGGACCAATAGCAGCAGGCGCATTTTTTGTTACGATTTCTTTCATTTTCATTTACCTCATTTGATTAAGTGGAAATTTGTCTGCCTTCCTGCTAAGAAGTATTTCTTTCCATCTCTTAACATGATATCAGATTCCATACTGAAGATTTGCTTTTTTCCAAAGAATTCTACCGCAGCATTCAATTCCAGAGAATAGCATGTCGCATCATGAATGATATAGTCACCTTCATGTTCTACACCATCCTGATGATCCCATAGTCCAATCGTTGGCCCGGCAGCATGTCCATCAAATCCAAGTGGATGAGAATAGATGCATGGTTCGATTCCTTTCTTCAGTGCTTCTTCTCTTGCTTCTTTCAAGACTGCATTGCCACTTTTTCCAGCTTCAAATTTATCAAGTGTAATATCCTGCAGACGATTGACTGTAGCCATAGCATCTTTCAATTCCTGTGGCGCATCCACTTCTCCATTCTTTAAGATATATGCCATCTCTTGTGTATCTGTACAAAGACCCAGATAGCGAAAACCAATATCACAATGTAATACATCTCCAGGTTGAATGATATCTTCTCCTTCAATATCTGTATCTTTTCGAATAATAGAAGTTTCAAAATCAAACCATGGATCCAGTCCAAGACTTCTTGCTTTTTCCATCATCCAGAATCTCACATCATCATTTGTTGTGACGCCAGGATGAATCACCTTTGAAGAATATGCTTCTTTGATCAATGCATGTGCCATCTGTACGATACCATTGTATGCATTCATTTCTTCATCAATTCTTGTTTCCAGCCACCCAATACAAAGCGGTTCTGCAGAAACAACTTTATTACGATCTTCTTCATATAAAGCATCCATTACTTTTAAATATAGACTATGTGACAAACCATCTGCATACGCGTCGTATTCTGAATAATCCAAGCCAATTTTCTCTGGCTGCAGTTCATGAATCACTCTGCCTAGACATTCCCATTGCGTTTCAGGTGTTTCACTCACTTTTACACCTTTTTTATTTTCCAGGAAATATTTATCATTTCCCCATACCGCATCCTTCGGATTCAGCCAGCAAGGTGTATAAAGATGGGCAATATCCGGTACAGGATGTGTTAAAGAAAATCTTTCTACACTGCCATCTTCCTTCAAATGCATAATTAAGATTGTCAATCTTCTCGCAGACATCATCAACGCTGGCGATAATGTACGGAATACAGGATCCTCATTATGTTCATTGTTACAGATGATCCATGTATCAATACCACTTCTTTGCATAATCATTGGCAGTACTGTATCCAGTCTTTTTACAAGCCAACGATCAATGATTTCACATTGTTTCCGATACGATACAACCTTTTCTTTTAATGTATCAAAAGAAGGAATATCCATTAAAAAATCTTCGTTTGATATGTTCATAGTACAAAATCTCCATCATCCATAATAACAACTGTCTTTCCATCATGTGTAATGCCTTCCACATGATAATGTTCCGTACCAACCATAAAATCATGATGGCAGCTCGCAACATTCACACCATGTTTTAATAGCTCTTCTTCATCCATATCTGTTCCATTTTGAATATTTGTAGGAAAACTAGAACCAAACGCTAAATGAGAAGCAGCATTTTCATCAATCAAGCCATTATAGAATAATCTTCCAATCTTATTGATTGGAGATTTCTTAGAAACAAGTGCAATTTCACCAAGTCTTCTGCTGCGGTCATCATGAAACAAAGCATCTTTCAAAAACTCAACGTTTTCTTTTGCACCACAATCAACAGCTATTCCATTTTCAAAGCGAATCCAGAAATCTTTCACAAGCTTTCCATTGATCATCAATGGTTTAGAAGCATATGCAATTCCATCCACATGATTGCGATGCGGATCCGTAAAGATTTCTTCTGTTGGCATATTCGCAATATATTTTACTTTCACTTTAGCTTCACCCATATCTGCAGCAGAACACCAGATATGATTTTCAACAAGCTGCACTGTTAGATCAGTACCAAGTTCACTTGTTAAATGCAGAGATTGAAACTGATATTGATTCAATACATCACCAACTTTTCTAAGACGATCACAATGATCATCCCACGCTTTCAAAGGATCATCCTGATCAATGCGCATCATGCATGCAATATCTTTTTCAAGCTGTGCCATTGCATCACTTTCACTCATTTCAGGATATACAGTATTTGCCCACTCCTGCGTTGGATAGGCTGTACCTGTCCATTGCAGCGTACCATCATGGATATATTTTCGAACGACATTTCTCACTTCATTTCCAGCATAGGCAAGTGCCAGAGCATTTTCATCGCTGACGCCATCCATCAAGCCAGGATATGTACCCATCAAACCAATCTGCACACAATCATTTCTCAAAAAATAATCCAATTCTTCTTTTTCAAAATCATATACAACAGAACATTGTTCCTGAGACAAATATTTTCCACGCAATTTCTTGATTACAGGATCAGAAATAGAAACATGCACATCCTTCGCACCCTTCAACAATGCTTTTTCACAAATGATACGTGCAAGAGGCAATGTATCAATACAGCACTGCAAAAGCAGATACTGTCCTTTTTGAATGTTTACTCCCTTTTCAATTAAAACATCCGCATATTTTTCTAATAATTCTTTAGAATACATATCAGGAATCCTTATGTAATTCTTTCAAGATCATATCTTTCACTGCCTGATATGTCTTATCCGCATCTTCACTCTTCACAACATTCTGGAATAATGGAGCCAGTTCCATATCCATTTTTGCCTTATTGATACGACGCGTTGCACTTGCCTCATCATCCTGATAGATTTCATGAATTGTACTCTCTAATTCATCAATGGATGCTGGAGTAATAAAGATTGCAAGTGCCTCAGGCAATTCCAGCTTGATTGGGCCAACACCTTGTGCTTCTACTGTAATCAGCACATTTTTTCCAGTATCTCTTAAAAATTCCACCTGATTTTTAGGTGTTCCATAATACCAGCCATTAAATTCTGTATATTCAAGAAGATTATGATCCTTTACTGCCTGTGCAAAAGATGCAAAATCTACAAAATAGTAATCTTTTCCATCCACTTCCTTTTCTTTTTTAGGACGCGTTGTTAAAGAAACAGAATATACCAGATCCAAATCAGGATCATTTAACAAACGATTTGTCAGGTCATGTTTTCCTACAGAACACGCACCACTCAAAATTACAACTAAACCTTTTTTCATATTCTTACGCCTTCTTATCTACATTTGCAATAATTGTTGTTAATAATGTATACGCTCTATCAAAGCTAGCTAAATCAAGAAATTCATCTGGTGTATGACAGCCATGAGAAACCGGTCCACATGTAATAATGTCCATACCACCATCCACCTGTGTAAATACAGCACATTCTAATCCACCATGTCCTGCATTCTCTTGCAACTCTTTTCCATCATACAAAGAAGCAAATACCTTCTTGAATGTTTCTCTCATCTTTGAATTTGGATCATAGTTCCACGCTGGATATCTTGCCATTGTTTCTACGTTTCCACCAGTATAGGAAGCTAAACACCTGATATGATCCACATCATCATCAATTGCTTCTTCTAATGCACTGCGAATGGAAGAATTACAGATGACATCTGTACCTTCTGTTTTCACAATTCCTAAGTTCAAGCTTGTTAATGTCAATCCTTCAATCGCCATCGAACGATGCTGGAAACCATTATCTAAGAGATACAGATAATCAATGACATGCTTCGTGCTTGTCTGATCCATGCATTCATTACACGTTTCTACACTTTCAAATACTGTTTGAAAGCCAGGATCAGAATGTTCAAATTCCACAGAGATTTTTTCTGTTTTCTCTTTCACGAGATCTTTCAAATAATCTGCATCATTCTCAGAAGCGAATACCGCAACAGATTCTCTAGGGATGGCATTGTCTTTCGCACCACCATTGAATGACACTAAAGAAACATCCACACCATCATTCATCATTTCTTTTAAGATTCTTGCAACAAGCTTATTCGCATTCCCTTTTTCTTTATGGATTTCACCACCAGAATGACCACCAGATAATCCAGTCACCTTCAATTGATAACAAGGATTACTTTGCTTCTTGAATATGCAGGCAATTGTATTCACAGCCTGGATTCCACCTGCAGAAGAAATTCCTGTTACAACTTCTCCACCGCCATCTAATGAAATCATACGATGAGAATGCAGAAGAGATTTATCCATTGCCAAAGCTCCACAAAGACCAACTTCTTCCTGTACTGTAAAAACACATTCCAGTGGTGGATGCTTCAAAGAATCATCCACTAGAATTGCAAGCATTTGTGCAACACCCATGCCATCATCAGCACCAAGTGTAGTACCTTTTGCACGCAGTCTTCCATCTTCATCCACATAGGTTTCAATTGGCTGTGTTTCAAAATCAAAATCCAATCCCGCAACAGCTTCACAAACCATATCTAAGTGTCCCTGCAGCATCACAGGATCATAATCATGATAACCATCAGATGCATCTTTATAGATCACCACATTCCACATAGCATCCTGTGCATATCGCAAATGATGTTCTTTCGCAAAAGAAACAACATAATCACTGATTGCCTTTTCATGATAGGAACCATGAGGAATCTTACAAATTTCATTAAAGTAATAACAATACGGTTTTGTTAAATCAAATTCCATAAACATTTCCCCTTCTATGAGAATAACCAGGCTCCACATGAAGCCTGGTTAATATCAATTAAGATAATTTTACATATGTCAGATCAGCAGATCCCTGAGGTGTAAATTCAATACCTGTGATACCTGGCTTTAACAGATAGAATGAACCATACTGGAATAAAGGAATGTTGTAGTTCATATCCTTGATGAAGTAAGATTCAGCTTCATGTAATAGCTTGTAACGTTCATCATGATCTGTTGTTGTTTCAGCCTTGTTTATAAGCTCATCATAGTGTTCATCACTTGTAACCTTTGTAGACTGTGTATTATAGGTCCATAGATTCATATAGTTAGAAACATCCATATAGTCTGCAGAGTATGCATTTCTTGCAGCCTGGAAGTTACCAGCTGTACGATCATCGAAGAATGTTCTGATTTCACCAGACTTCAATGTAACCTTAACATTGATCTTAGCTAATTGCTGCTGAAGAACCTGGGCAACTGTTGAATGTACTGTTGTATCGTTGTAGTAGTATTCAAGTTCGAGTGGGTTAGATTCTGTATAACCCTTGCTTTCCATGATCTTCTTAGCATCGTCTAGATCTTCTGTAATGAGATCTCCACCTTCTTCACGGAAGTCACTGCCTTCTGTACTTCCAGGAAGTCCCTTTGGAACGAAGCCATAAAGTGGAACATAAAGATCACCAGCATCTAAAGCTGCACACATTTCCTTACGGTTAACAGCTTCAGAAAGAGCCTTACGAACATCCTTATCCTTAAGTGCTTCACACGTTGTTCCGTCATCTGTATTCAATTCAACGTAGTAGTTAAGAACACCACCTGGCATTACAAGATCATCCTGACCTTCATACTGCTTGATTACAGAAGTATCCAGGCTCTTTGCGAAATCAACTTCACCATTCTGGTAAGCCATGAGCTGTGCAGAAGTATCAGTAATTACCTTATAGTCGATTTCATCTGTAGTAACCTTGTCTGCGTTGTAGAAGTTATCATTTTTGACAAGTACAACTTCTGTAGAACGGTCAATAGATTTTAGCTTATATGGTCCAGATACTGGAGCATCTACATCATCAGCCCACTTATAATCGTGTTCTGTATAAACGCCTTCTTTTGCTGGAGAATATACGCCTAGAGATGTCAGGCATGGGAAATAATCACATGGTTTTTGGAGGGTGAACACTAGTGTATCGTCATCCGTAGCCTCAACACCCAAATCTGTCATATCACTTACAGCGTTACTTTCGTTGTACTTGTCACCATTTTTAAGGTATCCAGAAATGTAGATGTTAAATCCAGCATCAGCAACACTCAAACCAAGAGAACGCTTAACGCCATACTCAAAGTCTTTTGCTGTTAAATCTGAACCATCACTCCATTTCAAACCTTTCTTTAGATGGAATGTATATGTCAAGCCATCTTCACTGACATCATAGCTGTCAGCTGCAGCAGGTTCCATTTCACCAGAGCTAGTGAGACGGTAAAGTGTTACGGCTGTCAACTGTGTAAGGCTGGCAGTAATTGCGTCTGATGCAATTGCTGCATCAGGATAGTTAGATTCACCTTCCATAGCTACACGGAATACACCGCTATTTGAGCCAGAAGATGCTGCAGTGGAACCGGCTGGTGTGCTAGAGCAAGCTGCCATACCTAGAACCATTGTTGCGGTTAGAACTGATTTCAATACTTTGTTCATAATTTTTCCCCTTTACTTTTCATATAAGAAACATGCCACGCTGCGTTCACCGAGCTGAACTGGTTTTGGTGTCTCTTTTCTGCATCTTTCCGTTGCTCTAGGACATCTAGATGCAAATGGACAACCAGCTGGCGTGTTAATTGGTGAAGGAATTTCACCTTCCAAAACAATTCTCTGTTTTGCTTTTGCGACGTCTGGATCTGGAATTGGAATCGCAGATAAGAGCGCCTGTGTATATGGATGCAGTGGTGTATGATATACAACATCACTTGGACCACACTCAACAATATGACCAAGATACATAACACCAATACGATCGGAAATATGTTTTACCATGCCTAGATCATGTGCGATGAAGATATAGGAAATACCCATTTCTTTTTGAATGTGTTTCAATAAGTTGATAACCTGTGCCTGAATAGAAGCATCCAATGCACTGATAGGTTCATCACACACAATGAATTTAGGATTCACCGCAAGAGCTCTTGCGATACCAATACGCTGTCTTTGACCACCGGAGAACTCCGCAGGATACCTTCGAATATGATCAGGTTTTAAAGAAACAATATCTAGAAGTTCTCTGACTCTTGCTTCTCTTTCTTCATCCGTATCATAAATATTGAAGATTTTCATTGGTTCCTTGATGATTTCACCAACAGTCATTCTTGGGTTTAAGGATGCATATGGATCCTGGAAGATCATCTGCATATCTTTACGATATGCTTTCAATTCTTTTCCTTTGATCTTGGAAATATCTTTTCCTTCAAATTCAATGGATCCATCTGTAGGTTCATATAGCTTTACGATTGTTCTGCCAAGTGTACTCTTTCCACATCCAGATTCACCTACAAGACCAAACGTTTCATTTTTATATACTTCAAAACTTACATCATCCACTGCTTTAACAATCTGTTTCTTCGCAAACACTCCTTTTGTTACGTCGAAGTAAGTTTTTAAATGATCAACCTTTAAAATTGTTTCACTCATGACTTGCCTCCTTTGCTTGAATCAGCCAGCACGCACATTGATGTGTTGGTGAAAATGTTGTTGTTTCAGGCAGCTGTTCTTTACAGATCTTCATTGCATGTTGACATCTAGCATAGAATGGACAGCCAACAGGTGGTTTCAATAAATCTGGCGGTGTACCAGGAATTGGCTGCAGATCTTCATCAGAATCATCTTCTGGATTTGTAATACAGCTTAATAAACCTTGTGTATATGGATGTTTAGATTCGTAGAAAATTTCTCGATCTGTTCCGATTTCTACAATCTTTCCACCATACATAATCGCTACACGATCACAAAGTTTTGCCACGACACCTAAGTCATGTGTGATCATGATAATGGAAGAATCACTTTCTTCTTTTAAAGAATTAATGAGTTCCAGTACCTGTGCTTGAATTGTTACATCCAATGCAGTTGTTGGTTCATCCGCAATGATCAGTTTTGGATTACATGCAAGTGCAATCGCAATGATGATTCTTTGTCTCATACCACCTGAGAACTCAAATGGATATTGATTGATTCTCTTTTCAGCAGAAGGAATACCAACCTGTTTCATCAATTTGATTGCCATATCATAAGCTTCTTTTTTACTGACTTTCTTATGATTCATAATTGGTTCAATCAACTGTGTTCCAATTTTCAAAACTGGATTCAAGAATGTCATAGGATCCTGGAAAATCATCGCAACTGTATTTCCACGAATCTCATTCATCATCTTGTTATATTCTTTTTTGCTTTTGAATGATTCTGCACTGATATCTTTTCCATCAAAAGTCACTTTACCTTTGACTGGCAATGCATTTTCACTCAGCAATCCCATGATTGTATACATTGTCTGTGATTTACCAGAACCAGATTCACCAACGATTCCAAGCACTTCACCCTGATTTAATTCAAATGAAACTCCACGTACTGCGTGAACGATTCCTTGATCTGTCTTAAACTCTGTATGTAAGTCTTCTACTTTTAATAAGGACATCTTTCACACCTCCTAACGTTTTGCTTCTAATGCTTCGCCTACACCATCTCCAATAAAGTTCAAAGACAATGTAATTAATGCAATTGTGATAACTGGCCAGACAACCTGTAATGGCTGTGTATTGATCAACTGTCTAGCTTCATTGGCTAATGAACCTAAGGAACAAGCAGGTGGTTGAATACCAATACCGATAAAGCTCAATGAACTTTCTGTAAAGATTGCGGAAGGAATCATCATTGTAAGACAAACAATGATAGGTCCTAATGCATTGATAACTAAGTGTTTTAATAAGATTCTTAGATCTGAACATCCAATAACTTTCGCAGCCATCGCAAATTCCATTTCTTTCAAACTCATAACCTGTGCTCTTACCTGACGCGCCATTGTAATCCATGATGTCAAGGAAATTGCAAGCATCATTGAGAATACAGAGTTGCCAAATACCATCAAGATCATGATTGTATAAAGTAATGATGGAACTGAGTCAATGATATCTACGATTCTCATCATTGTCATATCCACTCTTCCCCCAAAGTATCCAGCACATCCACCATAAACAATTCCAATGCAGAGGTTGATTGCGGCAGATGTAAATCCAATGGCCAATGTAACTCTCATACCAGAACAGATTCTAACAAGGATATCTCTTCCAAGTTTATCTGTACCTAATAGATGCGCTGCAGATGGAAGTGCATTTGTATTTGCAAGATCTTGTCCATCATATGTATATTGAGAAAAAACTGGAACAAAGACTGCCAATAAGATCATGATGACAAGTACGACTAGTCCAAGAATTGCAAGTTTGTTGGAACAGAATCTTCTCCATGTATCCTGCAGGAAAGTTTTACTTTCCATTGCGATGGCTTCATCATTTTTTTCACTTTCATCTAGTTTTTCAAACATAGATGGATCATATTTCATTTCACTCATGATGTGCCTCCTTAACTCTTCACTTTGATACGTGGATCAACAATTGCGGCAACGATATCACTTGCAAGCTGCATCAGAATAACGATAGCTCCAAGGAAGATCGTTAATCCCATGATCATTGGATAGTCACGGTTTGTAACGGAACTTGTAAATTCTTTACCAATGCCAGGAATTGTAAATAGTGTTTCAACTACGAAGCTGCCAGTAACAAGACCTGCAAGTAATGGTCCACAATATGTAATAACTGGAAGCAATGCATTTCTTAATGCATGTTTGATAATGACTTTCACATCATCCGTACCTTTGCTTCGTGCAAGAATGATATAGTCTTTATTCATGACATCCTTCAAAGAAGAACGTGTCAATCTAGTTACCATTGCGATTGGGCCAATACTCAATGCAATTGTTGGTAGAACATAACTTGCTGGAGTACTTAATCCAAGCAGTGGGAATATTTTCAGTTTTACACCTAAGAAGATCATCAATAAGATTGCAACGATGAAGCTCGGCAAGGAAACACCTAACGTTGCCAAGAATGTAATGAATCCGTTGACCCATTTCTTCTTTGTCAATGCACCGACGATTCCAAGTGTAATACCTGCAACAACTGAGATAACGAATGCACATGCACCTAATCTAGCAGTCACAGGAGCTCTTTTTAGAATGATGTCTAATACAAGTTCACCTTTCTTTGAAATACTTTCACCAAAGTCCATGTGTAACAAATTAACCATGTATGTTGTATATTGCTGGAATAAAGGTTTATCCAGGTTATACTTTGCTTGCATTGCAGCATATTGCTCAGGTGTTAGATTCTTGTTATCTGCGCCAAATGGGCTTCCTGGAATTGCATGCATCAAGAAGAATGTAATTGTCGCAAGAATGAACAGAGTCAATATACCAATGGCAAGACGTTTTAAGATATATTTTCCCATGTGATTTCCCTCCTCATATAATCTGTCGTAACAAATTATGTTTTTAAGTTTATTACGTCATAGTAGTCATTGCAACAAGAAACAAGCATTTTTCAGAAAAGTTTACACATGTGCTTTGAAACAATTTTCATTAATCTTTCACAAACAAAAAGGCTATATTAGCAAAATGGTGAACATATTTTAATATTGTACGAATATATGGACA
>OLSX01000605.1_pt1 | contig 36140 bp, 31 predicted proteins | sample 1673141 | NCBI WGS metagenome assembly OLSX01 (sample SAMEA3136759, study PRJEB25190) | human gut metagenome | biome: human gut; feature: human-associated habitat; material: faeces | place: Austria | collected 2013 | reverse complement strand
ATTTCACACTTTCAAAATCGAAAATGACTAAATGACTAATGACTGAAAATGACTAAATTTTTGAGATGGGCTGCTGTTTTTTGAAAACTGAGAAAATTGTTGGGGTAGATTGATGTGTAGTTGTGGAAAAATTGTTATTTTTGCAAGTTATATAAAATATCACATATGGCAAAGAAAGTAAAACAGAAAATTCAACTGGTGGAAGGTGTTGATCCTGGCTTGTTCGGACAGAAGTATTCCAGCAGGGATTACAGATATGAGGAATCATGGGGTAAGAATCAGTTTAACAGTTCTTTCCCGGCATCTCTTGTCGCTTATATGAGCAGCAAGAATATATCACCTGTCTTCATTTGCACGGATGATAAGAACGAGATTGTTCACAATCAAATATCAGCATTGGAGTTATTTGGTGTAGACCCACTGAGTGAGGATGCTTATTATGACTATGAGGCTGGCTATTATCCCTACGAGCAGTATTATACTGCAAGCAAGAAAGAGAAAATAGATTTGGTAATGATAAACCGTTCCAGCTCAATTCCTATGAGCGGTCTTGAAGTTAAGTTGACAACCCTTCCTGACAATACAACAAAGGACTTGTCTGATGCGGAATATGGTAGTGAGATTGTAGTTCGTTCGCCTACTATCTTGTTTGTAGCTTGTAGTATTTGCGCATGTTACGATTCGCCGGAAGGGAAAATGCGCTTGCATAATATGCTCAATACTATTGGAGAGGAAATAAGAGATTGGGGTGAAATAAGGCAGGTTGCGCCTCATTATGAGGCGATAAAGCAAGCTGTTTTAAGCGTGTCGAGCGATTTGGTTGACAGGCAGGTTCCATTGATAATGCAGCCTATATGGAAAACAGACAAAAGATTGACAGATTTGGACGAGAAATGTCTTGACGTTTTTGTATGGTCAAACTTGTCTGTTATACAGATGGCACTAAGAGAGAATAGCTCTGAAGACGATATTTCAAGAAATCAGCGAACTATAATATGGCTGTACAAGATGCTCTGGGACTTCACGCAGTTCGGCAAATTCAATTATACCGCCATAGTGAACAGCCTTGCTTATAAATATAAGACAGACAAGGCATTTGCCATAAGTGGTAGACTGACTAATCAATTTATGAAGTCACAAGAACTTGAAACCCCTCGAATCAGTAAATACGAGATTAAGAATATCATACTAGGTGATGGGCAAAAGCTTCTCAGACCTGAAAGAAGATTTGACGCATATCTTGTAAGTCATCCCGAATTATTTGAATAAAAAAGATGAAAGTAGTAGATTTGTTTTGTGGCTGTGGCGGACTTAGCCTTGGCTTTGAAAAGGCTGGAATGAATGTGGTTGCCGGTTTTGACAATTGGCCGGACGCACTTGATGTGTACAGGCGCAATTTCGCGCACCCAGCTATAAGGGCCGACTTGTCAAACGTTGAGGAATCTGTTAAGAAAATCCGTGAGTTCATCCCTGATATGATAATCGGCGGTCCTCCATGTCAGGATTTTTCGTCTGCGGGTAAACGCAATGAAGAGGGCGGACGTGGAGACTTGACTGTATGCTATGCACGCATAATTTCGGAGATAAAACCACGGTGGTTTGTCATGGAGAACGTGGAGAGAATAATGAAGACCCAGAAACTTCGGGATTCCTTGGCTGTATTCCGTGCCGCTGGTTATGGTTTGACCTATATGGTGCTTAATGCCGCATTGTGTGGTGTCCCTCAGAAGCGCAAGCGCTTTGTGATGGTGGGCAAGATGGGAGCAGAAGACGATTTTCTTAAAGAAACGCTTTTGGCAAATCTGTCTGATCACGAGATGACGGTAGCCGAGTATTTTGGTGATAAACTGGATGTAAAATACTATTACCGTCATCCTCGAAGCTATGCACGTCGTGGCATTTTCAGTACTGACGAGCCGAGTGCCACCATACGTGGAGTCAACCGCCCCATGCCGCAGGGATATTCGCTTCATCCAGGCGATCCTGTTGACTCTTTGGACGGAATCCGTTCGTTGACCTCGCGCGAAAGAAGTATGATTCAGACTTTCCCTGAAGATTTTGATTTCGAGGGCACTAAGACCAATGTGGAACAGATGATAGGTAATGCCGTGCCAGTGAATTTGGGCTATTATGTGGCTGATGCAATATTCAGATATTCGGGCGAGAAACGCTTGAATACGGCACACACAAAGTCTAAGAAGCCCAAGCAACTCAATCTGTTTAATCTATCTGGTCAATATGTTTACAAAAATATCTCTGACGACTGTATGTTGCGCGAGAATTAAATCTGTTAGGCAGGAAGAAACCTTAAAAACAATATTAAACGACGGCAAAATCGTTACTTATTATTTCAGATACAATCATGAGTTTGCTTCTCACAAATGGGAGGACAGGCAGAAACATCTGGCGGCGCTCTTTGCCAAAGATAATAACATAGTCTTCGGCAAGGCGACCCCATTGTGGAGCAGCAGAAAAATGCGAATGCGCTTTCCTTCATCCAAAGAAATGTCTGATGACGAAATCAGATGCAAGGTGGAGGGAGTGATTGCGGGAAGAGAGGAAGGATGGTGGAAAGAATGAGAGGGGAATTGCTTGTTCTGAGAATTATTTATTATCTTTGTAATTTGAATACAACTAAAATTAATAGGGGCATTAATTAATGAAAACTGAAATAAAATCAAAACGTATACAATCTGTTATTGACGAACTGAAAGACCAATACATGGAGACTGATTCTAATTGTCGTCCATGGATTATCGGTTTCTCAGGCGGTAAGGACTCTACAGTGCTACTTATGCTCACTTGGATAGCTATGCAGGAGTTGAGAGAAGAAGGCAAATCGTTAAAACGTAGGGTGTATGTTGTGTGCAATGACACTATGGTTGAGAATCCAATCATTGAAGAATATGTCTCTAATGTATTATTGAAGATTGGCGATGCTGCACGTGCGCAAGCAATGCCTGTACAGGTGGTAACTACAACACCTCAAATAGAAGATACGTTTTGGTATTGTGTGATTGGTAAAGGATATCCTGTACCTAACAATTCTTTCCGTTTTTGTACGGAAAAAATGAAGATTAAACCCACGTCAAAGTTTATAACAGATCAATTGGTATCTGATGGTGAAGCTATAGTTCTAGTAGGCACCCGCCTTACTGAAAGTCAGCAGCGTGAGCGTTCCATACGTAGACATGAGATTAAAGGACATCGTCTCTCAAAACATCCTCTCAATCCTAATACTTACACTTACGCTCCTATTAAGGAACTTATGCTTGAAGAGGTATGGTGGATAATCAACACCATTCCTTCGCCATGGGGTTTTGACAACAAAATTTTGTTCAACATCTATCTTGATGCTTCAGCCGATGACTACGAATGTCCTACAGTTGTGACTGACAAGAGCCACAAGAGTTGCGGACAAAGCCGCTTTGGATGTTGGATTTGTACGGTTGTGAAAGAAGACAAGTCCATGTCATCACTTGTCAAGAAGGGTGTGGAATGGATGAAACCGTTGCTTGAATACCGCAACCGACTCGTTGAAAACCGCAACATTTCGGAACTGCGTTGCTCCACACGCCGCAACGGTCAGGCAGCTATAGACGAGACGGGGCATAATCTTGGCAACTACACTATGGATTACCGTATAACAATGCTTCGCGACCTTCTACGAACACAAAAGAAGGTTCAAGAAAGCCATTCAAGCGTGCGTCTTATTACCAGCCAGGAACTTATAGCCATTCAGGTGATATGGTTTCGCGACGGTAACTTCACAACCACCGTGAATGACATATACAACGAGATCTATGGCTACAATATCCCCAATATGGAAATAGGTCTGCAAGAACGGCTTATGTTGGAGAAATCTTGCCATTCACCACAACACTTCCGTCTGATTCAAGAACTTCTTGCTTTACAGAAAAGCAAGATACTCTTAATGCGCAAGATTGGACTGCAAAATGATATAGAGGACAGGCTGGATACATTCATCAAAGAACAGGAACAGGCATGATTATAAAGAGTATAACATTAAACAATTTTCGCCTATATGAAGGAGTTAACACTATTTCGTTCGAGCCATGCACCGAGCGAAACGTACACCTAATATGCGGAGAAAATGGATTCGGAAAAACCACATTTTTGCACTCGCTCCTATGGTGTCTTTATGGACGCTTCGTGAGCGATGTGCCAGCTGCCGGACAGGACTCCAGCTCTGGTTATGCATCTATGTTAAAGAGCAATCTCAACATAAATGCCGACAAACGCCAAAAAAAAACTGTGACACCGGAAATCACAGCCTATATCAAACGACATGGCTATACCAATGAATTGGAATATATAAAAAGAGATTCTGTATACAGTGTTTCCATATGCTTCTCGGAATTGGCTATCCCTGCTATTCCGTGCCGTGACATTGAAGTAAGCAGAAGCTATGATGCCATCCTGCAAAAGGAGACGGTAGAGATTCTGATTGACGGCGACAGGAACGAACTGACAGAGGAAATTGGTCCGGAAGTTTTCATTAACGACTTCATTCTAAGCAAGAATCTTGCACGCCTTTTCTTTTTCGACTCAGAAGAAATAGTGGAGCTGGCAGAAACCTCCACAATAGCAGAGAAAAGACGTTTGGGACGCGCATACAGCGAAGTGTTGGGCATTCGCAAATATGAAGAATTAATATCAAATCTCGATGGACTAAAAATGCGTTATCGCAAGAAATCGCGCGACATAGGCCTACGCCAAGAACTTGAAAACACATTGGCGCAAAAAGACTCGGTAGACAAGGAAATTCTGGATATCGAAAACAGCATTTCTAAATTAAATATCCAAATGAGCAAATACCGCGAGGAGGATGCTCAGGTTCTGGCAGAACTGTCACGAGAAGGCTCAAACGTAAAATCTGACGACATGAACCGCACAAAACAGGTTATCGAAACATGCAGAAAAAAGGATACAGAAATGAAGAGCCGCTTAAAGCAATTCATCGACTACGCCCCATTCGCCATTGCCGGAAAAGTATTTGCACAAGGCTACGAGCTTGCAAAGCTCGACCGTGAGACCATCGTCAGCAACAAGGCGTCTGTTGCCCAAAACGACGTGCTTGACTCCATCAACAGCGATTTAACGGCTTTGCTTGCTGCTTTGCCTGTCGGTAAGGAGAAGAAGACTGAGGCAGAGCGTAAGTTGAAGGACATCCTTGAGAAGTATCGGGGGAGCAAATCCAACCGCGAGGTGATGATGAACGTCGGCGAGGATGACTTTGCCGAAATAGAATCCGTCTTTAACAGCATTACAACAACGTACCGAATTGAGTTTGAAACTCTTGCTGAAGACTACCGCAAGAACAGAATAACTCTGGAACGCAATTCGCGCCGACTTGCCAACATGGAGAGCAAAGAGAGCGATGAGGTGGTGAAGCAACTGCGCCAAAAAAAGAACGAAATAGAGGAGACTATACAACAAACAGATGCGGAAATCCGACTTTTTCACGAAAAAGCAGGAGCTACAAACATCATGTTGCAATCATTAGATAGGAAAATCAAGGAACTTGGCAAACGTGTGAGCGTTGACGATGCCGACGAAAAGAAGGACAAACTTGCGAGCCAACTTAGAGAGGAACTTGAAACGTTCCTGCTAACGTTGAAACAAAATAAGAAATCATCACTTGAGCGCCGCATCAAAACAACTCTCAACTCGCTTATGCATAAAGAGGACTTTATAGGACGTGTTGAGGTGGCAATTAATGTTGATGCCATGGATGTCCTTCTCTACACAACAGGCGGTGACTTGATTGACAAGGACACTCTGTCAAAAGGCGAAAAACAGCTTTATGCTACATCGCTGTTGAAATCGCTTGTGGACGAGAGTGGAATCCAGTTCCCCGTGTTTATAGACAGCCCTTTGCAAAAGTTTGACAAAAGCCACTCATCAAAGATTATTACGGAATTCTATCCGACAATCTCCAGACAGGTGGTTTTGTTCCCATTGCTGCATAAGGAGCTCACTCAATCTGAATACGAAATGCTTATGCCATATATAGGCAGTACGACTCTGATAACCAATGACACAACACGCTCAGGTTTCAAAAGGGTAGACCCAGCCACACTGATGGACGAAAATTAGGAAGCAACAACATGACACCAATAACTCAAATAAAGACAAGTGCAAAGAATAAAGAACTTGTCACACGGCTAACGCGCAAATTTGCTCTCGGAACAGAGAATGTAATTGCTCGTATAGCCATTGCATATTCGCTAAAGAGCGGCGTTAGATTTGCGCCAACCGACGTGAAGGATGCAGGTGGAAAGGAGTACAGCAAGAATGTGCTCTTCGGCAACTTGTTTCCTCTTTATCTCTCTATGATTTGTGCCCATTACAACATCAAGGATACCGACAAGAATCTACCACGTTACTTTAAGATGCACCTTGATGATGGACTCGAGCGCATCGACAGAGACGTGAAAGACAATCCCAACCTTGTTGGGTTTGACTATCTTTTCGACCGTATACATGAAGGATTGGAAGAATTATGATTGACCTCATAAAAAGAATGGATTTGGCAGAAGTGTTTGACTTTGACAAGTTTCACAATGCGTTCAGGCAGTTGCTGCAAATTGCCAAGGGTGGCGAGTGCCTAAATATAGCGTCGTATATAGAAGAAAATCCTGATCTTTGGAATAATTATGACATTACCAAGACGAGGTCAATAACTCAAGTCCTAATTTCGGAAATATATTCATTATACGAACTTGTTGTTGATCCTGACGATAATATAATTATATCTAAAGCAGAAAAGAAAGCACCACAGAAGACCGCAGAACCCGCAATCCGCGAATTGGTGAAGCGTTTCTTGGAAACTCACGCAGATGAACCGCAGGATTTGTCGGATATCCTCAATTATGTGAATCAACACCGGAAGCGCAGCACGTCATACAATAGCCTGTGCTCATCGCTATCGCTCGATAAACAAGTTTTCAAGAGTTTCGGAAGTAGGAAATGGGGACTTTGTAGTCTTCCGTACGAAAAGATATTTGCAAAGACAATATCCAATACGCATGATACTGTAGAAACAGATTTGACAAACCAGAATTTCATGCTGCGCTATTCCTCCAAACGTGAACATAAGCCAACAGAGTTTTTTACAAAAGCATTATCTAACAGCTCTACCCTATGTCTTGGATTAGGATATTTCAGTAGTGCCTGTTTCAATGTGCTTGCCTGTGGGTTTGCACATTTTGTGAGAAATGGTGGAAATATGCGAATGTACATCAATCCTCATGTCACAGAGGAGGATTACAACATGCTCAGGGATAAGAATTATGATGGGTTTGAGGCGAGTATGCTTCAGTCGTACGAGAGATTGCTGCAGACTTTCTCCCGTCGTGACAGACTATTCTTCAAATGTCTGTCCTATCTCATTTCTAAAAATAGGATTGAGGTAAAGATTGTATTGCTGAAAGACAGTGGCATTGCCCATGAAAAGTTTGGAGTGTTTGTCGACTCGTCAGACAATAAAGTGGCATTCAATGGTTCCATGAATCTTACGGCGGCGGGATTAACCCGCAATATTGAGGCGATAGATTGCATCTGCTCTTGGCATAACGAGGAATCGATCGAAAGGATAGCTTGCTATCAAGAAGATTTTGACAATATATGGAACGGTGAAAATCAAGATATTCACGTTTTTGATGCTGTAGAATTCTGCAAACAAATAGTAAGCAAATATCCCACCGACAATGTCGATGAGTTAATACTGTTGGAGAATGAAGTGATTCGGGATCTTGAGCAGGAGGATTCAAAATCTTCTGCCGATGAGCCGCATTTTCCCAAAAAGTTTAAAGACGGTCCTCGTCCTTATCAGATTGAGGCTTATGAAGCGTGGCGTGACCGTGGAAAGCAAGGTGTTTTCGCTATGGCTACTGGAACAGGCAAGACCGTGACATCGCTCAACTGTGCGTTAGAGGAATACATGGATAGCGGATTCTATCATCTGCTGATACTTGTTCCATCATTGGCCTTGGTTGAGCAATGGGCAGATGAGGTGGACAACTTCAATTTTCGTAATGTGATAAAGATTTCATCAGATAATCACAAATGGAAGAAGGATGTAGCAAGTATTGTGTCAAAAATGCGTATGGGAAAAGTAGTGGACTATGTTCTTATATCCACTTATCAATCTTTCGTAATGGCAGATTTTCAACTATTTCTTCCCAGACTTTCAGACGGTACTTTACTGATTGCCGATGAGGCTCATAATATCGGTTCAGCATCTGTCAGACAGGCTTTTCATAAAATGACTATAAATAAACGCATAGCTCTTTCTGCCACTCCCAACCGTGTATACGATGAAGAAGGCACACGTGAAATTGAGAGTTTTTTCAACGACTCTTATCCATACACCTATAGCTTCTCTATGCGCAGGGCGATAAAAGAAGAACGATTGATGCCATATAAATACTTTCCATATCTGGCAAAGTTGGAGGAAGATGAAATGGAGAAATATGCTAAAATCACACGACAACTTGTGCAGCTGTACGATGGCTTACAAAGAGATTTCGCCGACCCTGAAAAGGCAAGAAAACTATTGCTCATAAGAAAAAACATACTCCATAAGGCCAAAAACAAAATGGATGTGTTCAAAAAAATCATCAAGGAAATAGGCGAGGAAAGATTAAAATACTGCTTTGTATATTCGGCGGCAGGAAAGCGTAACCGGATTGAAGAGTCGGACAATGAAGAACTTGACGATTATATTCTTAAGGAAATGCAGTGTGTTCTGAAACAAACATACCCTTACGTGACATGCAACTCATACACCGGCCTCGATTCCCAGCAGATAAGGAAGCAGAAATTAGAAGCTTTTGCTGCAGGCAAAATTAATGTGCTGTTTGCCAAAAACTGTCTTGATGAGGGTGTGGATGTGCCAAGAGCAGAATACGGCATCTTTACATCAAGCAGTGGAAATCCGAGACAGTTTATCCAGCGTCGCGGACGTTTGCTCAGAAAACATGAAGACAAATTGTTTGCATGGATTTACGACATAGTAGTGGTGCCTGATTTTACTTCGCCATATTACGAACGACGTTTTTGGACGATGGAGAAACATCTTGTGGAAAATGAAATGCGAAGGGTTGCTAATTTTGGCGCTCTTGCAAGCAATTACTATACAGGGGCCTTGAGCACACTCGAAGAAGTCATCAATTTCTACGAAATAGACTTGAACGGCATGGTATTGAATGAAGAAGAATTATTATAACAAACAACAATATGGAACCTCAGATAATTTTCAAAGAAGTGATGAAATCTGACAAACTGCAGAGCCACTTCAATATAAGCAAAACAGAGGCAGAAGCTGCTTCATATACAACACAATCGGAACACATCCCTGTTGAAATCATCAAGGATGTGATAAATTGTGTGGCCAATCGCCGCACAGTACAAACAACATTCCGAAGCATCTCAAATCGTGTGTCAGACTAATCTAAATTAACAATATGGGTACAATCATAAAATCAATAAGTTTTCATAACTTCTATAACTATTATGGAAGTTATGAGGATAATACATACACATTCACAGAAGGCATAAACATAATCAATGCCGACAACAATATGGGAAAATCAAAATTCTACAATGGTTTTCTTTGGATTCTCCGCGATGAGGTTTATGATTCTGACGAGAAGAAGATAATGCCTGTTGATAAATCTTATTATAAGATGATTTCTGGTAAAGCACGCCATGAAAACAGCGAGCTTACAATCGGCGTGCGCATTGTTTTTGTGAATGATGACATATGCTATACTGTAACAAAGGAGGTGAATTGTAAACATGATGACGAGTGGAATTTTAATGCTACAACTGAAGTAATAAAGACAGAAGGCAATGAAGATTTACCTATCTATGACAAAAGCGAGAAAGATGAGGCTATTCGCAAGATGATTCCGTGCGAAATGGAGAAATACTCCCTTCTGCAAGGTGAGTCGATGGAACGTCTTGTAGACCTTTCTACACTCAAGGGCTTGGAGAGTACGATAAACGTTTTGGCTGACATGAGCAATCTTATACAAATGTGCGAAAAGGCGAAAGAACTCGTGGCGGAAGCCCAAAAGGAATATAAGGCAGAGGAGAAACGAAGCGATTCGGCTAACGAGGAATTAGCGAGACTACAGGAAGAACGTGATAGGCTTGAAAAATGGATTTCTGATTCAGAAAAGAAAATCCAGTTGGCACGAAAAGAACTTGTAAATGCTAATGAGAACGAACAGAAATTCGAGAGAGACTTTTTTTCAAGCAAAAAACGCATAGAGGCTCGTAATGGATATGAAAAAGAACATGAAAGTCTTCGAAATCTACAGAAACAGAAGGAATCCCAAGAAAAAGCTATAACTGGCCATTTGTTCGACGAAAACCGTCCTTGGCTCCTTATGGGGTTAAATAACGAGACCAGGGTTTTTGACAATCTCCGCACTACGCTGATTGAAGAACTTGCCCAAAAGAAAATCCTTGACAACCCTGACATAATGCTTCCTGAAGGCTCGCCAGACACACCATCACTGCAACGTATGCTAGAGAAGTGTCATTGCGAAGTGTGTGACAGAGAAGCGCCGAGAGGTTCAATACCATGGCTTCATATACAAAAAGTTATGAATCGTCCGCGCAGAGCTATGCTTACGTCGGATTCATTCGTACAGTTTTATGGAGACATACAGAAGATAACCGGACGCTATGAGACAACAATTCCTTGCATCGCTGATGATTTTAGGCAATATATGGATGCTTTAGAGTTACTTGACAAAAATATAGAACAACAGGAGAATGTTGTAGAACAAAGGGGGAACGAGATGGCCTTGCTTGGAACTGGGGATACAACGCCTGAAGCTGACCGCATAACACTTTCCAGCTATAATAATGCAAAGAAAACACAAACTGATAAAACAGAAGAAATTCAAGCGTTAACAGGTAAAATCAAAATATGGGGAAATAGCCTGAAAAATGTTCGTAATTCTCTTAGCAAGAAGCAAAATAACACACAAGTAATAAGGGCTGAAAAGCTGTATACAGACATGCAGGCTGTAGCAGACATGTTTGCTGAAACAAAAGAGAGCATATTCAAGACAATTGTAGACAAATTGCAAATTGTTGCAAATAATATGTACGCAAAACTGACAGCTGGCAACCAGACTCTCGGTGGAACTCTCGTATTTAAACGTGAGGAAGATGGAACAGTAAAAGTGAAGGTTGTTGACAGAAACGGCGAGGAGTTGTTTGGTAATGGAACTGGTTTCCAGCGAATGAAACAGCTGGCAATTGTAATGTCCATTATATCGGCTAAAGAAAATGAAAATAGTTTTGACTATCCTTTCATATCCGACGCTCCATTCTCTGAGTTTGGAGTGAGGTTTGTCAACAATTTTCTTGACATGGCTCCACATGTGTTCAGACAGAGTATTATTATGATAAAGGATTTGTACGATCCTGATTCTAAACAGTATATTCTGCCAGGTGGTCTGGAAATAGCAAAGCGCATGCGAGATGGTAAGCTCAAGGGTACTTTCTACGTCAATTATATAGAAGAGCGTGCCGATTCTTCAAACCTTATAACTAAAAAAATGTGTTATTCTGAATAATAATTATTAGTATGAACAGCTCAACACTGAAAGATAAAATAAATGACCTTCGCCCTCATTACAGCGAGAAGTACCGCTCAATGATAGATACAATTTCCAATATAGGCGAAAAGACGGGATCTGGTGATGTGGCACAATTCGGCCCAATCTACCAGACCTTCATGTATGCTTGCGTTATTGGTGTACGCTTAGGACAACCTGTATACTTAGAACCAAAGGAAAATAAGTATGAGTTTGCTGTAATGTCTAAATGGAAACCTACTACGATCCGTGATTTTATAGTCATGATGATGCTGAACCGTTCAGAGTCATACGGCTATAAATGGATGGATTTGGAAAATGCTGACGAAAAAACGGTTGGAGAATTTATCCGTTCTCTTGAGAGAGAGATTGAGGGCTATGCTAATGCTGGTTTTGAATACCTTTACCAGAAATGGGAGAATGAACGCGCAATGTTCTCTTCACCGACTATCTTTGTTGAAATCCTTCAAGACCTTCCAACCAAATAAAATAGCAAATGTACGAAAAGTCACTCCATTTACACACGCTCGAAAACCTCCGTTCTGCATTGGATCATTTCGATACGTCATTTATTGTCTCAAATAAGTTGTTCAGACTTGCATTGGTGTCAGAGATTATTGATACCACATGCTTGTTTGAACAACTCTACTGTGCATGGTGTAAAAAGTTGCCTTTCGGAGAAAATGCTGACGCAGATGTAGATTTTGAATATTGGAAGTCTTATAATAATTGGGATGGTTTCCTTGAAAAAGCTCAACAAAATGCATGTATCGATGATGCAGATATGGACTTTGGAAATGGATTGACTACGAATGACATTAAAGAGAGACGCCGCAAAACCTATAGTAAGAATCTAAATTCCGCATTCAAACACGCCAAATACGTAGAAGGCAAGACTGTGTCTGATTTCTTCAAAAACATAGAGAAAGATAAGTATGGAAGCATTACCTATGGCAATATTGTGTTTGGAGCAATACAACATCTTCTGCTTATCTTAAGTAAAATAAATGATTTGCTCCAAAAACCATCTGACGATTTGCTTTTGAAGTATAGTGAGCAACAGAAAGAAAGATTCTTAAACGAATGCCAAGAGGCTGTTTCTAATGTTCAAAGAATCTGTGATGGTTCATATTCAAATAGAAGGAAAATCAATCTGCTAAAAGAATATCGCGATAAACTCAAGACAGAATTATCTAATTCTAATTTGTTAGAATTGATTGGTAATGAGTTTACGAAATATGATATTGCAGATTATAGAAACCAATATGAGAAAAATTCCATGACAGATGATGAAATCCGGACAGAATTGACAATAGATGAGCTGATGAAGGAATATAATAGTGGTAACATTGCCAATATTAATATGCTTTTATTCAAGAACAGAAGGTTGACAAGTCGTACAGCTGTGTGTTCTTTCTTTGTATATGCTGAGATTCTGCCTATATTAAAGAAGAGGATAGACATGTTGGGCAAAGAGCATGAACAAAATCCAAAACTCTCATTTGATTCTGCCATCGCTACAGCTATTCAGCAAAACACTGATGCAGTAAAAGAAAATACAAAGGCTTTGGAATCGCTTTCCCTTAAACCGACTATTCAAGCAACTCATTATTATGAATCGGGAGCAACACACGAAGATAAAAGCAAAACCCTTCAAGTCACGCATAGAGAAATGGCAGATACGCCACTTTTGCAGGACGAATAATAATCAATAATATTTAGTATTAGATATGAGCAACCATTATTATGCCGATGGGGCAATACATAATGACCATCACAAAGAATTGAACATTAATGGTAATATTTCAACGGAGCAACTCGTGCAGATTACAAACGGTTTTTTAATGGATGAGGTTGATGAAAAACTAAAACAACAAAATACTTCGCCTGGCGCTCGCAAGCAATTTCTTTTTATTGACGGAAGGGCGACGGTGGAGAATGTGAGTGTGAGGAACCGGGAGAAGGATCGGTTCTTGTGCTATCTAAGCGACCATAAGATGGGCAGCAGACGGCTTGTTGCGGTAAAGGGCGACGGGCTGAACAAGGTGGTGGTGTGCTTCTTAGTGTTATGGCGTGAGAAAAGACTTGTTGCTGAGAAGCCGTCGGGCGGTGCCGTGTTTAGGTTTCTTACAGAGGAATGTGGGCTACAGACTGACGTTACTATAGAATCGTACGCCAACAAAGTGAGGGATTGGTTGCGAGGGAATGATTATGATGTAGAGACGTATCGGACGGTGAAAGACCGTTTTTAATACCAAGGCAGGTGGATGATTAGATTTTAATTATCCACCTGCCTTTTTTTATTCTTGTTCTAACTTGTTGTTTGTAAGGCTTTGTCGTTTGCAGGAAGCTGACATTGCAGGTGGGTGTTAATTGTCAACCCAATCCACCTCTGCTTCTTTCTCATATCTTTGCACTCGTAATCAAAAAACATTAATAGTTATGACAAATAATATTATGATTTTCGAAAGCCCGGAGTTCGGACGAATTCGGACGGTGAAGGACGAGAAGGGTGAGCCTTGGTTTTGCTTGAAAGATGTATGCAAGGTGCTGGGGCTGAAGCAGAATGGTGTTGCAATGCGACTTGATGATGGGGTCATTTCAACTGAACCCATATGCGACTCGCTTGGAAGAACACAGATGGCGAACTTCGTTAACGAGGATGGTCTATATGATGTTATACTCGACAGTCGCAAACCTTCGGCAAGGGCTTTCCGCAAGTGGGTCACCTCTGAGGTGCTTCCGCAGATTCGCAAGACGGGTGGATATATTCCGCTGAGTAGCGAGGACGACGAGAAGACGATTCTGGCTAAGGCGTTGAGGATTGCGAACCGCACGCTGGAGCAGAAGGATGAACTGTTGGAGGCGCAACGACCTAAGGTGGAGTTTGCCGAGGCGGTGACCACGGGCGATGGTTGCATACTGATTAGCGAGCTGGCAAAGTTGCTTACAAGGAATGGTTATCCTACGGGACGCACACGACTCTTCAGATGGATGCGCAACAACGGCTACATCTTCAAACGCTCTACGGAACCAATTCAGCGATGGGTGGAGGAAGGTATCGTTAAGTGAAAAGTGAAGAGTGAAGAGTGAAAAATCCATATGTTAAGTGAACGTTTTACTTTTTTACTTTTAAAACAATGAGTATTTATTTCAATTTTTCAATCTGGAAGTTTTCTTTCAGCGTGAGTGTTAACAGTAGTATTAAAACAAAAAAAGATTAAGAAACAATGGAGACAAAAATCATGAGAGTAGTGCAGCAGGGCGAGGCTTTCGCTGTACAGAGTCAGAAGACGGAGAGTGGACAGACTATGAAGTGCAACATTATGTTGCAGGAGCTTGGAGGCAAGTACGAGAACCAGTATGTGGCAGCGATGCTTGGCAATGTGGCACAATGCCGATTCACCCCCGGCGACCTCGTGGCGGTTACCATGAGATTCTCGACCAGAGAGTATAATGGTGCTCACTACCAAGATATCCTTGTTACGGATATTGTAAAGGTAAAAGGGTAAAAAACTGAGTTGAATTGCGGAGGATATTCCATGGTAAAGCGCGCAAGATTCCAATGTTCTTCTCGCAAAACAACTAAAATTATGAACAAGATAAATAACGGAAAGAATATTTCAAACAGAAATAAAAACAACAATTCGAGCAACAATTCGAACAACAGCACAAACGCTAACAACACAACCAACAATCAGTTTAACGGCTGCCACCACGTGCAGCTGGGCGGTATGGCTCACTACGACGAGAGGCGGTATTTCATGTTTGCACCCGACTACTGTGTGCCAAATATGGTGCAGCGAATACGGAGGATGTGCGGAGTGGCACAGCAGATGACTGACGGCACATTCGAATTCATGTCTCAGCCAAAACTAAGAGCGCAGTCGAAGCTGATAAAGAAGTTGGCGCACGGCAGAATTAGTCTGACCAAGGACAAGGCAATTCAGCTGACGCTGAAGGTGATGGCAAACGAGAACATCAACATAGCAGAGACTATCGCTGCAGAGGCTGCAGAGGGAGCTAACGCACTAATAGATTATCAACTAAGGAGATGAAGTTAAGTGAAGAATTTAAGTGAAAAGTGAAAAGTGAAGAGTGAAAAATCCAATAGTTAAAAGAGCGCAAAATCCTCGCAAGAAGCAAAAGCACATGGATTTTTCACTCTTCACTTTTCCCTTTTCACTAAAACGTTTTACTTTTTTACTTTTATACTTTTTTACTTTTATATGAGTGTACATGTTATATTTTATCAGAACGGGGCAAAGATAATGCGCCCCGTAGCTGACGAAAAAGAATACAGGCAGTTGCGCGATTCGGTGCGCAACAAGCATGCCGACAAACACCACATGGTGCAGATGAACTATTCGTGTCTGCCTAACGAGAATGGAGCGTTGAAAGGGTCTACTCGAATAAGTAAATCGGTAGGCATGGACATCGACTTCGACCCTCAGGCGCCCGACTACGAGGAGAAGATGGCGAGCGTGCCAGAACTGGTGATGAGCAAGAAGGACGAACTCGGTCTGCTGATGCTCGAACGCTCGGCCAATAAGGGCTACCACATCGCCTTCCGACGCAAGCCGGAACTTAGCCAGGAGGAGAACCTTAAATGGGCTTCGCAGTTGCTGGGCGTGGAATATGACAAGGGAGCGAAGGACATAACTCGTGTGTTCTTCACGCCTCCTTGCGAGAAATTGCTCTTCGTGGATGCGGAGCTATTCGACAATAGAGAAATGGGGAACACGGAAGCCGAAAGGGGAATGAATAGAGATTCATCTGATTCTTCTGATAATAATCAGCTAAATCAGAAAAATCCGTATTCGGAAAAACTAGAGGGAATGAATAGAGATTCTGCTGATGCTGCTGATAATAAAAATCAGATAAATCAGAAAAATCCTTATTCGAAAAACCAAGAGGGAGTGAATACAGATTCATCTGATAATAATACTCAGCTAAATCAGAAAAATCCGTATTCGAAAAAACAAGAGGGAATGAATAGAGATTCATCTGATTCTTCTGACAATCAGATAAATCAGAAAAATCCGTATTCGGAAAAGGAAAAGAATAGAGATTCATCTGATTCTTCTGAACAATCGGATTCTTCACTCTTCACTCTTCGTTCTTCACTCTCCACTCCGGATTCTTCACTTTTCACTCTTCACTCTTCACTTTCATATCTCGGTATTCCGTATTCCGACATTATCCGCAAGTGGTGGGCAATGTACAACGACGGATGCGAACCTGTGAAGAGCAATCGCAACACGCTGACCTTTGAGCTTGCTGTGAACCTTCGCCACATCTGCGGTTTCGACCGTGCGCTCTTGGATAAAATCATTCCTTGTTACGATGGATTTCCGGAGGCTGAGAAGCTTGCCTGTATCGACTCTGCCCTTGGCGAGAAACGCACCCAGATGCCCAAGCGACTGAAGGACGTGCTGCTTGCCATTCGCCAAGAGCGGTTGATGGACGCGGACGGCAACAAGGCGGAAACCGACGGATTAGACGAGGCTTTGGCAAAGGACGATTTGTTCTACTACAACGCCTTGCCAAAGATGCCAATGGGCGTGAAGGACTCTATCGACGCTGTAGGCCCTGCCTTGGCGCTGACCGTAATGACTGCCATTTGCCCCGTGATAGGCATGCTGGCTACTGGCGTGAAGGTGGACGTGCACGGCAAGATGAACTCGCTGAACCTTATCTCGTACATAGCTGGCGACTTTGCATCGGGCAAGGGAAGCATAGATCCCGTTATTGAAGCGTGGACCTCAGAAGTGAAGGCTATGGACAAGATGTATCAGCAGCAAGAGGATGAATGGCGAGCACGCAAGCGAGCAGCAAAGAACAAGAAGGAACAGCCAGAAGAACCGAAGTTGCCCGTGCGCTGTCTGACGCTTAACAACACGGTGGCTAACCTTGCTGAGCGACTGGCAAATACGGAGGGCAAGCACGCCTTCTCGTTCACTCCTGAGGCTGACACGGTGGCGCAGAAATGGCGGTCGGCAATGAGCGATTTTTCTGTTATGTTGCGCCAAGCCTACGATGGCACGAGCTACGAGCGAGAGGCAAGAAGTGCCGATGCTGTGAATGTTCACATCGAGAGGCTGTTGTGGAACGTGGTGATGTGCGGAACGCCCGACGCTCTGTATAGAGTGGTGACCAACTATACTGACGGTTTCCAAAGCCGTATAGCCATAGCACGCACACCCGACAACACCTTTACGCCGCTTACAGAGAATCTGCATGTGCTTACCGAGAAACAGCGTGACCGCATCTGCCAGATTGCCCACTTGCTGCCATTGATGCAAGGCGAGGTGGTGCTGCCAAAACTTGAGGCAAAGGGTAGGGAATGGCTTGAGCAGGTGCGCCTGGAGACGATGAAGAACGACGACAAGGTGAAGGCTCGCCAACGATTCCGCATCTGTCCAACAACGATGCGCATGATGACCTGCCTGATGCTCTGCCGTGTGGCTTCTCTGCTCATCGACAAGCACGGACTGGCGGGAGCCGAACAACAGCTCAAGACTAAGCCCAACCTGTGGAAAGAAATGATAGTGAAACAGCAGCAACCCTCGTTTCTCGCTGCCTTCGACGTGCTTGCCAACTATCAGTTAGACAACGCCCTACACTTCTTTCGCGACCGCATAGAGGCTGCATTCTCGTCGAAAGACTATTGTGGACGGGCCGTGTCGGAACGAACAAAACGAGGCAAGAACGACTCTATCTTCGAGCGTCTGGACAACACCTTCAGCTTTGAGCAAGCCCTGCAGCACAGCATTGCTGTGAAAGGTGCAAGCACGTCGCGCAACGCCGTGCAGCAAATGCTAAAGAACTGGCGTAGGCAAGGACTGGTTGTAGAAATGCCCGACAAGAAGTTTCAGAAGATGCAGAATGTGTAAAAAAGAAAACCTTAGTCATTTTCAGTCATTAGTCATTTTGTCATTTTCAATTTCTGATTATTGGGATTTATATAGTAGCGGAGGTCTCCGGCCTCCGCAGCAATCAATTATACAAACTATTAATGATGATTTGTATTCGACTTGGTGCTGCGGAGGCCGGAGACCTCCGCTACTTATAGGTTTATAATTGAATCACTCCAAATATCGGACGAGCCTCTCTTTTCCCTTAACACAAGGATTTTTCACTCTTCACTTAACTATTGGATTCTTCACTTTTCACTCTTCACTTTTCACTTAACAAGCATCAAGTCGCTCATAACCGTATCGCTCACAAAGAGGCCTTTTCTTGTCAGCCGCAAGTGGTTGTGGCACAGTTCGATAGTGCCGTTGTTTAAACTATCGGTTGCAGACTGTAGAGCGTAGCGTTTGTGCTCGTCGGAGAGGGCTCCGAGGTCAAGTCCCTCGACGGTTCGCATGGCGGTAGTAACGAGGTCGTTGTAATGGGTGTCGGCATCAATCTCCTCGTGCTCGGCAGGCAACGAACCGCCCTCAATCGACAGCATGTATTGTTGCAGATTGTCGATATTCCACGACCTGCGCTTGCCGTTGTACGAGTGGGCCGAGGCTCCAAAGCCCATGTAGGGCACGTCGCGCCAGTAGCTGCTGTTGTGGATAGAGCGATAGCCAGGCTTGGCAAAATTGCTTATCTCGTATTGTTCGTAGCCATGCGCGGCAAGAAGGTCGATCAACGTGGAGTACATCAGCAGATAGGTATCCTCGTCAATCTGCTTGACCTTGCCGTCTTGCAGCATGCGATAGAGTGGGGTGCCCTCCTCGTACATCAGACAATAGGCCGAGATGTGGTTGGGCTCAAGGCTGAGTGCCGTCCTTATGTCGCGCGTCCAGTCGTCGATGTGCTCGTCGGGGAATCCAAACATCAGGTCGATGCTGATATTATCGATTCCTGCCTGACGAATGGTTTGACAAGCCTCCATAGCTTGGCGTGCCGAATGGCGGCGGCGAAGGAAATGTAGGCGCTTATCGTCGAAGCTCTGCACGCCCATGCTGATACGGTTGACGCCCAACGACCTTAGGACCGAGACGTATTGGGGCGTGACGTCGTCGGGATTCATCTCCACGGTAATCTCGCGCACGTTGCCCGGATACACCTGCTGCACATGTAGCAATATCTGCTCCATGTCGGAGATGTGTAGAACCGATGGGGTGCCACCACCCAGGTAGATGGTGTCGGTATTGTGGGTACCAAGACTGGCCTCGGCCTTACGTCGGAGGTCCATCTCGCGCAAGAGGGCCTGGGTGTAGCGCTTGCTAAGCTCGGCACGAGTGGTGCTGTAGAATGCGCAATACACGCAACGGCTCTTGCAAAAGGGGATGTGTATGTAAATGCCTTTTTTCATTTGCTTGTCATTATATTAAGGTGGAAACCACTTTAGGGGGATTATTTGTATTGCAAAATTACTAATAAAGTTTAAATTCTTATCATAAATCAATCGTTTTCTTTGGTATTGTGTTGCCAAATGTCTAACTTAGTAGTCGGATAGACACCCACCCCAAAGTCAATCCGCCATGAACAATTAATATTAACCATTTAAAACCTGAATTTTATGAGGGTCTATCAAACAAATGAGATTAAGAACATTGCCCTTCTTGGCAGTGCGGGTAGCGGCAAGACCACCCTTGCCGAGTCTATGCTTTTCGGTAGCGGAATTATCAAGCGTCGTGGAACGGTAGAAGCACACAATACTGTGAGCGACTACTTCCCTGTGGAGCACGAATATGGCTATTCGGTATTTCCTACCGTTTTCCATGTAGAATGGAACAACAAGAAATTGAATATTATAGACTGTCCGGGTAGCGATGATTTTATTGGTGGAGCCATCACAGCCCTGAACGTAACCGACCAGGCCGTTATCCTGATAAACGGACAATATGGCCCTGAGGTTGGCACACAAAACAACTTCCGTTATACGGAGAAACTTCACAAGCCTGTAATCTTCCTCGTAAACCAGCTGGATTCGGACAAGTGCGACTTTGACAATATTATTGCCAATATGCAGTCGATTTACGGTCAGAAGTGCGTGCAGATTCAATATCCTGTGAGCACGGGCGCCGGATTCAACGCCATCATCGACGTGCTGCTGATGAAGATGTACACTTGGAGTCCTGATGGAGGTATGCCTACCATAGTGGACATCCCTGAGGAGGAAATGGAGAAGGCACACGAGCTGCACAAGACTCTGGTAGAGGCAGCTGCCGAGAACGACGAGACTCTGATGGAGAAATTCTTTGAGGAGGAGACTCTTACAGAGGACGAGTTGCGCGAGGGCATTCGCAAGGGACTTGTTACACGCTCTATCTTCCCCGTGTTCTGCGTTTGCGCAGGCAAGGACATGGGCGTAAGACGACTGATGGAATTCTTGGGCAACGTTGTACCTTTCGTAAGCGAGATGCCTAAGCTTCACAATACACGCGGCGAGGAAATCACCCCTGATTCGAACGGTCCGGAGTCTGTATACTTCTTCAAGACTGGTTTGGAACCACATATTGGCGAGGTAAGCTACTTTAAGGTTATGAGCGGCAAGATTAAGTCGGGCGACGACCTGACCAACTCTGACCGCGGCTCGAAGGAGCGTATCGGCCAAATCTATGCTTGTGCCGGAGCAAACCGCATTCCGGTGGACGAGCTTGTTGCAGGCGACATCGGCTGCACAGTTAAGCTGAAAGATGTAAAGACAGGAAACACCCTAAACGGAAAGGATTGCGAATGGCGTTTCGACTTCATCAAATATCCTAACCCGAAGTTCTCTCGCGCTATTAAGGCCGTTAATACCGCAGAGACCGAGAAACTGATGGCTGCGTTGCTGAGAATGCACCAGGAAGACCCAACATGGCTGGTAGAACAGAGCAAGGAGCTAAGACAGACCATCGTTAGAGGCCAAGGCGAATTCCACCTGAGAACCCTGAAGTGGCGCCTGGAGAACAACGAAAAGCTGCAGGTTAAGTTTGAGCCTACACGCATACCTTATCGCGAAACCATTACAAAGATGGCACGTGCCGAGTACAGACACAAGAAGCAGTCGGGTGGTGCCGGACAGTTTGGAGAGGTGCATCTCATTATCGAGCCTTATGCTGAGGGAATGCCCGACCCGACATCTTATAAGATCAACGGTCAGGAATTCAAGATCAACATCAAGGGTAGGGAAGAGGTTAGCCTTGAGTGGGGCGGCAAGCTGGTCTTCATCAACTCGGTTGTTGGCGGAGCTATCGACACACGCTTTATGCCTGCCATATTGAAGGGTATTATGGACCGCATGGAACATGGTCCGCTTACGGGCAGCTACGCACGCGACGTAAGAGTGATTGTGTACGACGGCAAGATGCACCCGGTTGACTCTAACGAGCTCTCGTTCATGCTTGCGGCCCGCAACGCGTTCTCGGCAGCATTCAAGGAGGCTGGTCCTAAGATTCTTGAGCCTATATACGACCTCGAGGTTTATGTGCCTTCCGACTATATGGGCGACGTGATGAGCGACCTTCAGGGACGCCGCGCCTTGATTATGGGTATGGACAGCGAGGCTGGTTATCAGAAGCTTCAGGCCAAGATTCCTTTGAAGGAACTGAGCAACTACTCTATCTCGTTGAGTAGCTTGACGGGCGGTAGAGCCTCGTTTACAACCAAGTTTGCAAGCTACGAGCTTGTTCCTAACGATTTGCAGCAGAAGCTTATCGAGGAGCATGCCGCAGAGACAACAGAAGAGGAATAATTGTATACTTAAAATTCGCAAGCGAAAGAAGTTATCGGAATTTATCGGAAGATAACTCGCTTCGCTCATGAATATAATAGACATTGGTAGACAGACGGTTCGGAATAGGGAGTACTTGTTTCGAACCGTTTTTTTGTTGTGAAGACATGAGAACGGGTGTTTAAAGACAGAAGAACATAAGGTCAGGTTTTTATTAAAGACATAAGAACAAAAGAACAGGTTTTTTAAGATATATTAGGAGGGTATGGCATCCTTGGCGTACCCACTCTGCCATGATTATCCTGCCGATTTAGTGGGCATGGCAAGGATGCCATACCCTCCTACAGTTTCCCTTAAATATTGGATTCTTCGTTCTTCACTTCCACCATTAGATTCTTCACTCTTCGTTCTTCACTCTTCACCATTAGATTCTTCACTCTTCGTTCTTCACTCTTCACTTAACCTTTGCAATACAAAAAAAATTTAAATCCTTTGTTCTTTCTTCTTTTTGCAGTAACTTTGCATATATGAAAAGAAATATATGTAAAATTATGATGGCTCTTTTGGGCCTAATATTCTTCACCCCATCGTTTGCTCAAAATAATAATGTGCAATGTGAGGACACTTGCTCGCATGTGCATGGCATAGATCTTAGCCATTATCAAGGCGAGGTTTTTTGGGAGGCTATAGGCGACAACTCTAAGATGGCTTATGTTTATCTTAAAGCTACCGAGGGCGGAGACCGTATAGACGACATGTACGAACAGAACATAGAACTGGCACACAAGTATGGTTTGAAGGTAGGGTCGTACCACTTCTTTCGTCCTAAGACTGATCTGACCAAACAGCTTAAGAACTTCAAGGCCCAATGCCGCCCGCATCAGCAAGACCTTATACCAATGATTGATGTAGAGGTAAAACAAGGATTGGGAACAGAGGCTTTCTGCGACTCGCTGCTGAAGTTTCTGGACATGGTTGAGGTGGCTTATCATCAGAAACCATTGGTTTATACAGGCACCAATTTCTACAATCGCTATCTTGCCGGCAAACTTAATGGCTACAAGCTTATGATAGCACAATATTCGGCCAATGAGCCTGTCTTGATCGACGATAACGACTATCTGCTGTGGCAATATACTGGTAAGGGCCATATCGACGGCATAAGGGGATATGTGGACAAGAGCCGATTTATGGGTCGTCATGGTCTGCGCGAGCTGCGCTTTATGCGACACCATAGGTAGGCGAGCAAGAATAGGGTAGAGAAGGATAAAAAAAGAAAAACATAAAAAATTTTAAATACTAATGGCAATTATAAAATGTCCGGAGTGTGGTCACGAGATTAGTGACAAGGCTCCATTTTGCCCTTCCTGCGGCGTGGCCATAGCAGGTAAGGTGGTTGAGTGTCCGAAGTGCGGAAAAGTTTATTTCTCCGAACTGTCTGAATGTCCACAATGTCATTATAAGAGACCGGTGGCAGACAAAACGCCAATTGTAGAAAATGATAATGCCGTAAATACTCAGGAAACGGAAAAAACTACGGAGGTTGAGAATTTGGAGCCTAAGGAGGCTGAAAAACAAGTATCCTTGGCAGCTGACAATCAGGAATCTAAGGGCGTTGAGAACAACGAACGTTCTGCAAGCGCTAATAACGAGCAGCCTGTTGGCGCCAACAATCCTGAAGAGGCGAACGACGAGAACTTGAAGACTCCACGAAATTCTTCGCGCAACAACAAGATTATTATTGGGGCCGTGGTGGCTATAGTGGCCGTGGTTATAGGCATAGGTTGCTACTTCTACCATAGTATACAGTCGGACAAGGAGTTGCAGGCTTACAACTATGCCATGGCAAGCAACGATCCGCAGGTTCTACAATCGTATCTTGATCAGTATTCGGATGCTCCAGAAGCTCATCTTGACAGCATTCAGTCGCATCTCGACTTGATAAAGAAGACGCAGCAGGACTGGACAAACGTGATGATAAGCAACTCGAAGAGCGCGCTTGAAGACTATATCGCACAGCATCCGGATTCTCCGTACAAGGCAATAGCAATACATAAAATTGACTCGATAGACTGGCAGACCGCCCAGCAGCAGAATACGGTTGAGGCATTAGAACTTTATATCGAGCAACATTCTGACGGAGAGCATGTTGAGGATGCCAATCAGATGATTAACTCGCTGAATTCGAAGACAATACAGCCAGAGGAACGTCTGATGGTAAACAGCATCTACGGCGGATTCTTAAAGAGTTTGGGCGACAAGGACGAGGAAGCCTTGACAAGTTTCGTTAATCCGTTGTTGACCAATTTCCTTGGAAAAACCAACGCCACAAGAAGCGACGTAGTAACGTTTATGCATAAAATCTACAAGAGCGATGTGAAGTCGATGGCTTGGAAATCGCTTGGCGACTACACAATAAACAAAAAGAATGTGGGAGCCAACCAATACGAATACTCGGTGGCTTTCTCGGCAATTCAAACCATTGTTGGTCAAGACGACAACGCAACTGAGGTAAGATATAAAATTACATCTACATTGAATAATGAAGGCAGAATATCTGACTTCAACATGATAAGACTTGCTGAATAAAACAAAATAATTATAGCTCGTTGGCTGATTAAACATAATCAGCTAACGGGCTATTTTTAAATAATCGTAATCACCATTATGATAAATAGGGTTGATTTATAATTATAAATCCATAAACGCAATCGCCCTATTGTTCATGTATTATTATTCGCGCCATCTGGCGCCACACTCTAAACAAACACTTGTTCCGTCAGAATAAACCACGACGTCATCGCTTCCACAATTGTAACATCTTCCGTTTTCTTCCATAATTGTAACATCTTCTATTTCTTCCATAATGTTAGTCTTTTAATAATGATGCGACAAAGGTAATGGAGATTATTTGTGATTTTATTAGTATCTTTGCAGAAGATAAGCTGCATCTCAGCAAAATATTCAAGCAAGCTTGATATTCTGCATTCGATTTGCATTATCTTTGCATAAAAATCAAAAACGACAATCACAGAACAATATGATTACAGTTGATGGACTTACCGTCGAGTTTGGCGGAACCACCCTATTCAAGGACATTTCCTTCCAAATAAACGAGAAGGACCGTATAGCACTTATGGGCAAGAATGGAGCTGGCAAGAGCACGTTGCTGAAGATTATAGCAGGCGTGCGCAAGCCTACACGCGGCTCGGTTTCGGCTCCTAAGGATTGTGTAGTGGCCTATCTGCCCCAGCACCTGATGACCGAAGACGGACGTACCGTGTTCGACGAGACGTGCCAGGCCTTTGCTCATCTGCACGAGATTCAGGCCGAGATAGACCGCATAAACAATGAGCTTACAACACGTACCGACTACGAGAGCGACGAATACATGCAGCTGATAGAGAAGGTGTCGAGCCTATCGGAGAAATTCTATGCCATAGACATGACACACTTTGAGGAGGACGTGGAGAAAACGTTGCTGGGCTTGGGATTCGAGCGCAAGGACTTCAATCGCCCTACAAGCGAGTTCTCGGGAGGTTGGCGCATGCGAATAGAGTTGGCTAAGCTGCTACTTAAGTCGCCCGATGTGCTTCTGCTCGACGAGCCTACCAACCACCTGGACATCGAGTCGATAGGATGGCTTGAGGACTTTATCATCAACAGCTCAAAGGCTGTGGTAGTAATTAGTCACGACCGCAAGTTTGTGGACAACATCACCACCCGAACTATCGAGGTGACAATGGGCCGCATTTACGACTACAAGACTACATACAGCCAGTATCTGGAACTGCGCAAGGAACGACGCGAACAGCAGATAAAGAAGTATGAGGAGCAGCAGAAGATGATTGCCGAGACAAAGGACTTTATCGAGCGATTCAAGGGCACCTACTCTAAGACCTTTCAGGTGCAGAGCCGCGTGAAGATGCTTGAGAAACTGGAGCTGATTGAGGTAGACGAGGAGGACACAAGTCACCTAAGACTTAAATTCCCGCCAAGTCCGCGAAGCGGAGCCTACCCCGTTCAGATGAGCGACGTGGGCATGGCTTTCGACGGCAAGCAGATATTCGGCGGCGTGAACCTTACTGTGGAGCGTGGCGACAAGATTGCCTTCGTTGGCAGAAACGGCGAGGGTAAGTCGACTCTCGTGAAATGCATCATGGGACAGTTGCAGAACCAGGGCAAGCTGGAGCTGGGACACAACGTGCAGATAGGATATTTTGCGCAGAACCAGGCTTCGTTACTGGATGGCGAGCTGACTGTTTTCCAGACCATCGACGACGTGGCCAAGGGCGAGATTCGCAACAAGATACGCGATCTGCTGGGCGCATTTATGTTTGGTGGCGAGGACTCTACTAAGAAGGTTAAGGTGCTGTCTGGAGGCGAACGCACACGTCTTGCTATACTAAAGCTGCTGTTGGAGCCCGTAAACCTACTGATACTCGACGAGCCTACCAATCACCTCGACCTAAAGACTAAGGACGTGCTGAAGCAGGCACTAATGGACTTTGACGGCACCTTGATAGTGGTAAGCCACGACCGCGACTTCCTCGACGGACTTGTAAGCAAGGTGTACGAGTTTGGACATGGCAAGGTGCGCGAACACTTGTGCGGTATCTACGAGTTCCTGGAATCGAAGAAAATGGAGAGTCTGCAGGAATTGGAGAAGGGAAGTGAAAAGTGAAAAGAGAAAAGGGAAAAATCCAATTGCTAAGTGAAATGTAGGAGGTACGATATGAAAAAGGTTGTTGTAGCCTTCGACTCCTTCAAGGGCTGCATCTCGGCACATGAGGCCTGTAAGGCTGCCGCAAAAGGAATACGAACGGTATTGCCGGAGGCGAATGTTGTTGAGATTGCGTTGAGCGATGGTGGCGAAGGTTTGGTGAAATGCGTACAGCAGATGTTGCCTACGAAGAGCGTGTCGATAGATGTACACGGACCGCTTATGACGAAGCTTAAGGCAGAATATGCCATGTCTATGGACGGCAAGACTGCCTATATGGAAATGGCTGCGGCAAGCGGGCTGACGCTTGTGCCTATAGACCAACGCGACCCTACTAAAACCACTACCTATGGAGTGGGTGAAATGGTGGCCGACGCCTTAAAGCGAGGATGTCAAAAGATTGTAATGGGCATTGGCGGAAGTGCCACTTGCGATGGCGGGCGCGGAATGGTTGAAGCACTAAGAGATAAGGGTTGTCTTGAGAAAAGGAACTACAAGGATATTTATCATAATGACCACGGAAACCTTATGCCAAAAGGTAACGAATGTCTTGCCCAGAAATGCAAGTTGATTGTGGCATGCGATGTAAACAATCCACTATACGGCGAGAACGGGGCTGCACACATCTTTGCGCCACAAAAGGGAGCCACAAAAGAGCAAGTTTTGTGGCTTGACGAACAGCTGCGAACCTTTGCCAAAGAAACCGAACAAGCAGGACTTGCCACACCCGAACTTGCAAACCATCCAGGAGCGGGCGCGGCAGGCGGTTTGGGCTATGCTCTCCTTGCCTATCTTAATGCCGAGCTTAACTCGGGCATAGATATTGTGCTTGACCTTGCCAACTTTGATGTGGCAATAAAGGATGCCGACCTTGTAATTACGGGCGAGGGCAAATCGGACCAACAAACCATGATGGGCAAAGTTCCGCATGGTGTGCTTAAGCGTTGCAAGAAAGCGGGTGTGCCAGTGTGGCTGCTATCGGGCGCCATAGACGACAGAACGGGAGAACTGGCAAAGAACTTTGACCTTGTGAGGAGCATTAACGAGAACGACAACCGTCCGCTATCTGTACTTATGCAACCAGACGTGGCAAAAAAGAATATAACCGCTTTCTTATCTGCCATATTTTTTATATATTTGCAGATAATTAGGACAAACCGAAATATTAATAGAACGAATAAGGATTAATAGAACGAACAGTCGTACATCATCATGGCTGTAATGATAACGTTTAGCATGTTGCTAAGAAGACGTGCATTTGTAAAGAGTGTGGAATTTAAATTAGCTATATAATAAACCGTATAAAAAAAGAAAACTATGGAAATTGGAGATAGAATACCGGAGATACTTGGCATAGACCAGGACGGACGCGAGATTAAGGCAAGCGACTATCGCGGTCGCAAGATTGTGCTTTACAGTTATCCTAAGGCCAACACCAGCGGATGCACAGCTGAGGCTTGCTCGCTACAAGCACATAAGGACGAGCTGGCTGCAGCCGGATACGAGATTATTGGCGTGAGCAAGGACAAGCAGGCTCTGCAGAAGAAGTTTGCCGAAGCCAAAGGGCTGGAGTTTCCGCTTATTGCCGATACCGAGACTACTCTGTTGCAGGCACTTGGATGTTGGGGCGAGAAGGTGACTTGTGGCAGAAAGACCGTTGGCATTCTGCGCACAACTTATCTGGTAAACGAGGATGGCATAATAGAAAAGATTTTTACTCCGAAGGAAATAAAGACAAAGATTCATGCGGAGCAAATATTGAATGCCATTAAAGCAGAATAATAAACATGAACAAGCTTACATCTCTTCTAATAGACGAGCAACAGTCGCATCGCAAAGGAGGTCTTTACCATAAGACCCAAGTGTTGCTGGCCTACAACTCCAACCGCATAGAGGGAAGCAAACTGACCGAGGAACAGACACGCTATATATTCGAGACGCGCACAATAGGATTCAAGGATCAGGAAGCCGTGCCCGTGGACGACATTATAGAGACGGCCAACCACTTTGTGGCTTTCGACCATTTGCTGCGCACTATTGAGAATCCGTTGTCTAAAGATCTAATCAAGGACTTTCATCGCATACTGAAAACGGGTACAGCAGATGCACAGAAACCCTACTTTAATGTGGGCGACTGGAAGAAGCTTGCCAATGAAGTAGGCGGACGAGAGACCTGCCGACCTGCAGATGTGGACAAGGAGATGGAGGCTTTGAACAAATGGTATGAAGGACAGCAGAAGATAGGAATAGATACCCTTGCCGAATATCATTGGCGTTTCGAAAGAATCCATCCCTTTCAAGACGGCAACGGCAGAGTGGGACGTTTGATTCTGTTCAGAGAATGTCTTCGCAACAATATCCTTCCTTTTGTAATAGACAATGAGCACAAGATGTTCTACTACCGCGGTTTGGCAGAATACAAGTCAACACCTGGCTTCCTCATTGGAACCATGCAATCGGCACAAGATGTGTACGAGGCATGGATAAAATATTTCGACGAGGAACTGCTTGACGGTATTGGGACTGCAGATGTATGAACAATCGGCGTGCTCATGTAAAATCAATGAGCCAATAAACAATAAGCCAATAAAGAAGCAATAAGCCAATAAGTAATAACAAACAGATTCATTACAAATATGACAATAACACTAATCATTCTCGCCCTTTCGGCTGTGTTCTTCGCCATGGGCAAAGTTCGCTCCGACCTCGTTGCGCTATGCGCCCTTGTCGCCCTACTGCTCACCGGAATACTCACGCCGCAAGAAGCCCTGTCGGGATTCTCCAACTCGGTGGTGATAATGATGGTGGGATTGTTTGTAGTGGGAGGCGCTATTGTACAGACCGGACTTGCCAAGAAAGCATCAGGCAAGCTGATGACCCTTGCAGGCGACAGCGAACTGGGCTTGTTCCTATTGCTGATGGTTGTTACAGCCGTTATTGGAGCCTTTGTTAGCAATACGGGTACGGTGGCTCTTATGATGCCTATCGTGGTGAGCTTGGCGCAGAAGGCAAAGATGCGCGCAAGTCGCCTGCTTATGCCCCTTGCCTTTGCAAGCAGCATGGGAGGCATGCTTACGCTTATTGGTACGCCGCCCAACCTTGTAATACAGGAAGCTCTTACCGATAATGGCTTCGAACCCTTGAAGTTCTTCAGTTTTCTACCCGTTGGTATTGTGTGCATTATAGTTGGAATCGTGGTGCTGTTGCCCCTTAGCAAGCGATTGCTTAACGGCAGCAAGCAAGCAGCCGACGGCGAGCAAGGCAAAAAACGTGGCAAGTCGCTCGACGACCTGATGGAGGAATACAATCTCAAAGGCAATCTGTCGGTATTTACCGTGGGCAAGCAGTCGATTGCCTACGAGAAGACACTTGCCGAACTGGACATTCACCATCGCTACGGACTTACCGTACTTGAGGTTAGACGCATAAAGCAGCCCCATTCGCCACTAATGAAAGAGGTGGAACAACGACTTGCCGGACCAGACACCAAGCTTGTAGAGAACGATATAGTATACGTAAGTGGCGACCCTGAACAAGCAACAAAGTTTGCTGCCGACATGAAGCTGGACAAGACCAGCGAGCAACTTGCATTCTACGACATAGGTATTGCCGAGGTGGTGTTAATGCACAACTCTAGATTGTGCGGCAAGACTCTAAAGGAAACTGGATTGCGACGCCTTTATAACGTTAACGCGCTTGGCGTGCGCCGTGGCGACAACTATATAACAGAAGGAATTGCCGACATGAAATTCCGTCAGGGCGACATAATTCTGATACAAGGCAAATGGAAGAACATCTCGCGAATAGCCGATGTTGCAGATGGTATTGTGGTTATGGGGCAGCCGTTAGACGAGGCGTCGCGCGTTACACTCGACTATAAAGCTCCGCTTGCAGCAGCCATAATGTTGCTAATGATATTGACTATGGTGTTCAACTTCATCCCCGTAGCTCCCGTTACGGCCGTTATGATAGCCGGATTGCTTATGGTAATAACAGGATGTATACGCTCGGTAGAGGCAGCCTACAAGACAATAAACTGGGAGAGCATTGTGCTTATCGCGGCCATGTTGCCTATGTCGGTGGCTCTGGAAAAAACAGGAGCCTCGGCAATGGTGGCAAGCTTGCTGGCCGACAATCTGGGTCAGGCAAGTCCGTATGCCTTGCTTGCGGGCATCTACTTCACCACATCTCTCCTTACGATGTTCATCAGCAATACAGCCACAGCTGTACTTATGTCGCCTATAGCCCTGACCTCGGCTGCGGCAATAGGCGTAAGCCCCTACCCTATGCTCTTTGCCGTTACGCTTGGAGCAAGCATGTGCTTTGCCTCGCCATTCTCTACTCCTCCCAACGCGCTTGTGATGCAAGCAGGCGGCTACTCGTTTATGGACTACATCAAGGTGGGATTGCCGTTGCAGATTATTATGGGATTGGTAATGATAGGTGTGCTGCCTCTTATTTTCCCATTCTAAATATGCGCTATGCAAATATAAATGCGTAACTTTGCATGGAATTAAAAATAACAAGTTAATTAACATATGCCATTAAGATTACCAGATAAACTCCCCGCAATAGAACTCCTTAAGAAGGAAAACATATTTGTGATGGACGACTCGCGCGCTACGAGCCAGGACATTCGTCCGCTACGTATCGTAATACTTAACCTTATGCCTCTGAAGATAACAACAGAGACCGACCTTGTGCGCCTGTTGTCCAACACGCCGCTTCAGATGGAGATCTACTTTATGAAGCTTAAGAGTCATACATCCAAGAACACTCCGATAGAGCACATGATGATGTTCTACAAGGACTTTGACGTGCTGGAGAAGGAGAAGTTTGACGGTATGATTATTACTGGAGCGCCTATCGAGCACCTGGAATTTGAGGATGTGGAGTATTGGAACGAAATATCCAAGATATTCGCATGGGCCAACACACACGTTACGAGCACCATGTACATTTGCTGGGCTGCACAGGCTGGATTGTACTATCATTATGGTGTGCCAAAATATCAGTTGCCAAAGAAGATGTTTGGCATCTTCCAGCAACACACGCTACAACCACAGATTCCTCTGTTCCGCGGATTCGACGACGTGTTCTATATGCCTCATAGCCGACATACAGAGGTTAGACGTGAGGATATTGAGAAACATAACGAACTTGAGATTGTGGCAGAATCGCCCGATAGTGGTGTAAGCATAGTTATGGCCCGAGGCGGACGCCAGATATTTGTTACCGGACATATGGAGTACTCGCCTTACACTCTTGACAGCGAATATCGTAGAGACCTTGGCAAGCGCGACGACGTGGACATGCCAAAGAACTACTATAGAGACAACGACCCGCAAAAGGCTCCAAACGTTACGTGGAGAGCGCATGCCAATCTGTTGTTCAGCAACTGGATAAACTATTACATTTATCAGGAGACTCCGTATAACATTGAGGAGATTGGATAAAAACAAGTTTCATACATTATGAATTCAAGCAACAACCTACCCCGCCCTATCGAACTCCTTGCTCCTGCCAAAAACCTTGAGCAAGGCATTATTGCCATTGACCATGGCGCCGATGCCGTATATATAGGCGCAAATGAGTTTGGTGCGCGACAGGCTGCGGGCAACAGTATAGAAGACATAACCCAACTTGCCGCCTATGCTCATCAGTTTGGAGCAAAGGTGTACGTAACCGTAAACACCATAGTATACGAGCACGAGCTTGCCAATGCCAAACAGCTATTGCGACACATAGTAAAGGCTGGCGTGGATGCTATCCTTGTGCAAGACATGGCTGTGGTGGATATGATGAAAGAAATAGCAGCCGAGCCCGAGATGCAAGGATCGAGAATGCCTGAGTTGCATGCAAGCACTCAGACAGACAATCGCTCGGCAGATAAAGCAGCTTGGCTTACAAGCATAGGGTTTAGCCGTGTGGTATTGGCACGCGAGCTGTCTATAGACGAAATAAAGCAAATACACAAGGCTGTGCCTAATACCGAGCTTGAGGTGTTTGTGCATGGAGCTTTGTGTGTAAGTTATTCGGGAGCATGCTATGCCTCGCACCATTGTTTCGGTCGTAGCGCCAACCGTGGCGAGTGTGCGCAGTTCTGCCGTTTGGCTTTCGACTTGAAAGACAGTAGCGGCAACACAATACGCAAGGCAAGCCATTTGCTGTCGCTTAAGGATATGAACCAGTTGGACCGACTGGAAGACATCATAGCAGCAGGAGCCACATCATTAAAGATTGAGGGTCGACTGAAGGATGCCGCTTATGTAAAGAATGTGGTGGCTGCATACAGCCAACATCTCAACAGCATAATAGCGAAACATCCCGAACAGTATTGCCGCAGCTCTAAAGGAAGGGTGGAATATACATTTACGCCCAACTTAGACAAGACCTTCAACCGTGGCTTTACACATTACTTCCTTGATGGGCGTCGCGAAGACATCTCATCGTTTGATACTCCTAAGGCTATGGGCGAATATGTAGGATATGTTAAGGAGATAAGACGCGGTTCGTTCAATGTGGCGGGTACAGCCATATTTGCCAATGGCGACGGATTGTGCTTCTTCACACCCGACCATAAGTTGCACGGCTTCCGCGTAAACCGTGTTGAGAACAACCGCCTATTTCCTCTATCTATGCCCGAGGAATTGAAAGCAGGAATGGCTCTTTATCGTAACAACGACATCGTGTTTGAGCGTGCTATGGAAAGCAAGACGGCTGAACGAAAGCTTGATATAGACCTTAACATTGGTGTTGATTGCGCAAAGATTGTACTTGATGCTGAGGACGAGGCAGGACGCAAGGCTTTTGTTGTGCTTGACGAACCATTGCAAGAGGCCAAGAAACCTCAGAGCGAGAATATAATCAGACAACTCGAGAAGATGGGCAACACTCTGTTCCGCCCACGAAAAACAAAGCTTACTAATGGTGTTGGCAATCTGTTTATACCTTCAAGCAAGCTTGCCTCCTTGCGACGCGAGGTGTTGGCAAAGATAGAGGAACAACCTATAGACACGTCTAACACAACAGCCCGACAAATAAACACGAATTGCAAGCGCAATTACAACGATGCCAAGGCTCAATATATTGACGCAAGCAAGATAAATGCAGCCAACGTGGCTAACCATCGTGCCGAAGCCTTCTACGAGGAGCATGGCGTGAGGGATGCCGCAGCCGCATTCGAGCTGACAGATGGCGCTCGTCCTGGTACAAAGACATATGGCACACCACATGCTAACACGCCTCTGATGACATGTCGATATTGTCTGAGATACGCTATGGGATACTGCGTAAAACGCGGAGGCAAACAGCCTACATGGAAGGAGCCTCTGTTGCTGGAATCGTCGGACGGAAGACAGGTGAAACTGGTATTTAATTGTGCAAAATGCCAAATGGAGGTTTATGCACAAGACTAAATCTATAAACCCAACGAGGAAGTTAAGGGAAAGTTAAGGGGAAGTTAATCCATCTACGATGGATGGAATTTAACGGACAATAGTAGAAAATCGTATGAGAGATGTCAAGAAAATAATGTCGAGAGTAGTAGCTGTAATTGTAGCAATCCTTACACTTACAAGCTGCTATCATGCCACAGTACGTCATCATGACGCATATGTGGCAAAACCGTCGGCTACGTATGCAGACAATCAGGTGGCCGACTCAGACTCTACTACATACGACAATATGAGCGCATTCTACCAAAGTCATCATTATGCGCAGAACTATAACTTCATGGTAAAGGCCGACTCGCTGGCTTTGCTTCGCCAACAACCAGAGGAATTGCTGAACGGTCTGCCTACCGACTCCTTCTTTGTAAAGAAAGGCAACCGACTTGTAGTTGTAGACATACGTTTGCTAAAGAACGACCCCGTAGATTCGGTTTGGGTGCAACTGGCGCGCGACCAATATACCTTCGGATGGATACACGAAAGCAAGCTTTTGCCAAATGTCGTGCCCGACGATCCCATATCGCAGTTTATTTCCACCTTCTCAGACACCCATTTGCTTGTGTTCCTTATCATCATAAGCGTAATAGCTATGAGCTACCTGGTACACAGCATAAGGCAGAAGAATGTAAAGGCGGTACATTTCAACGATATAGACTCGTTCTACCCCACTCTGCTTGCCCTAACCGTGGCCACAGCAGCAACATTCTATTCAAGTATACAGATGTTTGCACCCGAAACATGGCGACACTTCTATTATCATCCCTCGCTTAATCCGTTTGCTGTGCCAACAATTATATCCGTATTCCTCATCTCGGTATGGTCGATAGTGATAATAATGATAGCCACCGTGGACGATGTGTTTCATAAACTGTCAGCATCGCATGCCACACTCTATCTATGTGGCTTGGGAGCCGTTTGCGCGGGCAATTACATCATCTACAGCATAACCACCTTATATTATATAGGCTACTTGCTGCTTATTGCCTATTTTGTTTATGCCATTAAGCATTATGTACACAACAACTATTACAAGTATTCTTGCGGCAAATGTGGCGCCAAGATGAAGAGAAAGGGAATATGCAAGAAATGCGGCACGATAAACGAATAAGAAAAAGCAATCCCCACTACCAGCTTATCTCAAACAAGAGACTGGTAGTGGGGATTTATTTTAAAATGCCTTTAAATGCAACCATATTTTCATTTTACAGCAAGCAAAGGTTCATTTGATAGCAAGCAAAGATACATTTGATAGCAAGCATAGATACATTTGCCTCTAAGCAGAAATACATTAACCTCTAAGCAGAAATACATTAGCCTCTAAGCCGAAATCGAATATATATATTATCTACGCCTTATTAAGCCAATTAGAGCGAGGCTTTCTTATCCCGAACTCGGGTTATCAGATGTTTTTATGGAACGTTTTGTGTTCATCTATAAAATATAAGATAGAATAGTTGGCATTTTAAGAGAAATATACTAATTTTGCAGAAATAATTCATTAAAATTATAATTAATAATAGAATGAGATTCCTTGTTTTATTTATTACGATATTATTATGTTCGACCACGATTAAGGCTCAAAGGCTATATAGTGAGAGTGGCGATATTTATGAGAAATCAAAGAGGAGTGTTGTTGATCATGCCAAGTTGGGAGTATTTTA
>OLSX01000601.1_pt1 | contig 36415 bp, 29 predicted proteins | sample 1673141 | NCBI WGS metagenome assembly OLSX01 (sample SAMEA3136759, study PRJEB25190) | human gut metagenome | biome: human gut; feature: human-associated habitat; material: faeces | place: Austria | collected 2013 | reverse complement strand
TCTCGCTTCTTCGAAGCGTTGACAACGGGGGCCTTCGCGCTGCGGAATGATTTTGGAAACTAAGTACGGGACCCGCCCAAACCGTCCTGCTCAATCGCCCTTGTGGCGTTGGGGCTGAATGGGTGGGACGCGTGGGTTATTTGGTTGTTAGGGTTAGTAGGTCGTTGGGGGTTTTGAGGTTGTAGGTGGCGTTTGGGATATCTTGGTGTGATCCCCATGCTGCTCGGGCAAAACTGACCCCTGCCGAAGTTGCGCATTGTTCGTCGTAGACGGTGTCGCCAACGTAGACGACGTTGCCAGGATTCGCGCCCGTACGCCGGAGATATTCGAGCATGGGAGCGGGTGCGGGTTTATGTTCGGTTGTGTCTTCGACAAGGATGATGTGTTCAAAAAACTTATCGAAGCCAAGGGGTGCAATTTCGTCTGTGTATTCGTCGCGCGCACGTGAGGAGACGATGCCAAGTTTGCAGCCGTTGTTGGCGAGTGTTGCGATGACTTCAAGCAAGCCTGGAAACAGGCTGATGGTGCTTTTAAAGCTGGCAGCAACTTGGCACCAACGATTCAACGTTGCCTGCGAGTAGATTCCAAGTTTCTCAAGGGCATCCTTGCCGGGTATGCCGAGGGCAAATTCAAGCTCGTGTCGGGGGAGCGTTTTGCCGGTCTCTTCTTGGACAATCTGGACAAGCGATGATAGAACGCTTTCTTCTGTATCTGCCAATGTCCCATCAACGTCAAATACGATATGGTCAAAGTGCTTCATATGGTTGCTCCTCTCTGTTGTTTGCCTGCAAGTTTGATGCGGTGACAGAAGAAAGGCTAGCGGGATTTCTGCCTGGTGCTATCGAGATTCTGCCTCGCTGCTCGATAGCTCGAAGGAGTGCACCCCATTTGTTCTTTAAATACCTGGCCAAGATGGCTTGCTGTCGCAAAGCCGCATTGGCGCGCGACTGTCTGGACCGTTCGCGTGGTGTGTGCCAAAAGTTCGCAAGCACGGTTTACGCGGTATGCGCGCAGATATGCCGCCGGGGTCGTTCCTGCGCAAGCTTCGATAATGCGGTAACACTCTCTTTCGCTTACGCCGGCTGCAGATGCTATCTGGGGCACATCTATAGCGGCTGCATAGTTTGCGCGGATATAGTCCAGGATTGCCTTGAACTGTACGTCGCGGTTGGTCATCCAAGAGGCGTTGTCGGAGGCAAAGAGCGGTTCGGCCTTGGCGTAAATCTGAATCCAGAGCTCTGACAAGCTATTCCGAAGCGCCATCTCGTTCTGCGGCCGTTGAAGGTCGTGGTTAAAGGAACTCTTTAGCAAATCGATAAAGGGCATATCGTCGGGGTTGGTGGGCGACCATTTGAGCACATCGACGCCTCGACATTGCAGCAAAGGATTAATATAGCGCTTTTGAAGGCGTCCCGCGGGATCGCCGAGCATCGACGGCTGAAAGATATGCAGCATTTGAATGGCTGGCGCCGAATTGGGCGATTGCAGCGTGCTGTGCAAAACGCCGCCGTTGATAAAGCCGGCGGACCCTTCCTCAAAGCGTACGTGCTCATGAGCCGCGCGCGTTCGATAGTCAATCGCTCCCTGCTCCATGTAGAAAAGCTCAACTTCGGAATGCCAGTGCCAGGGGACGGAATTGCCCGGATAGCGAGCGAATTCTGCGCGTTCGGCAATATAGGGCCAGTCTTCGGCGGTCTCGGGAAACGCTTCCTCGCGTCCTCCGCGGTGCAATTCTATGTGATCCATGTTTCGCATGGCATCAGTATAAAGCGCGATGGGCTTAGATTGCTCTTGCCTGTTCGGGGAACGCCTTGTCTAGGGATGCTTGGAGCTTTTCGAACGATGCTCGCAAGTTGTGGCTCTGGTCGGTTGAGCGTTTGGCTTTTGTGGTGGGGGAGTCGAGGAGACCGTTTCTCTGTGTCGGGGGGAAGGAGAAAAGGTTTGCATGTTTTAGGGATGGCTGCTGTGCTGCGTCATTGGAAGAATGCATGCTTATGCGGCCTCCTCGATGTCCACCAAAAGATTGCGCTCGGGGTATGCTGCTAGGTCCCGTGCGCTGGCTACATTATGCCGCGAGTGCAGATAAGGAAGCGCTAAAGAAAGGCTTAATGAGGTTTGATGTTGCGATGAAACCGCAGGTCAAAGCTATCGGGTAACACTCTTGAAAGGTTTTGGGCTTAAGGGCTTTCTAAGGTTTGTGACGTGGATGTGGCGCGGACGTGCGGAGCGTGTGAATGCTCACTGTTAGCGCTGCGGCTCTGCGGCGCGCACCTGCTCGATGACCTTTTCCATCGTGGCGTCGATGCGGTCTTTTTTGAGCTCGCATTCCCAGACGGTGATGGGCGTCCAGCCCATTTGGGTAAGTGCGTTGATGGCTGCTTGGTCGCGCTCGATGTTGCGACGGAACTTTGCCTCCCAAAACTCAACGTTGCGCTTGGGCTGGCTAGGGTTGCATTTGGGGCAGCGATGCCAAAAACAACCGTTGACGAAGATGGCGATCTTGCGCCCGGGGAAGGCGATGTCGGGCTTGCCGGGAACCTTCCATTCCAAGCGATAGCCCGTAAGGCCCGCGGCGCGCAGACGCTGGCGAACGAGCAGCTCGGGCTTGGTGTTGGCGCGCTTGTTGCCCTTCATGGACTTTTTTATGGCGGCGCGACGGCGGACCAGTTCGCGCTCGTCAGCGGAGAGGTCCGAGGTGTCGATGCCGTCCAGCAGGCCAGGCTTGGGGCGTTTTTTGCTACGGCGCTTAGGTGCGCGCTTGGGTTTGGCGGCAGACTCGTCGGCCATGGCGGCCTCGGCGTCATCGGCGGCGCTTGCCTCAAGCCGGTCTTCCTTCAGCTCAATTAGGGCATCAATGAGCCCCTTGTCGGCGGGCATCCATTCCACCGTGGCAAGCGAGGTGCGCGGAATCCAGCGGATATCGAGCTGACGGTCGTGCTTCTGAGGCTCATCGGATTCATCGGCGAGCGAGCAGTAGTAGCACTCCATGGAGAGATGGAAATCGGGGTAGTCATACTCAACGGTGTAAAAATCGCGCAGGTTGGTGACTTTTACCTGCAGCTCTTCCATGAGTTCGCGGCGTACAGCGTCTTCGGGCGACTCGCCGCGCATGAGCTTGCCGCCGGGGAACTCCCAAAGTCCCTGCATGTCGCCGTAGCCGCGCTGCACGGCCAGTAGCTCGTCGGATCCTTCCTTGCGAATGATTCCAGCGGCAACATGAACAGTCTTCAACAGGAGTCCTCTCTCAACATCAACACGCGGCAGGGTGGCTACCCGTACCTTACACAACGGTAAGGCAAGCGTAAGCCATATCGATGGTAGCCGACTCGTCTTCTTGCGACTATAGATGCCGTAGACTAATCGCAAGAAAGGACTCGGTATGCAAACCACGCACACGGCGACCCCGGTACTGGAGGTCGCGCATCTCGAAAAGGTATATGGGGCGCTGGGCAACGTGACCCGCGCGCTCAACGACGTCAGCTTTACCGTCAACCGCGGCGAATTTGTTGGCATCATGGGTGCTTCGGGCTCGGGTAAGTCGACGTTGCTCAACTGCGTCTCGACCATCGATAGCGCCACGAGCGGCACCATCCGCATCAACGGTCAGGACGTTACGCGCATGAAGCAGGCCAAGCTTTCGCAGTTCCGCCGCGAGGAGCTCGGCTTTATCTTCCAGGACTCCAACCTGCTCGATACGCTCACGGCACGCGAGAACATCGCCCTGCCGCTCACCATCGCCCGCACAAACTCGGCAGAGATCTCGACCCGCGTGCAGGATGTGGCCGCGCGCCTGTCCATCAGTCAGGTGCTCGACAAGTATCCCTACCAGATGTCCGGCGGTCAGCAGCAGCGCGTTGCCGCGGCTCGCGCGCTCGTCACCGACCCCACCATGATCATGGCCGACGAGCCCACCGGCGCCCTCGATTCCAAGAGCGCCCGCCTGCTGCTCGAGAGCCTGGAGGCCCTCAATCGCCGCCTGCGCGCCACCGTGCTCATGGTCACGCATGACAGCTTTGCCGCCAGCTACACGAGCCGCGTGCTGTTCATTCGCGACGGCAAGATCTTCACCGAGCTGCGCCGCGGCGACACCGACCGCCGAGAGTTTTTCGACCGCATTATGGAGGTCGTTGCCATGATGGGCGGTGAGGGCTCCGATGCTCTGTAAACTCGCTTGGGGCAACGTCCGCCGTGCCGGCCGCGACTACCTCGTCTACCTTTTGACGCTCACCCTGGGCGTTACGGTTTTCTACGCCTTTAACACCATCTCGATGCAGGTCGACATCGCCGGAATCGATGAAAAGGGCTTGGCGCAGGTAATGGGCAGCATGCTCGGCGACCTGACGTACTTTTTGGCCGGTGTCATGGCCTTTTTGATGGTGTATGCCAATAACTTCATCATGAAACGCCGCAAGAAGGAGTTTGGCCTGTACCAGGTGCTCGGCATGGGGCGCGGGCGCGTCGCCACGATCATGGCGCTCGAGACCGTGATAGTATCGGTCGTGGCCTTTGTCGCCGGCATTGTGCTGGGTGTGGGACTCTCCCAGCTCATGACGTTCTTTACGGCCTCGCTCTTTAAGACACAGATCGCCAATTTCCACTTCTTTTTCTCGATGCATGCGTTCAATCTGACCCTTGCCTGCATGCTCGTAATGTTTGTGCTCACGCTACTGCTGAACCTTCGCGCCGTGCGTCGCACCAAACTCATCGAGCTTATGGGTGCCGAGCGTCGCAACGAGAGCATCAAGACACGCAACCCCTGGATCGCGATTGCCATCTTTGCCGTGGGCGTGGTGCTTGTGGGCGTGGCCTATTACCGTCTGCTACGTGATGGGTTCCCGCTAACCGCGACGGACAGCAAGCTGCAAGAGGCCATGAACCAGTTTGGCATTACGACCGCTATGGTTACCGTTGGTACCTTTGCCCTGTTCTGGGGACTCTCGGGCATGCTCATCAAGCTGCTGCAGAGCCTGCGCGGCGTGTATTGGCGCGGCCTCAACATGTTTACCGTGCGCCAGCTTGCGGCCAAGGTCAACACGGTGTGCTTTTCGATGGGCGTCATCGCGATGCTTCTGTTTTTGGCCATCACCTCGGTGACGTGCGGTATGTCGATTGCCAACGTGATGAACGAAAACCTGGAGCGCTATAACCCTGTTGATGTGTCTCAGACGTATGTCTATTACACGCCCGATACGCTCGACTACTACAAAGGGTACAAAGGGTATGTCAATCCGTCTGAGGCCGATCGCATGGTGCTGGCCGATACAACGGTCGATTTGTACCCTGCATGGCACGGCAAGGGCAAGTCGGCGGGCAACAACGACGAGACCGGCAAGAAGGTCAATATCGCCGATGTTGCCGGTGAGCATGTGCAGATCGATTCGTATCTGAGTTACCCATTTGGCGGCTCGAATCCTTCGGTGACCCCAAGTGAGATGTGCAAGATCATGGGCGAAAAGCTTCCCAAGGCGTTCGGGGGTAGCAATGCCGATACGATGGGTCTGTTTGTGACGCCGGCGAGCCAGTACAACAAACTGCGTCAGATGATGGGCGAGGAGCCGGTGCACATCGGTCACGACCAGTATCTGCTCACATGTGATATGGGCGGCGAGCTGGTCGACCTGTACACCAAGTATATGGCTGGCGGCCATGCCCTTACCTTGGGCGGGCATACGCTCAAGCCCGCAACCGATAAGTCGGACGAAGATGCGGCGGCCATCGCCAACTCGGCGATGGGCAGTAATCCGGGTACCGTCGTCGTTGCCGACGAGCTGTTGTCCCAACTTAATCTGCAGCCGTATTCCAGTAGCCTGCTCGTTAACTACAAACAGGGGATGGATACGACTGAGGCAGACGAGAGCATTAAAAACACTGTGCTCGACAATCTGCTCGTTGACGGCAAGGAGCCGGGGTCGTGGGGAATCTTCATCACACGCTCCGAGATGTACACGCAAGCAGCGCAAATGAACGGTCTTATTAGCTACCTAGCCATCTACATCGGCTTTGTATTGGTCGTTGCATGCGCGGCGATTCTGTCGATCCAGCAACTCTCCAACGTGGCCGACGGCAGCCGCAGCTATCGTGTGCTGGCACAGATCGGCTGCGACGACCGCCAGATTCGCCATTCGGTGATGGCGCAGCAAGCGGTATTCTTCCTGTTCCCGCTGGCAGTGGGCCTGGCGCACTCCTTTGTGGCACTTAAGGTGATCATCGAGTTGGTGAGCATTTTCGGAAATATGAGCATCGGCGGCACCGTTGGTCTCACCTGTGCAATCTTCCTGGCAGCATACGGTGGCTACTTCCTGGTGACCTACCTCATGAGCACCGGCATGGTGCGAGCCGCCATAGCCACCCGCTACAGCGAGTAACTCGTTCAGCTTGGAATTATCGTAGGTTGAGCATAAGTCAGCGAAAGCGCCCCTAGGCGAGCAAGGTGACGTTTAAGAGGAAGGAAGCGTACTTTGGGTACGCGACCGACGATTGAACGTCAGATTGCCGCTTAGGGGCGCTTGTAGCGTCGAACCGTTACGCGGTTTGGTAAAACCGCGTAACTTCATCGCTTCCAGAAGTGGAGGATGAGCGTGGTGCGATTTTGCTGCTCGGTTTTGACCAGGATGTTGTGGATGTGGGTCTTGACGGTGCCCACAGCAAGGAAGAGTTCGTCAGCGATCTCTTGGTTCGACTTGCCCAGTACGACCAGACGCATAACCTCGGTCTCGCGGTTGGAGAGCTTGTAGGCGTTGCGATAGAAGGGCATCTGCTCTTCGATGTGTCGATCAAGATCGCTGACGTTCTTTTCCTCGGGCGCCTCCTGCATGCGGATTGAAAGCACGTGGTAGGAGTAGATAATCAACAGAATCGCAAAGTAGCACGCAAAGAAGTTCTCGCTAAAGTTGCGCTCGGACAGATATAGCTGCAGCCAAGAGGGTGCCAGACTCATGGGGATGACCAGGATGTTGTAGAAATCCTCGGCAACGATGCAACCGACCAGAATAGCGCCGATAATCAGGTGCTTTCGCTGGTTGTTGACGCGTGCCTTCAGCTCAACCTTTGTACTCTTATGAGCCGTCCATAAGATATACAGTCCCACAAAGACAAGGAATGCCTGGCGTATCGTGTAGTAGATCCACTGACGCATGGGGCCGGAGGGGACTGCGACGATAGCCAGCGACTCGCACAGCAAAAACGTTAAGACGGGGATAGCGAACTGCTTTTTAGAATGCTTATCGAGCAAGTCCATGGCAATCAGCCAAATAAAAGCCTGTGAAGCGGTCGCCACAAGGGTCCGCAACACAGGCATGGTAATTGAGTAATAGTCGCTGGCCGGAAAACTCTCGTTTTGCAACGTGTATTCAAAAAAGAAGATCTCAGTCATTTCGATGGCGTAGCAAATAAAAACGCCACTGCCATAGATAAAGAAGCGTCGACGGGACGAGGCATAGGCGGCAAGCGAAAGCACTGCCGTCACAATGCAGATTACGAGTATCGCTTGGGTATAGAAGAACATGAGTGTGTCCATCTGTCACCGTCCTGTCTCATTTTGATCCCTTATGGAGCCCGCTATATCCCCCGGGTATACATGCCTCCGCCGGTCGTTCCATTGCGGATTAAACGCCAAGATACAGCATAGCCGTATACCGTTCGCGGTTCCAGACGGTAAACCCCCCTGTAAACTCTTGACCTGCGGGTTTATATTGGATTAGAGAGGGTGTAACTCCGTGAACGGTCTTTAATCCCGAATAAACTAGGTAAAAATTGCATACGGGTGAATGATGGTCTTGTCAACACGAGGCGTGATGTTCGAGCGCCTCATAGTTAATAGTCGGCAAGACCGGCGGAAAGGAAATCGATATGGCACTGCCTAAGGATTTCATCGACACCAACGACTTCACCAAAGAGCAGATCCTGGCTATCGAGGATCTTGGCCTGGCAATGAAGAAGGCCATCAAGGTTGACGGTTATTATCCGCACTTGCTCCGTAACAAGAGCCTTGGCATGATCTTCCAGCAGGTCTCCACCCGCACCCGTCTTTCCTTCGAGACTGCTATGACCGACCTCGGCGGCCATGCTCAGTTCTATGGCCCTGGCACCATCCAGCTCGGCGGTCACGAGTCCCTGGGCGACACCGCTCGCGTTATGGGCTCGCTGCTCGATATCATGATGGCTCGCGTTGACCGTCACAAGGACGTCGTCGGCCTCGCCGAGGGCTCCGCTGTGCCCGTCATCAACGGCATGTCCGAGTTCAACCATCCCACGCAGGAGATGGGCGACCTCATGACCATGCTCGAGAACCTCCCCGAGGGCAAGAAGATCGAGGACTGCACCCTGGCCTTCATCGGCGACGCCACCCAGGTCTGCGTCTCCCTCATGTTCATCGCCTCCAAGGTCGGCATGAAGTTTGTCCAGTTTGGACCTAAGGGCCACCAGATTCCCGACGGCGGCCTGCACGTTGGCACCGTCGAGGAGCGCGCCGAGTTCGGCAAGCAGATGATGGCCATCGCCGAGGAGAACTGCAAGGTCTCCGGCGGCTCGGTTGTCATCTCCGACGACATCGAGTGCATCAAGGGCGCCGACTTCATCTACACCGACGTGTGGTATGGCCTGTACGACGAGGAGGTCTCGGGCGAGAACTACATGGACGTGTTCTATCCCAAGTATCAGGTCACCATGGACATGATGAACTTCGCCGGCCCGAACTCCAAGTTCATGCACTGCCTGCCGGCCACCCGCAATGAGGAGGTCGTCGACGAGGTCATGGACGATCCCGAGCGCTCCCTGTGCTGGGTCGAGGCCGAGAACCGCAAGCACTCCATCCGTGCTCTTCTTGCCGCCCTGGGCAAGCGCACTCCGCTCAACGACGAGGGTGTCGAGTACTCCGCCAAGGCTGAGCTCCACGCCGCTCTCGAGGCTCTCGAGCAGCTCTAAGCCTCAAGGCTTCTAAAAGCACGTTTGCGGGCGGCGGATGCTCGTCTCCTGCCGCCCGCTCACCGAGGCCCAAGCAATTGCCTTAATACCTTAGGGCCTCGGATCTGTCCAAGACTGAGCGAAGGAGCTCATCATGAGTGACGGAAAGAAAAAGCTTTCCTTCCTGACGGTCATTTCGACTATCATCTGCGTCGTCTTCGTTTGCGAGGCCGCCGCTCCTGCTGCTGCCATTGGCAACCAGCAGTTCTTCTGGTGGATATTCCTGATCCTGACCTTCCTGCTCCCTTACGGCATGGTCGTCGCCGAGCTCGGCACCACCTATGACGGCGAGGGCGGCATTTACGACTGGGTACGCGATGGCCTGGGCGACAAGTGGGGCGCCCGCATTTCGTACTACTACTGGGTCAACTACCCGCTGTGGATCGCCTCGCTGGCAACCATGTTCCCCGACATCCTGGGCATGGTCTTCGGCGTCGAGTTCAACCTAATCGCCAAGATGGGCATCGAGCTTGCCTTCGTGTGGATCGTGTATCTCATGGGTCGCTCCAAGGCGGCCGACTCCGAGTGGGTCCTCAACGGTGGCGCTATCATCAAGGTCGCCGTTGCCGTTATCGTCGGCGCTCTGGGCATCTGGTATGCCATGGAGAACGGTTTTGCGAACGACATGTCCGCCGCCACCTTCCTGCCCGAGCTTACCAACACCAACGCTCTCGGCTACCTGTCCATCATCATCTTTAACTTCATGGGCTTCGAGGTCATCTGCACCATGACCGACGACATGGCCGATCCCGCTCGCGATATTCCCAAGGCTATCATTGTCGGTGGCGTGGCTATTGCCGTCATCTACCTGTTCGCTGGCTTCGGCATCGGCGCCGCTGTGCCGGCCGACTCCATCGACCCCGACTACGGCATGATCGTCGCAGTCCAGACCATGGTGGGCGACTCCATGATCTTCAAGGTCATCTGCATCGCCTTCCTGATTACCCTGTTCGCCAACATGGCTGCTTGGTCCTTCGGCGTCAACTCCGTCGCTCGCTATGCTGCTGAGCACGGCAACATGCCCAAGGTCTTCGCCTCGATGATCTCCGAGGACGACATGCCCAACGGCGCCAACCTGGTCAACGCTGTCGTTGCCTCCCTGGTTCTCTGCCTGCAGCTCGTTCCCATCGACGCCATCTCCAACGGTGTCTTCTGGATGCTCTTCGGCACCTCCGTCGTCTTCCTGCTGCTCACCTACATCCCGATGTTCCCGGCATTCCTCAACCTTCGTAAGAACGACCCGAACCGTGAGCGCATCTTCACGTTCCCGTTTAAGGGCGCCATGATGAAGGTCATGCTGGCCATCCCCTGCATCGAGCTGGTTCTTGCCATCGTTGCAACGCTGGTACCGTTCTCCGCCGCTGAAATCGGCGACAAGGTCCCGATGATCGTCATCTTCATCGTGCTCGTGCTCATCGGCGAGGTCGTCCGCGTCGTCAGCGCCAAGGGCCGCAAGGAAGAGTACAAGGGTCTGACCCCTGAGCTCGCAGCCCAGCGTCTCGCTGAGGAGGCCGCCGAGGCCGAGGAGAACTAGAGCACCCGGTTCTGGGGCTCCAACCCTCCTCGCGTACCAACGTGCGCTTCGTCGGGCTTGTCGCTCCCGACTCCGGGCACTCCGGCCTCTTCGGAGGCGTGCCCAAGCGACAGGTTTGCTAACCATTCCCTGGGGTGGGTGTGAGCTATTGCTCCGGTAACCACCGCCCACCCCAATCTCTCTTCCGTATCCTTCGTGCGTTTTGTCTCCGCGCACCGGGTTACGTCGTCGCTTGCCGGTGCGACTCCGTGAAAACCGGCGCCGGGCGCCCCGACCTTTGCCGGGGAACGGGCGCCTACCATCTCTTGGTTTTAGGCTGCGGGTAACCCGCCCGTGGCAAACGATCGTTCGATTTGGAGGAAATCTTATGCGTACGATCACCGAGTCCGAGTCCACCCCTAGGGCCGACGGCTTCTTCATGCCCGCCGAGTTCGCCCCGCAGGATCGCGTGTGGATGGGCTGGCCCCACCGCACCGACACCTGGGCCCACGGCGCCAAGCCTGCCCAGAAGCAGTATGCCGCCATCGCCCGCGCCATCTCCGAGTTCACCCCGGTCTATATGTGCGCCAACCAGGTCGACTACGCCAACTGCAAGGCCGTCTTCGAGAACGACGAGAACGTCACCGTCATCGAGATGACCACCGACGACGCCTGGTTCCGCGACACCGCCGCCACCTACGTCATCAACGGCAAGGGCGAGAAGCGCGCCAACCACTGGCACTTCAACGCCTACGGCGGCCTCGTCGACGGCCTGTACTTCCCGTGGGACAAGGACGAGCAGATCGCCCTCAAGATGGCTGAGCTCTCCGGCTGCCGCCGCTATCGTCCCGACGACATGATCCTCGAGGGCGGCTCCATCACCGTCGACGGCGAGGGTACCCTTGTCGTGACCGACCAGTGCCTCCTGTCCCCCGGCCGCACCTGCTCTGCGGTGCTCGAGGAGGAAGAGGATCCCGAGTCCATCTGGCCCAAGTACCACAAGAAGTTCGAGCCCTGGAGCGAGGAGCTTCGCGAGTACATGAACGAGCACCTCAAGGATTACCTGGGCGTCGAGAAGGTCATCTGGGTCAAGGAGGGCATCGACCCCGAGGAGACCAACGGCCACATCGACGACGTCGCCACGTTCATCGCCCCGGGCGTCATGGCCTGCATCTGGACCGACGACCCCGAGTACCCGTTCTACGAGCAGTGCCATGCCGCCTACGAGACCCTCTCCAACGCCGTTGACGCCAAGGGCCGCAAGCTGAAGGTCTACAAGCTCTGCATGCCCGTGAACCCGCTGTTCATGGACCAGGCTTCCTGCGATACCATCGACGCCGACGAGAACGCCGAGCCGCGCGTTCCCGACGAGCCGCTGATCGCTTCCTACATGAACTACCTGGTCACCAACCACGGTGTTATCGTCCCGCAGTACGGCGACGAGAACGACCAGCTGGCCGTCGACACGCTCCAGAAGATCTATGACGAGGTCTGGGGCGAGGGCGTCTACAAGTGCGTTGGCGTTCAGTCCGAGCAGGTCGTCTTCGGCGGCGGCAATATCCACTGCATTACCCAGCAGGAGCCGTCGGCGTAACTCAGGCACGCCACCTTGGCGTTCACTCGTCGCTTGCGTAGCGTCAGTACGCTACGCTCCTCGTTCGCGCCAATCTGGCGCACCCGAGCACGCCGAGTAAACGTCTGGCTTTCCGAGGCACCCCATCTCGCCGCTCAAGCCGTCGCTCGCGTACCAAAGTACGCTTCGCTCCTCTTTCGCGGCGACCTGGGGCACCTCGAAAACCCAGCCGGTCAAGCGAACAGGGCTACCTGATTGATCGACTGGCTTTTCTTTGGGCACTCCGTTGCCTCCACATCGGAGTGCCCTTTTTCTTTGATTGAATACACGTCTGATCTGGGATTTATTGCGGGTTAGGCCAATTGTTCGCTTGAATTTCCCAGGTCAGACGCGTATTCAATTGCTGATAGTTTCCGGTTGCGAGCGCGACCGTTTTGATCGGAGTATCTATGTACCAGCGTATCGTTATCTACACGCGCCTGTTCCGCGAGCGTTGGTCCAACAATTGCATCCTCTCTTCTCTTTGGGATGGCACCTGCACCGGTGACGCGGCCTGCAACCCTACCTTGGGCTGCGCCTTCGGTACAGATGCCATCCTTTTTGCTGTAGGGGGAGCGTGCCATGGTAGGTAAAAAGTTCTCCCTGTTCGAGGTCATCCTCTCGGTTATCTGCGTCGTATTTACCATCGAGGCGGCTGCTCCGGCATCTGCCATGGGTAACGTGCAGTTCTTCTGGTGGATCTTCCTCATCATTACGTTTTTGCTTCCCTATGGCCTGGTGGTGGCCGAGCTGGGTACGGCGTTCGATTCCGAGGGCGGTCTGTACGATTGGGTTCGCTTGGGCCTGGGTGACCGTTGGGGAGCCCGTTGTTCCTGGTGCTACTGGGTTAACTTTCCGCTGTGGGTGGCAAGTATCGCCTGCATGTTTCCCAGTGTTATCAATGCGGCATGGGGCATCGAGTTTTCGCTTGGGGTCCGAATTGCCATCGAGCTCGCCTTTGTGTGGGGTGTCACCGTCATGGCGATGCAGCCGGTTGCCGAGGCCGATTGGGTCATGGATGGCGGCGCTGTCATCAAAGTACTCATTACAGCTGTGGTAGGAATCGTCGGCATCTGGTTTGCTTACAATAACGGCTTTGCCAACGACATGTCGTTTAAGACCTTCATTCCAGACTTGGGCGACACCAATTCGTTGACGTACCTATCGATCATCCTATTCAACTTTATGGGCTTCGAAGTGGTCGCGACCTTTGCCAGTACGATGAAAAACCCATCGCGCGATATCCCCAAGGCGGTCATTGCCGGTGGCGTGGCCATTGCGGCGATCTACATCATTTGCGGTATCGGCATTGGAGCTGCGGTTCCTACCGAGCAGCTTTCGCTCGATTCGGGCATTGTGGACGCGGTCGCCGCCATGTTGGGGCGCAGCCATCCGCTGACGATGGTCGTGGGCGTGGCCTTTTTGGTGACGCTGTTCGCCAACATGATCTGCTGGAGCTTTGGCGTTAACAACGTGGCGAGCTATGCCGCGCGCCATGGCAACATGCCGCGTCCCTTTGCGCTGGTGTCCAAGAAGACCGGCATGCCCAATGGCTCGGCAATCATTAACGGTTGCTTTGCCAGCCTGGTACTACTGCTCCAGATCCCGCTGGGCGAGGGCTCCGACGTCTTTTGGGTTTTCTTCTCGATGAACGTCGTCTTCCTGCTTATGAGCTATATCCCGATGTTCCCAGCGTTTTGGCGCCTGCGCAAATATGACGATCGCCCGCGCGTGTTCCGCGCGCCCTTCGAGGGCAAGGTGCTTGCGGTGGCACTTGCGATTCCCGTGGTGGAGCTTGTGCTTTCGATTGTCGCTACGATTGTGCCGCTCAACGGCTCGTCCGCCGAAATGACAAAGTTGCCCATTCTCATGGGTGTAGTGATCGCCGTGTTGCTGGGCGAGGTTTCGCGCCTCATATCGCGCCGCGGCCGCAGCGTCGACAATCCCGGCGTTGGCGTGTATAGAAAACGCTAACCGTGAAGGGCTTTGTCCACCGACACGGGACTAAAACCAGGGTTGCTTCCAAGTTAACAAATCGCTGCGAGGATTACTGCGGCAATCGTGAAGGTTATACTAACGGTTGCGCTGGTCGAATGAAGAGGAGAGCTTAGGCGCAAAGTAGGGGACGTGTCCCAGGTAAGGGCAGCTGTCGTTGCGCTCATCAACGATGCAAGGAACGTCATCGTAGGTCATGGTCGAACCGATCTTGGCGATGGCCTTGGCGGCAGGCGCGACAATAATCTTGAGCGGTGTAATCGGCGCCATGGCATCTCCTTTCGATCTTGGTATTCGTCGATGTTTCTACCATAACCGTAATGCGGAATCAAGCTGGTTGTGCGCGGAATGAGGGTAGTATGAGCTTCGCATTCTTTATCTACACGATTCTTGTCATGGGCATTGGATTGGTAACGGCATCAACTGCACTCGTAATATGGCTCATGACTCGTCGACGCGATTGTTTGGTGGCGGCCGCGGGCTTCCTTCTCTATGTCTTCGATATGTCGGTGATCTTCTTTGATGAGTACAACCGGCTCAAATATGACTATGTGGTGACGTTTAATGAGCCGCTTCAACATCCGTTACTGCGCTGCGCGCTGGGCGTGGCGATTCTTGCGTGCGTATGGCTTTGGGTAACGTTTCGCTTACACGATGAGGTAACCGTTAAGCGTGTTGCCGCATATGTCGTACCGATCGCCGTGCTTCAGCTTGCTCTGGTACCTCGTACTGGCTTTGCGAGCCAGATTCAGCAATATCTTTTTTGGCTTGCGCGCGATTTGGGAATGGCATTCTGCTTGGTATATGCTTACGCCCGCTATCGCAAGACGGAGAATAGGGCTGAGCGGCTCGATCTTGAGCGCTCTCGGACGTTCTTTCGCATAGCCTGCGTGCTTACCGTGATGGTGGTTATCGAGGATACCTATATGATCCTATTCTGCACGCCTGACGTTGACAACGTGATAGTGAGCGCCTTTTTATGGTATCTGGGCGAGCGGAATATCTCAGAGAATTTATTGTTTGTGGCTGCAGCCGTTCAGCTATTTAAACAGTTCAGCCATATCTTACGTGTGTTCTCGCGTCACCCTCGTGCCGATGAAGAGGTAGCGACAGAGCGCCGTGATGCACGGGAGGACCTTGTCTCGCGTGTTGTGATTTTCTCGGACGAGCATGGGCTTTCAAAGCGCGAACAGGAAGTGCTTACACTCGTATTGCGTGGACTCGATGTCCAAAATATTGCTAATGAACTTGTGATTAGTCCGGGTACCGTCAAGGCTCACCTGCATCGCATCTATGTAAAGAGCGAAGTCAAGGCGCGTGACGACTTGATTGAGGCATTCTGGCGCTCGTGAGGCTGGAGTGGTCCGGCTGACGGTGTATCGCAGACTGCTCGGCGTAAAGAAGCGACAATAAACTTAGACAATAAAATACCTGTTCAGACGTGTAAACCTGCTTAATCCGTCCGTTCGCTCGGTTCCATCTTGGCAGCTTGTGCTGGAGGTGCGTCAATGGGTGTTGACGCGGGGCGTAGGGCGCTGGACAGACGCCCAATTGCCTGTAGGCACGTGTCACGAGGGGGCGGCAAATGCTCCCTCACCGATTGGGCGCGCCGTATCGTGGCGCTTATCCATTGTCCTGTAACGTCTGAGGAGGCTCATATGGACAAAGCGGATTTAGTCATCAAAAGTAATGCTGTGTTCACTGGTGACGGGCTGGCACCGTTCAAGGGCGGCGTTGCCATCGCGGGTGACAGAATTGTTGCGTGCGGCGAAGATAAGTACCTCGACGCTTTTATCGGGTCCGATACCGAGGTGCGCGACTATGGCGATAAGCTCGTCATGCCTGGCATTATCGATTCACACACTCACTATGCCCAGGGCGCCTTTTTGACCGATCCCGATTTCGCCGTCAATCTCATCGATTGCACAAGCTTCGAGCAGTGTATGGAACGCGTGCAGGCGTTTGCCAAAGACCACCCGAACAACGAGTGGATCGTGGGCTGTCAGGTTATCCAGTTCCAGTGGGACGTGCCCGAGATGCCTACGGCGACAATGATCGATGAGTACATTTCGGACCGTCCGGTCTTTTTGCAGCAGGTTGACATGCACACGTTTAGTGCCAACACCTGTGCAATCGAGAAAATCGGCGTTACTGCTGAAACGCCAGACCCATCAGGCGGCAAGATTCTTAAGGATGAAGCTGGCAACCCCACTGGGGTCTTCTCGAACAACGCGGGAGCCCTTTTCATGGATGAGGTATACAATCCTGCCCCCGAGGTGGCTAGTGCTTCCTTTGCCAAGACTGCGCATCGCGCCAACGCTCTCGGCATTACAACAGTCGGCATGGTTAACCCCACTTTTGTGAGCATGGATAACCCCTATAAATTCCTTGCGGAACTCAACCGCAAGGGCGAGCATCCGTTGCGCGTGTTCATGTACACAGACCTTTTTGAGAACGAGGCCATGACGCTCGAGGAGATTCGGGCGAAATACGACTTCCCGGGCACGCAAGTCGAGTGGCACGGCTTTAAGCAGTTCATTGACGGCGTGTGTTCCGATCATACTGCTTGGATGCTCGAGCCCTATGCTAATGCTCCCGAGACCTGTGGCGAGCCGGCTGAGGATCCAGAGCGCGTGCGCAAAGCCATCCTTAAAGCGCTTGAGTGGGGTGTCGACACGCGCATCCATGCCATAGGCGATCGTTCCGTACGCTTTATCCTGGACTGCTTCGAGGAGGGTGAGAAGCGTTACGGTCTTATGGGCTGTCGTCACTCCATGGAGCACAACGAGACTGTTCAACCTGAGGATTTGCCGCGCTATGCGGAGCTCGGCGTCTGTCCGGCCATGCAGCCGTGGCATATGCTGCTTGATATGGCAGACTTGGCAAAGGACGACGCCGTTGGTCCCGAGCGCGCGGCGCTCTCGTGGCCAATTCATAGCCTGCTCGCGAGCGGTGCCTGCGTGCATCTGGGCTCCGACTTCCCGGTCGTGGGGCTTGAGCCTATGGAGGAAGTCTATGGAGCGGTCTACCGCATGCTCGAGGATGGATCTAATCCTGAGGGTTGGTTCCCCGAGGAGCGAATCACTATGGCCGAGGCCCTGCGCGCATACACCTACGGCAGCGCCTACGCTATGCATGCTGAGGACCGCATCGGCACACTCGCCTGCGGCAAGCAAGCCGACATTTGCGTACTCGACCGCAATCTCTTTACCTGCGAGCCGGCAGAGGTGCTCGAGGCTACCGCGGCCCTTACGATGATCGCCGGCAAGGTGGTCTTTGAGGCCTAGCGCCATCGTTTGGTTGGGCGGCTTGGCGCCAGTTGTCAGCCGCCTGACATCCATTCAGCACTACTCTCTCAAGGAAAGGGGAGAACAATGGCAGAAGAAGTAACCGCTGCCGTGGAGGAGGAGCGCGAGCTCGCCTCCCAACCGATTCCCGGTCTGGTGCGTAAGTACACCATCGTCACCGGCCAGGGCATGCTCGCCCAGATCATCATGGTGGTCCTCGAGGGCCTCGTGATGGGTTGGGGCCTGGGTGCCCACGGCCTGGCCTGCGTCTCGATCATCATGTCGGTCGAGTACATCAACCTGGCCTTTGGCAACCTGTTTGGCACCGGCGTGCCCGCCGTGGTGGGCAACCTTTTGGGTGCCGGCGACATTAAGGGCGCAAGCAAGGCTTTTAGCCAGGGCTTTTGGCTCACCACGATTGTGAGTGTGCTGCTTGCTGTGGTGATGGCCGTGTTTACCGAGCCCATCTGCGCATTCTTTGGCGCCACGCCCGACATCATGGCCGATACCGTTGCCGGCGTGCGCACCTTCGCCGTGCTGCTGCCGCTCACGGTCATTGGCCAGATGGTCACCGCTGTGATGCGTGTGGACGAGAAGGTTCAGGTCCAGGCCAACCTCATGACCGTTTCGGCCATCGTTGCCATCTGCTGGCTCGCGCTTTCTACGTTTGTGCTCAAGTTTGGCGTTATGGGCGCCGGCGTGTACTACGGGCTTTCCATCGGTATCTGGGCCATCGGTATCTTCTGGTTCATCGGGGGCAAAAAGTCCCAGCTCCAGATTAGCCTGGCCGACCTTAAGCTCGACCTCGCCGTCTGCGGCCAGATCCTCAAGATCGGCTTCCCGTTCTTCCTGGTCCAGGGCGCGACCTTTATCTTTAACACCGTTGCCAACTCGCTTTTGGGCTCGCTCGGCGGCGACATGGGCTCGCTCTACATCGCAGCCTTTGGCGTGATCAACGGCTACATCCTCTACATCACCATGATGGTTGCCCAGTGCTTCTCCTATGGCCTGCAGCCCATCGCTGCCTTCAACGCCGGCGCAAAGGCTTGGGCGCGCCTTAAGGAGACGCTCTCTTGCACGCTTAAGTACCAGGTTGTGACGCTGGCGCTGGTCACCGTCGCGCTCTGGCTTGCCGCCACTCCGGTGTGCGCCTTCTTTGCCGGCAGCGATCCTGCGCTCGTTGAGGTTGCCGCTAACGCCACGCGTACCGTCATCCTGGCTGTTGCCCTGGGCTATCTTGCCATGACCATGTCGATATATTTCCAGGCGGTCGAGAAGGTTGGTGTCGCCACGTTTACCGGCCTGCTTCGCTATGTGATCTGCTCAGTGCCGCTTATGTACCTCCTCGGCAACATGATGGGTGTTGAGGGCGTGTGGATCGCCCTGGTGGTGGCCGACGCCATTACCGGCATCATCTCCATTGCGCTCGCCGCGCACGAGTCCAAGCGCCTTGCCACGCTCTAGGCTCGGACATGGCTGGCGTACGATAGTCGAACAAGTTAACTCGCCTGCAAGCCACCACAATGGGGACAGCCCCCATTGTGGTGGCTTTTGTTATTTAGGGTCTGAGATTTCGGCTCTATAAATAATGCTTTTGAACTAGGCTACTATAAGATTGTGGTAAACGCTAATATAAGATTATGGCGAATGAAACTATCCGATTATGGTAACAGCGCAATAAGGGGCGTTGATATGGCTGAGTTCATTAACAGGGATTTGCATGAGTTGCTCATTCGCATGGCAGGCTGGTTTCCTGTTGTGTCGTTGACAGGGCCTAGGCAGAGCGGTAAGTCTACGCTGGTTCGGCATACCTTTCCCGACTATTCCTACGTCACGCTTGAGGACCCTCAAACGAGGCGCGCGGCCTTGGAGGATCCGGTGAGTTTTATCCGCAACCGAAAGGGCGGACTCATCATCGATGAGGCGCAATACGCCCCGGATTTGTTTTCAATGATCCAGGTTGTTTCGGATGAGCGGGGAGACGCCGGTCAATACATCCTTACAGGCTCGCAAAACTTTTTGATGATGAAAAGCATCGGGCAGTCTCTTGCCGGGCGAGTCGGGATCTTGAAATTGCTGCCATTATCGTTTCGAGAAGCGGAGAGGGGCCAGCAGGGGCAGCTGGAAGTGGATTTGTTCGCGCTCGAAGGGGGATACCCTCGCCTGCGTTCCGCCAGAATGCCGTCCTCGGTTTATTTTCCCAGCTATATCGATACCTATGTTGAGCGCGATGTTGTGGGCTTGCTTGATGTGCGCAATAAGGCGGAGTTTCATAAGTTTCTGTCCATAATTGCTCAGAGCGTCGGTGCCCTCATCAATATATCCTCGCTTTCTCGAGATACGGGCGTGAGCGTATCGACCATTAAAAGCTGGTTGTCCATCCTGGAGCAGAGCTACCTGACGTTTTCGCTGCAGCCCTATTATGCAAATGCCAAGAAGCGTCTAACTAAAACGCCCAAGCTCTATTTTTACGACACGGGGCTGCTCTGCTACTTGCTCAAAATTGGATCACTGGAGCAACTATTGGAGAGCCCTTATCTGGGGGCCGTTTTCGAAAACCTCATCGTTTCCGAAACGGCGAAGAGCCATCTCAACGTGGGCGAGAATCCCGAGCTGTATTTCTATAGGGACGACAGCAAGCGTGAAATCGATTTGCTCGACTGTACAAACTCAGGGAGTCCCAAGGCTATCGAAATAAAATCATCCAGAACGTATCACGATAAGTACGCCCGCCATCTACAGACTGTATGCGATGAGATCGACATTGCAAAAGATGCGCGCTATGTTGTAGCCCGCGTGGACTCAACGTATGAGTCGAAAGACTGTAGTGTGGTTTCGGCGCGTGATTGGCTTTTACGATAACAAGCTCGGCGTATTAACAACAGCCGCGAAGGGAACCGGCCCCTTTTTGCGGCGGTTTTTGCCTATCTGGTGCGTCTTAGATGCAAGTGAGTAGACTTATTTGGATATGCCGAGCACACCGCGGCAAATGCTCAATAAAACCGCAGGTCAGAGCTGTGGCGTTTTGGGGCGTGCTTGGCCTCCTGCAAAAAGCCTACTCACTTGGTTTTTCTGCTGGAAGACCGCCGTGAGGGAAGGCAGCTCCCTCGTGGCGGCTGACATTTGCCCAGATAAACCCTGCCAAAATAAACCTGCCTACTCTTTGAACCAGAGCCGACACTAATTCAAATGGCGAAATCAAAGGGCGTTCTCCGTATGGAAGGCGCCCTTTTTCATCGCAGGATGTTTTGCGTGGCAGTCATAAGGCCCAGACGGTTGCTGACGCCGAGCTTGCGATAGATGGCGTTGACGTGCTTCTTGACGGTTGACTCGCTTATGAATAGCTCGTTTGCCATCTGTTTGTTCGTTTTGCCGCCGAGCATGAGCTGCATGATTTCGGCTTCGCGCGGTTGGATATTATGTTCTGTAATGAAAGCATTCAGCTGGTTTGTGTCTTCGGTCTGGGTGAGATTAATGCCCCGAGGATAGAGGTTGGCGAGCGCGAGGCTCGCGTGCCGAGCGATTTCGAGCAGGATTGCGAGCTCGGTGTCGGTGAAGTCTCCGGCCGTGCGTTCGCGAAACAGGGTGATGCTTCCTAGCGGGCTGTCGTTGTGCGCGAGCGTGGCCGTACAGCCAAAGTAGACGCCCTGCGGTTCCATCCATTTGCGATAGATGGGTGTGGCATCGCGTCGCTCGACGTCCACGAGGTCGAGGTCGCGGTAGACGCCGACCTTATGTAGGTCAAAGCTCCATGTTGTATAGTCCATCGCGGCGTAGCGGTTGTAGTAGTCGCTCAACGCGCGGTCGTCCATTCCGCTGCTTGCGGGGTGGACGTAGCGTGGGGCGTCACTGCCTGCCGCCTCGATCAGGTCGAACATGGCGATCCGATGGGGCACGAGCCCTGTCGTTCCCTCGAGGGTCTCCTTTTGCAGCTTATCGACACCGTGTGATGCGTGGATTGCAAGCGCGAGCTCGTTGAGAGCAGTCCAGGTCGTACTGTCCAACTCAATAGTCTGCTGTTTATTGCATGGGGGCATAGGGCGTCCTTTCCATTGTGGAACCCAGTATGTCATGTTCTCGGCCTGAATAGAACTTTAGGTCAGCGAATGGTATACCGTTGGTCGCTGAAAGGGGCTCGAGGGACTATTGAGAACATCTCGGTGCGGCCGCATCATGGTCTCGTCAAGCAAAAGCACCGAGATTTAGGAGCTTGAAATGAAGACCATCTACGAGAGTGAATCCACGCCTAAGAAGGACGGGTTCTATATGCCCGGCGAGTATGAGGAGCAGGAGCGCACCTGGATTCTGTGGCCGCACCGCTCCGACGTGTGGCGCTGCGGCGCCAAGCCGGCGCAGAAGGTCTTCACCGAGATCATTAAGACCGTTGCACGCTTTCAGCCCATCACGGTAGGCGTCAACACCGAAGACTTCCCCGCGGTGTGCGAGATCTTCGACGGTGTTGAGAACGTGCGCGTTATCCACATGGAGTACAACGACAGCTGGATTCGCGACCCCGGCCCGGCGTTCCTCGTTAATGACAATGGGGAGGTGGCCCTTTCGCACTTCCACTTTAATGCTTACGGCGGTTTCATTGACGGTCTGTACTTCCCGTGGGACAAGGATGCTTCCATTGGCCTGCAGGTGGCACAGCTTGAGCAGGTTAACCGTTATCGTCCCGAGGACTACATCCTCGAGGGTGGCTCGTTCAACTGTGATGGTCAAGGCACCGTCGTGACCACCGAGATGTGTCTGCTCAACGAGGACCGCAACCCGCAGTACACCAAGGAGCAGATTGAGGAGAAGCTCTCTGAGTATCTCGGTATCGAAAAGGTTATCTGGATCAAGGACGGTATCGATCCGTACGAAACGAACGGTCATGTGGACGACGTCGCATGCTTTAGTGCGCCCGGCGAGGTCTGCTGCATGTGGACCGATGATCCCAACCATAAGTTCTACAAGGAGTGCCAGGAGGCGTACAAGACGCTCTCCGAGTCCACGGATGCCAAGGGTCGCAAGCTCAAGATTCACAAGGTGATCATGCCTGCGACTTCGGTATATATGACCGAAGAGGAGGCCAGCACGATTGATCCCGTCGAGGGCGTGCTGCCGCGTACCCCCGAGGACGCCTTCGAGCCGAGCTATCTCAATTTCCTGCCCATCAACGGAGCGGTGCTTGTGCCGCAGTTCGGTGACCCCAACGACGCCCAGGCGCTCAAGGATATCCAGGCTGCTTATCCGGACCGTGAAGTCATCGGTATCATGACTCGCGAGGTTATCTACGGCGGCGGCAACATCCACTGCATCACCCAGCAGCAGCCCAAGGCGCGCCACAAGTAGTAGCTCCTTGGTAAACAGGGTTTGATTATCCGTAAATGAAAGTCCGCCGGCTTCAATGGCCGGCGGGCTTTTTGTGTGGCGGCTTGGGCGTTTGCCCAGATAAAACCTACCAAAATAAACCTGTCCCTTTTTGGCAGGTGGTTTCAGCTGAACGGCGGGCCGTGCGGCTTGGGTGTGCGGGCTCACAATCTGGGGAAACCAAACAGATTGGGGGGCTTGTATGATCGACTCGAAGGGAAACGTGCGACCCGAGGGCATGTTTAACAGGGCACACCTGGCCCCCGAAGCCCCGCGCGCATACGATACGCTACTCGAGTGCGTGCTCAACGGGCAGAAGGGCTGCGAGGTTTCGGCGCGTGCGGGTATGGATACGATCAAGGCGCTCGTATAGCTTTACGCTTTCGGATGTGACACATAGGACTGCATGCGCCGCTCCCGGCTATATTGCCTCCGAGTGCTTTAGCTCATGGAGATAGCCGGCATCAGCGATTTCGAGAGCTTGGCGGCGTCCACGAATGCCCCGGTGTTTACACCTCAGACGGACGACTTTGGACTCGCGGTCCATATCTTCAAGATGCTCAATCGCGGAATTCATCCGTACAGTTCTGGCGAGCTGGACCTAGAATTTTTGACCTAGACGACGATATTCCGGCTCTTCCGCTCAATAGCTGCGTGTGCAATGGGCGCAGCTCCTTTGTGGGGACGCTGATCGGATATGTTGTCCCTAGTTACGCTCTTGCGATCAATGACTTTGGCAACCTTATGGGCGAGGCTTTCCGCCGGTCGCTCTTTGGCAAAGCGCATGAGCGCCTTGATGCGCGCACATGGGCGCGCCTGCTCGACCTGTATCTGTCTGAGACGGTTGAGTGTCCGCGCGGTCATCTATATCACGCTTCGCAGGATGAATGTCCCTATTGTCGAGGAGAGCGCGCTCTGTTAGCTCGTTTTGGCTGATTGGTTTGGGCCGTCTTGGAGAAAGCCCGCAAGGCGGCGTGCAGGTTAATCCTGCGTGTCGCCTCCGTACATGTAGACGATAAAGCCGTCGCCGGTGTCTTGGCTGTGATCTTCATGGATGCGTTTCATATTGAGGTGCTCGTAGAACTGCCAGTCGGAGTTGCAGTCGCTCATCAGGAAGAACTTGGTGCAGCCTGCCTTGGCGAGCTCGGCGCGCGCAAGGTCGATGAGCTCGCGGCCGAGTCCCTTGCCCTGCCACTCGGGCACGATGATGATCAGGTTGAGCTGGCCCTGGGCATACTCGTTGCCCGTGGCGGCAAAGCGGTCGGCCGTGGCCTTTTCACGACTGTCGCCAAAGAGCGAGCCCTCGAGCTTGGCATCGGCGGTCTTTGCCATCTCGGTTGCCTGGGCGAGCATCTCGTCGTAGCAGGGCTCCCACGTGGGATTGGTGCGCGGCTTGCCGTCCTCGAAGATGCCGATACAGCAGGCGGCGATAGTGCGGCCCTCGGCCTCGGCGACGAGTGCGATGGGGGAGCGCTGCAGCTGCATAGCGATGTTAAAGCGCGCGCAGAAATCGGCGGCTTCGACGTCGCCGCGGTTGCGTAGTGTGTTGCACCACAGCTGGTTGTAAATGGCGGCGATGCCGGTCAAGTCATCGAGCGTGGCGGCGCGCAGAGTTACGTTGTCAAGGCTCATGGAGGCTCCTTCCAGGTTGGGTCAGGCCATCTCTGAGTGTGACATGGACGCAGGATTGCCGTATCGACCATTCGGCAGACGACCCTCGATCCCTCGGGGACGGAGGGCCCTAAGAAGGAATGAGGGTGGATTTTCGGACACTTGCTCAATGAGAGTGGATAATCTCCCACTTTCGCTCGAAAAGCAGGCCACAAAAACGGGAGATTATCCACTCTCATTCTGGGTAGTCGTTTAAGAATGTCCCCAACGACTACCCCAAAAGGAGCGTCCCCAAGTGCCAGCTTTGGCAACGACGCTGGTAGAAAAACGTCAGCGAAAACCCGCCAGAGCGAGCAAGGTGCCTTGAAGCGAGGCGGCATTGACCTTTTGGTCATGCCGTCGAAGCTGAAAGGCAGATTGCCGCTCTGGCGGGTTTGCAGCGTCGGCCGGTTACGGCGTTTGGTAAAACGCCGTAACCTACACCCGCTCCGCGATCTCGTGGATGAGGTAGTCGGTCTTTTCCCAGCCCAGGCACGGGTCGGTGATGGACTTGCCAAAGACGCCGCCGTCGACAGGCTGGTTGCCGTCCTCCAGGTAGGACTCGATCATAAAGCCCTTGACCAGCTTGGAGATGGACTCGTTACGGCGGCAGCTGTCGAGCACCTCTTTGCAAATGCGGTACTGCTCCAGCGGGCGCTTGCCCGAGTTGTCGTGGTTGCAGTCGATGACCGCTGCCGGATTGGCATAGCCGGCATGCTCGGTATAGCGCTCGGCCAGGCGCTCGAGGTGCTCGTAGTGGTAGTTGGGGTAGGTACGACCGTCGAGACCGATGTAGCCACGCATGACGGCGTGTGCGAGCGGATTGCCATCGCACTCAACCTCCCAGTTACGGAAGATGAAGCTCTGGTGCGCCTGCGCGGCGTAAATGGAGTTGAGCATGACGGTGGTAGAGCCGGCAGTGGGATTCTTCATGCCGACGGGTACCGAAATGCCGCTCGACACCAGGCGATGCTCCTGGTTTTCGACCGAGCGCGCGCCCACGGCAACATAGCTCAGCAGGTCGACGAGGTACTGGTAATTAGAGGGGTAGAGCATCTCGTCGGCGGTAAAGAAGCCAGTCTCCTCGATGACGCGCAGGTGCATGTGGCGGATGGCCTTAACGCCTTCGAGCAGGTCATCGGGCGCCTCGGGATCGGGATTGTGCAGCAAGCCCTTGTAGCCGGTGCCCTTGGTACGCGGCTTGTTGGTGTAGACGCGCGGAATGATGATGAGCTTGTCCTTGACCTCTTCGGCGGTCTTGGCCAGGCGGTTCATGTATTCGAGGACCGAATCCTCGCGGTCGGCAGAGCACGGGCCGATGATGAGCACCTTGCGCGCGTCCTCGCCGGTAAAGACCTTGGCGACTTCGGCATCGAATGCCTGCTTTTTGGCGGTAAGCTCGGCGGAAAGCGGCATTTCCTCGCGGATCTCCATGGGGATCGGCAGCCTGCGTTTGAAATCCATGGCCATGCGGGGCCTCCTCAATCTATAGAAAGAACAATAAACGTATTGTCGAGTGTTCGGCATTATCCGCTGTCGCACGCTAAAGTGCAAGCGAAACCTGCCGAAAAGGGACAGGTTTATTTTGGTCGGTTTTATCTGGGGAAATGTCGGCACTCGCCGGAAGGGGAGGACCGGCGTACGGCACGCTGGAGCAAGTTGGATCTCCTGCGGCATACCCCGTGGACAAAAAATGGCAAATATGAGTACTGTTGCTAGCTTAGTATCATATCGACCTTACAAGATAATAGACACAACAGTAAATATGTTCATTAACGTTGGCACACAGAAGCATGCTACCGGGCGTTTTGATCAATTTGAAGGCATATCTAGGCCGCAAAGACGTCGTTTGGGGCAGTTTTGGCTGTTACTAAACTGGTAACAGTACTCATATTTGCCATTTTTTGCCCACGGAGCCTTGAGGGAGAGCGTCAATCAGGTCCCAGGGGAGGCGTTTCGAGGCCCAAAGGACACAAAACGGGGGCGCAGTTCATTCTGCGCCCCCGTTTTTTGGGCATCGCTGCTGTTTGTGGCCGCGTTTACGCCGCTTCGTCGAACTGCGAATTGTACAGATCGGCGTAGAAGCCGCCCTGGGCGAGCAGCTCGTCGTGTGTGCCCTTCTCGACGATGTCGCCGTCGCGGATCACCAGGATTACGTCGGCGTTGCGGATCGTGGACAGGCGATGCGCGATGACAAAGCTGGTACGGCCCTGCATCAGCGCATCCATGGCACGCTGAATGAGCTCCTCGGTGCGGGTATCCACGTTGGAGGTCGCCTCGTCCAGAATCAGCGCCGGACGGTCGGCCAAAATGGCGCGGGCGATGGTCACGAGCTGGCGCTGACCCTGCGACAGGTTAGTGCCCTCCTCGTTGATCATAAAGTCGTAGCCGCCGGCGAGCGTGTGGATAAAGTGGTCGCAGCGTGCAGCGCGTGCAGCGGCCTCGACTTCGGCATCGCTCGCATCGGGACGTCCGTAGCGGATGTTCTCGCGGATGGTGCCGTTAAACAGCCAGGTATCCTGCAGCACCATGGCAAACTCGCCGCGCAGCGCCGCGCGGTCCCAGTCGCGCACGTCGATGCCCTCGACGCGCAGCGAGCCGCCGTCCACATCGTAAAAGCGCTGCAGCAGCTTAATGAGCGTGGTCTTGCCGGCGCCGGTGGGGCCGACGATGGCCACGGTCTGGCCGGGCTGTGCCTCGCAGCTAAAGTCGTGGATGATGGTCTTGTCGGGCGTGTAGCCAAACTTGACATGGTCAAACTCCACGTGGCCGGGGCGCTTTTCGGGAATCTGCGCGTCGGCCTTCTGTTCCTCCTCGGGCGCGGCCAGGAACTCAAAGACGCGCTCGGTGGCAGCTGCCATCGACTGCATCGTGTTGCTTACGTTGCCCAGTTGCTGCACGGGTTGCGTAAAGTTGCGAACGTACTGGATAAAGCTCTGGATGTCGCCGGGCGTGGCATTGCCGGTCAGTGCGAGTTGTGCGCCCACCACGACGACGCCCACATAGCCCATGTTACCCACCAGGCTCATAAGCGGCATCATCAGGCCCGACAGGAACTGCGAACGCCAGCCGCTAATAAAGAGTCGGTCGTTTTGACGGTCGAACTCCTCGATTGAGGCCTCGGCGCGGTCGAACACCTGAATGACGTTCTGGCCGGCAAAGTCCTCCTCGATAATGCCGTTGACGGCGCCCAGAACCTGCTGTTGCTCGCGGAAGTACGGCTGCGAGAAGTGAATCATTACGGTCAAGATAATCGCGGCGGCCGGCAGCGTGAGCACGGTGACGCCGGTGAGCGGCAGACTGATCGACAGCATCATGACGAGTACGCCGATAATCTGCGTTACCGACGTGATGAGCTGCGTCACGCTCTGGTTGAGCGACTGACCCAGCGTATCGACGTCGTTGGTGATGCGGCTGAGCACGTCGCCCTTGCTGTGTCCGTTAAAGTAGCTCATCGGAACGACAGCGATCTTGGCGGCGATCTCCTTGCGCATGCGGTAGCAAATCTTTTGCGTGACGCCGGTCATGAGCCAGCCTTGGATGAGGCTGCAAACAGAGCTTGCCAGATACAGGCAGAGCAAAAAGCCGAGCGTCTTGGCGATCCAGTTAAAGTCGACGTCGCCGGTGCCGTTGACCTTGGCGACCAGGCCTTCGAACAGCTTGGTCGTAACCTGGCCGAGCACCTTGGGTCCCACAATGTTAAAGATGACCGAGCACACGGCAAAGGCGACGGCGGCAAACACGGCAATCTTGTGCTGGCCGATATAGCCGAGCAGCTGCCTCATGGTGCCCTTAAAGTCCTTGGCCTTTTCGCCGCGACGCATGCGGCCCATGGGACCACGCTGACGGGTGGGCTTGGGAATCTGAGTCTTGGTCTCGTCTGCCATCAGCGCTCGCCTCCTTCCATGACGGCTGCAATTTCTTCTTGGGTAAGCCCCAGCTCCTCGGCGGAAAGCTGCGACTGTGCGATCTCCAGGTACGCCGGGCAGCTGCGCAGCAGCTCCTCGTGCGTGCCGGTGCCCACTACGTGGCCGTCGTCGAGCACGATGATTTGATCGGCGTGCATGATGGTCGCGATGCGCTGGGCCACGACCACGAGTGCGGCGTCGGTAACGTTTTTGGCCAGCTCTTCGCGCAGACGCGCGTCGGTCTTGTAGTCGAGGGCGCTAAACGAGTCATCGAACACCACGACCTCGGGCTTTTTGGCCAACGCGCGGGCGATGGCCAGACGCTGGCGCTGACCGCCCGAAACATTGGAACCGCCCTGGCTGATGGGGGAGTCGTAGCCGCCCTCGCGCTCGGCGATAAAGTCCTCGGCCTGGGCGATGCGTGCCGCCCGGTGCATGTCATCATCGCTCACCATGTCGCCGGCAAACTTGAGGTTGCTCTCGACGGTGCCCGAGAACAGGCGACCCTGCTGCGGGATGTAACCAATGCGGCGGCGAAGCTCGGAAAGGGTCATGTCGCGCACGTCGATGCCGTCGAGCGAAATGCTGCCGCCCGTGACGTCGTATAAGCGCGGGATCAGCTGCACGAGCGTAGATTTGCCCGAGCCCGTGGAGCCAATGATGCCGAGCATCTGACCGGCATGCGTGGTGAAGTTCACGCCGCTGATGACATCGGCGCGGGCATCGGGATACTGGAAGCTCACGTCGCGGAAGCACAGCTCACCGCGCGGCGCGCTGGTCGCAGGCAGTTTGGGCGAGGCAGGGTCGTTGATGCTCGTGGGGCAAGTGATGACCTCTTCTACGCGCTCGGCTGCGACCTCGGCGCGGGGCAGGATGACCGAAACCATGGTGAGGATCATAAACGCCATGACGATCTGCATGGTGTAGGAGATAAACGCCATCATGTTGCCGACCTGCATCACGCCGTCGGACACGCCCTGCGCGCCAAACCAGACGATAAGCACGGTGATGCAATTCATGACCAGCATCATGAGCGGCATCATAAAGCTCATGGCGCGGTTGGTGTAGAGCTGCGTGGTCATCAGGTCGAGCGAAGCCGTGTCAAAACGCTCGAGCTCATGCTCCTCGCGGTTGAACGAGCGGATGGGCATAAGGCCATCGAGCAGTTCGCGGGCGGTAAGGTTCACGCGGTCCACAAAGCCCTGCATCTTTTTGAACTTGGGCATGGTGAGGCCCATGAGCACGCCGACGACGGCAGAGACCGCGATGATGGCCACGGCGATGGTCCACTCCAGGCCGGTGTGGTTGGCCAGGACGCGCATGACGGCGACGATGCCCATGACGGGGGCCATCAGGCACATGCGGATAAACAGGGTTGCGGCCATCTGAATCTGCTGAATGTCGTTGGTGCAGCGAGTGATGAGCGAGGCCTGACTAAACTTGCCCACCTCGGCCGGCGAGAAGTGCATAACCTTGTTGAAGGTTTCGCGGCGCAGGTCGCGGGCAATGGAGCAGGCGGTGCGCGAAGCCACGGCGCCGGTCAGGATGGTGGCGACCAGCGACACGAGGCACAGACCAAACATCGTGGTCGCCATGCGGCTCAGGTAGGCGTTCTGCACGTCGGCGGGGTCGATGCCCTGCGCCTTGTACTCGTCCTGCACATAGCTCACGGCGCGTTGGGTCACGATGGAGCCCGACATGGAGCCCATTTTGTCCGCCATATCGTTGGCGCCCTCGACGAGCTTGCCCTGGTCGATTAGGCCGCCTTCAACGCCTAGACGCAGGCCCTTCATGGTGATCTTACCACCGTCGGCATCAATCTGCTTTTGCATGTTCTGCGCCGCTGCGGCCTTCTGCTGCATCTCGGCGAGCTGCTCGGGCGTCATCGCCGCCATCTGCTCGGGGGTGGGCATGGCCTGAGCGGCGTCGCTGTCTTTCTCGCCGGACGTGCCAGTCATGTCGCCCATGGAGTTGGCGTCGATGCCCTGGTTGAGCGAAAGGACGACAGTCTCGGGCAGGCTCATAATGTCGGCAATCTTGCCTCCATCGGCACGCTCTTCCTCGGTGCCCTTGTAAGTTCGAATACCGTTTTTGTCAGCCTTGCTAAACACGGCCTCCACAGCTTTGGCGTCCTTGGTGCTCATAAAGAGTTCGAGGTCGTCGAGCGATTCGGCGCGAATGGTGTCGGGCACGGGCGAGGCGATGCCGCCTTGCTGCACGCCCACGTCGACGATGTCGCTCATATAGGTAGGCAGCGCCAGATCGGCGTTGCAGCTGATTACGATAAGTACGATCGCTGCGAACAGTGCCAGGACATGCTTTTTAAAGAGCTTGAGAATCCTCACTCGGCATCTCTCCTTTCTTGATTGCGGTCGATAATTTCGTTGGCACGTCTTAGAAGGCGCACCATCTCTTGGGTATCTGTTTCGCCGAGCTGCTCGAGGAAAGCCGCGGTGCGCTCCTCGAATTCCCGGCGTTTGATTTCGAGATCCTGGAATCCCTTGTCGGTCACTATGACGTGTACGCGACGACGGTCGGTCTTTGAGTGCTCACGCTCAACCCAGCCCTTGGCTTCGAGAGCGCGTAGGATATTGGCAATGCGGGCGTTCGAGACCCAGGCGCGATCAGCGAGTTCGCTCGGCGTGAGCGAACCGCCAGCGAGCATAAGGGCGCGCATGACAGCCATCTCGCCGCTGAGAGCTTTGTCCACAAAGCGCGAAACGCGCTGGTGAATGCCGCCAAACTCGGTAAGGAGCTGACGCCCAAGCTCATGGAAATCGGTATCTTCCACCGAAAACCCCTAACACTAGAAACTATTTTCGGTGAAAGATGATACCCACGTACGCACACCCTAATCGGCAGATTTTGAGGCATGTTTTAAAAATCTACTTGACTGCCAGTCAATATTAAGAGCGTATTAAGACTTAAAATCATTCAATAATTGTAGCGTTTCAAAGAACTATTATGCACGCGGTTAGGCGAGGGGTTGTCACCACCATGACGACTGGGACTCATATAATCGCCACGTGCGATGCTCCAACTTCCCGCAAGGAGACACCTTACATAAAGGGGGATGGAGTCATGGCATTTGACTTCACGGGCAAGACCGCGATTGTCACGGGCGGCACTCAGGGCATTGGCCTCGAGATCGCCAAGGGCATCGTCGCGGGCGGCGGACACGTCGCGCTCATCGCAAGGAACGCTGCTAAGGGCGAGGCCGCGGTGGCCGAGCTTGGCGAGGGCAACAAGTTCTACCAGCTCGATGTTGCCGATGCACCCAAGGCGCGCGAGACCGTCGAGCAGATTTTTACGGACCTGCCGCAAACCAACATCCTGATTAACTGCGCTGGCGTTATCAGCACCAAGAAGTTCGACGAGATCGATGACACCGAGTGGCGTCGCACCATCGACATCAACCTCAACGGTACCTTCACTATGATGAATGCCGTGTACCCGCACTTTAAGGCGGCCCATGCCGGCACTATCGTCAACGTGAGTTCCGTTGCGGGCAAGATCGGTGGTGGCCTGCTCGGCACCGCTGCCTACGCCAGCTCCAAAGCAGGTGTTAACGGTCTAACCAAGGCAGTCGCCAAGGAAGGCGGCAAGTTTGGCGTCCGCTGCAACGCTGTATGCCCGTCGCTCACCCTTACCGATATGACCTCGATTCTTTCTGACGAGAACTCTCAGCGCATCATTAACGGTATCCCTCTGGGCCGCGCCGCCCAGGCCAGCGAGCCTGCACAGATGGTGCTGTTCTTCGCTTCCGACCTTGCCAGCTTCGTAAACGGCGAGATCGGTGACTGCGACGGTGGCATCGTTCTGGACGGGTAATACCCCGCGACGATTATTCGGCGACGGCTCCTGCGACTCGGGACCGTCGCCTTCTTTCTGACAAAGGAGCGTGCGGCCGCGTGCGGCACGCATCAAAAGGAGATATAAATGAGTGAATCGACTGCGGTGGAGGCGCCGGCAACAAAAGAGCCGTTCTTTAAGATGTCCACCATCCCGGGCGCCAATATCTTGGTGCCGCTTCTGTTGGGCTGCCTGCTCAACACGCTATTCCCCGACCTGTTTAAAACGCTCGGTAGCTTTACGCTCGGCATGACCCAGCAGGGCGCAGGCCCGCTTGTTGGCGCCTTTTTGCTCATCGTCGGTACGACGATTTCGTTTAAGAGCGCTCCTGCCGCCGCTGCCCGCGGCGCCATTATCATTGCCGTCAAGCAAATCGTGGTCGTTGCCGTGTCGCTGCTCATCCTTTATGTGTTCAACGACAACTTGTTTGGCATCTCTGCCATGGTGATGCTGGCCGCTTGCACGGGTGCCAACAACGCTATGTACGCTGGACTGATGGGCACCATGGGCAACGAGGCCGAGCGTGGCGCCGTCGCCATCACCACGCTCGTTGTCGGCCCTCCGGTTACTATGATCGTGCTCGGCGCCGCCGGTCAGGCTCCGATTGGCTGGTCGCTCGTGGGCGCCATCCTGCCGATCGTCGTCGGTATTATCCTGGGCAACCTGTTCCCCAGCTTTAAAAAGATGATGGCTCCTGCGCTTTCCGCCATCATCGTGCTCGTCTTCTTTGCCATGGGCTCGACCATGACCTTTGGCCAGCTCATTAATGGCGGTCTTCCCGGTATTCTGCTCGGCGTGATCTGCTCTGTGGTCTTTGCAATTCCCGTCATCGCGGTCGATAAGCTCACGGGTGGCACGGGTGTCGCAGGTGCAGCCATTTCGAGCTGCGCCGGAGCCAATGTGGCCACGCCTGCCGCCATGGCGAGCGTCAACGCGGCCATGTACGGTGGCGCCGTGCTCGCGACGGCTACGGCGCAGGTTGCAGCATGCGCTATCGTGACGGCCATTTTGACCCCGCTCGTTACCAGCTGGTGCTACAAGCATTTTGAGGGCCAGCAGAGCAACGGCAAGGCAACGACCGACAAGGCCTCCGCAGCCGCCTAATGCCAAGCGGCAATCAAAGCTAAAAAATAGCCACGCCACAGGGCGGCCGCGGGGGAAATCCCGTGGCCGCCTTTCAGTTTCTGAAGGGTCCCTGGGACACTTTATCCTGGTAAAGCTGGCATAACAGCTAGAGTGACGGACGTATAAAGGCAAGGAAAAAAACCAAACAAATCGGTGAACGGTAGTTGTTCACGCTCGCATTTCCTGCGGGTTTGTAAAAAACGCCCTTATGATATAAAAAAAGAAACATATAACAGCCCAGATGGAGAGGGTCGCTATGTTATCCTTCTCAAACGGGTGAAATCTTGGGTTTTGGGTTGTAGTTCCAAGGTGGACAAACGTTTTTCTCTGCACCAACGTGTGGTGAAGAACGGAAGAAGCCGGTAGTGCAAGCCGAACATTCAAGAATTCAATAAGCAGCGGTGTGAGAGAGCGCCGCATTACACGTAACTAGGAGCGTGGTTACACAATGCAGGAGGCATGGGAAGGCTTCAAGGAAGGCATCTGGACGGGAGAGGTTGACGTCCGAGACTTCATCCAGAAGAACTACACCCCCTACGAGGGCGACGAGTCGTTCCTCGCCGGCCCGACCGAGCGTACCAAGGAGCTGTGGGGCGAGGTTCTCGACCTGCTGCTTAAGGAGCGCGAGCAGGGCGGTGTCCTCGATATGGACACCAAGACCGTCACGGGTATCGTGAGCCACCCCGCTGGCTACATCGATAACGCCCACCGCGAGAAGGAGACCATCGTCGGTCTTCAGACTGACAAGCCGCTCAAGCGCGCGCTGCACGTCAACGGTGGTATCCGCATCGCTTGCCAGGCTGCCAGCCAGCACGGCTATAAGGTCGACGAGAACGTTGTCGAGCGCTACACCTTCGAGCGCAAGACCCACAACGCCGGCGTCTTCGATGTCTACACCCCCGAGATGCGTGCTTGCCGCTCGGCTCACATCATCACCGGTCTGCCCGATGGCTATGGCCGCGGCCGCATCATCGGCGACTACCGTCGTGTTGCCCTGTACGGCGTCGACTACCTGATTAAGGACAAGGAGGCCCAGAAGGCTTCCACCCCGACGGTCATGACCGCCGACAACATCCGCGATCGCGAGGAGCTGCAGGAGCAGATCCGCGCCCTCGGCGAGCTCAAGATGATGGCCGAGACCTATGGTTTCGACATTTCCAACCCTGCTACCAACACGCAGGAGGCCATCCAGTGGATGTACTTCGCCTACCTCGCTGCCGTCAAGGAGCAGAACGGCGCCGCTATGTCCATCGGCCGTACCTCTACGTTCATCGACATCTACGCTGAGCGCGACCTTGCCAACGGTACCTTCACCGAGGAGCAGATCCAGGAGTTCGTGGATCACTTCATCATGAAGCTCCGCATGGTCAAGTTTGCCCGTACCCCCGAGTACCAGGCCCTGTTTACCGGCGATCCGCAGTGGGTCACCGAGTCCATCGGCGGCATGGGTGTTGACGGCCGTACGCTCGTTACCAAGATGAGCTACCGCTACCTGCACACGCTCGAGAACATGGGCACCAGCCCCGAGCCCAACATGACCGTTCTGTGGTCGACCCGTCTGCCCGAGAACTTCAAGAAGTTCTGCGCCAAGACTTCTGTCGCCAGCTCCTCGATCCAGTACGAGAACGACGACCTCATGCGCGTCTATCACGGCGACGACTACGGTATCGCCTGCTGCGTGTCCTCCATGCGCATTGGCAAGGAGATGCAGTTCTTCGGCGCTCGCGCCAACCTGGCTAAGTGCCTGCTGTATGCACTCAACGGCGGTGTTGACGAGGTCTCCAAGAAGCAGGTCGGCCCCAAGTACCGCGCCGTCGAGGGCGATACGCTCGATTACGACGACGTTGTGGCCAAGTACAACGACATGATGAAGTGGCTCGCTGGCGTGTACGTCAACTCGCTGAACATCATTCACTACATGCACGACAAGTATTGCTACGAGCGCATCCAGATGGCTCTGCACGACAAGCACGTGCACCGCTGGTTCGCTACGGGCATCGCTGGCCTTTCCGTCGTGGCTGACTCCCTGTCCGCCATCAAGTACGCCAAGGTCCACCCCGTCCGTGACGAGAACGGCATCATCGTCGACTTCGAGACCGAGGGCGATTTCCCCAAGTACGGTAACGACGACGACCGCGTCGACCAGATCGCTCACGACGTTGTGCACCAGTTCATGGAGTACATCCGCATGAACGACACCTACCGCAACTCCGTGCCCACGACCTCGGTTCTGACCATTACTTCCAACGTCGTCTACGGTAAGAAGACCGGCTCCACGCCGGACGGCCGCAAGGCTGGCCAGCCGTTCGCCCCGGGTGCAAACCCCATGCACAAGCGCGATAGCCACGGCGCCATCGCTTCGCTGTCTTCGGTTTCCAAGCTCCCGTTCCGCGATGCTCAGGACGGCATCTCCAACACCTTCTCCATCATCCCGAGTGCGCTCGGCAAGGAGGACCAGGTGTTCTTTGGCGATATCGACCTTGATCAGCTGGGCGAGTAACTATTGTTAGTGCTATACTAACAATAACGATTACTGATTAGCGCGCCGGTTTCGGCCGGCGCCTATTAATCGAAGGAGACACATTATGAAGGTTTCTGAAGTTTCTGAGACTCAGGCCGATAACCTGGTCCACATGCTCGACGCTTACGCCGAGAAGGGTGGCCACCACCTGAACATCAACGTCTTCAACCGTGAGACGCTGCTTGACGCTCAGGCTCACCCCGAGAAGTACCCGCAGCTGACCATCCGCGTTTCCGGCTATGCCGTGAACTTCCACACGCTCACCAAGGAGCAGCAGGACGAGGTCATTTCGCGTACCTTCCACGACAAGTTCTAAAGGGACTCAACTCCCACCGGAGACCCGGTAAGGCCTACGCACTTTGCCTCTCAAACGTCCTCGCCGCTTCGCGGCTGCGGAATGTTTGCGAGACAAAGTGCTCCCGGCCTTGCCGGGTCTCCTGCGTTGTCGTCCTTTAGGGAACCACGTTAAATTAAATTGGTGTCCTCGGACATGCAAAGGGCTCCGCTGCGCGCTTCGCGCGCGTTTGAAAGTTTCGTCCACCTTTTCAAAGGTGGCGGGGTGCAGGGGCGGAGCCCTTGCCCGCGCTCCGCAGAGCGCGGAACTCTCTTTTTGCTTCATAAAGCGCAGGAGGGGGT
>OLSX01000600.1_pt1 | contig 36439 bp, 66 predicted proteins | sample 1673141 | NCBI WGS metagenome assembly OLSX01 (sample SAMEA3136759, study PRJEB25190) | human gut metagenome | biome: human gut; feature: human-associated habitat; material: faeces | place: Austria | collected 2013 | reverse complement strand
GCTCGGCGAGGACGTACTGCTCGCAAGTCATGATCTCCATGTCACATTCCTCCCCTGATGGTGATGATTCTTCCGGTCTGCCGGTCCTCAATCTCCCAGCGCCCATAGTCGTAGAGCGCCGGGTGGTGCGGCGGGCAGAGCCTCAGCAGGAGCCCGTCCCACCACTGCTGCTCGAACTGGATGTTGTCCCACACCCAGCGGGGCACGAAGCGCGCGCCGCCGTGGAACCCGTCGTGGCACCCCGTGGTGCCGGAGCCGCATAGGGAGAACAGCGGGCTACGCAGGCTCCACGTACCGTTGGGCGTAACGAGGTTGAAGCGCTCGCCGCGCCCCCTCGGTATCACGTGGTGGCAGCTCTGGGCTGGCCTCCCGCAGATGCAGCACCACTCCTGCGTGCGCTCGTAGTCCCTCGCGCCCTTGCCGGTGTAGCGCGCCCCGACGTGCGGCTTGCCGTAGAGCTCCGCCCTCTCGAGCGAGTGTCCGTTGAGTTGCCCCATCGAGATCATCGGAGCCTCCTGTCCGGCCCCGTCACCTCGATGCGCTCGCAAGCCCCGCCGAGTCTCGAGGCGATGCGCGCACCGGGCATGCCGCCCCACAGCTCGCGCAGCTGCCCGAGGCTGTAGTTGCTCGTGACGATGGTCGGCAGCCCCTCGGCGGTGCGGGCGTCGATGAGGCCCGTGAGCGTCTCGATGGCCCAGTCCGTGGGGCGCTCCGCCCCTAGGTCGTCAAGCGCAAGAAGCGGGACGGCCTCGGCCCTTCTCAGGGCGTCGCGGTCCCCGCCGTTAAACCCTTCGCGGATGCTGTCGAGCAGCTGCTTGGCGCTCACGAGCTTCGCGGGCGGCTTGGAGCCCTTGGAGCGCTCGACGGCTACGCGCACCGCATGGGCCGCAGCGTAGGTCTTGCCGCGCCCCGGCTCTCCCCAGAGGTAGGCGCCGCGCCCGCTCTCGATGAGGGCGCACACGCGCTCGCCCACGTCGCTGCGGGCGCTCATGTAGGCTCCTCGGAGGCCAGCCTTGCGGAGGCGGCTCTCGCGCATCCGGCGCAACGTCTCCCGGTACTCCTCGGTCTGCTCGAAGGGCACGGGCTTGGAGGGCCTGACGCCGTCGGGGATCTCGACGGCCTTGAGCGCGTCAGAGATTCGAGTACTCGTCATTGCTGGCCCCCTTCCCGCCCTGCCGCTTCTGCCACGTGGTGCAGGCCGCCTGCCACGACCTCATGGGGTTGCGCCCGACCTTCCATCCCTTGGACTCGTAGAAGGCCACGAACGCCTCGGGGTCGAAGGTGTAGCCCCTCTCCGCGCAGTAGGCGCGAACCTCATCGACGGAGGGCGGTACGAACCTCTTCTTTGGCTTGGTATGGTCTGGCTTGGTATGGTTTGGTTTGGGTTCGGCATCTTCCAAACCCCCGTTTTCGGTTTCCGAAACCCACGTCTCGATGTCATCGCAAGCGGGGTTTGAACCCTCGGAAGGGGGGGTTTCGCGGTTCTCAAAGGGGTCTTTCGAGTCGCTTGAAGCACCCTTCTTGTTTCCGCGTCCCCCCGTTCCACCGTTCGATATGGCGCGCTTGGAGTTGTCGATGTCCTCGCGCAGGCCCTCGAAGATGGCGTCGAGCGGCCACTCGAGCTCCGGCTCGACGCCGAAGGTTCCGTACTGGGCCAAGGCCCAGAGGATTGCTCCTCGCTGATCCTCCGGGACCTTGGCCACCGTGACGGTGAGCTTCGGAAACCATGTGAACTTGGCTTCCGTCATGGCCTAACGCTCCCAGCTGTACGCGCCCTCGGCGACGTTGACGGTGACGGTCGCGCCGGTGCCGATGAGCGCCTCGACCACGTCGAAGCGGAGCATGTCCACCTCGGGGTGCTCCACGAGGAAGCACGTGGCGATGCGCTGGAGGCGCTTGGCGCTGAACTCCGGCGCCCTGGCCTCGCCGCGCTGGCGCTTGGCCGTGACGGCCATGAGGACCGTGGCGTCCCCGTCCTTCGCGACGATGTCGGCTGCGCCCTCGTCGCACACGTACCTGTAGAACGGCTCCCCGCCCATGCCCTTGTCCCTGACGTAGGACATGGCGGCGAGGTGCGCGATTGAGTAGGTCTTTCCCATGGTCCCTCCTAGAACGGGATGTCCTCGTCGTACACGTCCGCCGGATCGTCGGCCTGCTGATGCTGCTCCGGTCGCTTGCCGCCCGAGAAGTCGATGTCCTCGCAGATGACCTCGAGCTTGCTGCGCTTCTGGCCGTCCTTGGTCTCCCAGCTGTTCTGGTTGAGGCGACCGGCCACGGTGACGTGCGAGCCCTTCTTCAGGAAGCGGCTGACGCTCTCGGCGCGCTGGCCGAAGATGGTCACGTCCACCCAGTTGGGCTTGTCCTGCCACTCGTCCCCGCGCTTCACGCGGGTGTTCACGCACACCGAGAAGCTCAGCACCTGCATCCCGCTCGCGGTGGCGCGGAGCTCCGGGTCACGCCCGAGGTTTCCGCTGATGGTCACTCGGTTGATGCTCATTGCTGTGCCTCCTTGCGCGCCTTCTCCTCGGCGCTCTTCTTCTCCATGTCGCGGAGGTACTTGCCGAACTCCACGAGCTGCTCGTCGGTCAGGTCGTTCATGGTCTGCACGTTGAAGGTGGAAACCATGTAGGTGTCCGTGGTACCGGCGCTCACCCCGTTCTCGATGCACTTGGCCGCGAGCTGGGCGCACTTGGCGAGCATCTTCTTGCGGCGCTCCTCCGGGCTCGTCTCGGGCTTGTCCTTGCCGGTCGCCTTGGCCGCAGCGCGACCGGAGTTGCTCGGCGCCTGCTTGGGGCCGGTGTCGCCGTCGGTGTCGTCCTCACCTGCGAGGCCGAAGGCGGTGAGCAGTGAGTAGCGGCGCGCGTAGGTCTCGCGCTTGCCGAACTCCTGCGGGTCGCTGTCGTACTCGTAGGGCTTCGTGTCGAGCACGAGGCTCTCGGAGCCGTGCATGACCACGGTCCGCACTCGCATCGTTCCGTCATCGGTCTTCTCGCACGGCTGGGTGAGGAAGATCCCGCGCGAGTTGAGCGGCTTCTTGATGATGTCCACGACGGTGTCGAGCGTCGCGTACTTGTACTTCTGGTAGCCCCTCTGGCCCTCGCGGCTCTTCTTGGGGTTGGGCATCTCGGCCTGCGCCTCGGCGAGGAGGGTCGCGAGGCTCTTGGTCTCCTCGGCCATCTACTCCACCACGCCCTCGATCAGGGCGACGGCGTCAACGGACGCGAGGCGCGGCCCGAACGCTCGCATGACGTCCTCGGGCTTGCAGCCGCGCACCGCCGCCGTCTTTGCCGCCTTGGGGTTCCAACCGGCCCACTCGACTACCTCGCCGGTTGGCTTGTAGACGACCTGACCGCCGATGAGGTCGAACTGGTTCTCCCAGCCCTTCGCCGGGGCCTCCTGCACGAGGCCGACCTGCCGCAGGAAGTCGAGGGCCGCTGGCATCTGCTCGGCGTAGATGAACGGCGCGGGCTTGGAGTAGCTGATGCCGACCTCGCCCACCTTCTCCCCGCCGACGAGGATTGCCTTGCGGTCGGTGCCGTTCTCGGCGTAGGCGTCCATGATCTCCGCGCGTGCCTCGTCCTTGGCGTCCTTCAGCGCTGGGGTGACGCGCTTGTCGATTGCAACGAGCAGGGCAAGCTGCTCATCCTTGGTGATGTTCATTACTCGCTCCTTTCGGTGAGCATGTGGGACTCGTCCTCGATGGGGTCGTAGATCTCGCCGGTCTCGACGTCCACGTTCGCGGGGCGCTCGATTGGTTCCTCGTCAAGCGGAAGCGGCTCGGCCTCGTACTCGCCAAGGTCGAGTTCCTGCTGCTCGCTCTCGATGGTCAGGACAACGGTTCGACCGGCCTGCTTGATGACGTCGAACGCTCCTGCGGCGTCCGTGAGCACCTCGAGCTGAAGCACGGCCACGCCGCCCTTGACGGTCGCCTGCTTGAAGTGAGCCTTGATGGTGGTGGAGCTCATTTGGCCTCCTTCTCGTATCTCTCGCTGTAGTACTCGACGCGCACCCTCACGAGGCACTCGTCGCTGTACGGGGTTCTTGGGTCGAACGTCACGCCGAGCTGCGTGATCTGGCAGTCATCGCGGTAGGCAAGCCCGTTGAGGCTGTCGCATATAACCTTCGCGAGGTTGTCCGCGTCCGGCTTCATGAGGTCGGGGCGCCCAGCCCAGTACTTCGGGTTACTCTTGGCGAGCGGGCGCTGGACCTCGATGTAGACGCGCACCTCGGTATCGAAGTCCTGCCAGCGGTCGCCGACGGCGGAGAGCCACTGGGCCTTGATGGACCTCTCGAAGCGCTGCGTCTTGCTCGGCGTGTAGGTCCGGAAGCTGCGCGTGTCGAACTTCGGTCGCAGCTTTGTGGGAACCTCCGGGAACGCCATGACGCACTCGGCGGCGCCGACCCTCTTGGTCCTCCAGCTCATGACAGCCTCGCCGTCGTGTACTGGTCGGCGTCGCTCCTTGCCACCCTCATTCGGATGGAGTGGTCTTGCTCCATCGCGATCCGCGCCAGATAGGGCGCGAGGTGGTTGGGGAGCTCGATGCCGAACATGATGCGCATGCCGTAGATGCACCGGTTGGGGCTGGCCTTGCCGTCGTGCGTCTTGGCGCACTCTCGGCGGGCGTTGGCCTTGTACCAGCCGAACTCCTCGGGGTGGGCGTCCACCCAGGCACGTGCGTCCGCCATGCGCTGCTCGCCCTTGCCGTCGAGGCCGGGGAGAGCCATCTGGTCGCTGGTCGGCTTCATGCTCCTCACATGACCATCCCCTGAGCGGTCGCGACCGCTGCGTCCATCGTTGGGATGACCAAGAGCCAGAGGACGGCGCCGAGCACCAGAGCGGTGGCGGCGAAGCCGACCAAGACGCCGAGCCTGAAGGCGCGCATCTGGTTTTCCCGCTGGATTTCGGCGGGGATGCGCATCACATGCGCTGGCATGCGCGTCTGGCGTGTTACGCTGTTCGCGGCCTGTCGGCCGTTCCGGGCGCTCGTGCTGTGGTAGGTGGGGGTGCCCGGATATTTCTTTTGCTTGGTCACGTTCTCTCCTTTCTTACGTTTCCGCAGTTGCAACTTGGTGTCACGAAAGTGTCACGACTTTTTGAGCTTTTTTCTGGCCCTGTGCTTCGCGCTGTAGAGCCTCTGTCGCTCGCGGTTGACCCTCTCCTCCCGTCTCACCTCCTCCTGAAGCTCCCGTACCTCTTCGGCGATCCGCTCGTTGCGAAGCTCGCGGGTGCAAGCGACGCACCAGCCCGTCTTGGGCGATAGCGGCGTGTGCACGCGCATCCCGCACTTCGGGCACTGCCACGCCCTGCGGAGTGAGAGTCCGTAGCGCTTGGCCTGAGCCTTGACGGATTGGACGGTGCGGCCAAGGGATGCAGCAACCGCCTCGGCGCCTTCGTCGGCGTGCTCTTCGAGGTACTTGATTTCTCGGGTAGTCCACTTCACCTGACCGGCTCACCTTCTTCGAGCCATTGCAGGTAGAGCGCTGTGAGGAAGTCGCGCATGTACTCGATGCGCTCGTTGATTTCCATGGCGAGCCCTAGCAAACCTGCTGGATAACCGCGAGGCGATAAAACTCGTCAAGCGACATGCCGAGGATGCGCGACATGTTGAAAGCCTCGGAAAGGCTGAACTCGTTTGATCCGCGCATTTTGTTAAACAACGACGAGCGGCTCATCCCGAGCTTGTCGGCAAACGCGCCCATTGTCATTTGGTTGGCCTCGACATACTGGCCTACCTTCTCTTGCAGGGTCATCTCTCTCCCTTCTCTCGCGTACAAAACTTTGTACGCCTGTTAGTATTGTACAAAGTTTTGCACCGTGCAATACTTTGTACGTGTAAATAATTGTACTCTAAGAGAGGCGTGAGATGAAGTACCGGGACGTGCTTGCGCACTACCTTGAGCAGAAGGGGATGACGCCTGCTGAGCTTGCGCACGCCATTGGCTCGCCGCGATCAACTATCAATGCACTTTTGAAGGGGAGGGCGAAGGAGCCAACGCTGGGGAAGGCGAAGGCTATAGCAGATGCCCTAGGTGTTTCGCTTGAGGAGATGGCACGGATGACATACGAGGAGGATCAATGAGCCTTACGAGAAGAGAGTTCGTTTTCGTAACAGGAACTGCCCTTCTGGGCCTTTCCGGTTGCACCGGCCAAACGCAAGAAATGGGCTCGAATCAGGTGAATGAGCCAGCAACCACAGATGCAGTGTCTGAGGCTGAGCCGATTGATCTTGAGGTCGTTGAGTCTGGCTTTTACTTCGACTCGTACGGAAGCGCGCACTTTGCAGCGATCGTGAGCAACCCGAACTCATCGTGGGCAGCGGAGAACATACACGTGACCGTTGCAGCTCGCGACTCAGATGGCAACGTTGTCGATACGCTTGACGACTACATCACCCTGATGTTCCCGGACGGTCAGACCGCCATTTGCGGCGACATGGGCGCACCGGATAGCACCGCGAGCCTGGACGTAACCGCTTCGGTTGGTTCGAGCGGTTGGACGAAGCAGGACATAACCCAGAAGGATTTCTACGACCAGCTTCCCATCGAGAACATCACCGAGAGCGTTGACGAGTGGGGAGAGACCACCGTTGCTGGTGAGATCGCCAACAACACAGAGGGAACCTTCTCGGGCACCCGCGTGCAGGTGGTGTTCCGCAACGCCGACGGCGGAATCGTGGGAGGCACGTACACGTACGTCAACGGCGAGCTTGCCCCCGGCTCAACGGCCCCGTTCTCTACGATTTCTCATGAGGTTCCCGAGCATGCGAGCGTTGAGGCCTACGTTGACTGCGGCTGGCCTATGACCGAATAAAAGAACCCCGGTGCGTCCGCCAAGACACATCACCGGGGCAGCAAACCCCTCCTAGAAAGGAGGCAAGCACATTATGTCACAGAAGACCGCCGTTCTCTACGCGCGGTTCTCGTGCTCCAAGCAGCGCGAGGAGTCTATCGAGGGCCAGCTCAGGGTGTGCCGCGACTGGTGCGCCCGCGAGGGCTACGCCATCGTCGCGGAGTACTGCGACTATGCAATCTCGGGTACGACCGACGAGCGCCCGCAGTTCCAGCAGATGATAGCCAACGCCGGTGAATCGGACATCGTGCTCGTCTACATGATGGACAGGTTCAGCCGAGACCCCTTCGACGCGCCCATATACAAGCGCGAGCTTCAGAAGAGGGGCGTGAGGCTGGTCTCCGCCCTCGAGGCCATACCAGACTCGCCCGAGGGCATCATCTACGAGAAGCTTCTCGAGGGCCTAGCGGCGTGCGAGTCCCGCAAGACCTCCGTGCGCGTCAAGCGGGACATGACCACCAACGCCATGAAGTGCAGGACGAACGGCGTGCGGTGCTTCGGCTACAGGACCGGCGATGACGGGCGCTACGAGATAGACCCCGACGAGGCGGAGATAGTCCGCGAGGTGTTCCGCCGCCGCGTCCACGGGGAGACCGTCAACTCGATAGCGATGGACCTTCGCCGGAGGGGCGTGGTGTCGAGGGCTGGCAACCCGATAAAGGACACGTTCGTGAACCACATGCTGCACAACGAGAAGTACCGGGGCATCTACTCGTGGGGCGGCGTCACCAAGAAGGACGGCATGCCGAGGATAGTGAGCGACGAGACGTTCAGGAGGGCTCAGATGGTCAAGAGCAAGAAGCAGCGCCGCAACGAGGAGTGGGGCGAGTTCGCCCTTTCCGGTCGCGTGATCTGCTCGGCGTGCGGCCGCAACATGCGCGGGGTGTCCGGGCGCGGCTCCTCCAATCGGAAGTACGAGTACTACTCCTGCGGCAGCTGCAAGGAGGTCAGGCCCGTCCGCCGCGACTGGCTTGAGGGTTCCATCATTGACGCCCTGCGCGAGCTGCTCTCCCAGCCCGATGAGGCTCGTAGGATAGCCGAGATGTGCGTCGGCGCCGGGGAGCCCAAGGAGGTGGCCGAGCACCGGAAGCAGGCCGCAGCGGCGCTGAGAGCGGCCGAGACCGGCCTGTCCAACATCCTGAAGGCCGTGGAGCAGGGCATCGTGGTACCGGGCACCAAGGAGAGGGCGGAGGAGCTCGAGGCCCAGAAGGAGCGGGCCGAGCACGAGCTCGCCATGTACGACCGCAAGGTGTTCAGCGTGGAGAACTTCACCCGGTTCCTGCAGTTCGGCGCCACGCTCACCGACGATCTGCTCCTGCAGGGCTTCGTGTATCAGGTGATGGTCTCCGATGAGGAGGTCGTCGTGACCATGAACTTCGACGCGGAAAAGAACGAACCCGCGAGGTTGAGGCTCTCGCGGGTTCGTACTTCATTCGAATGGTGCCCCGTTTGCAAAAATACTCGAACGATGATGGCCGTCCTGAACGGGGCCGTCTACCTGCGCTTCAGCCGCGCGGCCTAGCTCGCGGGCTTCATGACGCCAGCGGTGACCATGGCGTCGCGCAGGGAGATGAACTCGGCCTTGGTCGGCGTGTCACCGGCGGGGTCGGCCACGTAGTCGGCCTGCGTGACCTCGCTCTCGGGGAGCCCCTCGATGTAGAGGCTCACCTCCTGAGCGCCCTTCTGCTTGGTCGGGGTGTACTTGGCGTTGATCGTCTGCATGGCTTCCTCCTAGTACTTGAGCTTCTGGCCGGGATAGATGGTGTACGGTGCCGGGATGCCGTTCTTGCTCGCTATGTCTTTCCAGCTGACGCCGAGCTTGGCGCCGATGCCCGAGAGCGTGTCGCCGCTCCTGACGGTGTATGTCTTGGAACCGCCCTTGCCGTTGATGATGCCCTGAGCCTCCTGATACTTGCCGCCGCACGCCTCGATGACGGTCTGCCGCACCGGGTTGTTTCCGTACTTCCCGGCCTTGATCCACTCGGCGAGCGTGGACGCGGATGCGTCGTGGGTGTCGTTGATGAAGCCCTGGACCTCGTCGTAACGGCTTCCGCAGTAGTCCTTACGCGCATCGCCGTTGATGTTGTTCGTGACGATGTGGTACACGATGTCGAGCGTGGAGCCGGAGGGCGTCACGCCCCCAAAGCCAGAAGCGGAAGAAGAACCGGAGCTGCCGCCGTCTGAAGCGCCGCCCCCGTTGCCGGAAGAAGCATCTCCTTTAGGGTCGGCGTACTTACCCCACGCCTCGCGGTCACCATAGAACTTGTTGAGGTCGAGGTTGCCGCTGTAGCCGGACAGGCGCCCGCACGAGCTGTACTGGCGGATGGCGCAGGAGTAGGCACCCTCGTTCCAAGGCGCGTCCTGATAGCCGGTCGCCTTCATGTCGGCGTACTGGGCGATCCAGAGGCCGCAGTTGAGGGCGTCCGCCACCTTCTTCACCTGAGCCATGCGGCTCTGCTGCACGTAGATGACGGGAGGTATGCCGGTGCGGTCGATGACGCGCTGCGCGACCTGACGCAGGTAGTCCTCGTTACCCCATGCCGCGTTCTGGTTGCTCTCCCAGTCGAGGCAGAGGATGCCCTCGCCGACCCAGTTCTTGATGTTGTCGATGAAGAAGTCGGCCTCGCCGATGGCGCCCGAGCCGTCGATGTAGTGGTAGACGCCGAAGAGCTTTCCCAGGGCGCGCGCCTGCTCGACCTGACGCGCGCAGTCGGGCGAGACGTAGGTCTTGCCCTGCGTGGCCTTGGCGATGACGAAGTCGTAGGGTACGACGTCGAGGTCGATGCCGCTCTGCCAGTTGCTGATGTCGATTCCGTTTAGAGCCATTGCTCGCTCCTCCCTATAGAGATGAAGTAGGCCCAGTCCACCTCTTGGAACCGGGCTCTGTCGATGATCACTGCCGTCACGCTGCGCGGGTCGTGGATGACGATCTCGTCCCCGTCCACGCCGCAGAGAAGCACGATGTGCCCCCCGTAGGACGCCCCATCCTCGGTGAGCCTCCCGGTCATGGAGCCGAACACCATGCGACCCCGCGCGCACTCCTCGATGGCGCGCTCCCGGTCCTCGTACATGACGGTGTAGTCGAGCGACCGGTCCTGCTGCACCATCCACTCGCAGAACCCCGGCATGTAGTTCTGTCCGTCCTGAACGCATGAGTTTCCGACGAGGTTGAGGAGCATCGCCGGTGTGCACGTCTCGCCGGACAGGTGCTCCCAAGCCATTGCCGCGCACGTGAGGCCGCACCCTGATGTGGCGAGGTCCGCGTCGGCGTATGGCAGCCCGCCCCACCGCTCGTCCGCCTGGTAGTAGAGCGGCGGAACGTCCGGGGCGGGCGTGTCGTACACGACCGGCATCTCCTCCGGCTCCTCCACGGCGGGCTGCGGCTGCGTGGCGACCGCGAGCGCGCCGAGGAGGAAGATGGTCACGAGGAGCAGCGCTACCGCTGCTTTGAGAGCGGGCTTGTGCCCTCCTCGACCTCCGGCACGCCGACGATGCTCGTCAGCACGGAGGCGACCGCAGCCGTTGCCGCAAGTGCGGCGATCTGCGGCCAGTCCAGAGCGGTGATGGCGACCACGGTCGTACCCATGGCTGCGAGGGCCGTCTGCGCGGAGGTCTTCACCGCTCGGACGCCTGCGGCGATGCACCACTTCTTGATGCTTTCCTTGGTCATAATGGAGCCCCTTTCTCCTAGTCATCGCACGCCGCCTTCCGGCGCACGACGATTGCATGAACCTCATCGAGCTGCTTGGCCATGTGGCTGGTTGTCGTGTCGATTCGCTCTGCCGCGACCTCCGTGCGCTCCAAGCGCCCTCCCATCTCGTGGCTTCGATCCTTGGAGTCGCCCACCTGCGTCGATAGGACCTCGAGGATTCGCGTCTGCGCCTGCTGGCCGTTCGACAGCGTCTCGATGACGCGCGTCTGCTCGTTCTGCGCTGCCACCTGCTGCTGTGTTGTCTTGATGCGCTCGCGCTCGCGTGAGTCGAGGGCCTTGTCGGCGGCCTCCTGAACCTCGATTCGGTAGCGCTCGATCTCGAGCTTCTTCTCCTCGATGGCGCGCTCGTTCTCGAGCTTCTTCTCCTTGAGGGCTCGGCGCTGCGGCATGCCCCACTTGACGACCACGAAGCACACGACGACCACGACGAAGGCGAGGAGCGCCGCTATCGGCTCGGCAACGGCGGCCGCCTCGAAACCCCCTGCAAGCTCGTCTCCCATTCGGCCTCCAATGCCTCCGGCGATGTTCGGCGAGATGGTAATCGCGGCGTGAGATTGCAAAAATCCCAGACGATGAGAGAGGACGTCGCGAGAACGCGCGTCTGGGATTTTTCGGTTTGAAGGGACGAGAGATGCTGTTCGAGACCGCCGTTGAGAAGTACTGGGAAGACAAATCGAAGAGGCTCAGGGGCAACACGTTGGAGGGCTACGCCTCGGCTATAAACAGACATCTCATGCCCGCGTGGGAGGGCCGCGAGGTCGAAGGGATAACGCACGACGAGCTTCAGGCGTGGGTGGACGGGTTCGAGATGGCCGGTGCCGCCGAGAAGGCCTTCAAGACCTTCAGGCAGATCTACAGGTGGGTCATCCGCAAGGCCCATCTGCGCATATGGGACATCACGCAGGGAATCGAGCTGCCCGAGACGCCGAGGAGGCGCCGACCGGTGCTCACCGCCGAGCAGGAGCGCGAGACGCTCAGGGGCATACGCGGGCAGGAGTGGGAGGCCGTCGTTCTGTGCGAGGCCGCGCTAGGGCTCAGGCGCTCGGAGGCATGCGGGCTTGACTGGTCGGACTTCGACTGGCGCCGGGGCTGGGTGCACGTGCGCCGGGGCGCGCACTGGGTAGGCGGGGAGCTGGTGGAATACGACACCAAGACGAAGCTATCGGACAGATGGCTGCGCGTGCCGAGGTGGGCGCTCTCAAGGCTCCGGCAGCTGCGCGGCGCCCTCCGCTCGGGGAGGCTGCGCGGCGCGCTCGCCCCCCATCAGATAGCGGGGCGCTTCCAGCGGTTCTGCCGCCGCTTCGCCCTCCCGTGGGTGCCCATGACCTGCCTCAGGCACTCATGGGCCACGATAGCCCTTGAGGCGGGAGCGGCGATAGAGGACGTCGCGGTTGCACTCGGGCACACCGGCGTGGACACCTGCGTGCAGCACTATTTGATGAGCTTCCGGACGGTCGTGGGTCGAGCCGCCGATGCCTATGAGGAGGCGATGCTTGCGGCTGCATAGCTTTCCGTATCCCAGAACACCGATGACATCGCCGCCCTGGGACAGATGACGAGCGTGAGGCAGGACCAGACGTGGGATGACATCGACGTGACGGCCTATGAGATTGCGGGCATCGTCACCGTGACCGTCGAGCGGTGGAATCAGTCCGGCACTGCCACCATCTTCGCGACGCCCTCCGTCGCGGGCCACATCAAGGCGGGCCACAGGCCGTCGAGGGCGTACAGGCAGCCGCTCGGCACCAAGAACGACGGCTCGTGGCTCTATATGGAGGTCGATGCGGCGGGCGCCGTCAAGATCGGTTCGCTCTACGCGCCGGGAGACTCGTCTACATGGGGCGTCTTCTCAGGCTCCCTGAGCTACCCGGTAGGCTAGCGGATCGGGAACACAAGCTCGCCAAGATAGTATTTGGCCGTCGTGGACGTCCAGACATCCAGATACCATGCTCCGCTCTTCTTCGTGAGGGACATGAAGCCCGATTGACCCTCAGACGGTTTCCCCCGATAGGAGAGCGGCGCGGAGAACCCGGTATTGCTCGAATCCGACAGCAGAGAGTCATCCGGCACCATCCCGTCCGGCATGGTGTAGGTCGTATAGCCGCTCGCCTTGTCCGACGCGATATTATCGGCGATGATGATTCCGATTTTGCCGACCCTTATGCATGCGATCCAATCGTCTATCGCTTGGGATACGGAAAGCTACAGAGCGACGATCCTCGTCAGGCTTGCACCCACGCCGTCAACGAACACCAGCGGCTCACCCAGCTTGTATGCGAACTCCGAGTAGGAGCAGTACCCGTAGGAGAAGCTCAGGCGGTCCCCGTCGATCGTGGGCCGGAAGCGCACCATGGTCAGCCTCTCGCTCTCGGTGATTCCCCACGCCATGGCGGCGTTCTGCCCCTGGCGCGGGGCGCAGACCCCCGTGCCGACGTGCTTGCCCTTGACGGAGAAATCGAAGAGCAGGACCTTGGCCCGCGACAGGCCCGGAAGCTCCACATCGAGCGAGGATGCGCTGCCCTCCCAAAGAACATGGGATACGGAAAGCCGTCAGCAGCTGAAGGCGACCGTCAGCTGATACGGCTGCTGGTCCTTAGCCGTCGTTGCGACGGCAAAGCTGATGGAGCTGCCGTTGAAGGTGAAGGCGACAAGCCATGCGTGACCGTTCCGCACGCCGCCGAAGCATACGCCCTCGTTGCTCGCGACGAGCCCGCTCGGCAGATTGACGGTCACGGTCTCAGAAAGCCATATGCCGCCCGACTGGCTGGAAAATCTGAGGGACCTCCCAGCTTTGCTAACGGGCACCTGCACGATGGCGATGCCGAGGCCGCTGAGCCTCCATGCGTCACACTGGACGGTGCCGCCGTTATACGACGCCGTGACCCCGCTCACGGTGATACGCTTGGCCCCAGAGGGCAGGTCTGCCTGAACTTGGGATACGGAAAGCTAATAGCCCTTGATGATGGTCCAACCGATTGTGAGGCTCTTGGTCTGCCCGCCGCCGCCCTGCCCTGTCGGCGTGAGGGCGGCGGCGTTGAGCACTCCTCCCCGAGGCATCTTCTGGACGAACGGCACCACGATCACCTGACACGCTTCCCATCTGACGTTCGTCGCGTAGAACTGGTCCCTCGTGACGTCAAAGGGGCGCCCGAGTATGTCCTCGACCTCGTCGTAGGACAGGCAGGACGTAATGTACGCCCAGTCGGTGCCGCTCGGCTGCTTTATGCTCTTGGTCACCGTCCCGGTGACAATCCGGGATACGGAATGCTATCGCACGGGGAATGTCACGCTGCCCGTATAGTACTTATCGGCTGTTGAGGTCCATATCGTCACGCCGCGGGTCTCTGTGTTAACGGTGATCATGCCCGACTGGCCGCCTGATGCTGAGCCCCTGAAGGCCAGCGCGGCGTTGTACGAGCCAAGAGCCGTCTCTGCGGGGACCACGCCATCAGGCAGCGTGCCGAGCGCGGTATACGACCCTGCAGGGTTTGACGCAACGAAGTCGACGCACACGGTGGCTATGGCCCCCGTCGCCATACAGACGCAGCCTTGTGCAATCTCATGGGATACGGAAAGCCGTCAATGAAGGAATATGGCGTAGTTTATTCGGATGACGCCGGTAGCATGCCCACTCAGGTGGCATCCTATCGTGCCTGATTCGTACCAGCATCCGAGCACCTTCGCGTTGCCCTGCGCGGCGGCGTCTCCGTTCATCGCGGCGAGGCAGTCGTATGTGTTGTTGAACGGCGCCCCGAACTTATCCGTGAACTGCTCTCTCGTCCAGAGCGTGAGCCTGTCGCTTCCTGCTGAGGCCGTCCATATGCCGGTGCCGATGATGATTCTGGGTTGTTGGGATACGGAAAGCTATCGTGCGACGATTAGGTAGTTAATCCTGATCTTTCCCGAGCGCGCGCTGTCGAGGGAGAAGATTATGGTCTTTGATGACGGGACGTAGCTCGTGCCCTTCACCGGCGCGTTCACAGCGTCGACGTCGCCGTTCATCGCATACACGCAGTCGGACGCCTGGTCGAAGCTCCTTCCGACCACGGAGCGGTACTCAGAGTCGGTGAGGAACGTCCCGTATCCTGCGTTGTTGAGCGTGATGACCTTCGAGCCCGAGAACACACGTCGCATCTGGGATACGGAATCCCGGACCTCAGCGATCTCACCCTGAAGCTCGCTCATGGACATGAGGACGTCGAACATCGCCTCCGGCTCTCCCACGTTGATGCCGTCGAGCGGGATGCGCCACAGCGGCATGTACGCCTCGGTCGCGCCCTCGAGGATGTCGCCCGACGGGATCTCGGGGTCTTCCGCCTCCTGCCCGGAGGTCGGCGTGCCCTTGAGCACGACGAGCTCGCCGGACTCGTGGCCCTCGGAGGATGTGGTGAAGTGGGCGCAGATCACGTCGTTTCGGCGCTGTGACTGGGTGCCGGACTGTATCGTCACCTCCTCGGGCATGGCCACGCGGAAGGCGCGGCCGTACATGATGCCGACGCCGGTGCCCAACAGAGCCGTGTTGGCGCCCTGCATGGTGCACGAGAGCCTGTCGCCGACGCCGGTCACGTAGCACTCGTTGCCCGCGATTCCTGCGTAGATGGTGCCGTCGTCCGCCGAGCTGACGTGGGCGGTGCCGTCCCCTGCGGTGATGATCTCCATCTACTTCTCTCCCTTCAGAAAGCTGGCGAAGTCCTTGTCGTGCGCGGCCACGAGCATCTTGTACTCGCTCAGGCACGTCGGGCAGAGCGTGCACGTCGCCTCGTCAAGGGACGAGTTGATGCGCTTGGGCTGGCCCCACTCCTTCACGTAGCTGTCGCCCTTGGGCGCGAAGTGCTTCTCGCCGCAGCGGTCGCACTCCCACTCCGTGATTCCCTCGATCTTTCCCATTTCGACTCCTATTCGTAGTCCTTCACTTCTATGTCGCCGTCGGTCCTCGGCGTGACCGACACCGTACCGGCCGAAGCCTCGACCACGACGCCCGTGACCCTCGCGCTCGCACGGATGCCGTACTTCGGAGAGGTCGCCGAGAGCGTGTCGCCGATGGAGACGTCCACGCCCTCCGGGACGGTGATCTTGACGGAGTCCCTCTGTTCCTGATACTCCCGGAGCTTCTTCTCGCCGCCAGACCTGAGCTCGTCGCCCTCGCTGCTTGACAGCTCGTAGACCTCGGAGCGGTGCGCGAGGCCGAAGATGCTCTGGGTGGTCGAGACGTTGCCCTCATCGTCCGCGTACAGGTCGATGACCTCGCGCTCCTGCATCTCGCCCTTGCCCAGCACCACGAGGTGGTTGACGGGCCGGTACCCGCGCTTGGCGTCGAAGCCGACGCCCTGCGTCTCGTCTATGGTCGCCGGGGCCTTGGCGTAGAGCCTCACCTCGCCGTCCGCGCACTCCATCCCGAGGGCTAGGCCCGCCGAGGAGAGCGCGCCGACGATGGCCTCGTAGAGCGTTGCGAAGCGCGGGACGGTGTAGGACACCGAGCCCGTCTCCCCCTCGGGGACCGCGAACGGTGCGCCAACCCCGCACGACGAGAGGAGCGCGGAGATGCACTCCTCGGCGGTGCCGGAGACGGCGAGGTGCGACTGGCCGCTCGGCGGCCGCGTGACGTTCTGGTCGAGGACGCCGGTCCACGTGACGCCGTGGTAGGAGACGCTCTCGCCGCCGTCGCCCATGACCGGCTCGTCCTCGTCAACGACGCCGCCGTACTCAGTGCCGGGGAAGAACACGGCCTCCATACCGTAGACCCTCTCGGGCGTGGTCAGCTCGAAGTCGTTGTCCGTGCCGAGCCCCATCTCGAGGTCCAGCTCGAAGTCCTCGGTGGCGAGGCGCTTGGTCATGTCCGTGGATGCGATCACGAGCAGCACGGCACCTCTCCCTCCTCCTCGTACAGGTACGCGTCGAAGCCGAACGCGCCGTTCCAGCTCAGTGGCTGGATTCCCGGCTTCACCGGCTCGAAGGCGTACTCGCCGGAGCCCTCGCCCGTGCCGAGCACGAGACCGGGCATGGCGTTGGTGGACGAGCCATGCTGCGATGTGAGCACGGCGGTCTTGGCCACGCCGTCTATCGTGAGGTAGGCGCCCGACGGCACGTCCCCCTCGTAGGCGTACACGTTGCCGCCGATCGTGATGGACGGCGAGGAGACCGGCCCGAAGATGACGAGCTTGCAGGGCGCCGGGAGGTACCCGGGCTGCGTGAGGCTCTTGGGCGTGGAGACAACGCCGTATGCGTAGGGGTAGCCGTGCGGGTAGCCCTTGCCCTCTCCCGTGTCGAGCGGGAGGTCGAGCGGCATGAAGTGGGTCAGGTGCTCCCTGCGCCACACCCCGTCGAGCAGGGCCACGGTGAGGGTGAGCTGCACGCGCGACGGCCTGAGCACCTCGTTGGAGGACTCAGGCACGAGAGCGCGCTGCGTCCAGCCGTTGAGGTCGATGACGCCCGGGGAGTTCGCGGCCATGTCGGCCTCGAACACTCTGCGGGCCTCATCGGCAGCCTCGGGCGTGGCGCTTACCTGCATCGTGACCTCCTTGGCGGGCCGCGAGAGGTTGGAGAGGGAGCGGTAGCCGAGCGTGCGCGACCACGCGCGCGACCTCAGCGGGTCTCCCTCTCCGAGGCGTATGAGCTTCACGAGGTCGAACGACAGGGCGCCGCCCGACCCGGTGTATGTCAGCGAGTCCACTCCTGCACCTTCCTCTTGGCCTGCCGCTCGGTCGGGAACGAGGGCGAGTAGTCGGCGATGGTGGGGCCTAGCTCCGCCCGGAGGGCCGACACCTCGCCGATGAGCTCCGTCAGCAGGACGATAACGTCATCGCGAGATTGCCCGGTGGCCCGGGCCTGAGACGCGGCGGTGCCGTATGTCGCGGAGCCGGTGAGCGCGGCGCTGCCCATGAGTGCCCGCGCCGCCGACGAGACGGCGGGCGCCCCGGATAGCATGCCGCGCGCGAAGTTCTGCGCGAGGTGGAGGCCCGAGGTCTCGCCGCCCTTCTCCCTTCCGGACCACGGCCCCTCCTTCGGGACGGAGAAGCCGATGGCGTTCTTCGCCGCCTGGGCGATGCTCGCGGCCGCGCTCGAGACCCAGCTGATTCCGGCGCTGATGCCGTTAGCGAAGTTGCTCGCGAGGTGCGAGCCCCACGTCCACGAGTCCCCGCCGCCCATGCTCGAGGCCGCGCTCGAGAGCCTGTCGGCGCTTGTGCGGGTTGCGCCGACGCCGGAGCCGATGCCGCTGGCGAAGTTGCTGGATGCGCTGCGGCCCTTGCCGGAAAGGTCGGACGGAGTCCCCGCGACGCCAGACGACGCGGAGCTCGCGAGGCTCAGCGCGCTTGCGGCGACGGAGCCGACGCCCGCCGCGAGGCCTGCGGACAGGCCGCCGGACGCCCCGCTTCCGGTCGCCTGCGCCTCTCCCGGGAGCCCGCTGATGCGATCGATGAGGGACTGTCCGAGCTGCCCTATCGCCCCGAGCGGGCCGGAGGTGTTGCCGCTGATGCCGAGGGACAGGCCCGCGTCCACGTCCGAGCCTATGCGGTAGAAGGCCTGAGAGGTCGAGTGCGACTCAAGCGTGTCCTTGGCCCGGTTGATGACGTCCTCGCCGAGGAGCGCCGCCTGCTCGTCTGAGAGCGTGCCGTTGGCGATGCCGTCGGCGAGGCCCTGGTCGATGTCGTGGCCGAGCAGCTGCGCGGCGGCCGGGACGTCCCCGCCCGTAAGCTGTAGGGCGATCATGGACAGCATGGTGTTGGTGGCGCCGGATGCGGTGAAGCTGTTGGATGTGATGCCGTCCGCCACGCTCTGCGGGAGGCTGATGCCCGCGCTGCTCATTTGGGACGAGACGCTCGACCAGTCGCCCGTTGCGGCGGCCTTGAGGATGCTCGTGGCGGAGTCCACGTCCACCTGCCCGCTCGCCATGCCGTTCGCGAGGGCGGTGGCAGCGTTGAGCCCCGCGTCCCCCATCTCCACGCCCATGCCGTCGAGCGTCGTGACGATGCTCTCTGAGGTGCCGTCCCAAGACGCCACGAGCTGGGCGAGCTGCTCGTCGCTGAGGCTCCGGAAGGTTGACACGGACACGCCCGCGTTGCTCAGGTCCGTGGCGAAGTCGTTGATGTCCCCGCCGACGGCGTTCATGGCCGTGGATACCGTCGAGCTCGCGAGGACCATGTTCCGCATGCTCGTGGAGCTGCCCTCCGCTATCGCCGCCTGAGCGCTCATGGAGGAAGAGACGTTGTCGATGGAGGTGTTGCACGCGTCGAGCGCCGCCTGCGCCTCCTCCACGGCCTTCGCCTCGTCCGAGTTGGCGAGGGCGTTCTGCCACGCGAGCTCTGCGGCCTCCTCGGCGTTCTGCGAGTACTGGCCGTATCGGCTTATGTAGTTCTCGATGTACTCGTCGCGCTCCTGCTGCTTGTCGTTGTACGCCTGCTGCGCCTGAGTGAGCGCGGTGATGTCCTCGGCCTGCTGCTGATAGAGCGCGGAGAGGTTCTGCTGCTGCGCGTCGATCTGGATCTGCTGCATCTTCTGGTCGATGTACGCGCCGAGCGACGCGGTCACGTCCTGAATCGCGCCGTTCTCGTCGGACAGGGCGCCGTTGGCCGCGTCCGTCACCTCTATCTGCGTGCCGCACAGGTCGTTCACGGTCTCGACGGCGGTCTTGAGGCGCGCCTGCGCGTCGGTGGACAGGTCGGACTGGTTTGCGTACTGCTGGATGGTCGAGTACGCCTGCTGAAGCTGGGCCATCTGGGCTGACGCGGAGACGTTGGTGTCGCTGATGGTCTCGGCGAGCTGTGCTTGGGACTCGAGCATCTCATCGACGTCCACCTTGGCGACGCCAGCCGACTGGCCGTAGCCCTCAAGCGCCTCCGCCCCCGCGTTGGACGCGCTCACGCCCTTCTCGGTCGCCGAGGTGAGGCCCTCGGTCGCGGCGGTGAACGTCCGCGCCTTCTCGTCGGCCTGCTGGAAGTAGGAGACCAGCGAGGTTATGGCGGTGATGGCGAGCACGGGTATGGCGGTCGCGAGGACAGCCTTGAGCGCGGTCCCGGCGACCGCTGCGGCCTTCATGGCGACGCTCTGGGCGGTGACGGCTGCGGTGCTCGTCTGCGCGGCCGCCGCCGATGCCTTGTAGCCCTCGACGGTGCCCTTGGCCGCGTCCGCCACGCTCTTGCGCTCGGCGACCTCCTTCTTGAGGTTCTCTACGAGCTCGGTGTTTGCCTTGGAGCCCTTCTGCTGCTCGCGCTCGAGCCTCTTGACCGACGTGCTGTAGTCCGATGTCTTCTTGTTGGCGTCGGTGACGGCGTCGATGTACTGCTGCACGCCGCCAGCCGCCTTGGCTGCGGGATTGCGCTCAAGGGCCTTCGCCAGCTTCTCGTTGCCCTGATACGCCTTGAGCGAGGCGGCGTTGGTGGTGGTGAGCGCGTCCGCGTAGACCGCTATCTCCTGCTTGACCCTGCCGTAGGCCGTCACGACCGACCCAGCGCCCTTGACGATGCGGCCGCCCACGGAGAGGACGGGACCGGCGGCGGCAGCCAGCAGCCCTGCGGACACGACCATGTTCTGGGTGCCCTCGTCAAGCTCGGAGAAGCCCTCGGCGGCGCCCTTCGCGGTGTCGGCCACGTCGCCGAGGACGTCCACAGCGACGGACGCGAACGGCAGCGCCGCCTCCTGAGCAGTCCTGAGCGCCGAGGTCGCCTTGTTCGCGAGGTTGTCGCTGATCTTGTCACCGGCGTCCTGAGCCGCGCCGCCGACGTCCGTGAAGGTGTCGTCCACGCCCGCGAGCGCCGTGATCATGGACATGGCGTTGTCCTCGCCGAGCGAGGACCACAGCTCGGAGGCTATCTGCGCCTTGGAGTACTCGTCCGGCATGGTGGCGAGCTCGCCCACGACGGCGTTGAGCACGTCCTGAGCGGAGGCGCCGCCCTCCTTGAAGGACTCGAAGGTCGCCTGGGTGCCCTGCGAGAACTGGGCGATGCCCTCCTCCATGCGCCCGTCCGAGAGCGAGGTCAGGAACTCGTTCAGGAAGTCACCGACCTTGTCGAGCTGGTACGCGCCGCCCTGCGCGCCCGCCTCGAGGAGCGAGAAGTACTGGGACGCGGACATGCCCGCGTCGGCCCAGCGGCCGGAGTACTCCGAGAGGTTGTCGCCGAGCTCCTTGGTGTAGTCGAGCCCACGCTGGGTTCCAGCGACCATGAGGTCGGTCGCCTCGGTCGCGCTGAGGCCGAACTTGTCCATGAGGACGTTCACGCCCCTGAGGCTCTCGGCGAAGTCGCTCCCATACGCCTGCTCGAGGGTCATCGCGCCCTCGATGGCGTAGCTCATGTCGGTCTCCGAGAGGTCGCCGAGGATCTCGCGCGCGCGTATCGCCGAGGACGCAATGGCGTCCATCGACTCGCCCCACCCGTCCTTGTAGAGGCCGCTCCCGACCTCCTTCAGCACCTCGGCGCTCTTTGTGGCCTCGCCGCACGCGGCGTCTATCTTGGAGCCTGCGGCGTCGAAGTCGGTGGCGGCGGCGATGGCCCCTGCGCCCGCAGCCGCGAGCGGGAGCGTCAGGCCGCGAGTGAGCGTGTCGCCCGCCCGCTCCATCGAGTCGCCGAGGTTGTAGATCTTGCCGCCCAGCTCTGCGGCCTTGGAGCCCGCCTCGACCCAGCTCTTGGACATCGAGCCCTCGGCGGCGGCGGTCTTCACCGCGAGCCGGTCGAGCGACTTCTCGGCCCGCTCTACCGCCGACCCGTTGTAGGAGCCGGATATGGCGATGGAGATGCTTGCCTTACCCATTGAGGTACTTCCTTATGGTCTGCTCGATGCGGCTCTCGACGGCCCTCTTCACGTCCTCCTCGTTGTCGAGGACGGCCCTCACGAGGGCGCGGGGCGGGTTGCCGGAGGGCACGCCGACCGGGAGGCCTCGGCGCCTCCCGGATAGGTAGAAGGCGCCCCGGTGCGCGAACTCGATGGTCCCGGCGCCGGGGTCGTCGCTCACGATGCGCACGCCGTTCGACATGGCCCGCATGGCCATGCTCGACGCGTACGCGCCCGAGTAGGCGATGGACTGGGCGTTGCTGCGGGCGTCGGCGAGGATGGGCTTGGCGTCCTCCTTCAGGCCGCGCTTGAGCTCGCGAGGGAGCTCTCGGTTGATGGCACGGAGGGCCTTGATCGTCTCGGTGAGGCCCTTGGCCTCTATGCTGAGCAGACCGCCCCTCATCGCTACCTCCCGCGCCTGAATATCCTTCCGACGCGCTCCCTGCGCGCGTCCCACTCGTCCTTCTTGGCCCGACCCTCCTTGGCGTCCATGACGAGGTCGAGCCACTCGCCGAACACGACGGGGTACTCGTCGCACAGCCTCGCTAGGTCATACGGCGAGCACCCCGTCTCCATGGCCAGCAGGGCTACTCGGGCTTCACGGCTAAAGGGGCGTCGGGCTTGTTGTCATCGATGAGCATGTCGAAGTAGTCGGCGATATGGCCGATGGCCTCCTCGACCTCCATGCCCTCGACGCCGAGCTCGGCGAGCTTCCCGGCGCGCTTGGCCGCGAAGTAGCCCCACGCGAAGTCGAGGCGCGTCGGGTTCGTCTTGCGCTCGGGCCAGCCCACCGCCTCGTCCTGTGCGTCCCAAAGCGCCTGACGCCCGCCGGGGATGACGATCTCCTCGCCGCCGTCGGTGGGGGTGAACTTGAAGGTGAACTTCATCTCGTGCTCCTTACTCGGTGATGTAGGACTCGACCTTGTTTACGACGGTGATGGTGATGGGCGTGCCGTCCGCAGAGGCGATGCCGATGTCATCTGCGCTGAACTCGATCTCAGCGGCGTTGCCCTCGGGGTCTACCTCGGGCATCTCGAAGTTCCACGGCACGTTCCCGAACTCGACGTCGAGCGTGCAGTTCTCGTCGTCGGTGTGCGTGAAGTGCCACGCGGCGGAGCCGTAGACGATCTTCGAGGAGACCTTGGTGCCGGTCGCCGAGCCGGTGAGGTTCTTGCGCATGAGCTCGAAGTCCTCCGGCACGACCGTCATGGCGACGGAGGTGTTGAGCTTGCCCTCGGCGAGGAGGCGCGGCACGACCTGACCTGCGGCGCGCTTGGGCTCGAGGTTGTTGGACAGCTCGAAGTTGCCCTGCGTGACCACGACCTCGATGGGCGTCTGACTCGCGGTGTCGAGCTTGAACGTGCCGTCCGTGGGCACGAAGTAGCCGTCGAAGCAGGAGGGTGACACCACGTCGCTCCATGACTGGAAGAGAGTTGCGTCGATTCCTGCGGCCGTGAGGCTGACGTCGAGCGGGGCGTTGCCCTCGAAGGAGAGGCCGAGCGTGTCCACCTTGCACCCGTCAACCTTGTGCACGGTCTGCTCGGAGGTGTCGCCGATCTGGCCCCAGAAGGACAGCTCGGGGAGGACGGAGCCGAGGGTGATGACGTGCTTGTGGTAGCCGCTCTTCCCCTCGACGGGGGTGGAGACCACGTTGCCCATGGCGGCGAGCGCGTAGAGCGCGAAGGAGTCGGCGTAGGCGAGCGTCTCGAAGTCAACGCCCATGTTGACCTCGGAGACGTAGGCGCCGTTGGCCGCGTTGGCGCGGAGGCCGCACGCCACGGCCTTGTTGTCGATGCTGCGCTCGGGGCTCACGAGGCCGCCGCCGGTGAGGCCGTGCTTGATGGTGGGTGTGCTCGGCGCCTCCCCGTCCTTGAGCGCCACGCCGAGCATGCCGATGGAAACGTTAATCATCGCTGGTCTCCTTCTTCCGTGCGGACGCCTTGACCGCGCCCTGCTCCTTGAGCGCCCTCACGAGGGCGTCGGGCGCCTTGACCTGAGCGCCCTTCTTGAACCGATACGGGTGCCCGTTGAAGAGCACCGAGACGTCCTTGGTGGCGATCACTTGACTACCTCCCTGAACTCCTGCGGGCACTTGCTGAACACGGTGCACTGCACGCCCACGGATGCAGCGGCCATGTAGTACTTGGAGCTGTCGGGCGCCGTCCCTGCCGCCTCGATGGACGGGAACGCGATGTCAACGCTCCTCGCGAGGCGCTGGTCCGCCATGACCGCCTTGAACACGGCGTCCACGTAGGAGAGGAGCGCCGCCGAGGCGGTGGACTGGTCCGCGTGGCGCGCGAAGCAGAGGACGTGGACGGTGAAGTCGAGCTGGCCCGCGCCGTTGGTCGCCTGTCCGCCCATGTCCGCGGTGTCCACGACGGAATCGACGGCGATGTAGAACGGGGGCTCGCTCGTGGGGAACCCGTCGTATACCTTCGGCTCCTGCACGCCCGGGTAGAGGTCGGCGAAGGCGTCGCCCACCTTGGCCATGCGCCGGTAGATCTCGTCGCGCGCCGCAAGGAACGTCACCATAGGCAGTTCGCCCCCCGCCCGAACTGCTCGATGGCGGCGTTAACCTCGGGGATGTCCGTGGCGCCGTCCTGACCGGCCGTGGTGAAGCGGATGAATCCCGCGTCCGTGCTCTCGCCCGTGGCCCCGATGGGGCGGTTCGACGGGCGGAGCATGTAGGCAGCGAGCTCCAAGGCGGCGCGGGACACCTGAGAGGGCACCTCGCCGTAGCCGTATAGGTACTCGACCCAGCACGGGAGGGGGTGGCACGCGGTGCGCGTCGCCTGACAGTCGCTCTCGAGCCGGTAGCCCTCGGTCAGCAGCTCGCTCACGTCGTTGTGGTCGAGCTGGAGGTACGCACCGCGCCCGTAGTCCTTCGTGCGCCCGATGCGGGTGACGAAGGAGCGGCAGGCGTTGCGCTCGATGACCTCGGTGGCCGCCTGACGCGCCTGGAACAGCTCCTCCTCGCTGAGCTTGTCGAAGTCGTCCTGCCCGTCGCCGTAGCCCCTGAGCGCGTCGAGCGGGAAGTAGTGGCGGGAGACCACCTCGCAGTAGGTGAAGAACATGGTCTCGCCGCCGAGCTTCCAGTCGATGCGCAGGAGGTCGGGGGCCTTCATCACGGGAAGCTCGACGGCGTTGTCCTCAACGGGGAGACCCTGCTCCCCGCCGAAGCGGGGGCGCAGGGTCGCGGAGTCGATCGAGGCGTCGGCCTCTAGCTTGAGCGTGATGGCCTCGGATGCCGCGACGCGGGTTGTCGAGTCCGGCGCTACGAGCATCACTCCTCCTCGTTCTCGGGCTTGGCCTTGCGGCGCGGCGCCTTGCCCTTGGGCTTCTCCTCCTTGAGGAGGCCGCGCTCGCGGGCCTCGTCGTCGGACATGGTCTCGCCCTTGTAGGCGACGAGGCGGCCGTCGCGCGTGACCCTCTCGGTGCTCGTGTACATGGCCCCTCCTTATGCGGTCTTGTCGAGGTCGGTCTTCTCGGCGTAGCAGAAGCCGTCGGGGCGGCGGACCTGAAGCGCCTTGGTCCACTCGGCGAGGATGGACAGCTCGTTCTTGATGAACTGGTCGTTGTAGTAGCCGATCTCCACCGAGACCCCGCCGTGGATGGCGCGGCGTCGGGCGGCGAAGGAGTCGTACACGAGGATGCCGGGGCAGTCGGGGTCTTCCACGACGGGCATGCCCCAGTAGATGTTGGTGCCGAGCGTCTGGTAGAGGCCCGTGGCGGTCTTGTAGAGGTCGATGACCTCCTTGATCTCGGGCGAGACGGCGACGTGCGTGGGGATGCAGAGGCCGTTCGTCATGACGAGGGTGCGCATCTTGCGGATGGCCTCGTAGTAGTTGCCGCCCATGGCGGTCTCGAAGGTCTGGATTCCGGTTACGTTGGTGATGCCCACGATTCCGGTGGAGCTGTCGCCGGTCCAGTACTTGGAGTTGGTCTTCATGTCGAGGTCGAGCAGGAGGTCGTGGTTGGTGACGTCCATCAGCTCGTCGTAGTCCTTGAGGGACTCCTTGGAGATGGGGACGTAGCCCGCGATGGTCTCCTTGTTGGCCACGGCGTCCTTGTAGGAGTAGAGCACGCGGCTCTTGGTAGCGGAGTTGCCGGAGGTCACGCCGCCCCACGTGTCCGGGGAGCCGGTCTGGGTGCTGCGCTGCTTGTAGCTGACGGAACCGGCTGCGGGGGCCTCGAGGAGGGTGTCCGCGAAGGTCTGGAACGGCGACTCGGGCTTGGCCGGGAGCTCGAGCTCGATCTCGGTGGGCGCGCCGACGGTGACGACGGTGGCGTCGTTGCGCGGGCCGACCTCGGCGGAGTTCTTGAAGCCGACCTCGACGCCGTGGAACTCGTCGCGGGCGCCGAAGATGCGCTCGGCGAAGGAGGCGTTCTGCGGCTTGGGCTTGGGCGCGTTGCGGAGCGCGTCCTCCATGTCGATGACGTGCTCGAGCGTGATGTCGAGCTGCTCGATGTGGCCCTGAATGACGAGGGCCTTGTCCTTGTCGCCGGAGTCGGCGGCGATGCGCTGCTCCTCGGCGAGTCGGTTGCGCTCCTGCCAGAGCTGCTTGGAAGTGATGACTGCCATTTCTACTCCTTTGTCTGGTAGACCCTGTTTCCCAGCACGAGGAGGCGGCTCCCCTCGTCCGGCTGCATGGTATTTGCGGCGTGAGATTTGTCCTCCGCCTCCCCGCAGATGCCCTCGGGGACGTGCTTGAAGCGGGCGAGGATGGCGCGGTCGATGGAGGCGGCGACGCGCTGGTCGGTCTCGATGACCTCGTCCGCGAGGCCCGCCTCCACTGCCGCCGCGCCGTCGTACCACGTCTCCGCGTCCATGGCCGCTCGGACGTCCTCGATGTCCATGCCGGAGCGGGCGGCGATGATGCCCGCGATCGCGGCGTCAACGGCGTCGAGGCGCTCCGCCGCCACGAGGAGCTCCGCCGAGTTGCCGCAGGTGTACGTCCACGCGTCGTGGATCATCAGCTGCGAGAAGTCGTTCATGATGACCTTGTCGGCCATGACGGCGATGTAGGAGGCCGCCGAGGCCGCGATGCCGTCCACGTAGACGGTCGTCTCGCCCTCGTAGCGCTGGATTGCCGAGGCGATGGCGAACCCCTCGTATACGTCGCCGCCGCACGAGTCGATGCGGACGTCGAGCGGCTTAGGGCTCAGGGCGTCGAGCGTGGCCGCGAAGTTCTTGGCGGTGTTGCTCGAGTCCTCGTCCCAGAAGTCCGCGCCGATGGTGCCGTAGAGGTACACCGTGGCGCGCTGGGCCTCATTCTTGATTTGGAACACTTGGGCCTCCAATCCCTGTCTGGCTCCCGTCCCCGGGCTCCGTTGGCTTCTCCTGATTGCTGGCGTTGAAGACGTTTACCGTGCCGTCCGGGTTGACCGTTCCGTAGTTGAGCGGGAACAGCGGGAGGTCGATTCCGTCGATGGGGTCGAAGTCCTCGAGGTCGCGCACGTCGTGACGCGTGATGGCGCCGAGGTAGCCCATCTCTCGGTAGTACTGGGTGCGCGCCGCGTCGTCGCCGCGCATGAGCCCCTGCGTGCGGAACTTGGCCTGTGCGTTCGGGAGCCCACACGCCCGGAGGACCGGGACGAGAGCCATCTCGATCTGGCGCACGTCCGGGATGATGGTGTCTGTCACGTAGTCGATGCTCGACTGCTGCCCACCGGCGTAGGTGGTCTGGTCGCCGTCGTAGACCTTCCAAGGCGGCACGTTGCACGCTCGGCACACCTGATGCAGAACCCACTTCTGCTGCTCGATGACCGAGGCGTCCTTCATGGTCTGCTGGTCGGCGACCCACTTGGCGCCGTACCCGAAGATGGGCGCCCGCCCCGCCTCGTCCACGCCGCTCTTCATGTCCACGGCCCTGCGCAGGGCGTCCAGCTTCTTCTTGTCGTTGATTGCGTTGCCATCGGGCAGCTCGACGTGGCCGAGGTGATGGTTGCCGTTGCGGAGCATCGAGCGGTAGAAGCGCTCGAGGTCGAGGGAGAGCCCGATCTCCTCGGCGGCCATCTTCGCGAGCGAGTAGCCCTTGATGCCGTCCTTGGTCACGTGCGTGGAGATGTTCACGATCTCGTCCGTGAAGTACGTCCCTGCCGGTACGTGCTTGTCGCCGGCCGAGACGGTGTAGGTCGTGCGCCTGCCCTTGGGGGCGTCGGGGTTGTAGTTGTGCGTGACGGCTGCGGTGACAGGCCAGATGGCCTCGATGCGCCCACGGTCCCACTCGATGAACCAGTACGCGTTGCCGAATGTGTCGCGGCGGAGCACCGTCCACGCCATGAGCGCCGGTGCCGTCATCTCCTCGTTCGGCATGCCGTTGAGGAGCCTCACCAGAGCGTGGTTGTTCAGGCGCTCGGAGCCGCTGCGGCGGTGGTTCACGACGCTGAACGGGAGGCTCGCCATGGAGCGGGCCTTTGTCTGCTCGCACGCCGCGTAGTCGATGGACATGAGGGCGCCGTAGCCCGCCGGGGTGGGCGCGAAGCCCGGAGGGAGGTTGACCCTCACAACGTCGGAGGGGTCGGGCTCCTCCCCGCGCTTGTACCACATGTTGTAGAAGCGTCCCATGCTGCCCCTTTCGTCTGGCGGCATGGTACGGGCGGCGTGAGATTAGTAGATCTCCGGCGCGTCCTCGCTCCCCGACACGAGCTTGTCGTAGGCGAGGGCGGCTATCGCGAGGGCGATTGCGCCGTCTATCTTGGACTTTCGCGAGTCCTTACCGAATCGCGTGCCGTAGGGCTCGCGCTCCTCCTCGACGGTGTTCTCCAAGTGCTGGCGGAGCTTCCTCTGCCCCTTGAGCTTGAGGCGCCCGTCCTTCACGAGGTTCATCACGATGGAGGTCGCCTGGCACATGGTGGCGTTGTTCTGCACGAAGGAGACGGTGTCGATGCCGTACACGTCTTCGAGCTGGCTGCTCATGACGATCATGCGGTTCGGATCGATGCCAACGACCTCCGGCCAGTGCTCTTGGCACACCCCGGCTATGAGCTCCATGATCTGGTTCAGCGGGTAGTGCCCGGTGTCCTCGTCCGGCGTGTCGAATATCCAGCTCTTGGTGTAGCCGACCATCTTCCCGCTCTTGTTCGGGCGCTCCTGATAGGCCACTATCGCGTAGGAGTCTCCCGCCGTGGCGCCGTCGATTCCGATGGTGTAGGGCCGCTCGAAGTCGAGCCTGTTGACGCCGCGCTCGCACCGGTCGAGCTGCGCCGTGGTAAAGCACGAGTACGCGTCCCTGTACGACGGGAATCGGTTGGCGGTGTAGCGCTCGAACGACCTCTTGGACGTGGCCATGCCGCGCTGGTCTTGGATGCTCTCCCACGTGACCCACGAGGCGCACATGAGCGGCTCCCAGCTCTCGCGCTTGTCGATGTCCTCCTTGTCATCGAGGCCGAGCCAGTAGAGGTACATGCCGGGGTCGTCGTCGGCCTTCTGCAAGGTCTCCCACAGGAAGCCCTCGCGCGCGTCCGCTGCGGTGGTGATGCCGATGGAGAGCGGGTTCCAGAGCACCTTCTGTCCCTTGAGTCCGGCGTCCCACACCCTGTTGTCCTTGTAGACGTGGAGCTCATCGAATACGAGAACGTTGAAGTGCCACGATTCAAGGGCGTCCGGCTTGTTCGGCAGCACCATGATCTTGGCGCCGGTCTCGCGGTGGGTGATGACGTCCTTGCCTATCTCCCACTGGTCGCGCCACGTGTCGTTGAGCTTAATCATGGTGGCAATCTTCTCGAAGATGTTGCGCACCTGGTCCTTGCTCGACGCAACCACGCCGTACTGGCCGTTGTGTATGACCTCCATCGTGGCCACGGTGAGCACGATGGCCGCCGCGAGCTCGGTCTTGCCGTAGCCGGACGGGAGGCCGATTATCACGCGGCGGAACCGGCGCTTGAACCTTCCGCCCTCCATGCTCCCGGTCGCGAATATGGGCTTCCAGATGTTCTCGCGCTGAAACGGCTCGAGCAGGAACGGCTTCCCGTAGTAGGAGTCGTTCGACACGTGGTGGCACATCGATGAGAGGCACCTCTCGTAGTCGCGGGCCATCACTAGGCCCTCGCGCGAATACGCGGTCTCAGTCCTCCTCATCTACTACCACCTCGACCTCCGGCAGCTCGTAGGCGGCGTCGATGGAGCGGAACATGGCGGCGGTGTCGGCTGCGGTCTTGGTCGCGGTGGCATCCATGAGGCCGATGCGCGAGCGGGCAAGCGGCGAGAGGCCGAGCATGTCCGAGAGCGCGCGAATCTCCGAGCTGGCCTCCTTGAGGATGGTGAGCGCGGGGCTCTTGCGCACCAGCGGCACCTCGCGGCCGTCCGGCGTCTTGAAGGGCTTCACGCCAATCTTGTCGAATATCGCTATCTTGCCGTCCTCGGAGTGGATGGCCTGCTCCGCCTGATGCGCCACGGCGTGCCAGTAGGTGAGGAGCCTGAGCGTCGGGATGTCCTGCTCGGTGAAGCTGTTCACCGGCGGGGCAATCCAAGCCCATATCTCGCTCTGCACGGGGTCTTCGGCTATGTCGGCTGGCATGACGACGCCTGACGAGTCCCGCGCGGCGAGCCCGTAGGAGTCGGAGAGGCCCCGGCGTATGGCGTTGTGCTTCGGCTTGGCGCCCTTCACAGCTCCTCACCCCTCAGCGCGTCCTCTATCCTCTTCGCCGCCCTGCGGAGCCTGAGGCACAGGGGCGCCGTGGTCAGCATCGAGGCGCGCGAGAGGTCGCTCGCCACGGCGTGGGCGCGCTGGACCACCTCTAGCACCTCGTCATCGGTCATGGATGCGGACGGGGCGGGCGCCTGAAGCTCGCCCGTGTAGGCGTAGCCTCTGGCCGCGCGCGATCGGCACGTGGCGGAGCAGTACCGCGCCGTGCTTCGCTGGGCCTTGAACTCCCGCCCGCATATCTCGCATCGCTTAATCACCTAGGCTTCTCACCAACTCGACCTCTCTGGGAGAGAGCTCCCATTTTGTTGCCGCTGCACGCTCTGCCGCTGCACGCTCTGCCGCTGCACGCTCTGCCGCTGCACGCTCACTGAGCAGCAACCCCCCCCCCGTAGATTGCCGCTCCTGATTCCTCTTGAGAGTCGAGCTTTGAGATGGGCAGGCAGTCTGACCGTCGAACCTCGAACTCAACGCCGTACTTGCTCCATCGCCCCATCATGGCGGCGGTTATGACCTCATCGGGATACTCGTAGTTGGGCAGGTCGGTGGTTTCGCGATCTCGTATCTCATCGACCTTGGCGTCCACGATCTCACGAAGGTCTGGGACTGTCTTTGCAACGACATCTCCGCCGTAGCTCGTCACGAATGACGTGTTCACGCTCGCGCCGTTCTCGTAGATGATCTTGCACCCGCATATCAGGTGGCATGTCTTCATCGCGAGACGCCTGGAGCCGAACCCTGTCAGCGTCGGGCAGAAGAGGAAGAACGGGACGCCGTTCTCGACGTAGAACTCGCATATCTGCGTGAGGATGGAGAACGGCGGATTGTCCACGACCACCTTGCCGCCGCTGTAATCGAACTTCTCGTAGTCGCCTCCCGGATAGAACGGTCGCACTACCTTCGCTGGGTCGATGTTGTATTCGGAGCAAGCCCAGTCCTTTATGACCTCGTAGATCTCTGGCGGCGTGTAGCAGTCATCGGTTGTCTTCTTCGGCTTGAACTTCTCCTCGAAGGCAAGGCTCTCTTCGGTGTCCTCGGCCATGGAGGATAGGTCAGAGAAGTCGATGGAATCGCCGAATCCGAAGTCCGCCATGTTGAACTCGCCGCACAGTGTGTCCAGCTCATAGGCGAGCATGGAATCGTCCCAGCCGGTCATCATCGTGGTCTGGTTGTCCGCGAGCGTGAGGGCGCGGCGCTGGGCGTCGGTGAGGTCGTCGCACGACACGCACGGCACCTTCTTCAGGCCGAGGTTCTTGGCGGCGGTGATTCTGGCGTGGCCCGCTACCACCTCGGGGCGCCCGTCGTCGTTGCGCCACACGATGCAGGGCGCGCGGAAGCCGAACTCCCTGATTGACGCCTCAACGGCGGCGATCTGCTCGCGCGTGTGCCTCTTGGCGTTGTTTTCGTACGGAACCAGCTCTTCTATCGGGATTTCCTCGATTTTCAGCTCGGTTTCTCGCATAAAAAGCCTCCTTCCAGCGTGTGAAAGGAGGCTATATCGGCCGTGAGATTTAGCGTTGCGTTTTCGGGCCTCTTAGCGTTGCGCCCGCGTCCAGACCCCCCGGACCTCCAATTTCGTGGCGATAGATGCGTGGGAGGGGCGCGCGGGGTATGAGGAAGCGTTTCTGGTTTTCGGAGGGGCTAGGGGGTCTCCCTCCTGAGCCTTGCGTCCTTGGTGCCGTGGCAGCTCTTGCAGAGCAGCTGCAGGTTTCCCGGCGCGTTCGTCCCGCCCTTGCACAGCGGCACGATGTGGTCCACCTCCCCTCCCATCCCGGCCGTCCTCCACTTGGCGCCGTCGAACCACGCGCACGCCCTCCCGCACGCCGAGCACCTACCCTTGGTCCTAGCTATCGCCTTCTGCCTCGCGGCCTGATACTCCTTGGTGGAGTAGTTGCCGCGCCACGGCTCGCGCCTCCCACGCGTGCGGTCTCCCTCGGTGGGCTTGCGCTTCGGTCTCGGGCGGCACGGGCATCGCTTGCCCGCCGGTACAATGCGACCGCAGTGCGGGCAGTAGGTGCGCGTGCGGCTCATGATGCCCGCTCCCCGCACGCCTCGACGCAGACCGTCACGAACACCCTTATCCCGCAGTGTGGGCACGTCACCCAGAGCCCAGACGCCGACTCGAACTCCTCGCACGACATGAAGTAGCTCCCAACGGGAGCGGCGCCGCCGCCACAAGAGAGGACGGGGTTGTTGCAGCAACCGACCTCGTTGCCGATCGTGCCACCGAAATCGGTGAAGTGCAGGCAGTTTCGACAGTCAGTCATTCTTCCACCACCCCCAGAGCCTCGCGGATGCGGTATGCGCTATCAACAAGCCATCCGCCTCTTACTGTTGTGCTGAATCTACCGACGCCCTCTTCTTCCATCTCGTCCGCCAGCGCCAGCAGTGCCTCGCGGTCGGCGGGCCGCACGGTGTGCGCGTTCGCGAGCTCCGGGTGCCGGTAGTCCTCGATGGCGCGCATGATGGAGCAGTAGAGCTCGTCCTCGGCCCCGTCCGCGCCCTCGAGGCGCTCGAAGCACCACTCGTAGATGGAGTCGATGCCGCGCCCGGTCGGGTTGCACGCGACGGTGTCGCGACGGCTCTGCGACACGTCGCACGTCGCAGCGGCGTCGGTGTGTGTCGGAGCAGCGCCGGAGCTTGTCGAAGCAGTGTCAGAGCTTGTCGGAGCTTTAGTCGTATCTTCGGCTGACTTAGTCGTATCGCTAGTCGTATCCGGCTCTATGAGGTCGGCGAGTCGGTTCATCAAATCCACTCCGCTGTGGTACTTCTTGTCCCCGAACACAACGTAGGAGATGAGCCACCTTATCGCCGCGCTGCTTCCGTTGAGAGACAGCAGCTCGTACTCGGCCTTGCTCTTAACGCCGTCTCTCATGTTCTGCGCCACCTCGCGGCGCTCGGTGTCAGTAACCATTAGATCACCTTCCCCTCTCTCACGCGCTTCTGGAGGCGCTTCACGGCGGTCACGAGGTCGCCGCGCTCGTCGTCCGGGTCGAGGTCGAGCACGAGCCACTTCAGCTCGGCCAGCTCCTCGGAGATTGGCGCTGCGTTGATGGCCTTGGTCAGCGCGTCCGCCAGCTCCTCGTTTCGCTCGTGGGCGCGCAGGGCGCTCGCCTGCCCGTCCATCTGGTAGCACTCCCAGTAGTAGTCAGCCTTCTGCTGGTACTTGTCGCGCAGCCTCTCGATGCTCATTCGTCCTCCTTTACCAGCGCGTGGCGGTACTCCCCGCAGAAGCGCGACTTGTTATTGCACGCCCACCTGTAGCCGAGCGGGGCGGTGGTGGCCCCGTAGAGGTATCGCCAGCCCTCGGGCAGACGGTCAAGCACTCGGATCATTTACCGCCCCTCTCGTTCCACGCCGCGTCCGCCTCCTCGCGCCACGGCTTGGCCCACTCGCTGTCGGGGTCGAAGCCCCACTGCTTGTTCTTCTGGTCTTGGTAGATCGAGAAGTCGTCGGCCTCATCCTGCGTGCGCACGTGCCAGTCGGTCTTGACGGGCCTCGACCGAGCGCCGCACTTGTTGCAGCGGCGGTAGAAGACGTGCCGGAAGTCCTTCATTGGAATCTCGAACTCAATGCCTCCGCCATACGGCTCGTACTCCAACGCCGTGAGCCCAGCCTCGTTCCTTCGGTACTCGCTGCGGTGCATGAGGCGAGAGCGCGGATGCCCGCAGAACGGGCACGGCTTGATCATATCGGCCATCACTTGCTCACCACCCTCGCGCCGCAGCTGGGGCAGTAGTTGGGTTCATAGTCGTACTCGATTCGACCGTCGCACGCAGAGCAGCAGAGCTCGCATCCGTTGTCGACCATGCGGCACGTCCGCTCCGCGCGGCGGTTCCACGCCTCCACGGCCTCGTCCTCCGAGAGCGCCATCGGGCCGCGCGCGCCGCAGTACGGGCAGCTCGCCGCGTAGAGCGGAACGGTCGCCTCCTCGGCCCCTGCGTCGGTCACCTCGTCCACGACGATGACGCGAACCTCGTCACATTCGCAGAAGAAGCACGGCATCAGCCCCTCGCTCATTTGGCAATCATCCTTCTCGCCTTCTCGTCCAGGCATCGGAGCGCCAGCTCGTTTGCCTCTCTCGACGCGTCGAGCAGCGCGTCCACGGCGGCCCCCCAGTCCGGCCCCGGAACCGACAGCGCCCGCATGGCGCGGTCGAGGGCGCGGCGGGCCTTCGTCACGCGGCCACGGGCCTCCTCAGCGGTCATGTCGCGTCGCCTCCGTCTCGTCTATCCCCACGGCGGCGAGCGCCCTGCGCGCGCACTCGGGGCAGAGGTCGTAGTCACCTACTCCCCAGACCGTGACGCGCGCCCAGCCGGTCTCGTGCATCCCATACGGCTCGTCGGGATCGACGCGCCCACAGTTCTCCCCGTCGCACCTCGTGTACTCCACCGCGCTCATGAGTCCACCTCCCGGTACCTCTCGCACGTCTCGCTTCCGTGAATCTCGAACTCGCTCGCGATGATCTCGTGCCTCTCGTCGCACCAGAAGTCGCCATCTCCGATGTAGAGGCAGTGCTCGCACCACTCGCAGCTCTTCTCGCAATCCATCAGTCGATCACCTCGTACACGTTGCAGTTCGCGAAGTCGATGCGGAACCTGCGCCCGCCCTGCTCCGCGTTCTCGCATCCCTTTGACCACTTGGACCACCAGTCGTGGTCGTTGTATCCGGTCCAGCGCAGGTCGATGAAGTGCCCGGGCATGGTTTCGTCGTACTTCAGGAACCTCCAGAAAAGGTCGTTGCCGAGCATGTCTCGCTCTGCCTGACCTATCAGCTTCTCGGACATTACGCATCACGTCCCTCGTTGTAGTCGCGGTCTAGGGTCTCGAGGTCCATGCGCATCCACTTGCGCGCGTTCTCGGCGTCCCCGTAGCACCCGGCGGACTCGTGCTCGTCTATCTCGGTGCGATAGCGCTCGATGATCTCCCGGCGCCTCGTCCTGTACTCCTCTGCGCTCATGCGTCCCATATGCATCCCTCGCAAAGCTCGTCGTTTTCGTCCTGCTCGTCTATGAGGTGGTCGCTGATCCACTCGGCGCACCTGACCGTGTCGCATGTCGTGCCAAGCTCGTCCAGCATCTGGTCCTGGCACACGCCGTAGTCGCAGCACACGTGGATGAAGCGGCACCCGTCCCAGCTCTCACCCTTCTTCATGTCCATGCCTCACTCGGACAGCGCCGCGATGAGCGCCAGTGCGAGCACCGCCGCCGTCGCGAGGCACATGAGCGCCAAGGACGCGGCCACGAGGCACCCGTCCCGCTTGGACTCCTCGGTGAGGCCCATCTTCCACTCCTCCTTGGTCAGGCTCATTCGCTCTCGCCTCCCTCGGCGTAGTCTTCGGGCGAGATCATCCTCTGCCCGACGATGAGCTTGCACACCGGCGCCTTGTCGCACACCTCGACATCGTAGGTGCCGCTCGACGCGTAGATGGTGCCCACGCGTAGGTCCCGCCACGCGCAGTCGAGGCACGCGGGGTAGATCTCAAGCTTCATTCCCATTCGGTTCCATCTCCCTCTCCATGGCCCGGAGGCGCCTCTCGCACGCCTCCGGGCTGTTGTCATCGGCGCAAAGCCCGCCGTCAGGGCGCACGAAGCACCCGGTCTCTAGGCAGTTGGTCCACGCGTTCGCCAGCTTGCAGAACACGTGCTTGCCGTCGAAACTGCCGCCTCCCCAGATGCACATGTCCGGGTCGGGCGACACGCTCCCGTCGTGCTGCCATCTCATCCGATTGCCCACAGGATGAGGAGGACTATCCCGGCTGCCATGAGCCGGAGCGCCCTGTAGCAGATCCACGCTAGGAGCGCGGGCACGGCCAGCATCACAACGAGCAAGGTGGCGATTGCAGCGCGCATCGGCCTCACTCGCCGCCCTTCTCGGCGTCGAGCTTGTCCGCGTACTCGAGGAGCCGCTTCTTGAGAAGGCTGAGCCCGAGCTGCTCGAGCTCCTGAGCGCGGTATGCCGGGAAGTACCTCCCGCTGCACGCCTCCTCTCCGTCCCTCTCGACCCGCGCCTCGGTGATATTGCGCCCCTTGTCGTACACGTCCATGACGAACGTCTGCGTACCGGTGCGGAGCTGGCACGGCCAGATGCGGGTCTCAACGATCATGGCCTCCTCGCGGCACCATCCGACCCTGATGCGGGCCACCTCGCGCAGGCCCTCCTCGCTCGCCGACTTCTCGCGTGCCTCGTCTGCGGTTAGCCCGAGCCCGTTGTCGCTGCGGCAGAAGTCGTAGACGTCCTTCACGCTGAGGTACGCCGTCTCGAACGGCTCGTTGAGCTTGAAGATCTGAACCTGCCTCGGCTCGACCTCGCCGTCCGGGCTCTCGCCCTTCTTGGCCTCCGCGTCGGCTGCGGCGTTCTCGAGCTCCTCGATCCTGCCGAGAAGCCTCTCGTTCTCCCTCTTGGCGTCCTCGAGCTCGGCGAGGACGTACTGCTCGCAAGTCATGATCTCCATGTCACATTCCTCCCC